>Ga0196960_10000547_pt1 | contig 12525 bp, 11 predicted proteins | sample S3v_5metaG_FD_183187 | JGI IMG/M metagenome (GOLD analysis project Ga0196960, IMG submission 183187) | Soil microbial communities from Anza Borrego desert, Southern California, United States - S3+v_5 | ecosystem: Environmental > Terrestrial > Soil > Desert | place: USA: California | collected... | reverse complement strand
TCGGAGGCCGTCAGCGCGCCCGCGGCGAGGGCGAGCGCGGTCAGGACTGCTCGGTGCATGCCGCTCATCCTGCCCGCCAGGCGTCGAGAATGCGCACCTTCCCGCCGGTGCGGAGGATCGCGTTGCGGTAGATCCGCACCGCGGCGGCCAGCAGGAGCGCGCTGGCCAGCAGCGAGATCCCGACCGCGACCACGACCTCCCACACCGCGACGTCCCCCGCGATCAGGCGGACCGGGAGGATCATCGGCATCGTCGGCGGCAGGTACGAGGCGACCTGCGCGAGCCCGCCGTCCGGGTTCCCCACCGCCTGGATGCCGATGAAGAACCCGACCAGGACGAGGACGGTGAGCGGCATCGTCGAGCCCTGCAGGTCCTCCTGGCGCTGGACGGTCGCGCCCGCCACGGCGTACAGCGCGGCGTAGAACGCGTAGCCCAGGACGAAGAACGCGAGCACCGCCGCGAACGTCTTCGCCGCGCCGGACGGCACGTCGAGCACGTCGGTCGCGATCGCCAGCCCCGTGCCGACCGCTCCCACCACGAGGAGCTGGACGAAGCCGAGGATGCCGAGCCCGAGGAGCTTGCCGCGCAGCAGCGCGGTGGCGCTGATCGTGCTGAGCAGCACCTCGACGATCCGCGACGCCTTCTCCTCCACCACGCCGGCGGAGATCCAGTAGCCGTACATCAGGAGCTGGCCGTAGAGGAGGATCACCGCGATCGACGCCAGCCCCTCGGCCTCGCCGTCGCCCTCCTGCGGGTCGATCGCCTGGGTCTCCAGCGGCGGCGGCTGGAGGAGCTCGTCGCGGGCGGACGGCTCGATGCCCAGCCCCTGGACGGTCCGCGCGCGGGTGAGCTGCGCGGCGGCCTGCTGGAGGAGCGCGCCCGCGTCGGGGTCGAGCTCGTCCTGCACGACCAGCCGCGCCGGCTCGCCGACGACCGCGACCTCGGCCTCGCCGTCGTCGACCCGCTGCCGGGCCTCTGCCTCGGTGTTCACGCGCGTGACCGCAAGCTTGACGTCCAGCGCGGGCGCGCCCTGCTTGGCGGCCTCGGCGATCTCCGTCGGCGTGCCGCCCGTCGCGGTGACCTTGATCGTGCGGTCGCCGCCGAGGTCGAGGAGGCTCGGGACGATCACCGCCGCGGCGATGATGAGGAGCGTCAGGCCGGTCGAGACCTGGAAGGAGCGCTGGCCGGTGCGCTCGACGATCTCGCGCCGGGCGACGAGCCACGTGGCCTTGCCGGTGCTCATGCCGCGATCGCCTCCCGGAAGAGGTCGCTGAGCGACGGCTCGGCGGGCTCGAAGCGGCGGACGCGCCCGGCGGCGCGGGCGGCGTCCAGGAGCGCCTGGTCGTCGGCGCCGTCGTCCAGCCGGACGAGCGTCGGGCCCTCTCGGCGCGCCCCGGGCACGCGCTCGAGCCACGTCCCGTCGCCGGCGCCCTCCACCTCGACGCGGAACAGCCCGCGACCCTCGCGGGCGCGCAGCTCCTGCACCGCGCCGGACGCGACGAGCCGCCCGTCCTTGACGATCGCGACGGCGTCGCACAGCCGCTCGACGAGGTCGAGCTGGTGGCTGGAGAAGACGACCGGCACGCCCGCGGCGGCGCGCTCTGCGAGCACGCCGGCCATCACGTCGACGCCGACCGGATCCAGGCCGCTGAACGGCTCGTCGAGGATCAGCGCGACCGGGTCGTGGACGAGCGCCGCGGCGAGCTGGACGCGCTGCTGGTTGCCCAGCGACAGCTCCTCCACGCGGCTGCCGGCGCGGTCGGCGACGCCGACGGTCTCCATCCACCGCTCGGCCTTCTCGCGGGCCTCCGCGCGCGGGATGCCGTGCAGCTCGGCGAGGTAGGCGAGCTGGTCGCCGACGCGCATCGTCGGGTACAGGCCGCGCTCCTCGGGCATGTAGCCGAAGCGCGAGCGGGTCGCCGCGTCGATCGTCTTGCCGTCGAAGCGGACCGTGCCGGCGTCCTGCGCGAGCACGCCGAGGACGATCCGCATGGTCGTGGTCTTGCCGGCCCCGTTGGGTCCGACGAAGCCCAGCAGCTGTCCGGGGTGGACGGTGAAGCTCAGCCGGTCGAGCGCCAGGCGGTCCCCATACCGCCGGGTCAGGCCGTCGAGTTCGAGCACGCCGGGCAGGCTAGGGGCTCTGGCGCGCCTACGCTCGCCGCAGGCCGCGGGGGCGCGGCTGGCAGCCCTCGCAGACGTACGTGCCGCGGCCGGCGGCGACCATCTTCACGATCTCGCGCCCGCACCGGCCGCACGGCTCGCCCTTGCGCAGGTGGACGAGGAACTCGTCCTGCATCGAGCCCTTCGTGCCGTCGGTCCGCTGGAAGTTCTCGATCGTCGACCCGCCGTTCTCTAGCCCGAGCGTGAGCGCCTGCACCACGCCCTCGTGGAGCGCCTCGAACTGGGGCCGCTTGAGGGTGCCGATCGGCCGGAGCGGGTGGATCTTCGCCCGGAAGAGCGCCTCGTCGGCGTAGATGTTCCCGACGCCCGCGACCTTCGTCTGGTCGAGCAGGAACGCCTTGGCGGGGGAGCGCCGCCCTCGCGCGAGCGCTTGGAGCACCTGCGGCGTGAACTCGTCGCTCAGCGGCTCGACGCCCAGCCGGGGCGCGAAGAACGCCTGCAGGCCCTCCTCCCCCAGCGCCAGCTCGCCCGTGCCGAACCGGCGCTGGTCGCAGAACCAGACGGTGTGGCCGTCGCCGAGCGTGAACGTGACGCGGTGGAAGCGCGCGTCCGGCTTGGGGTCGTAGAGGAGCGCGCCGGTCATCCGCAGGTGGATGAGCAGGTGGACCTCGTCGTCGAAGGTCCAGATGAGGTACTTGCCGCGCCGGCCGAGCTTGGTCGTCGTGCGGCCCTCGACGGCGCGCGCCAGCTCATCCGGGCTGAGCGGCACGCACCAGCGCTGGTCCTCGACCTCCAGCCGCTCCAGCGTCCGCCCCTCGACGAGCGGCGCCAGCTGCGCGCGGACGGTCTCGACCTCGGGGAGCTCGGGCATGGCCTCCAAGGTACTTTTCGGCGCGTGACCTCCGCGGACGACCTCGAAGCGCGCGCCCGCGCCCACGTGATCGAGCTGCGCGAGCGCGAGGGCTACCCCGCCGACCCCGCGTCCGTCGACGCCGTGCTCGCCGCGCGCTCGCCCTACGGCTGGATCACGGTGGCCGAGCACGAGGCGCGCGAGGTGCGCCGCGCCACGCTCGTCGCGGTCGTCGAGGCGGTCGAGGACTACGGCCTCGACGTCCCCGACGCGTTTGCCGGCGTCGCCTACTCGATGGCCGCCGGCGACGGCGTCCACGCGGGCTTCACCGGCGACGTCACGGTCCACGAGGCCGCGCTCCGCGGCCGCGTCCCCGACCCGTCCGTCCTCACCGTCTTCCCCGCCCGCTGGTCGTTCGCCGAGCTCGAGCGCCTCCCCCGCACGCTGCGCAAGGACGACGACCTCCGCGCGGCCGGCCTCACCGTCCGCTCCGCCGAGGTCGACGTCCGCGCCAACGCCCTCGTCGTCACCCCGCGCGACGACCTCCCCGACCGCGCCGCGGTCGAGCGCCTGCTCGCCGACCGCTACGCGGGCGCGGTGCGGCTCAGTCCTCCAGCAGGTGCAGGATGTTCGAGCGGATGACGTCGCCGGCCACCTCGTGGAAGAGGCGACGACCGCCACGTGTCACGGCGACGATCTCCACCTGGTTGGGGCCGACGAAGACGCCCACCTTGTCGGCCGGCGGGGTCGCGTCCACGCTGTCGAGCGCGACCGCGAGCCCGCGGGAGCTCGCGACGACCTCCGCGGCCGTCGGCAGCTGCGGCTCCGCCTCCTCCTCCTCATCGCCGACGGACCTGGCGCCGAGCACGGTCACGCTCAGCATGACCACGGCGGTGTTGAGCTCATCCAGGTACTCGCGGCCCGCGGCGGTCACGCCGACGGTGGCGACCGGGGCTCCGCTGCCGGCACCGCTGGACGGCATCCGGACGAAGCAGAAGTCGCCGCCGGTGAGCATGCGCAGCGATCCGCGCCGGCGCGACGCGCGGATCGTGCCGACGACCCCGTCCCCGTCGGTGACGTAGCGGCCGGGGGGGCCGAAGCTGACGTCGGCGCAGCCGACCACCACGCGCTTGCCGGCGATCTTGGCGTACAGGGGCTTCGCCTTCGGACCGAAGTGGAGCCGCACACCGTCCTTGCCCTTGACGGCCGTGACGCCTTGGTCCGGGCCGGCGAGGAGGGACGGAAGCCCGGCGGCCGAGGCCGAGGCGGGAGCCGCGAGCGCGACCAGCGACGTGGCGATGGTCAGGGCGCGTCGAAGGAGCACGCGAGCAGAATAGGAACGGGACGGACCTGTGCCGCTCGAACGTCCGTCCACCCCGGCGCCACCCGAGGGTCAGACGAAGGGCGTGCCCGGCAGCTCCGGCTCCTCCGCGTCCGCCAGCCACTTGAGCACCGACGCGCCGACGTCGGCGAGCGGGCCATCGTGGCGGCCGGCGAGGCCGGGGCCGGTCGCGCGGGCCAGGAGCGGCGCGTGCTCGCGCGTGTGGTCGCTGCCGGGGGTCGTCATGTCGACGCCGTGGTCGGCGGTGAGGACGAGCAGGTCGGTGTCGCGGAGCTTGGGCAGCCACTGCGCGACGGCCGCGTCGATCCGCTCCAGCGCGCCCGCGAACCCCTCGAGGTCGTGGCGGTGGCCGTAGACCTGGTCGGTCTCGACGCAGTTCGTGAAGACGAGGCCGCGGTCGAGCGTCTCGATCAGCTCCTCGGTCGCCGCGAGCGACTGCGCGTTCGTCTTGCCCGGGTGCGCCTCGTCGATCCCGACGCCGGCGAAGAGGTCGTTGACCTTGCCGACGGCGTGGACGGGCACACCGGCCTCGCGCAGCGCGGTGAGGTACGTGCGGCCGGGCGGCGGGAGCGAGATGTCGCGCCGGCCGGTCGTGCGCTCGAACGCCCCCGGCTCCCCCGTGAACGGCCGGGCGATGACGCGGCCGACGTTGTGCGGCGGCTCCATCAGGTGCGCGCGGATCCGCTCGCACAGCGCCACCAGCTCCGGCTCGCCCAGCACGTCGTGGTGCGCGGCGATCTGGAGGACGGAGTCGGCGCTCGTGTAGAGGATGAGCTTCCCGGTGCGCAGGTGCTCCTCGCCGAAGTCCTCGATCGCCTGCACGCCGTTGTACGGCCGGTTGAGCAGGAAGTCGCGGCCGGCGATGGCGCGCAGCTCCTCCAGCAGCTCCGGCGGGAAGCCTTCCGGGTACGTCGGCGGGTCGGCCTGCGCGACGACGCCCATCAGCTCCCAGTGGCCGGTCGTCGAGTCCTTCCCCGGGCCGAGCGGGTGCAGGCGGCCGTGGAGGACGGGCGCGTCGGCCGGCGGGACGCCGACGACGGGGATGATCGAGCCGAGCCCGAGCCCCTGCAGGGTCGGCAGGGTCAGGCCGCCGAGGGCCTCGCTCAGGTGACCCACCGTGTCGGTGCCCGCGTCGCCGTACTCGGCGGCGTCGGGGAGCGCCCCGACGCCCACGGCGTCGAGGACGACGACGAACGCCCGTCTGTCCATCCGGGTGAAGCTAGCGGGGCGGGCGGCGGGTCAGGCCGCGGGCGCGTTCGCGCGCGGGTGCGCGGCGAAGTAGACGTCCTTCAGCCGGCCGGACGTCACGTGCGTGTAGATCTGCGTCGTCGCGACGTCCGCGTGGCCGAGCATCTCCTGGACGCTGCGCAGGTCGCAGCCGCCGGCGAGCAGGTGCGTGGCGAAGGTGTGGCGCAGCGTGTGCGGGCTCATCTTGCCGTCGAGGCCGACCGCCTTGGCGTGGCGCTGGACGATCTTGTAGAGCCCCTGCCGGGTCAGGCCGCCGCCGCGGTGGTTGACGAACAGGTGCGGCTCGTCCTTGAGGCCGACGAACTGCGGGCGCCCGCGCCGGAGCCAGTGCTCGACGGCGCTCACCGCCTCGCTTCCCACCGGCACGAGCCGCTCCTTGGAGCCCTTGCCGCGGGCACGGACGATGCCCGCCTCCAGGTCGATGTCGGCGAGCGTGAGGTCGATCGCCTCGCTCGCCCGCAGGCCGCACGCGTACATGACCTCGAGCAGCGCGCGGTCGCGCAGCGCGCCCGGGTCGACGCCCTTCGGCGCCTGCAGCAGCTTCTGGACCTCCTCGCGGCCGAGCACCTGCGGGAGCTTCTGGCTCTTGCGCGGCGCCCGCAGCTCGGCGGTCGGGTCGTGCGCGAGCAGCTCCTCGCGTCTGAGGTGGCGGTAGAAGGACCGCAGGCACGCGGCCTTGCGCTGCAGCGTCGCGGGGCTCGCGGGTGAACGGTCCTCGCCGCCCTCGGCCAGCTCGCTGAGGAAGCCCGCGAGGTGCTCGTGCTGCGCGTCCGTGGCGGAGACGCCCTCGCGCTCGAGGTAGCCGCCGAGCTGGAGCAGATCGGAGCGGTAGGCCTCCAGCGTGTTGCGGGACAGGCCGCGCTCGAACTCCAGGTACGCCAGGAAGTCGAGAACGAGGTGCTCGAAGGGGCGGGTGGAGGGCTGTGCCGCGAGGGTGGCCATGCGCCATGCTTCGGCTGCTGAGCCGGAGACCCTCGTTCTGCAACGTCTCGCCCACCTTTCCTGGGGCGAGATGCGTAGGGATCGGTCGCGTTGCGCCGCTTCAGGCCGCGGCGAGGGCCACCGGGCGGAAGACCTCGGCGTGGTCGCGGCCCGTCTTCTTGGCGCGGTAGAGCGCCTCGTCGGCGCGGGCGATCAGCGTCGTGACGTCGTCGCCGGGCTGCGCCTTGACGAGCCCGAGGCTCGCGCGGACGTCGACCGCGCGGGCGTCGTGGCCGTCGTCGACAATGACCGGCAGCTCGCGCAGGCCGTCGAGCAGCCGCTCGCCGATCGCGGCGGCGTGGCGCGGGTCGGCCTCCAGCACGAGCAGGAACTCCTCCCCGCCGTACCGGCCGAGCAGGTCCTCGCCGCGCAGCCGCAGCTCGAGCCGGCGCGCGACCTCGCTCAGCACCCGGTCGCCCGCGACGTGGCCGAAGCCGTCGTTGATCGCCTTGAAGTGGTCGATGTCGAGCAGGCCGACGAGGAACGGCCGGTCGTCGGCGGGGTCTGCGAGCCGCTCCCCGAGCCGTTCGAGCGCGGCGCCGCGGGCGAGGACGCCGGTGAGGCTGTCGCGGCTGGCCTTCCGCGCGAGCCGCTCGTTCGCGATCGTCATCTCGCGGTACATCCGGCGGATCTCGGTGAGCAGGACGACGAGGACGATGCTCGCGGCGGCGAGGCTGAGGACGCGGGCGGCGTACCAGCCGAGCGTGAAGCGGCCGTCGGCGAGGAGGGTGAGGACGACGTCGGCGAACGACGCGGCGGTGACGACGACGACCCAGCGCTCCAGCTGCGGCCGGTCGCCGCGGCGGGTGCCGGCGATCACGGCGGCGAGCGCGATGACGTTCGCGCCGATCACGAACGGGCCGATCGTGCGCGTGAGCTTGGAGTAGTCGTTGGCGCTGATGATCTGCGGCAGGTGGTCGTGGAGGCCGATGAAGACGGCGGTCAGCGCGGTGGTCAGCAGCGCGGGCGCGGTGAAGGCGAGGGCGCTGGCGGCGGTGCGGTTCCCCGTCGTGAGCCGTCGCACGGGCGCGCGGAAGCGCTCCGGCCAGGGCCCGAGGGCGGCGGCGAGAAAGAGCGAGAAGCCGCCGTGCCAGGTCGTCCACAGCCAGGTGGAGGTGTCGTTGTAGGCGCCGAGCAGGCCGGTCGGCGAGACGACGGTCGGGAAGACGAGCGCGTGGACGACGATCGTGAACGACGAGAACGCGTACGCGGCGCCGAGCGCGAGGATCCGCGCGGATGCGCCCGCGCGCCACTGCTGGGCAAGGAGGTAGGCCGTCAGCGCGTCCGCGCCGGCCGCCGCGGTGAGGAAGGCAGGCAGGAACGAGGCGTGCGGGCCCAGCGCGGTGCCGGCGACCGGGAGGACGGCGGCGAGCACCGCCGCGATGGCGGCCAGAACGGCGATGCGCGGGAGCGACGCGGGCACGAGGCAGACATCGGCGTCCCGCTTCGGACCCCGCGACCACCTGGACGTCTGTCCGAGTTTGAAGCGCGCCACTCATCGGCGCGCGCCCCGCCCGCGCCCCGCCGCGCTACGCGCCCTGGCCCGCCGCGCCGCCGAGCTCGCGGGCGCGCTGAAGCCAGAGGAGCCCGACGAGGGACTTGGCGTCGACGTTCCCGTCGATGAGGCCGTCGAGATCCGCCAGCGGCCAGGTGACGAGGTCGAGCCCCTCCTCTGCGTCCGCGTCCGGCTCGGCGACCTTCGTCAGCCCGGTGGCGAGGAAGACGTGGACCTGCTCGTTCGTGTAGCCGGAGCTGGAGAAGTACGTCGTCGCGTGGAGCCAGTCGGCGGCCTCCATCCCGATCTCCTCGCGCAGCTCGCGCTTGGCGGTCTCGACCGGCGACTCGCCCTCCACGTCCATCAGCCCGGCCGGCACCTCGAGCGTGTCGTCGCGGCCGATCGCCTCGCGCGCCTGGCGGATCAGGTAGAGGTTCTCGTCGTCGTACGCGACGATCGCGACGGCGTCGGGCGTGTCGACCCACTCGCGGGTGCGCTCGCCGCCGCGGAACTCCGCACGGCGGATCTTGAAGCGGGGCCCGTCGTAGACGACCTGCTCGTTCTCGGGATCCAGCTTGCTCACGTGGCGGCTTCTTCCATCAGGGCGAAGGTCACGTCGAGCATGCCCTCCAGCGCCGCGACCGACACCCGCTCGGTGGGCTCGTGGTTGCGTTCCGTGCCGTTGGCGAGGCAGATGCACGGGAAGCCGCTGACCTGGAGCGCGTTGGCGTCCGAGCCGCCGCCGGTCGTGATGTGGCTCGGCTCGTACCCGGCGGCGCGCAGCGCGCGCTCGGCGGCGACGAGCTCCGGTGCGTCCGGCGGCGTGCGGAACCCGACGAAGAGCTTCTCGACGTCGACGTCGACGTCCACGTCGCAGCCGATCCCGTCGCCGGCCGCGCCGCCGCCGGTGTGGTTGGCGGCCTCGTGGATCGCGCCGACCATCTTCTGGATCTCCGCCTCGGCCTTGCGCGGGTCGAGCGAGCGCGCCTCGGCCCAGAACCGGGCGTTGTCCGGGACGATGTTCGTGTGCGACCGGCCGCCCTCGATGCCGGCGACGTTCGTGGTCGTCTCGTCGTCGATCCGGCCGCTCGTGATGTTCGCGATCGCCCGCGCGGCGGCGGTGATCGCGTTCCGCCCGTCCTCCGGCCGGATGCCCGCGTGCGCGGCCTGGCCGTGGAACTCGGCGACGAGCTTGAAGTAGGTCGGCGACGCGACGACGATCTCGCCGATCGGCGTCGCGTGATCGAAGACATAGCCGAAGTCGGCGGTGAGCTTGGACGCGTCGAACTCCTTCGCGCCGAGCAGCGCCGTCTCCTCGCCGGTGGTGAAGAGCAGCTCGAGCCCGATGTCGGCCCCGCCGCGCTCCACGGCCCGCCGCGCCGCGACGAGCATGACCGCGACCGCCGCCTTGTTGTCGGCGCCGAGGATCGCGTCGTGCGCGTTCTCCCACCCGTCGTCGACGAGCACCGGCTCGATCGGCGTGTCGCCGTGCGGGACGGTGTCCAGGTGCGCGCAGAGCAGGACCGTCCGGACCGCTCCGCCCTCGCCACCGTCACCGCTCGCCCGGACGCGCGCGAGGAGGTTCCCCGCCGCGTCCTCCTCCACCGCCAGCCCGAGCCCTTCGAGCTCGGCGCGCACGCGCGCCGAGCAGGCCGCCTCCTGCCCGGACGGGCTCGGGATGGCGCACAGCTCGGCGAAGAGCGCGTTCAGCCGCTCGCGCTCCTCGGGCTTCGCGCGCTCCATGCCGGGCTTGGCCTCGGGCTCCGGCCCTACGACGACGTGCGGGCCTCGTGCGAGCCGACGCTCGCGCGGACCTCGTCGGTCAGGTTGCCCTCGCCCGACCGCGGCTCCCCACCGCGCTGCTGGAGCGACGCGACGATGAACTGGTCGAACAGCGGCGACGGCCGCTCGGGCCGCGACTTGAACTCGGGGTGGAACTGGGACGCCACGAAGAACGGGTGGTCGCGCAGCTCGACGATCTCGACCAGCCGCTCGTCCGGCGACGTGCCCGACACGATGAGCCCGGCCGCCTCCAGCCGCTTGCGCAGCAGGTTGTTGACCTCGTAGCGGTGGCGGTGGCGCTCGTACACGACGGCCTCGCCGTACAGCTCGCGCGCCCGCGTGTCGGGGTGGAGCTTGATCGGGTCGGCGCCGAGGCGCATCGTCCCGCCGAGGTCCGCGACCTCCTTCTGCTCGGGCAGCAGGTCGATCACCGGGAACGGCGTCTCGGGATCGAACTCGGTCGAGTTCGCCCCGTCCATGCCCGCGACGTTCCGCGCGAACTCCGCGACGGCGATCTGCATGCCGAGGCAGATCCCGAGGTACGGGATCCCCTCCTCGCGCGCCACGCGCGCGGCCTCGATCTTGCCCTCGATGCCGCGGCCGCCGAAGCCGCCGGGGACGAGGATGCCGTCCGCGCCGCGGAGCCGGTCGCCGGCCTCGCCGCGCTCGACCTCCTCGGAGTCGATCCAGTCGAGGTCGATGTTCACGCCGTGGTTGAACCCGGCGTGGCGCAGCGACTCCGAGACCGACAGGTACGCGTCCTCGAGCTGGACGTACTTGCCGACGAGCGCGATGCGCACGTTGCCCTCGGCCTCGTCGACGCGGCGCACGAGGTCGCGCCACGAGCCCAGGTCGGCCTTCGGCGCGTCGAGCCCGAGGTGCTCGAGGATCGCGTCGTCGACGCCCTGGTCCTGGTAGGCGACCGGGACCTTGTAGATGTTGTCGACGTCGTAGCCGGAGACGACCGAGTCCAGCGGCACCGAGGTGAAGAGCGCGATCTTCTTGCGCACGTCGTCGGCCAGCGGGCTCTCGGAGCGGCAGATGACCATGTCGGGCTGGATGCCGATGCGGCGCAGCTCGTTGACCGAGTGCTGCGTCGGCTTGGTCTTCAGCTCGCCCGCGTGGCCGATGTACGGCACCAGCGTGAGGTGCAGGTACATGCAATTCCGGCGGCCGACCTCGACCGGGAACTGGCGGATCGCCTCGAGGAACGGCAGCGACTCGATGTCGCCGACCGTGCCGCCGATCTCGGTGATGACGACGTCGACGTCGGTCGAGTCGGCGACGAGCTTGATCCGGTTCTTGATCTCGTCGGTGATGTGCGGGATGACCTGGACGGTCGCGCCCAGGTAGTCGCCGCGGCGCTCGCGCCGGATCACCGAGTTGTAGATGCCGCCGGCGGTGACGTTCGACGCGCGGCCCGTGTTCGCGTCGGTGTACCGCTCGTAGTGGCCGAGATCGAGGTCGGTCTCCGCGCCGTCCTCGGTCACGAAGACCTCGCCGTGCTGGTACGGCGACATCGTCCCCGGGTCGACGTTGATGTACGGATCGAACTTCTGGATCTGGACCGAGAGCCCGCGCGAGACCAGGAGGCGGCCGATCGAGGCGGCCGCGATGCCCTTCCCGAGCGAGGAGACGACGCCGCCCGTGACGAAGATGAATCTGGTCTGGCGTTCAGGCATGGGCGGCTCGCAGGTCGAAGACTCCAGGTACTCCGCCACGGTAGCGCTGGACGCGGACGCGCTCCGTGATCCTCTCCGCAAGCAGCGGGAAAGCCCTCACGGTCATGCCGCCTTGCGCAGCTCCTGCGCGTGGCGGCGCGCAGCGAGGTCGTTGTCGTCGGCCCCGAGCATCCGGACGAGCTCCGCCACCACCTGCTTCTCGGACAGCTCGGAGACCGTCGTCCGGGCCGGCTCGACCGTGGTGTCCTTGGCGATCGAGAAGTGGCGCGCGCCGAGCGACGCGATCTGCGGCAGGTGGGTGATGCAGAGCACCTGACGACCGCCCGAGAGCGCCCGCAGCTGCTCGCCGACCGCCCGCGCCGTGACGCCGCCGATGCCTGCGTCGACCTCGTCGAAGACGAGCGTCGCGTCGCTGCCGTCGTTGGCGGTGCCGAGCAGCGAGAGCATCACGCGCGACAGCTCGCCGCCGGATGCGATGTCGCGCAGCGGCGCCGCGGGCACGCCCGGGTTCGGCGCGATGAGGAACTCGACGACGTCCGCGCCGGTCGGCCCGGGCTCGCGCTCGCCGACCGCGATCTCGAACGACGCGCCCTCCATCGCCAGGTGCGCGAGCCGCTCGCGCACGCCGGCGGCGAGCTTCGGCGCCGCCTTCGCGCGCGCCTTGGTCAGCGCGGCGCAGCGCTTGACGAGATCGGCCCGCGTGCGCTCCAGCTCCGCCGTCGTCTCCTCCAGCGCGACCTCCGCCCCGGCCAGCTCGTCGCGCCGCTCCCGGCACTCGCGGGCGTGCTCGAGCACCGCGGCGATCGAGCCGCCGTGCTTGCGCATCAGCCGGTCGAACGTCCCCAGGCGCTCCTCCACGACCTCAAGGCGGCCCGGCTCGGCGTCCAGGCCCTCGCCGTAGCGGCGCAGCTCGCCCGCCAGGTCGGCCGCCTCGACGGCCAGCGCGCGGAACCGGTCGGCGAGCGGGTCGAGCTGCGGGTCGACCTCCTGCACGCCGTCCAGCTCGCGCTCAGCGCCCGCGACC
>Ga0196960_10000546_pt1 | contig 12526 bp, 12 predicted proteins | sample S3v_5metaG_FD_183187 | JGI IMG/M metagenome (GOLD analysis project Ga0196960, IMG submission 183187) | Soil microbial communities from Anza Borrego desert, Southern California, United States - S3+v_5 | ecosystem: Environmental > Terrestrial > Soil > Desert | place: USA: California | collected... | reverse complement strand
ATCGCCGCGATCGTCCCAGCCGAGGACGACGAGCGGCTGGCCCGCGCCGCCGCCGGCCTGGCGCGCGAGCTCGACGACAGCCTCGCCGGCTTCCACCTGACCACCGGCCGCAGCCGCCGCTGCGCCGACCCCGTCGACCTCTACCGGGCGGGCAACGAGGCGCACCTGGCGGTCAACGTCGGCGAGGCGGAGGGGCGCTCATTGCTCGCCTTCGAGGACACCGGCGCCTACCGCCTGCTGCTGCCGGCGATGAGCGAGGACCGGGCCGAGCTCGAACGCTTCTACGGCGAGACGATCCAGCCGCTGGTCGAGTACGACGAGCAGTACGAGACCGACCTGGTCGCCACCGTCGAGACCTACCTGGACAACGACGGCAACGTCGCCGCCACCGCCAAACAGCTCTTCACCCACCGCCACACGATCCGCTACCGCCTAGAGCGCGTCCGCGAGCTCTGCGGCCACGACGTCAGCGCCACCGAAGGCCGCGAGAAGCTGGGGCTGGGCCTGAAGGCGATGCGTGTCCTCGGCATCGCCTCACCGCGCGGCCCCGCGTCGGAGCCAGGGGCGAAGGGCGGCAAAGTCGCGCGGGCGACGGAGGAGTAAGTCGAACCGGCAGTACTCCGGGGAGAGGATTCGAACCCCTCCTTCCAGGACCAAAACCTGGCGTGCTAAGCCATCTACACCACCCCGGAATGGGTGATTCGCAGGCTACCGCTATCGGTCGATGAAATGTTCTGTCTGAAGCATTTAATAGCTTGCAGCTATGCCGAGGTATGGAGAGAAGCAGGCTCGTGAAGCGGTTGCCGGCTCTCGCTCCTTCAGCGAGGCGCTGCGCAAGCTGGGACTGCGTCCAGCGGGTGGAAACCACGCTCTTCTAAAGCACTACGTAGAGCTTTGGCAGATACCGACGGATCACTTCGACGCCGGGGCTTCGGCCCGAAGGCTCCCTTCCAAGAGGGCCGTGCCCCTGAGCGAGGTCCTGGTTCCGAACTCCACCTATTCCCGCGGCAACCTGAAGCAGCGGCTCTTTCTGGAGGGCCTCAAGGAACGGCGCTGCGAGATGTGTGGCCAGGGCGAATGCTGGCAGGGTCGGTCGATGTCTCTGGTTCTCGATCACATCAATGGCATTCCTGACGACAACCGACTGGAGAACCTGCGAATCGTCTGTCCGAACTGCGCCGCCACGCTCGACACGCACTGCGGCCGCAAGAACCGCAGGCAGCCTGAGATTCGCGCCTGCAGGCGGTGCGGGAAAGAGTTTCAGGCGAAATATCCAGACCACCGTTATTGCTCTCCCTCGTGTGGCTGTAGGTGGGACCGATCGAGATTGCGGGGCAGGCCGAAACATGAGTACAGGCGTGTAGATCGACCTCCTTACGAGCAGCTCATCGCCGAGATCGAGGCGACCAGCTACTGCGCCGTCGGCCGCAAGTACGGGGTCTCCGACAACGCTGTCCGCAAGTGGGTGCGGTTCTACGAGCGCGAACGGGAACGGGAGGCGCAGGAGGCGTCCGCGTAGGGGGCTAGGTTCTTCTTCATGGAGATCGGAGGGACGTCGCTCGACCCGGAGGTGCGGGACGGGCTGAGGAAGGGCTGGCGGGCGCTGATGTTGGTGGGCGTGCTGGCGATCTTCATCGGCTGCGTGGCGATCCTGGTGCCGGCGGTCGCTGCGGTCGGGACCGCGATCTTCATCGGCTGGGTGTTGCTGGGCGTCGGCGGGATCTTGATCGCGGCGGCGTTCTCGGCGCACTCGATCGGGACCTTGGCCGTGCGGATGGCCTGGGCGATCCTCACGCTGCTCGTCGGTCTCTGGCTGATCGTCGAACCCGCGCACGGCACCTTGACGCTGACCCTGATGCTGGGCCTCTACTTCCTCTTCATGGGCGTCACCCGCACCGCCATCGCCTTCATGACCCGCGGCCAGCCGAACGCGGGGCTGCTCGGTCTCAACGGCGTCACCGGCCTGCTGATCGGCATCCTCATCCTCGCCGAGTTCCCCAGCTCCGCCGACTGGGCGATCGGCCTCCTCGTCGGCATCGACCTCATCTTCGCCGGCTGGACCCTCACTTCGGTAGCGCTCCTAGGCAAAGACCTGGCGAAGCGGGCCTGAGCGTGGAGGGGCACACCGCCCTCCCCGCCAATACGATCTACCGGGTGAGCTCCCCCCTGGTCCTCGTCATGGCGGCGGGCGAGGGCACGCGCATGCGTTCCTCGACGCCGAAGATGCTCCACCCTGTCTGCGGCCGGCCGATGGTGGCCTGGCCGGTCGTCGCCGCGCGCGAAGCGGGCGCGGGCCGGGTCGCGGCGATCGTCTCGCCCGGGCGCGACCTCTCGGCGGGGCTGCCGGAGGGCGTCGAGACCGTCGAGCAGCCGCAGCCGGACGGCACCGGCGGTGCGATCCGCGCGGCCCTGCCGCTGATCGAGGAGAGCGAGACCGTGCTGGTCCTCTCCGGCGACGTGCCGTTGATCTCGACCGGGACGATCGCCGACCTGCTCCAGGCCCACCGCGACTCCGGCGCCGCCGCGACGATGCTCACCATCGAGCTCGACGAGCCCGGCGCCTACGGCCGTGTCGTCCGCGACGCCTCCGGCGGTGTCGAGCGCGTGGTCGAGGCCAAAGCCGCCGGCGACGCCGACCCCGCGCAGCTGGCGATCCGCGAGATCAACGCCGGCACCTACGTCTTCGACGCCGCCCCGCTCGCCGCCGCCCTCGCCGGCCTCTCCAACGACAACGCCCAGGGCGAGTACTACCTCCCCGACGTCTTCCCGGCCCTGCGCGAGGCCGGCCACTCCGTCGCCGCCCACCTCGCCGACGACCTCGCGGTGACGATGGGGATCAACAACCGCGTCGACCTCGCCGCCGTCGAGGCCGAGGCCCGCCACCGCCTGCTCGAAGCCCACATGCTCGCCGGCGTCACCGTCGTCGACCCCGCCTCGACCTGGGTCGACGCCGGCGTCGAGATCGCCGCCGACGCACGCATCGAGCCCGGAACGTCCCTGCGCGGCCGGACGAGGATCGGCGCGGGCGCCGTCGTCGGCCCGCTCAGCACCCTGACCGACTGCTCCGTCGGCGCCGGCTCCCAGGTCATCCACTCCTACCTGGTCGAGTGCGACGTGCGCGAGGGCTGCTCGGTCGGCCCCTTCGCCTACCTGCGCCCGGGCGCCCTTCTCCACGACGGCGCCAAGGCCGGGACCTTCGTCGAGATCAAGAACTCCGAGGTCGGCGAGGGGACCAAGGTCCCGCACCTCTCCTACGTCGGCGACGCCGAGATCGGCCCTGACAGCAACCTCGGCGCCGGCACGATCACCGCCAACTACGACGGATTCCGCAAGAACCGGACCATCATCGGCCGCAACGTCCGCATCGGCGTTGACACGATGCTGATCGCACCGGTAGAAGTCGGCGACTCCGCCTACACTGGCGCTGGCGCAGTGATCAAGGACGACGTGCCCGAGGGGGCATTGGGCGTCAGCGAGAACGCGCAACGGAACATCGACGGATACGCCGCACGCAAGGCGGCCCAGATGCGAGAGGACAAGAGCCCGTGAGCATGATCGAGGAGCGCACCCAGGTGGGCACCGCCATCGACCACGACTACTCGAAGCGGATGATGGTCTTCGGGGGCCGCTGCTCGATGGACCTGGCCGCCAAAGTCGCCGGCAAGCTCGGCCTCGACCTCGGCCAGGCGACGCTGACGACCTTCGCCAACGGCGAGGTCTACTGCCGCTACGAGGAGTCGATCCGCGGTGCCGACGTCTTCCTCGTCCAGTCGACCTGCGCCAACGAGCAGGAAGACATGACCCCGAACGACGCGCTGATGGAGCTGCTGACGATGATCGACGCGGCCCAGGGCGCCTCCGCCCACCGGATCATCGCCGTCCTCCCCTGGTACGGCTACGCCCGCCAGGACAAGAAGTCCGCCCCGCGCGAGCCGGTCTCCGCCCGCATCGTCGCCAAGTGCCTCGAGGGCGTCGGCGTCGACCGCGTCCTCACGATGGACCTCCACGCCGGCCAGGTCCAGGGCTTCTTCCACGTCCCGGTCGACCACATGACCGCGATGCCGATGCTGACCCAGTGGTTCATCGACCAGGAACTGAAAGACGAGCTGGTGATCGTCTCCCCCGACGCCGGCCGCGTGAAGACCGCGCGCAACTTCGCCCGCCGCGTCGGCACCCACTGGGCGGTGATGGAGAAGGAGCGCCCGGCCCAGCAGGTGGCCGAGATCGGCTACGTCGTCGGCGACGTCAAGGGCAAGACCGCGGTCCTCGTCGACGACATGATCGACACCGCCGGCACCCTCTGCGCCGCCGCCCAGACCGTGATCGACGAGGGCGCCGCCAGGGTGATCGCCTGCGCCACCCACGGCGTCTTCTCCGGGCCCGCCTTCGAACGGATCGAAAGCTCCGCGATCGAGCGGATCGTCGTCACCGACACCCTGCCGCTGCGCCCCGGCGCCCCGGACAACATCACCGTGCTCTCCACCGCGAGCACCTTCGCCGACTCGATCCGCCGCATCTTCACCGACGACTCGGTCTCCGAGATCTTCGCCGGCGAGAACCAGCTCTTCTAGCGGCTGGGTCCGGCGCGCCGATGGGGAGGAGGCTGTCCGACCGGCTCCTGCCCTGGATCGCGGCGTCGCTGCTGCTCCTGGCGGCGATCGTCGTCCTCGGGGCGCAGGTGCCCGACGTCGGGTGCGGCGAAGGCACCCGGGACGAGGGCGATGAGACCGCGCTGGCGGCCGTCACCGTCGTCGCCACGATCCTCGCTGCCGCCGCGGGCCTCTTCCGGCTGGTGGCGATGGCCTTCGCCGACCGCTTCGCCAGGCGGGACCGGTGGGTTCTCGGCGCGTCGCTGCTCGTCCTTGCCGCGGCCACGGTCGTCGGCGGCCTGGTGGCCACCGCGGTCGGGGGCCTCGCGACCGGCGGCCTCGTCCTCGCCGTCCTCGCGCTCGTCGCCCTCCTCGCCGCCGCGATCGCGGGGAAGGGGGTCGACGGCGTCGGGGTCCTCCTGCCCGTCTACCTGTTCGCGGCCGCCTACGTGTACCTGGCGGTGGGCCTGATCACCTTGTTCGCCAAGAGCGGGATCGGCTGTTGAGCGCCGAGCGCAAGCTCCGCCTGGTCGGCCACAAGGGCGCGGACCTGATCGAGCCCGGCAACACGCTCGCGAGCTTCCGCGCCGCGGTCGAGGCCGGCGTCGACATGATCGAGATGGACGTGCTCTGGCTGCCCGACGCGCACCTGCCGCCGGAGCAGCGCCAGCCGCTGGTGATCGCCCACGACTGGGAGGACGCGGAGCGGCGGACGCCGCTGAAGCTGACCGAGGCGCTCGACGCCTTCCTCGAGCCGCCGCTCGACCGGGTCGAGATCGACCTCGACATCAAGCTGCCGGGCCGGGAGGAGGAGGTGGTCGAGGCGCTGGGGGAGCGGGGCCTGGTCGAGCGGTCGATGATCTCGACGATGGAGATGCACACGTTGAAGCGCATCCTCGAGCTGCAGCCGGCGCTGCGGCGCGGCTGGACCTACCCGAAGGTGACCCGCGACTGGACCCGCCAACGCTGGGCCAAAGGGCCGATGCTGGCGGCGCTGGTGGCGATGCGCCACCGCCTCCCCGGCCTGGCGGCGCAGAAACTCCCCCAGTTCGGAGTCGAGGCGATGTGGGTCTACCACCCGCTGATCACGCCGCGGCTGGCACGGATCTGCGATCTCGCCGGGGTCGAGCTGATCGCCTGGACCGTCGACGACCTGCCGCGGATGCAGAAGCTCGCGGCCATGGGCGTCCACGGCCTCTGCTCGAACGACCCGCGCCTGTTCGCGCAGCTGTAGAAGAACCTCCCCGACATAACCGACGATCGGCGAATTAGCCTGCCTATAGCGAGGCTAACTCGCCAATCGTGAGTCAGATCGCGCCGGGCGTGTGATTGTGACTTAGATCGTGCCGGGCGTCGCCCCGGGCGGCGAGGCCTTGCCGCGGCGCCCTTTCACCTTCACCGCCGACTCCAGCTCTTCCTGGGTGAAGCCGCCGACGGTCTCGCCGTCGAGGGCGTAGCGGTAGAGGGCGACGCCGAAGATGCCGCTGAGCGCGCGGGAGACGAGCAGCGCGATCGCCAGCACCAGCGCCCCGACGACGACCAGAAGGGCGCCGAGGAAGGAGGCCGAGGACCAGACGAGGACGCCGCCGCCGATCAGCGCCGCCGCCGGCAGGATGCCGAGGAGGAAGACGGCGCCGCCGATCGCGATGTTGCCGGTGATCTGCTGGCCCCAGCGCTCGCGGAACATCGAGGCCGAGCGCTTGATCGTCTCTACCGGGCCGGTGCCCTCGATCGCGATGATCGGCACGGCGAGGAAGGTGACGAGCGACCAAGCCATCCCGACCAGCCGCGCGGCGACGTCGCCGAGCGCGCCGCCCTGGTTTTCCAGCACGCCCATCAGGACGCTGATCGCGGTCGAGACCGCGGCCCAGCCGCTGATCTGGGCGAGGCGGCTGCGCGCCACCGCGAGCCCGTCGCTCACGGTCGCCTCCTGGCCGCGGAAGATCATGTCGGCGCAGGCGGCGAGCCCGACGCTGAAGTAGAAGCCGACGACGCTGAGGACGTAGACGCCGATCACGATCAGCGGGATCGCGCCGGCCGTCTGGTCGTCGTCGAGCAGGTAGAGCCCCGGCCCGAGGAAGACGATCGCCAGCAGGGTCGTCGCCACCGCGCCGTAGAGGGGGAAGCGGATCAGCGACGGGTGCTGCCTCAACAGCGCCCAGCTCTTCTTCGTCAAACCCCAACCGCGCTTGATCCTGCGCATCGTTCCTCCTTCGTTCCAGGGACTCAGAAGGTTTCGGCCAAACCGGGAGTGCGCTTGACCCCGCGCTCCTCGAAGTACTCCCACTCCTGCTCGCCCAGCTCGGTCGCGGGCGGGTCGGCGTAGACCCACTCGCGGGCGATCCGGTGCCAGTTGCGCTTCGCCCGCAGCTGCCCGAGCACGGCGACGATGCCGATTTCCATCCGCCGCCCCATCAGCTCGTCGGCGGGCAGCGAGGCGCGCCGCATCACGTCGTAGTACTCCGAGCGCGGGTCGTTGGTCGACTCGATGATCTTCATCACCCGCCGCGGCGTGATCTCCAGCTCCCGGTCCTCGGTCACGAACCAGCCGCCGACCACGCGCATGTGGTCGAGCAGGCGCTCGGCGTCGAGCTTCGAGGGCTTCTTGACGAAGCCGAGGTCGTGCAGGGCCTGGCGGTAGGCCTCGGGGTCGTTGCGCGAGGCGGCGTCGAAGGCGCGCTGCTCGAGCAGGATCTGCTCGCGGTCGAGCTTCTTCGTCATCCCGAAGTCGAGGAAGGCGACCCGGTCGTCCTCCATGAGGATGTAGTTGCCGGGGTGGGGGTCGGCGTTGAAGTGCTGCAGGTGGTAGATCGAGCCGAAGCTGCCGCGGAAGACGATCTCGCCGAAGCGGCTGCGCTCCGCCTGGGGCAGCTCTTTGATCTCCTCGAAGCCCATCCCCCGGACCAGCTCGGTGACCAGCACCCGCCGCCGCGAGAGCCGCGTCACCACTTCCGGCACGTAGATGAAGGGGTGGTCGCGGTAGGCGCGGGCGAAGGAGCGCTGGTTCTGGGCCTCGTACTCGTAGTCGAGCTCCTCCATCACCCGCTCGCGCAGCTCCTCGGCGATCGCCTTGGCGTCGAGGCCGGGCGCGAGGGCGCGCGCCAGTCGCACGATCGTGCCGGCGTTGCGGAGGTCGGCGTCGAGGGCCTCGGCGATCCCGGGGTACTGGATCTTCACCGCCACCTGGCGACCGTCGAGCAGCTCGGCGCGGTGGACCTGGCCGATCGAGGCGGCGGCGAAGGCCTCCTCCTCGAACTCGGAGAAGAGCTCGGAGAGCGGTTCGCCGTCGTATTCCTCTTCGAGGACTTTGACGACTTTCTCCCAGGGCATCGCCGGCGCGTCGGTGCGCAGTTTCGCCAGCTGTTCCTGGTAGACCTCGCGGTACTCCTCGGGGATGAACTCGGTGTCGATGAAGGAGGCGAACTGCCCGAGCTTCATCGCCGCGCCCTTCATCTGGCCGAGGGCGCCGACCATCTTCATCGCCGTCTCCAGGTGGCGCTGCTCGAGCGCCTCTTTGCTCTCCTCCTCGGAGCGGCCGACGTTGGCGGCTTTCGTCCCCGCGTAACGGGCGCTCTGGACGCCGACGATCGAGCCGAGCTTGGCGGAGCGGCGAATCCGGCCTTTGGGGATCTTCGAGTCGTCGGTCATGCAGGCCAAGGGTGTCACAGGCGCCCCTTCCCGGCCGTTTCTCTATCCTCTCCCGCCGATGGCCAGCAAACGCTCCACGCTCAAAGCCGCTCCCCGCACCGACTTCGGCTCGCGCTCCTCGCGCCGCATGCGCCGCGACGGCCTCGTGCCGGGCGTCGTCTACTCGGGCGGCTCGGAGGCGGCCGCCTTCCAGGTAAGCGAACGCGACGTCCGCGCCATCACCAACGAGGGCGCCGCGCTCTTCGACCTCCAGATCGAGGGCGGCAAAGCCGTCCCGGTCGTGATCAAGGAAGAACAGCGCCACCCGGTCCGCGGCAGCCTCCAGCACCTCGACCTGATGCAGGTCAACCTCAAAGAGGCGATCCAGGCCGAGGTCGCGATCGAGCTCGAAGGCGCCGACGACGCTCCCGGCGTCAAGGGCGGCGGCGTGCTCGAGCACGTCACCCGCGAGATCACGGTCGAAGCGCTGCCGACCGACATCCCCGACAACATCTGCGTCGACGTCTCCGCCTTGGAGGTCAACGACACCCTCACGCTCTCCGCCATCACCGCTCCCGACGGGGTCGAGTTCATCGCCGACGAGCCCGACGAGGTCACGATCGTCACCGTCTCGCCGCCGCGCGTCGAAGCCGCCGCGCCCGACGTCGAGGAGGAGACCGAAGTGGTCGGCGAGGGCGACGGCGAAGCCGCCGAGGGCGACGGCGGCGACTCGGGCGACTCCGAGGGCGAGTAGCCCCTGTCGCTGTTCCGCCGCCGCGACAGCGGCGAGCAGGGCGACCGCATCCTCATCGTCGGGCTCGGCAACCCCGGGCGCGAGTACGAGAACACCCGCCACAACGTCGGCTTCGCGGTGGCGGGCGAGCTGGCACGGCGCTGGGACCTGCCGAAGCCGCGCCAGAAGTTCAACGGGCTGATCTCCGAAGGGCGCGTCCGCCCCGGCGGGCCGCGGGTGGCGCTGCTGCAGCCGCTCACCTACATGAACGAGTCCGGCAACGCGGCCGGGCCGGCGCGGGGCTCGCTGAAGGCGCCGCTCGACCGGGTCGTCGTCCTCCACGACGAGATCGACCTGCCGTTCGGCGAGATCCAGGTCCGGCTCGGCGGCGGCCTCGCGGGCCACAACGGCCTCAAGAGCCTCAAACGCGGCTTCGGCGACGCCGAGTTCTGGCGCGTGCGGGTCGGGGTGGGGCGGCCCGACTCGACCGACCCCGAGATCGTCTCCGCCCACGTGCTCGGGCGCTTCAGCGAGCCGAAGGGCGAGGTCGAGGCGCTGGTCGGCAGCGCGGCCGACGAGACCGAGCGCCTGGTCGAACGAATAAGTTCCGAGGCATGAGCGCCGAGAACGGGGGAGACCCGCAGGACCAGCTGACGACCTACTCGGTCGACGAGCACGGGATCGCGCTGCTGCGCCTCGACCGGTCCAAGCAGCGCAACGCGATCAACACGCAGATGCTCGAGGAGCTGCTCGGGCACCTCGCCTCGGCGCGCGAGGACGAGGCGGTGCGGGTGCTGGTGATCAGCTCCGCCGACCACCTCGGGCTCTCCGCGGGCGCTGACGTCAGAGAGCAGCTCGACGCCGAGGGCAAGGTCCACCGCATGCAGCTCTTCGCCGACCTCTACGACCAGGTCGTCGCCTCCCCGAAGCCGACGATCGCCGTCTGCCACGGCGACGTCGTCGGCGGTGGGGCGGAGGTCGCCGTCGCCTGCGACATGCGGGTCGGCGGCTCGAACCTGCGGATGCGCTTCCCCGGCGCCGCCCTCGGCGTGCCGGTCGGCCCGGCCCGCCTGGTCACCCTCTGCGGCCTCGCCACCGCCAAGTACCTGCTCCTGAGCTCCCGCACCGTCGGCGCTGACGAGGCGCTGCGGCTCGGCCTCGTCAACCGCGTCGCCCCCGCGGCCGGCACCGAGCGGGCGGCGCTGGAGCTGGCCGCCGAGGTCGCCACCCATCCGCCGGAGGCCGTCGCCCAGTTGAAGCGCATGCTCCACGAGTGGGACGACGTCGAGGGCCGCTCCGCCACCGAGGGCCGCGGCCAGGTCGAGTGGCAGCGCAGCGGCCCTGGTTTGCCCAGCGCCGATTGACGGCTGTCCTCTCGAATTGGGGTAATCAGACCCTCATTGGGATAAGAATGGGATAAAAAGGCGTCAATGCGGTAATCTCTGCTTTTGATTACCCCAATGAAGTCTTCTTTACCCCAATGAAAAGCTTCCAGGACCCCGGTCGCACCTTTGCGGGCATGCCTGCCTCCTTAGGCGTGTTGCTGAAGAGGGTCGATCAAGGCAGCGGGAGGCAGCAGCTATATGAAGATCAGGTCCCGGAGCTGCTGCGCAGGCTCGCGCAGCAGACGAAGGTCGAGTCGATCAAGGCCTCGAACGCGATCGAGGGCGTCGAAGTCGACCCGGATCGCGCGGAGACCCTCGCGAACGCCGGCCCGCAGCGCTTTCGCAACCGCAGCGAGAAGGAGTTCGCCGGCTACGCGGACGCCCTCGACACGTTGATGCGCGAGGACCATCTCGATCCCCTGACCGTTCCCCGCCTGCTCGAGTTCCACCGGAAGATGCTGGCGCACACCGACACGCGCGGTGGGGGCCTGAAGCGCGAGGACAACCGGATCGTCAACCGCGAACCCGACGGGACGACGCGGATCATTTTCCGGCCGCCGCCCTGGCAGGAGACCGAGGGGCTGCTGTCGGGTCTCTGCTCGAGCTACGAGTACACGCTGGAGCAGGGGGTGGTTCACCCGCTGATCGCCCTCTCGGCCTTCATCCTGGACCTGCTGGCCATCCACCCGGTCGTCGACGGCAACGGGCGCATGGCGCGCCTGGCGACCACCCACGAGTTGCTGCGGCTCGGATACGGCGTCGCCCGGTACGTCAGCGTCGAGCAGCGGATCTACGAGTCCAAGAACGCCTACTACACGGCCCTCGAACAGTCTCAGCGGGACTGGTACGAAGGAACGCACTCGATCTGGCCCTGGACGGAGTACCTGATCAGGATCCTCGCCGCGTCCTACGACGACTTCGAAAACCGGGCCGCTGCGGGTCGGGGGACGGAAGGCGGAACCAAGCAGGAGCGGATCCGCCGGTGGGCTCTCCGCGAAGCTCCCTCCGCGTTCAAGATCAGGGACGTGCGCCGAGCCGTCCCCGGCGTCAGCGACCCGACGATTCGACTCGCCCTGCGTGCCCTCCGCGACGAAGGCCTGCTCAAGGCCGAGAGCGTCGGGCAGGGGGCGAAGTGGCGTCGCCTCGATAACGGCGATCTAGGCGAACCCTAAAATCGTCCGTCCGCCCGGGTCCTGCTTTCCGGGCTCTTCCCCTGCCATGAGTCTTCGCCCGCTGATCGACATCGCCGCCGAGAACGAGCGCGTCCACGCGCTGACCTCGCGCGTGCGGGCAGCGGCGGAGGGGGGTGCGGGGGAGAGCGTGCGGGCTTCGACGATGCTGCGGCCGCTGCTGCTGGCGGCGCTGCTGGAGGACGAGCGGGGGTTGGCCGACCGACCGGCGCTGCTGGTCGCTCCGGACGACCGTTCGGCGCGCGACCTCGCCGCCGACCTGCGCTCCTACCTGGCGCCGCGGCGCGTCCGCTTCTACCCCTCGCGCGGGACCGGCTACGCCTCCCACGTCACCCCGCCGCCGCACCTGGTCGGGCTGCGGATCGACGCGCTTGACGCGCTCGGCCGCGAAGCCGACGCGGTCGTCGTCGCCTCGGCGACGGCGCTGGCCGAGGCCGTCCCCGACGCCTCGCTGCGACCGGCCGGGTTCGCGATCGAGCTGGGCGAGGAGATCGAGCTGGGCACGGTCGCCGACGACCTCGTCGGCGCGGGCTACGAACGGGTCGAGCAGGTCGAGGAGCGCGGGCAGTTCGCGGTCCGCGGCGGCATCCTCGACGTCTATCCCGCCACCGAGGAACGGGCGGTGCGGATCGAGCTGTTCGGCGACGAGGTCGAGTCGATGCGCTGGTTCTCGACCTTCACCCAGCGCTCGCTGGGTGACGCGCAGCGGGTCGAGCTGGCACCGGCGGCCGAGCTCGACGCCGAGCACCGCGAGCTGGCCGAGCTGGCGGCGATGGCCGCCGAGGAGGAGGGCGCCGAGTCGCCGAACCTGGCCGAAGCGCTGCCGCTGGAGCGCTTCAAGGCGCCGCTGGAGCTGGTCCCGGACGCCGCCGCGGTCCTCCTCGTCGGCGCCGAGGAGATCGAGCCGGCGCTGCGCGACCACTGGGAGGACGCGACGACGGCGATGCACGCCGAGGACGCCCAGCACCTCTACGTCGACGTCGCCGAGCCGCTGGCCGCCCG
>Ga0196960_10000545_pt1 | contig 12527 bp, 16 predicted proteins | sample S3v_5metaG_FD_183187 | JGI IMG/M metagenome (GOLD analysis project Ga0196960, IMG submission 183187) | Soil microbial communities from Anza Borrego desert, Southern California, United States - S3+v_5 | ecosystem: Environmental > Terrestrial > Soil > Desert | place: USA: California | collected... | reverse complement strand
GCGCGGCGCGGGAGCTCCTCGCCGCTCAGGCGAGTGACTGGGCGTTTCTGGATCAGCGCAAGCAGGCCGGTGATTACGCCTACCAACGGGCCACCGATCACTCACGGGCGATGTTGGAGGCCATAGACTGCGACCCCGCCACCGATCCGCGTATGCGTTCCCTCGCCCCGGACCTCAGCCTCGCTCCCCTTCTGGAGCCTTAAGCCACCCCGCACCACGCCACCCCGATGACCCGCGTCCTGATCCTCTCCTGGGAGTACCCGCCGCTGATCGAGGGCGGCCTTGCCCGGCACGTGCGCAAGCTCTCCGAGGCGCTGGTCGAGCGGGACGTCGAGGTACACGTACTTACGCGCGGGGGCGAGGAGTCGCCCGCGCAGGAGCGTCGCGGCGGCGTGATCATCCACCGCATCCGCGAGCCGAAGCGCCCGACCGACCTCGGCGAGTTCGTCGCCTGGATCGAACGGATGAACTCCGACATGCTCGCCGCCGGGGTCGAGCTCGGCGACCGCTACAGCTACGACCTCGTCCACGGCCACGACTGGCTCGTCGCCAACGCCTGCGACCACCTCGCCAAGCGCTTCGACGCGCCGCTGGTGACGACGATCCACGCGACCGAGTACGGCCGCCACCAGGGCTGGGTCGACAAGCACCCGCAGACCTACATCCACGGCGTCGAGCGCTGGATCACCAACCGCTCCGACCGCGTCATCACCTGCTCCCACTACATGCGCGAACAGGTCGCCGACATCTTCGGCGTCGAGGAGGGGCGGGTCAGCGTGATCCCGAACGGGATCGACCCCGAGGACCTCCCGGCCCAGCCGGCTGAGGACCTGGCGCGGCTGCGCTCCGAGTTCGCGGCGCCGGAAGAGAAGCTGGTCCTGCTGATCGGCCGCCTCGTCTACGAGAAGGGCTTCCAGCTGGCGCTGGAGGCGATGCCGCGGGTGATCGAGGAGGCGCCGGGGACGCGCTTCCTGGTCGCCGGGTCGGGGACCCACGAGGCCGAACTGAAGCGCCAGGCGCAGGAGCTGGGCCTGATGGAGCACGGCACCTTCCTCGGCTGGATCGGCGACGACGTCCTCCACTCGCTCTACCGGATCGCCGACCTGACGGTGGTCCCCTCGATCTACGAGCCCTTCGGTCTGGTGGCGCTGGAGGCGATGGCCTCGGGCTGCCCCTGCATCGTCGCCGATACCGGCGGCCTGCGCGAGGTCGTCCCCCACGAGGAGGCCGGCCTGCGCTTCCGCGCCCACGACCCCGAAGCGCTGGCGGAGGTGGCGATCCGCGTCCTCTCCGACGACGAGCTCGGGCGTCGCCTGGTCGCCGAAGCCTACGAGCACCTGCGTCGCTTCGACTGGGGCGACGTGGCCGAGCAGACGGCCGTCGTCTACGCCGAACTGGCCGGCGCCAAGACCGCCTAAGAGCGCCCCGCGTTCAGCAGTCGCCGCGCCGGCGGCGGGGGAGGGAGCGGTCGCTGATACTGAAGCTCCCCGCGTCGCTGCTGCCCGGCGTCCAGTGGATGCCCTCGAGCAACTCGCTCGGCTCGACCGAGAGCGCCCCGGCCAGCTTCATCAGCGTGTCGACCCGGGCCAGCCGCGTTCCGTTCTCCAGCATCCCGATCTCGGTCCGGTGCAGCGAGGCGAGGTTTCCCAGTTCTTCCTGCGACATCGCTGCCCGCCGACGGCAGCGGAAGAGGTTGCGGCCGAACTTGACCGCGACCTCTTCCGAGCGGACTCTCCCGTCTCTGGCCACGCAGGCAGTCTTCACGCAAATGCTCATTGTCCGCCAGACAATACATTTCGGACCTGATAGACTTCTTGCAGACAAAGAATTCCGGCTGGGATCGGAGTACCTTTGACCCGATCCCGCCATGGATCTGCACATCGAAGACACGGAGACGGAGAAGTTGGCAGCCGAAGTAGCCGAGATGACCGGCGACACCAAGACCGGCGCGGTGCGCGAGGCGCTGCGGGAGAAGAAGAGGCGGGTGGAAATGCGCTCGGGCAGCAAAGAGCGACGGCGACAGAGCCTGCGCGAGTACCTGGAAACGGAGATCTGGCCGCACATTCCAGAGGAGGAGCTTGGGAAGCCGCCGATGACCAAGGCGGAACGGGAAGAGCTTCTCGGCTATGGACCGGAGGGCGTTTGATCCTCGACAGCTCAGCCATCGTGGCCCTTCTTCGAAAGGAGCCTGGGCATCAGCGGCTGTGCTCCCGCCTAGAACGCGCTGCTGCCCGAGGAATCGGGGGGCCTACGTTGTTCGAGACCGCGATGGTCGTTCGCGGCCGCTTCGGCACTAACGGTCTTGTGCTCCTCGAACGATTCCTCGATGACTGGGAGGTGCAGGTAATCCCTTTTGGAGAGAGTCATTGGCGCGCAGCGATGGAGGCATTTACCCGCTACGGCAAAGGAAGGCATCCAGCGGGCCTTAATTACGGCGACTGCATGACCTATGCAAGTGCGCGTGTTGCGGAGATGCCGCTGCTGTTCATCGGCAACGACTTCGCGAAGACGGATATTCCGCCGGCTTAGGAGATCGCGCGGTTGAGGAAGTCGACCTGTTGCTGCTTGCGCAGGATCAGGTGCTCCATCAGGTGCTCGAGAGCCTCGGAACGGCCGTCGCGGCCGGTCGGCTCGATCGCTTCCTGCAGCGCCTCGACCGCTGCTTCCTCGCCTTTGACCAGCGATTTGATTGCGCCTTTGACGCTCTTGTCGAAGCTCAGCTTCGCGACGTCCGTGGTCGGCTTGCCGCCGAAGGAGACGATCTTTTCGATCAGGCGGCGGACGTCTGCCAGCTCGGAGTCGCCGAACTCGGTCAGCTTCGAGCCGAGCGCCTGCGCCTCGATCCCGCTCAGGCTGGAGGCTACGATCGAGTACTGCAGGGCCGAGCGGTACTGCAGTTCGAGCGCCGCGTTGAGGCGTTTGATGGCTTTTTTCTCGTCGAGCTTCTCTTCGTCGGGCATGGCCTTGGCTACCCGAGGCGGGCGCTCGCTACTCGTGCTCGGCCGGCTCGGGCGGCTGCATCGTCGTCCAGGCGTGCGGGTCCGGTTCGACCGGCCGCTCCCAGCGCAGCTCCTGCGGCGCCTCGCGCATGCGGATGATCCGCGCCGGGACGCCGCCGACGATGGCGTTGGCGGGGACGTCCTTGGTCACCACCGCGTTGGTCCCGATCACCGCGTTGTCGCCGACGCTGACGCCGCGGAGGATGCAGGCGCCGTAGCCGATCCAGACGTTGTTGCCGACCTCGACGTCGCGCTTGTAGATGCCCTGCAGCCGGATCGGCCGCTCCACCTCGACGACGCCGTGGTCGAAGTCGATGAACATCGCCCGGTCGGCGATCACGCACTCGTCGCCGATCCGCACCCGCTGATAGGCGGAGATCGTGCACTCCTGGCCCATCACGGTCTTCTCGCCGATCTCGACCACCCCCTCGTGGCAGCGGATCTTGGTCCCGTCGCCGATCCAGACGAAGCGGCCGAAGCGAATCTCGCCGCGCGGCTCGATCTTCAGTTCCAGCCCCCTGCCGAGGAAGAAGGGACCGTCGGAGCGCCAACGCCGGCCCGCGGGCGTCAGCAGCCGGCGCCAGAGGTAGCGCCAGAAGAGCCGCGCGTAGCGCGGGGTCAGCATCCGGTTGCGGGCCAAGAAGCGGAACACGGCGGCGCAACTTTAGACCTCTTAGACTGCCTCGCCCTTGGCCGATGTCGCGAAAACCGCCCCGCTCGCCGAGCGCCTGGCCGCGGGCGAAAAGCGGGCGCTGGCGCGGGCGATCACGCTGATCGAGTCCGACGACCCCGCCGGCTGGGATCTCGTGCGCGAGCTCTACCCGCGCACCGGCAACGCCCGCATCATCGGCTTCACCGGCCCGCCCGGCGTCGGCAAGAGCACCCTGATCGGGGCGCTGACCGGCGAGCTGCGCAAACGCGAGCGCGAAGTCGCGGTGCTCTCGATCGACCCATCGAGCCCCTTCACCCGCGGCGCCCTGCTCGGCGACCGGATCCGGCTCACCGACCACTTCCTCGACCCTGGCGTCTTCATCCGCTCGATGGCCTCGCGCGGCGCCCTCGGCGGCCTCTCCGAGGCGGCGTTGCAGGTGGCGCTGATCATGGACGCCGCCGGCAAAGACGACGTCCTGATCGAGACCGTCGGCGTCGGCCAGGCGGAGATCGACATCGTCGACCACGCCGACACGATCGTGCTGGCGTTGATGCCCGGCTCCGGCGACTCGATCCAGGCGCTGAAGGCGGGGGTGATGGAGATCCCCGACGTGATCGTCGTCAACAAGGCCGACCACCCGATGACCGACACGATGGTGCGCGAGGTGCGCGGCGTCCTCGCCCTCTCCCAGGACCCGGAGGGCTGGAAGGTGCCGATCCTGCGCACCGAGGCCGCCCGCGGCGAGGGGGTCGACGAGCTGGCGGCGAAGATCGACGAGCACCGCGCCTTCATCGAGGAGAAGGGGACGCTGGCCGAGCGCCGCGCCCGCAACCTCCGCAGCGAGGTGCTCGGCATCGCCACCTCGCGGATGCGCCGCCGCCTCGAGCAGACGGTCTCCGAAGACCCGGCGACGGCGGAGCTGCTGGACCGGGTGGTGCGGCGCGAGCTCGACCCGGCGACCGCGGCCACCGAGCTGCTGGAGAAGCACGTCGATGAGTGAGGACGCGCCCCGACCCTCGACCGCCGAAGCGATGGGCTGGCTCGGCGCCGAGGTCGCCGAGCTGGGCGGCGACCCGGTCGGGCAGGTGCAGGGCGTCTTCGTCGACGCCGAGAGCGGCGAACCGGCCTGGTTGGTCGCCCGCCTCGGGCGCCGCCGCCGCGCCCGCGTCGTCGCCCTTCCCTTCTCCAACTGCGCCGGCGCACCCTTCGGCGTCTGGGTCGCCCAGGAGGCCGACGCGATCCGCAGCGCCCCCGTCGTCGACCCCACCCGCCCCCTGCGCCGCGAGCACGAGCTGACGATCTGCGCCCACTTCGGCATCGGCGAAAACGTCGGCCGCGCTGCCGGGGTGGCGCCGCGCGAAGAAGGCGACGTCACCGCTGCTCCACCTGGCCGCTAGAGGGCGTGCCGGTGGGGGTCGTTCGGAGCACCTCCGCCGGGAGGAGCGCCACCTGCTGACGCTTCAGGGGCAGGTGGCCCGGCTTCATGCTGAGTACCGACCGACCCCCACCGGCACGCCCAGCGCAGCGAGCTTCGGCAGACGCTGAAGGGCGACGGCTCCAAGGAAGGCAGCTAGCTGCCCCTCCTCGAAGGTCCTTAGCTGTCCCGAGCTACGTGTTGAAGAGGGGCGGGGGTGCCCCCTCCAGACGCTCAACATCGAGCCATAGCGAGATGTGTCTGGAGGGGGCACCCCCGCCCCTCTCCGCAACCACCTCTGCTCGCTACAGCTGCAGCGCCTTCAGCTGCAGCAGCTCCTCGATCCCGTAGCGCCCGTTCTCGCGGCCGTGGCCGGACTGGCCGAAGCCGCCGAAGGGGGCGTGGGGGTTGAAGCGGCCGCCGTTGATCTCGACCTGGCCGGTGCGGATGCGGCGGGCGACGGCGATCGCGCGGTCCTTGTCGGCGGACCAGACGCCGCCGGAGAGGCCGTAGGGGGTCGAGTTGGCGATGCGGACGGCGTCGTCCTCGCCTTCGTAGGGCTGGATCGCCAGCACCGGCCCGAAGATCTCCTCCTGGCCGATCGTCATCTCCGGCTCGACCTCGGAGAAGACGGTGGGGCGGATGAAGTAGCCGCGGTCGAGGCCCTCGGGCGGCTCGGCGCCGCCGGTGATCAGCCGCGCGCCCTCCTCGATGCCCTTCTGGATGTAGCCGCGGACGCGCTCGCGCTGGACGTCGGAGACGAGCGGCCCGAGCCGGGTCGAGGGGTCGAAGGGGTCGCCGGGGGTGAAGGTCTCGGCCGCCGCCTTGGCCAGAGCCTCGGCCTCGGCCAGGCGCTGGCGCGGGACCAGCAGCCGGGTCAGGGCGCTGCAGGTCTGGCCGGAGTTGAGGAAGCACTTGCTGACGGCGTCGGGAACCGCCTGCTCGAGGTCGGCGTCGTCCAGGATCACGTTCGGCGACTTGCCGCCGAGCTCCATCGCCACCGGCTTCACCGTCGCCGCGGCGAGCTCGCTGACCCGGCGCCCGGCCCGGGTCGAGCCGGTGAAGGAGACCATGTCGACGCCGGGGTGCCCGGCGATCGCCTCGCCGACCACCGGGCCGGTACCGGTGACGAGGTTGAAGACGCCGGCCGGCAGCTCGGCCGCCTCGATCACCTCGGCCAGCAGGAAGGCGTTCAGCGGCGTCACCTCGCTCGGCTTCAGCACGATCGGGCAGCCGGCGGCGAGGGCGGGGGCGACCTTGCAGACGATCTGGTTGAGGGGGTAGTTCCAGGGCGTGATCGCCCCGAGCACGCCGACCGGCTCGCGGATCACCCGCGAGTTGCCGACCTCCTCCTCCCAGGCGACCTCCTCCATCAGCTGCGGCGTCGCCGCCAGCTGCGAGGCCGGCAACCCGACCTGGACGATCCGGCTCAGCTTCAGCGGCATCCCCAGCTCCTGGGTGATCGTCGCGGCGAGCTCGTCGGCGCGCTCGTTCAGCCCCTCGGCGATCGCCGAGATGAAGCGAGCCCGCTCCTCGCGCGGGGTCTGCGACCAACCCTCGAACGCCTCGCCGGCGGCGGCGACGGCGCGATCGGCGTCCTCCGGCGAGCAGCCGGGGATCGTCCCGATCGTCTCCTCGGTGGTCGGGTTCACCACCTCGATCGGCTCGGCGGCGCTGGGCTCGACCCACCTGCCGCCGATGAAGACCTTGTCCTTGACCTGAAGCTCAGCCGCCGTCGCCATCCGTTCCTCCTGTCGCCATCGCTGGTGATCCAAAAGTAGCGGGCGGGCTGCCAGTCCGCCGACGCGGGCTCTCGCGGGAAGGGCATCGCTGATATGCGATAATCGCTTATAAGCTATGCCACTGGAACCAGGACGACTGCTGCGGGAGGCTCGGATTCGCCATGGCGTCAGCCAGGAGAGGCTGGCGATTCGCGCGGGCACCACCCAGTCCGCGATCTCCCGGATCGAGAAGGAACGGGTTTCTCCTAGCGTGCAGACGCTGGCCGGACTACTGCACCTCCTCGGAGAGGACTTGGTGCTCGCGACCAGGCCACGCGATGCAGGAATCGATCGGACGCAGATCGATGAGCGCCTGCGGATGAGCGAGGAAGACCGCTTGGACTACGGCAGGGCATTCGCCGACCAGGTCATCGAGATGAGCCCGCTTCCCAAGCGGGAGGGGTGGGACTTATGACGGACACGCTGCCCGCCAAGGCGCCCGACCTGCGGCGTCTTCTAGAGCCCCTGGTTCGACACGGGGTCGACTTCGTATTGATCGGAGGAATGGCGGGGATTGCACACGGCTCGAGCTATCCAAGCTACGACCTGGACGTCGCTTACGCGCGAGATAAAGCCAATGTGAGGCGCTTGGTCTCTGCCCTGGAGGAGATAGAAGTTCGGCTTCGGGGGGCTCCTGCGGATCTGCCGTTCCAGCTCGACGAGCGCACCCTGGAAAACGGCGCCAACTTCACCTTCGTCACTCCTTTCGGCGACTTCGACGTGCTGGCGGACATCGGCGGGATCCGTTCTTATCGGGATCTGGTTGCGGCCGCCGAGGAGAAGGAGATCTTCGGACTCTCGATTCGGGTGGCCTCGCTGGATCACTTGATCGCGATGAAGGGTGCGGCGAACCGGCCCAAGGACCGGAACATGCTCGAGGAGTACATCGTCCTCGCCGACGAGATCCGGAGACGCGCAGCGGAGGGCGAGAAGGGCTAGTCGGCCACCGCGCCGGCGCCGGTGGCCACTTTTGCGCCCGGGCCCGGCAGCTGCTTGGCGTCGCGGGCGTGGAGGACCTTGGCGCAGCTTTCGCAGATCCCGCGCTCGCTGACGGCGCCGCCGCACTCCTTGTGGACGATCAGCCGCCGCGGGCCGTCGGGGCCGGGGGAGTAGCGCTCGCCCCAGTGCAGGAGGGCGATCAGCGCCGGCCAGAGGTCGAGGCCCTTCTCGGTCAGGAAGTACTCGTAGCGCGGGGGGCTTTCCTGGTAGGCGCGCCGCTCGAGGATGTCCTCGTCGATCAGCCGCTGCAGCCGCGAGGAGAGGACGTTGCGGGCGATCCCCAGCGACTCCTGGATCTCACCGAAGCGGCGGTTGCCGTGCATCACCGCGCGGACGATCAGCAGCGACCAGCGCTCGCCGATCACCTCGAGCGCCTTGGCCACCGAGCAGTCGTCGAGGGCGGGGTAGTCGCGGCGGAGCACGTGTGAAGTTTCGCACACTGGGTTGCATCAAGCAACTGACCGCGTTAGGGTCGGTCCATCAAGAGTTGCTTCATGCAACCGAGTCGATTGGAGGCCCACGATGAGGCTGATCGGAAGACATAGGCACCAGCACCGGGAGAGGAAGCCCCGCATCGCGATCAGCGAGGCGGAGATCAGCGCCGACCTGCACTACCCGGCCCGTCAGCGGGAACCGCGGCAGACGGCGAACGCGCGACGGCTGGAGATCAGGTGAGCGAGAACGGAGTGGTGACGGCGCCGGAGGGGACCGCCGCCGAGCTGGCGGAAACCTTCGCCGCCGCCGACCCCGAGGGTTCCCGCAGCCGCACCCTGGTCTGGCAGGACCCCGTGGCGACGGCGGCGGTCGGGGCGACGATGAGCGGCATCGAGTACATGACCGCCGTCGTCTCCGGCGAGGTCCCGCCGCCGCCGATCGCGGTGACGATGCGGCTGCGGCCGGTCGAGCTGGAGGAGGGGAGGGTGGTCTTCGAGGGCGAACCCGGCGAGGAGCACTACAACCCGATCGGCGTCGTCCACGGCGGCTACGCCGCGACCCTGCTCGACTCCGCCCTCGGCTGCGCGGTCCACACGACCCTGCCCGCCGGCGTCGCCTACACCTCGCTCGGCCTCGAGGCGAAGTTCGTCCGCCCGATCACCCGCGACACCGGCCGCGTCCTCTGCGAGGCGAAGGTCCTCTACCGCGGTCGCAAGCAGGCGACGGCGGAGGCGACGCTGACCGCGGCCGAGGGGGGCAAGCTGCTCGCCCACGGTATCTCCACCTGCATGATCCTGGGAGAGAGCTAGGCGGCGCTATGGCGGGCCAGCTCGACCAGGAGCCGCACCCCGTAGCCGCTGGCGCCGCTGCCGACGTAGGGGCGGCCGACGTCCCAGGCGGTGCCGGCGATGTCGACGTGCGCCCACGGCGTCTCGCCGACGAACTCCTCGAGGAAGGCGCCGGCGGTGATCGTCCCCGCCTTGCGCTTCGAGGCGAGGTTGGAGAGGTCGGCGACCTTCCCCTTCATCAGCTCCCGGTACTCAGGGTGCAGCGGCAGGCGCCAGGTCAGCTCGCCGCTCCGCTCGCCGGCCTCGCTAACCGCTCCCGCGATGTCGTCGTCGTTGGCGATCACCGCCGCGTAGGTCGAGCCGAGGGCGATGACGACGGCGCCCGTCAGCGTCGCCATGTCGACGAGCCGCTCGGCGCCGAGCTCGATCGCGTAGGCGAGGGCGTCGGCGAGGATCAGCCGGCCCTCGGCGTCGGTGTTGTTGACCTCGACCGTCTTACCGCTGTACTGGGTAATGACGTCACCCGGCTTGATCGCGGTCCCCGAGGGCATGTTCTCGGTCGAGGGGACGACGGCGACGAGGTCGAGCGGCAGCCCCAGCTCGGCGATCGCCGCGACGGCCTCGAGCACGGCAGCCGCGCCCGACATGTCCATCTTCATGTCGGACATCCCGGCGCCGGGCTTCAGCGAGATGCCGCCGGTGTCGAAGGTGACGCCCTTGCCGACGAGGCCGAGGGTGGGGCCGGAGCCGCCGCCGCTGTAGCGCAGCACGATCAGCTTCGGCTCCTGCGGCCCGCCCTGGCTGACCGCGAGCAGCCCGCCCATCTTCTTCGCCTCGATCTCGGGCCGGCCGAGGACCTCGACGCTGAGCGCGTCATAGGCGGCGGCGATCTCCTCGGCGCGTTCGGCGAGGAAGGCGGGGGTGGCGACGTTGGCGGGGGTGCTCTGCAGGTCCCGGGCCCGGTTCTGGGCTTCGACGGCGACCCGGCCGAACTCCGCCGCGGGCTCGACCTCCCCCGGCCCGAGCAGCGTCAGGGACTCCAGTCGCGGAGCGTCATCGTCGCCGGACTTGAAGCGGTCGAAGCGGTAGCCGGCGAGGATCGTGCCGGTGACCAGCGCTTCGGCGGCCGCGGCCGCGTCGTCGCCCTCCGGCAGCGCCCAGGCGATCGAGCCCGCCTCCAGCCGCGCCGCCTCCTTGGCGGCGACGGCGGCAGCGACCCGCAGCCGCTCGGCGTCGAGCTCGTCGCGCTCGCCGAGCCCGACCACCAGCACGGGTGGGAAGTCCTGCGGGCGCAGCAACGAGAGCTTCTTGAAGCCCGCCTTGGCTTCGTCCGCCCCCGCGGCGGTGGCGATCGCGGCGGGAAGCTCCCCGCCCTCGACCAGCCCCACGACCACGAGGTCCGCCCCCACGGCGCCCAGCTCGACCTGCTTCACCTCGACCTTCATCGGCCGCGAGTCTACGGCCACCTGTCGGTATCTTCATCCGCTGGACCTGGCGGCCATGCGCCAGGCCGTAAGAACTTAGGAAAGGAAAGGCAGTAGATGCCCAGCTCAGTGATCCTCGGAACCGCGCGCACCCCCTTCGGAAAGATGGGCGGCGGCCTCGCCTCCCTCGACGCCACCGACCTCGGCGGCCAGGCGATCGAGGCCGCGCTCGAGCGCTCGGGCGTCGCTCCCGAGCAGGTCGAGCAGGTCGTCTTCGGCCAGGTCCTGCAGGCCGGCCAGGGCCAGATCCCCTCGCGCCAGGCCCAGATCAAGGGCGGGATCCCCAAGGAGGTCCCCTCCGAGACGATCAACAAAGTCTGCGCCTCGGGCATGCGCGCGATCGGCCTCGCCGACACCTCGATCCGCGCCGGCGACACCAACGTCGCCGTCACCGGTGGCATGGAGTCGATGAGCAACGCGCCGTACCTGCTGCCGAACGCCCGCTTCGGCTTCCGGATGGGCGACGTCAAGGCGCTCGACGCGATGACCCATGACGGCCTCACCAACCCCTTCACGAACAAACAGATGATCAACGAGGCGAGCGAGGTCGGCAACGAGCTCGAGATCAGCCGCGTCGACATGGACCGCTTCGCCGAGCGCTCGCACCGGCTCGCCTCCGAGGCGACCGACGCCGGCCGCCTCGCGGAGGAGATCGTCGGCGTCACCGTCAAGTCCCGCAAGGGCGAGAACACGGTCGAGACCGACGAGGCGATCCGCCCCGAAACCACCCTGGAGACGCTGGCGAAGCTGAAGGCGATCGGCGGCGAGGACGCCACCCACACCGCCGGCAACGCCCCGGGCGTCAACGACGGCGCCGGCGCGATCGTCGTCGCCTCCGAGGAGTGGGCCGAAAAGGAAGGCCGGACGCCGCTGGCGCGGATCCTCTCCTACGGCACCGTCGCCGACGACTTCCCCTACCTGGCGAAAACGCCCGCCAACGCCTCGAAGCTGGCGCTCGAAAAAATCGGCAAGAGCCCCGAGGACGTCGACCTCTGGGAGATCAACGAGGCCTTCGCCTCGGTGGCGCTGAACTCGGTGCGGATGCTCGGCGTCGACGAGGAGAAGGTCAACGTCAACGGCGGCGCGATCGCCCTCGGGCACCCGATCGGCGCCTCCGGCTCCCGCATCGTCGGCGCCCTCGTCCACGAGCTGCGCCGCCGCGGCGGTGGTCTCGGCGTCGCCGCGATCTGCTCCGGCGGTGGCCAGGGCGACGCGATCGTGATCGAGGTCGACGGGGCGTAAGCAGTCCCTTGAGCGCGCAGCCCGCGAGCGAGGTCGTGCCGCGGGCTGCCGCTTTCTTCGACCTGGACAAGACCCTGATGGCGGGGTCGAGCGGGATGCAGTTCGCCCGCATCGCCGCCAAACAGGGGATCGTCAGCCGCCGGCTGCTCGCCGGCTGGGGGTGGGAGCACCTGCGCTACCGCCTCCGCGGCACCACCGACGCCCGCACCGCCGAGGTGCTGAAGGTGGCGCGGGAGCTGATCCGCGGCGTGCCGGAGAAGGGGATCGCGCGGATGGGCCCGGAAGTGATGGCGGCGATCCTGCCGCGGGTCTACCCGCAGATGCTGGAGGAGATCTACGCCCACCAGGACGCCGGGCGGCCGACCTTCATCGTCAGCGCCGCCGGCAACGGCGTCGTCGAGCAGCTCGCCCACGTGCTCGGGATGGAGGGCGGCATCGGCACCCGCTACGAGGTCGACGAGGAAGGCAACTTCACCGGCCGCCTCGACGGCCCCTTCGTCTACGGCGAGGGCAAGGTGACGGCGATGCGGGAATTCGCGACCCGCCATGGGATCGACCTGGCCGACTCCTACGCCTACTCCGACTCGCTCTCGGACCTGCCGATGCTGCGCGCGGTCGGCAACCCGGTCGCGGTCAACCCGGACCCGCCGCTGGCGGCGATCGCCCGGGAGGAGGGGTGGCAGGTCCTGCGCTTCGAACATCTCGGCCGCCGCCTGCTCGCCGTCGCGGTCAC
>Ga0196960_10000544_pt1 | contig 12531 bp, 11 predicted proteins | sample S3v_5metaG_FD_183187 | JGI IMG/M metagenome (GOLD analysis project Ga0196960, IMG submission 183187) | Soil microbial communities from Anza Borrego desert, Southern California, United States - S3+v_5 | ecosystem: Environmental > Terrestrial > Soil > Desert | place: USA: California | collected... | reverse complement strand
CCTGCGCCCGGGCGCCGAGTCGTTCCCGCGCACCGCCGACCGTGCGGCCGGCGACCGGCTGACGAGCACCGGTCCGGTGCCGCCGGTGGCGTCCCGCCCGGTGCCGCCGCTGCCCCTCCGTGCGCCGCTCCCGGTGCCCGACACCGAAGGCGTCCAGCCCGTCCCGGTCGACAGCGTTCCAGCGCCCGTCGACGGGCGGGTGGACGAGCGGCGTCCGGTGGACGACGAGGATCTGGCGAACGAGGACGTCTCGGCGCTGCCCACGACCGAGAAGCCGGTGGGAGGCCGCGCCGGGCGCAACCTGCCGGCCGCCATCGGGGTCGGCGTGGGGCTGGCCGCGGTCATCCTGGCCTCCCTGCTGGTGTGGCGTCCCGCCTTCCTCGCGGTGCTCGTCGCCGCGGTACTCGTGGCGGTCGTGGAGCTCACCCGGGCGCTGCGCACCGGCGGCTTCCACGCACCCCTGGTGCCGCTGCTGGTCGGGGCCCTCGGGATGGAGGTGCTCGCCTGGACCCGCGGCCCCACCGGCCTGATCACCGGTTTCTTCCTCACCGCTCTCGCCGTCCTGCTGTGGCGGCTCGCGCCCGGCCCGGCCGGCTACCGCCGGGACGCGGCGGCCGGGGTGCTGGTCGCCCTCTACGTGCCGCTGCTGGCCGGGTTCGCCGTCCTCCTGCTCGTGCCCGGGGACGGCGCGACGCGGGTGCTGGTCTTCATCGCCACGGTCGTGGCCAGCGACGTCGGCGGGTACGCCGCCGGTGTGCTGTTCGGCAAGCACCCCATGGCACCGTCGATCAGCCCCAAGAAGTCCTGGGAGGGCATGGCCGGCTCGGTGCTGACGTGCATGCTCGTGGCCACGCCGATCATCGTCTTCGCCCTGGACGGGCCCTGGTGGGGCGGGTTGGTCTTCGGCGCTGCCCTCGCCGTGTCCGCGACCGTGGGCGATCTCGGCGAGTCCCTGATCAAGCGGGACCTCGGCATCAAGGACATGGGCGACCTGCTGCCCGGCCACGGCGGGATCATGGACCGGCTCGACTCGCTGCTGCCCTCGGCGGCCGCCGCCTATCTGCTGCTGTCGGTGCTCGCGCCGGTCTAGTGCCGCACCTCCCGGTCGACCGACCAGGTGGTGCCCACCGGTGCGAACCCCCGGCGGCCGTACCAGTCATGCGGCCAGTCGTCGCCGGCCGCCCGGAGCCGGCCGGCGGCCACCACGGGGCCGTCCTCGCGAACCACCACGTCGGTGACGGCGACGACCCGGTCGTCGAGGCGCGCCGACCGGTGTCCGGAGGAGCGGGTCAGGTGGCCTCCCGTGCCAGCGGGGGGTCGGGGTCGATGCCCCGTGCGCGCAGCGCCGCCTCGATCGCCTCGCAGACGGCGCGGACCACCGCGACGCGGGCGAAGCGCTTGTCGTCACCGGGGATGACGTGCCAGGGGGCCGTGTCGGTGTGCGTGCGTTCCAGCATCTCCTCGACGGCGGCCTCGTAGGCCGGGCGCTTCTCGCGGTTGCGCCAGTCCTCGTCGGTGAGCTTCCACGCCTTGTACGGGTCGTCCCGGCGCGACTCGAACCGGCGCAGCTGCTCCTCGGGTGACACGTGCATCCAGAACTTCACCAGGATCGTGCCCTCGGCGGCCAGCGTCGTCTCCAGGTCGACGATCTCGGCGTAGGCCCGCCGCCAGGCCTCCTCCGGAGCGAAGCCCTCCACGCGTTCGACGAGCACCCGGCCGTACCAGGTGCGGTCGAGGACGGCCATGCCTCCCCATCCCGGCAGCACCGGCCAGAAGCGCCACAGGAAGTGGTGCCGCTTCTCGTCGGACGTGGGGGCGGCGAACTGGGCCACCCGGACGTGCCGCGGGTCGATCCCCTCGACCAGCCGCTGGATCGCGCCCCCCTTGCCCGAGGCGTCCCAGCCCTCGAACAGCACGCACAGCGGCGGTCCGAGCGTGCCGGGGCCGATCTGCCCGCCGAGCAGCAGTCGAAGGTGCACCAGGCGGTCCTGCGCCTCCTCCAGCTGCGCCCGGGCCTGCTTCTTCGGAAGGCTGACGGAGAGGTCGACGTCGGCGAGACGGCTCATGCGCGCCAGCCTCGCGCAGGCGGGACGCCCTGTCGCGCCGAGGAGTCGCGCGGAGGGCGAGCTCAGATCCGGTGCTGCCGGATCCAGGCGTGCATGGCGATGCCCGCGGCCACCCCGGCGTTGATCGACCGGGTGGAACCGAACTGGGCGATCGACAGCACACCGTCGGCGGAGTCGCGGGCCTCGTCGGACAGGCCGGTGCCCTCCTGCCCGAACAGCAGGACGCACGCCCGGGGCAGCTGGGCGGTCTCCAGCGGCCGGGCCCCCGGCAGGTTGTCCACGGCGAGGAGCGGCAGGCCTTCGCCCCGTGCCCAGGAGACGAGCCCGCCGACGTCGGGATGGTGCCGCACGTGCTGGTACCGGTCGGTGACCATGGCGCCCCGCCGGTTCCAGCGCTTCTTCCCGACGATGTGCACCGCCTCGGCGAGGAACGCGTTGGCGGTCCGGACGACGGTGCCGATGTTCAGGTCGTGCCGCCAGTTCTCGATGGCCACGTGGAAGGGGTGCCGACGGCGGTCGAGGTCGGCGACGATGGCCTCGACGGTCCAGTAGCGGTAGCGGTCGGCGACGTTGCGCCGGTCCCCGAGCTCGAGCAGTTCCGGGTCGTACCGGGGGTCGGTGGGCCACGTCCCGGCCCAGGGCCCCACGCCGACGGTGTCGAGCAGGGCCTCGGGCGGGGTGAGGTCTGTCTCGCGGTCGGCCATCCCGGCCACGGTAGTGGGACCATGGAGGGCGCCATGACTGCCCTGCCGCTCGTCTTCGACGCTCCCCGCCGGGGGATGCCCCCGCGCCACCTCGCCGACCTGACCCGCGAGGAGGCCCGCGCGGCCGTCGTCGAGCTGGGCCAGCCGGCGTTCCGGGCCGACCAGCTGGCCCGGCACTTCTACCGGGGGGTCACCGATCCCGCGCAGATGACCGACCTGCCCGCGGCGGCCCGCGAGACGCTGACCGGGGCGCTCCTGCCCGGGCTGCTCACGGTCGTCCGCCACCAGACCGCCGACGACGGGCGCACCCGCAAGACGCTGTGGCGGCTGCACGACGGCGCGCTGGTCGAGAGCGTGCTCATGCGCTACCCCGACCGGGCCACCGTCTGCATCTCCAGCCAGGCCGGCTGCGGCATGGCCTGCCCGTTCTGCGCCACCGGGCAGCAGGGCCTGACCCGCAACCTGTCGGCGGCCGAGATCATCGGCCAGGCGGTCGCGGCCGCCGCGGCGATGGCGAACGGCGAGATCCCGGGCGGTCCCGGCCGGCTGTCCAACGTGGTCTTCATGGGCATGGGCGAGCCGCTGGCGAACTACGCCCGCGTGCGCAAGACCCTCGAGGCGCTGCTGACCCCGGCTCCGCACGGCCTGGGCCTCTCCCAGCGCTCGGTCACCGTCTCGACCGTCGGTCTGGTGCCGGCGATCCGGCGCCTCACCGAGGAGGGGCGCAACGTCACCCTCGCGGTCAGCCTGCACGCCCCGGACGACGAGCTGCGCGACACCCTGGTGCCGATCAACACCCGCTGGAAGGTGGGTGAGGTCGTCGACGCGGCCGACGCCTACGCGGCGAGGACGGGCCGCCGGTACTCGATCGAGTACGCGCTCATCCGCGACGTCAACGACCAGCCCTTCCGGGCCGACCTGCTCGGCAGGTTGCTCGCCGGGCGGCTGGCGCACGTCAACCTCATCCCGCTCAACCCGACGCCGGGCAGCCCGTGGGATGCCAGCCCGCTGCCGGCGCAGCGCGAGTTCGTCGCCCGGCTGCGCGCAGCGGGTGTGCCGACGACGGTCCGCGACACCCGAGGCCAGGACATCGACGGCGCGTGCGGCCAGTTGGCGGCGGCCGATCTGAGCCTTCCGAGCGTCGCCCTGCCCCTCCCGTCGGTCGAGCCCGCCGAGGCGCCGGTGCCGCTGGGAGCCGAGGCGGACCAGGCGTGACCGCCGGCGCCGCATCCGAGGCCGAGGCGCACGAGCACAGTCACGCCGACGTCTCCGGAGGTTGGCTGCGGGCCGCCGTCTTCGGCGCCATGGACGGGCTGGTCACCAACACCGCCCTGGTCGCCGGCGTCGGCGCCGGGGGAGTGGCGCCGCGCGGCATCGTGCTGGCCGGCGTGGCCAGCCTGGTGGCCGGCGCCGTCTCCATGGCGCTCGGCGAGTACACCTCGGTGCAGACCCAGAACGAGCAGCTCGACCTCGAGGTCGAGAAGGAACGGCGCGAGCTGGAGCGCAACCCGGAGGGCGAGCTCGCCGAGCTGATCGACATGCTGCAGGTCCGGGGGGTCGAAGCCCGGCTCGCCCGCCAGGTCGCCGTCCAGCTCTCCCGCGACCCGGAGACGGCGCTGCGCCTGCACGTGGTCGCCGAGCTGGGGGTCAGCCCCGCGGACCGGCCCTCGCCCGTGGTCGCCGCCGTGTCGTCGTTCTTCACCTTCGCGGTCGGCGCGCTCGTACCCCTGCTGCCCTACCTGCTGGGTGCCTCCCTGCTCTGGGTGGCACTCCTGTGCGGGGGAGCCGGCCTGCTGCTGGCCGGGGCGCTGTCGGCGCGCTTCACGCCGAGGTCGTGGTGGTACGCCGGGCTGCGTCAGCTGCTGTTCGGAGCCGCCGCGGCCGGGATCACCTATGTGATCGGTTCGGCGATCGGCGTCGGCGTCGCCTGACGGACCCCGTTCCCCCCGTCCCTCGCAGGCCCGGGACGGGCCCCTGGACGGGGCCGCTCAGCGGCGCCAGGCGGTCTTCTTCCGGCGGATGTCCCAGATGAGGACGACGGCCATCAACGCGGCGATGACCAGCAGGTAGATGTCCTCGACCCGGCCCTCGTGGTTGCCGATCAGGTAGGTGAGGATCACGAGCGTCGCGATCCAGCCACCGATCTGACCCCACTTCCCCGTCTCGCCGTGCCAGCCCCAGTCCTCGGGGCTCTCGTGCTGGACGGGCTGCTCGCCGGCGCGGACGACGGCCTCTTCGCGTCCGGGCTGGCTGACCCGCTGGGTCGACGGGGAGTGGAATGCCTGGGTCACCCCGCCATTCTGTCAGTAGCCGGCCCGGGCCACCCTTCGAGGTGGGCGTGCCCGGCGGGTCGGGGAGGATGCGGGGGTGAGTTCACCTCGCGAGGTCACCCTCCTCGGTTCCACCGGCTCCATCGGCCGGCAGGCGGTGGCCGTCGCACGGCAGAACCCCGACCGCCTCCGGATCACCGGACTGGCCTCCGGCGGGGGCGACGTCGCGACGCTGGCCGAGCAGGCGCTGTCCCTGGGCGTGCGCACGGTCGCCATCGCCCGCGCCACCGCCGCGCAGGACCTGCAGCTGGCCTTCTACGCCGCGGCGTCGCAGCGCGGCTGGTCCAAGGGCGGGTACGCGCTGCCGGAGATCCTCGCCGGGCCGCGCGCCGCCGAGGAGCTCGCCGCACGGCCGGCCGACGTGGTGCTCAACGGGATCACCGGCTCCATCGGTCTCGGGCCGACGCTCGCCGCCCTGCGCGCCGGTCGCACCGTCGCGCTGGCCAACAAGGAGTCGCTGATCGCGGGCGGCGACCTGGTCCTCGCCGCGGCCGGGCCCGGCCGGCTGGTGCCCGTCGACTCCGAGCACTCGGCCATCGCCCAGTGCCTGCGGGGCGGCGCTCGCGGGGAGGTCGCCCGGCTCGTGCTCACCGCCAGCGGCGGGCCCTTCCGGGGCCGCTCCCGTGCCGAGCTGGCCGAGGTCACCGTCGAGGAGGCCATGGCCCACCCGACCTGGGACATGGGCCCGGTCATCACCATCAACTCGGCCACGCTGGTCAACAAGGGCCTGGAGCTGATCGAGGCGCACCTGCTCTTCGGCGTCCCCCTCGCCGACATCGACGTCGTCGTCCACCCGCAGTCCATCGTCCACTCGATGGTCACCTTCGCCGACGGCGCCACCATCGCGCAGGCCAGTCCGCCGGACATGCGGCTGCCCATCGCCTTGGCGCTGGCGTGGCCCGACCGGCTGCCCGACGTGCAGCCGGCGCTGGACTGGTCGGCGGTCAGCACCTGGGAGTTCGCCCCGCTCGACGAGGACGCCTTCCCCGCGGTGCGCCTGGCCCGTGCGGCCGGGGAGGCCGGCGGCGTCGCGCCCGCCATGTACAACGCGACCAACGAGGAGGCCGTCGCCGCGTTCATGGCGGGTCGCCTGTCGTTCCCGGGGATCGTCGACCTCGTCGCGCGTACCCTCGATGCCGCGCCGGAGCTCGGCGCCCCCACGTGCGTCGACGACGTGCTGGCGGCGGAGAAGTGGGCCCGCGAGCACGCCCGGGGCCTGATCGACCGAGGCATCTGACGGAGGAGCCGAGCTGAGCGGGATCCTGCTGACCGTCCTGGGGATCGTCCTCTTCGCGCTCGGCCTGCTGTTCTCCATCGCCTTCCACGAGGCCGGCCACTTCTGGTGGGCCCGGAAGTTCGGCATGCGCGTGCCGCAGTTCATGGTGGGTTTCGGGCCCACGATCTTCTCGCGGAAGCGGGGCGAGACCGAGTACGGCGTCAAGGCGTTCCCGCTCGGCGGCTACATCCGCATCGTCGGCATGATCCCGCCGGCGGAGGAGAACGAGAGCAGGCGCGCGACCCGCATGCGCAGCTTCATCGCCGAGGTGCGCGGGCAGGCCCTCGACGACGTGCGGCCCACGGACGGCGATCGCGTCTTCTACAAGAAGCCCTGGTGGCAACGGGTCATCGTCATGTTCGCCGGGCCCTTCCACAACCTGGTGCTGGCGGTCGTGTTCTTCACCGTCGTCCTCGTCGGCTTCGGCATCCCCGAGATCACGACGACGGTGGCCACGGTGCCCGAGTGCGTCCTGCCCGCCGGTGCGGCGACGGCCGGCGACGAGGACCCCTGCTCGGTGCCCATCACCCCGGAGGGGCAGCGCTGCGAGCCTGGCGCCGCGGGATGCGCGCTGCCGGCCCGCAGCCCGGCGGCCGAGGCCGGGCTGGAGAGCGGTGACACCGTGCTGGCGATCGACGGCGACCCGGTCCCGCAGGACACCGACGCCGGGTGGACCGAGGTCCAGGAGGCCATCCGGAGCAGTGCGGGGGACCCGCTGGTGCTCACCATCGAGCGCGACGGGACCGAGCGGGAGCTCACCGTCACGCCGATCGAGAACCTGGCCTACCTGTCCGACGACGGCGAGCAGACCGGGGTGGTCGGCTACGTCGGCATCAGCCCGGCCCAGCGCGAGGTGCGGCAGTCGCTCTCCGAGGTGCCGGGGCACATCGGCACGATCATCGCGCGCTCGGTGGACCGGCTCGTCGAGATCCCGGAGCGGGTGCCGCAGCTGTTCCGGGCCACCTTCCTGGGTGAGGAGCGCGACCCGCTCGGCCCGATCGGCGTCGTGGGCGTCAGCCGCATCTCCGGTGAGGTCTTCGCCTTCGAGGAGTTCTCGGCCGGCCAGAAGGTCAGCTACTTCATCCAGCTGCTGGCCGGCATGAACATGGTGTTGTTCCTCTTCAACCTGCTGCCGATCTACCCGCTGGACGGCGGGCACGTCGCGGGTGCGCTGTACGAGCGGGCGCGGGCCGGCGTCGCCCGGCTCCGCGGCCGGCCCGATCCGGGCCCGTTCGACATCGCGCGCCTGATGCCCGTCGCCTACGCCGTCGCGGGCGTGTTCCTGGCGTTGTCGGTGCTGCTGTTCATCGCCGACATCGTCAATCCGGTCCGCCTGGGCTGAGCGGGCGGCCGCACGGGACCACGGCGCAGGTCACATCGCCGTCGTCGGCACCGGGGCGGGGCCAGTGGATACTGGGGGCATGGCGATCCCCGTCGGCCTCGGCATGCCCGCTGCGCCCCCGCCCGTGCTCGCCCCGCGGCGCAAGACCCGTCAGCTGGACGTGGGCGGCGTCGGCGTCGGCAGCGACCACCCCGTCAGCGTCCAGTCGATGACGACGACGAAGACCGCCGACGTCAACGCCACCCTCCAGCAGATCGCCGAGCTGACGGCGTCGGGCTGCCAGATCGTCCGCGTCGCGGTTCCCGACACCGACGACGCCGAGGCCCTGCCGATCATCGCGAAGAAGTCGCAGATCCCGGTCATCGCCGACATCCACTTCCAGCCCCGGTACGTGTTCGCCGCGATCGACGCCGGGTGCGCCGCGGTCCGGGTCAATCCCGGCAACATCAAGAAGTTCGACGACAAGGTCGGGGAGATCGCCCGCGCCGCCAAGGACGCCGGCATCCCGATCCGCATCGGCGTCAACGCCGGTTCGCTGGACAAGCGCCTGCTGGCCAAGTACGGCAAGGCGACCCCCGAGGCGCTGGTGGAGTCGGCGCTGTGGGAGTGCTCCCTGTTCGAGGAGCACGACTTCCGCGACATCAAGATCTCGGTGAAGCACAACGACCCGGTGGTGATGGTCCGCGCCTACGAGCTGCTCGCCGCGCGGTGCGACTACCCGCTGCACCTGGGCGTCACCGAGGCCGGCCCGGCGTTCCAGGGCACGATCAAGTCCGCCGTCGCCTTCGGCGCGCTGCTGAGCCAGGGCATCGGCGACACGATCCGCGTCTCCCTCTCCGCTCCGCCGGCCGAGGAGGTCAAGGTCGGCACCCAGATCCTCGAGTCGCTCAACCTCCGCCAGCGCGGCCTGGAGATCGTCAGCTGCCCGTCCTGCGGCCGCGCCCAGGTCGACGTCTACAAGCTGGCGAACGAGGTCACGGCCGGCCTCGAGGGCATGGACGTGCCCCTGCGGGTGGCGGTCATGGGCTGCGTCGTCAACGGCCCCGGCGAGGCCCGCGAGGCCGACCTCGGCGTCGCCTCGGGCAACGGCAAGGGCCAGATCTTCGTCAAGGGCGAGGTCGTCCGGACCGTGCCCGAGTCGCAGATCGTCGAGACGCTCATCTCCGAGGCCCTGAAGATCGCGGAGGCGTGGCCCTCCGCCGGCGAGCAGCTCGCCGCCGGGACGCCTTCCGGGCCGCCGGTCGTCACCGTCAGCTGACCGTGCTCCGAACGCCCGGGTCCCGCGTCCTCGACGAGAGGGACGAGCCGGCCGTCACCGAGCTGCTGGCCACCGACCCGATCGCCACGTGCTGGCTCGCCGGGCGGGTGGAGGCGGTGGGCACCGCCCCCATGGCCCTCGGTGCGCCGCTGTGGGGGTTCGGCACCGGCCGTTCGCTGGACGCGGTCTGCCTGGCCGGGGCCAATCTCATCCCGTTCGCCCGGCCGGGATCGGGCTCGGAGGTGGAGGCGGCCGAGGCGTTCGCCGACCGCGCCCGCCGCGCCGGCCGGCGGTGCAGCACCATCGTCGGTCCGGCCGCCTCGGTGGAGCCGCTGTGGCGGTCGCTGGAGCCGTCCTGGGGCCCGGCCCGCGACCACCGGCCCTGCCAGCCGCTGCTGGCCATCGACGGGCCGCCGGCCGTGCCCGTCGAGCCACGCGTGCGCCGGGTGCGTCCCGAGGAGATCGAGACGCTGCTGCCGGCGTCGATCGCCATGTTCACCGAGGAGGTGGGCGTCAGCCCGCTGCGCTCCGACGGTGGCATCGGCTACCGCGCCCGGGTGGGTGACCTGGTGCGGTCCGGCCGGTCCCTGGCCTGGATCGAGCGCGGTGAGGTGGTGTTCAAGGCCGAGATCGGCGCGGTCTCGCGAGCCGCCTGCCAGGTGCAGGGTGTCTGGGTCGCGCCGGCGCACCGCGGGCGCGGGATCGGCACCTCATGCACCGCCGCCGTGGTGGAGTACGCGCGCGCGGTGATCGCCCCCGTCGTCAGCCTGTACGTCAACGACTACAACCTCCCGGCGCGGGCGGCCTACCGCCGGGTCGGCTTCCGCGAGGTCGGCACGTACTCCAGCGTGCTGTTCTGAGAAAGGACCCCTCTGCCCCCCACGCCTCACAGGTTCGCCGCGGGCCCCTGCAGAGGGGCCGTCGCGTGACAAAGTGAAGTCGTGCGGACACCGACGACCCCCACCCTGCTCACGTCGCTGCTGATCGCCGTCCCGGTGCTCGCCGGCTGCTCGGGCAGCAGCGAGGACGACGTGCGCACCGCCGCCGAGGCATTCCTGGACGACTGGGCCGCGGGCGACCTCGCCGCGGCCGCGGCCGCCACGACCGATCCCGGGGTCGCCACCGCCCTGCTGGAGCAGACCGCCGACGACCTGCCCGGTGCCACCCTGACCGGCGACCTGGGGAACGTCACGGTCGATGACGGCACCGCCGCCGTCGACTGGTCGGCGACGTGGGACCTCGCCGCCGCACCGGAGTGGAGCTACGACGGCGTGCTGCGGCTGCGGGAGGGGGACGACGCCTGGCAGGTCGTCGCGGAGCCGCCCCTCGTCCACCCCGAGCTCGGCGAGGGCCAGCGCCTGGAGCTCGTGCGCAGCCTGCCGGAGCGCGCGGCCGTCACCGACGCCGGCGGCGCGCCGCTGTTCGCCCCGACCGAGGTGGTCAACGTCGGCGTCGCCAAGGGGCAGCAGACCGATCTCCCGGCGCTCGCCGCTGCGCTGTCGTCGGCCACCGGCGTCGCGGCCGACGAGATCGTCTCGGCCGTGGAGGCCGCGCCGGACGGCCAGTTCGTGCCGGTCATCTCGCTGCGCCGTCCCCAGTTCGAGGCGATCCGCGCGCAGGTCTTCGACCTGCCGGGTGCGGTCTTCCCCAGCGAGACCCGGCTGCTCGCCCCCAGCTCCACGTTCGCCGAGGCGCTCCTCGGCCGCGTGGGCGGTGCGACGGCCGAGATCATCGAGGAGACGACGGAGGACGGCGTCGCGCGGTACGCGGCCGGGGACCAGGTGGGGTTGTCGGGCCTCCAGCGGGCGTACCAGGAGCAGCTGACCGGGACAGCCGGTTTCACCGTGTCGGTCGCGAGCACCGACGAGGGGACCGCCGACGCCGGCCGGCAGATCGCGGCGGTCGAGCCGGTGCCGGGCGAGCCGATCCGGACGCCGTTGGTCCGGGCCGTCCAGACGGCGGCGGACGCGGCGGTCGCCGGGGAGACCCGCCCCACGCACCTCGTCGTCGTCCGGCCGGGGACGGGGGAGATCCTCGCCGTCTCCTCCAACGAGCCGGCGAACGCGTCGAACGCGCTGTCCGGTCGGTTCCCGCCCGGATCGAGCATGAAGTCCGTCACCGCCACCGCACTCCTCTCGGCCGGCGGGCTGACCCCGGGCAGCCCGGTGCCGTGCCCGGGCACGACCGTGGTCGAGGGCCGCGAGTTCGAGAACCAGGACCAGTTCGACCTGGGCACCGTGCCGTTCACCGAGGCGTTCGCGCAGTCGTGCAACACGACCTTCATCCAGCAGGGGCTCCGGCTGCCCGACCCCGCCCTGGCCGAGGCGGCCGCCGCGTACGGCGTCGGCGCCGACTGGCAGCTGCCCGTCGGGATCTTCAGCGGAGCGGTGCCCTCCGACAGCACCGGCACCACCAAGGCCGCCAACGCCATCGGCCAGGGGCAGGTCCTCATGAGCCCCGCGCAGATGGCCCTGGTCGTGGCAGGTATCGCCAGCGGCCGGCCCGCTGCTCCCGTCGAGGTGGTCGGGGCCGAGCCCGCGGGGGCGGCCCCCGCCGGCCCGTCGGCGGACGTGCTGGAGGCGCTGCGCCCGATGATGCGGCAGGTGGTGCTCAGCGGGACCGCGACGGCGCTGGCCGACCGGGGCGACGTGCACGGGAAGACCGGCACTGCGGAGTACGGCACGAACACCCCTCCGGACTCGCACGGCTGGTTCGCCGGTTTCCGGATGGGCGGCGCCGGTGGGGACATCGCCTTCGCCGTGCTCGTCGAGGGTGGTCAGTCCAGCAGCGCCGCGGTCGCCGTCACCGACGCGTTCCTGGGTGCGCTCGGCTGAAGCCCCGCTGCCCGGTTCCCGAGGGGCCGTCAGCCGGCGGGCAGGCCGGGCAGCGCGCGCGTGGTGGGGTTCTTCCCGGCGGCGGCGCGCCAGCCGACGGCCCGGACCTCGGCCCCGCCGAGCACCTCCACGGCCAGCTCGCGGGTGGGCCGCTCCCCGGCCTGGTCGAGGACCCGGACCCAGGCCGATGCCACGCCGTCCTCCAGCGTCGCGCCCAGCGCAGCCGCGTCGATCGCCGAGAGCACCGGAAAGGGCAGGGTGTACCCGCCCCGGGGGCCGGCGGCATCGAGGCCCCGCTCGGTCAGCAGGGTGGTGAGCCGGTCGCGGACGTCGCGGTGCGCCGTCTCCGCCGCGGCCGCGGTCGCGCGCTCGCGGCTGCCCAGGGCCGCGCCCACGACGCCGTAGCCCCAGACGGCCGCGTGCTCGGCTGCCAGGGCATCGGCCAGCGCGTCGTTCTCGGCGGTCGTGTCGGCGGTGTCCTCAGCCATGGCCGTCCTCCGTCATGCCAGTCGCGCCTCGTGGCCGCGCAGTCCCGCGGCGATGGACCCCAGCAGCGCAGCCCGCGCCCCGGACTGGTCCAGGCAGGCGGCCGCGTGCGAGGTGGCCGCGGCCGCGACCTGCGCCCGCAGCCACTCCTGCGCGGTTCCGGCAGGTGGGGTGGTCGCGGGCGGGCCGCCGGATCCGCTGCTCCCCGGGGAGGCCGCTCGCAGGCGCTCCAGCT
>Ga0196960_10000543_pt1 | contig 12555 bp, 10 predicted proteins | sample S3v_5metaG_FD_183187 | JGI IMG/M metagenome (GOLD analysis project Ga0196960, IMG submission 183187) | Soil microbial communities from Anza Borrego desert, Southern California, United States - S3+v_5 | ecosystem: Environmental > Terrestrial > Soil > Desert | place: USA: California | collected... | reverse complement strand
CCTGCTCGGCGTCGGGGAGCGGGAGACCGCCGCCGGTGGGGGTGGTCGGGACGACCGGGTCGTCCGCGGGCGGCGGGCCGCCGCCGTCGTCGTCGTCCGAGTACGGCGAGGTGCGGAACATCTCCAGCACGTCGCGGCCCATCATCGACACGAGCACGGCGATCCCGGCGAGGTGCACCACGAACAGCAGCACCATGGCGAGCACCACCTTCTGCTGCGACGCGGCCCCCAGCACGACTCCCATGACCGGCAGGCTAGCTCAGCGCGGGGCGCCGTCCGAGGCCGCGGTCAGATCCTGACGCAGCGCCGCCAGCCGCAGCACGGCCTCGGCCGCGTGCCGGCCCTGATCCCGCTTGCCGCCGCCCGTCCGGGCCAGCGCCTGATCCATGTTGTCGACGGTCAGGACGCCGAACGCGCACGGGACCTGCGTCTTGAGCTGGACCTTCATGATCCCGCGCGCGGTCTCGGCGCAGACGTAGTCGTAGTGATCGGTCTCGCCGCGGATGACGGCACCGAGGCAGGCGACACCCGAGTACCGCCCGGACACCGCCGCGTACTGCGCCGCCAGCGGCAGCTCGTACGCGCCCGGCACACCGAAGACGTCGACCTGCTCGACACCAGCCTCGGCGAACGCCTCCTTCGCGCCCCGCACGAGCCGCTCGGCGAGCTCCTCGTAGAACTCGCCGACGACGATCGCGTACCGCGACCCCGCGCTCACGCCCGACCCTCCGCCCGGTCGTGCTCGGCCTCTTCGTGGCGCAGCTCCTCGTCCAGGTTCAGCCCCTGGTGGTGCAGCGTGTGCCCCATCCGCTCGACCTTCGTCCGCAGGTACCCCTCGTTGTGGGGGTTCGGCGTCGGCTCGATCGGGATCTGGGCGGACACGCTCAGCCCGTACCCCTCCATCCCGCGGATCTTCTTCGGGTTGTTCGTCAGGATCCGGATCGACGTCAGGCCGAGGTCCACCAGGATCTGCGCCCCGATGCCGTAGTCGCGGAGGTCCGCCGGCAGGCCGAGCTTGAGGTTGGCATCGACGGTGTCGTAGCCCTCCTCCTGCAGCTTGTAGGCCTTCAGCTTGTTGAGGAGGCCGATCCCGCGGCCCTCCTGCGAGAGGTAGAGCAGCACGCCCTCCCCCTCCTGCTCGATCATCGCCAGCGCGCTCTCGAGCTGCTCGCCGCAGTCACAGCGCAGCGAGTGGAAGACGTCGCCGGTGAGGCACTCGGAGTGGACGCGGACGAGCACGTCCTCCTTGCCCGCGACGTCGCCCTTCACGAGCGCGACGTGGTGCTTGTCGTCCACCAGCGAGCGGTAGCCGACCGCGGTGAAGTCGCCGAAGCCGGTCGGGAGCTGGATGTCGACGACGCGCTCGACGAGCTTGTCGTGCTTGCGCCGGTACGCGATCAGGTCCGCGACCGTGACGATCTTGAGCCCGTGCTTCTCGCAGTACGGGACGAGGTCGTCGATGCGGGCCATCGTCCCGTCGTCGTTCATGACCTCGCAGATGACGCCCGCGGGGATGAGGCCGGCCAGGCGCGCCAGGTCGACGGCCGCCTCGGTCTGTCCGGTGCGCTCGAGCACGCCGCCCGGCTTGGACTTGAGCGGGAAGATGTGGCCCGGCTGCACGAGGTCACGGGGCGCGCTCGACGGATCGATGGCGACCTGGATCGTGTGCGAGCGGTCCGCCGCCGAGATGCCGGTGGTGACGCCTTCGCGCGCCTCGATCGACACGGTGAACGGCGTCTCGAACGACGACTCGTTCTTGGCCGCCATGAGCTCGAGGCCGAGCTCCTCGCAGCGGTCCGGCGTCAGGGAAAGGCAGATGAGCCCACGCCCCTCCTTCGCCATGAAGTTGATCGCCTCCGGCGTGGCGAACTGGGCGGCCATCGTCAGGTCGCCCTCGTTCTCGCGGTCCTCGTCGTCGCAGACCACGACCATCTTGCCGGCGCGGATGTCCTCGATGGCCTCTTCGATGGTCGCGAAGGGCGTCTTCGTGCCAGATGGCGGGGTCATGCGATGCGGGCTCCCATCAGCTTCTCCACGTGCTTGGCGAGCACGTCGACTTCGAGGTTCACGGTGTCGCCGGCCTCGGCACGCCCGAGCGTCGTGCGCTCCAGCGTCTCGGGGATGAGCGAGACGTCGAAGGAGGAGTCGTCGACGCGGGCGACGGTCAGGGACACGCCGTCCACGGCGATCGATCCCTTCTCCACCACGTACTTCAACACATCGGGGCCGGCCTCGACCGTGACGATGCGCGCGAAGCCGTCCGCGCGGGTCCCGGCGACGACGCCGACGCCGTCCACGTGGCCCTGCACGATGTGGCCGCCGAGCCGGTCGCCGACGCGCATCGCCAGCTCCAGGTTGACGGTGCCGCCGGCCTCGACCGCGCCGAGCGAGGAGCGGCGGAGCGTCTCATGCATCACGTCGGCGCCGAAGCGGTGGTCCTCGCCGATGGAGCAGATGCCGACCGCGGTGAGGCAGACGCCGTTGACGGCGATCGAGTCGCCCTCCTTCAGCTCGCTGCCGAGCGGCGACTCGATGGCGATGCGGACGCCGTCGGCGGTCTCGCGCAGCTCGGAGACCTTCCCCAGGTCCTGGACCAGTCCGGTGAACACGGTCACCACTCCTTCAGGCGGGCGGAGATCAGGATGTCGTCGCCCGACCGCGCGCAGTCGAGCGTGAGGGCGCGCAGCGCGTCCTCGATCCGCTCCACGCCCTCGCCCTCCAGCGGGTCGCGGGCGGTGCGGCCGCCGAGGACGAGCGGGGCGAGGAAGAGCCGCGCCTCGTCGACCTCGCCGGCGTCGAAGAACGCGCCCGCCAGGTGCGGGCCGCCCTCGAGCAGGATCGAGGTGATGCCGAGCGCGCCGAGCTGATCGAGCGCGCTCCGCACCCGGGCCTGCTCGTTCTGCCCCGTCGCGACGAGCACCTCGGCCCCCGCCATCTCCAGCGAGTCGGTGTTGGCGCGCGGCGCGGCGCGGGAGACGACGACGCTGAGCGGGATCTCGGGCGCCATCTGGACGAGCTTGGAGTCGAGCGGCAGGCGCGCCTCGGAGTCGAACACGACGCGGCGCGGCTGGCGCGCGACGTCGGGGATGCGGGCGGTGAGCTGCGGGTCGTCGGCCAGCGCGGTGCCGATGCCGACCGCGACGGCGTCGACCGACGCGCGCCAGCGGTGGGCGAGCGCGCGGGAGTCCTCGCCGGAGATCCACTTCGAGTCGCCGGTGCCGGTCGCGACCTTGCCGTCGAGCGTCATCGCGGACTTGAAGAGCACCCACGGGCGGCCGGTGCGGGCGTGCTTGCGGAAGGCCTGGTTGAGGAGGCGCGCGCGGGCGGCGAGCTCGCCGTCGGCGACCTCCACCTCGACGCCCTCGTCGCGCAGGATCCCCAGGCCGCGGCCGGCGGCCTTGTCGGTCGGGTCGTCGCTGCCGACCACGACGCGCGAGATCCCGGCGGCGAGGACGGCGTCGGTGCAGGGCGGCTGCTTGCCGGTGTGGCAGCAGGGCTCGAGCGAGACGTAGAGCGTCGCGCCCGCCAGGTCGATGCCGGCGTTCGCGATCGCGTTGACCTCGGCGTGCGGGCCGCCGTACTGCTCGTGCCAGCCCTCGCCGAGGACCTCGCCGTCGCGGACGATCACCGCGCCGACGACGGGGTTCGGCGACGTGCGCCCGACGCCGCGCTCCGCCAGCTCGATCGCTCTCGCGAGGTGCTCGCGGTCGGTATCCGTACGCAGGGCCATTGCCCTCCGGCAGTTTACGAGGCGCACCTACCGGCGTTGAGCCGATAGATGCTGATCAGGGGCCCCGGGCGGTGGTAGGCCAGCGGGTAGTAGTCGAACGACCAGTCGAAGTTGAACTCGACCGGGCCCTTGCCACGCGAGTACGGCGAGACCTCGTACGCCAGCCGCGACTCGCGCTCCAGCCGCTTGTAGTACTCGAGCGCCTGCGGCACCTCGTCCGGCTCCGCCTCCGCGCGGCCGCGCTGCGTGGAGCCGACGATGACCCAGCAGTAGCCCTGCTCGACGTAGTCGTCCACCAGCGACGGGACGAGCACGCGCTCGAAGTCCTCGACGTGCACGACCTGCCCCGGCGCGGGCAGGAGCGGCCCGGACGGGTTCTCCGGGTTGATCCGCGAGCGCGAGGCGGGGAACTTGACCCAGCGGTTGCCGTTGGAGGTCAGCCGCGACGGATTGCCGATGTCCTGCGCCCAGGCGTCCGGCGCGATCGGCTCCACCACGATCTTCGTGCGCGGCGGCAGGTGCTCGACCATCCAGTCGCGGGCGAGGTTGCGCGTGTCCTCGCGCGACAGCACCTGGCCGATGTGGAGCGAGTAGACGAGCCCCTGCCCGCACAGCGCGACGGCGCCGATCGCCAGCAGCGTCGGCTTGAGGAACGGCGCGCGCCGGCCCGCGCGGTCGGCCAGCTCGATCGCGGCGTACGCGGCGAGCAGGCAGACGAACGGGAAGACGGGAAGCAGCCAGCGGCCGAAGAACCGCGTCTGCGTGCCCATGAAGAGGACGAAGAGGATCGGCGCGAGCGCGATCACCCACACGAGCCGCTTCTCGTCGCGCCACAGCAGCGGGAGCGCGACGATCGCCGCGACGAGCGGCACCCAGCCCAGCCCCCACGTGAACGACCACAGGTAGTAGAGCCAGCCGTTCTCGTGCGTCAGCCCGAGCTTGCCGGCGTCCTCGCTGCCGGTCGCCGACGACTGGTGCGTGATCCCGTCCCAGAAGGCGGGGAAGTCGAGCACCGCGTACGGGTTGGCGACGACGAACGCGACGAGCCCCGCCACGCCCGCGATCACCAGGCCGCGCGCCGCCGGCCAGCGCCCGCCCGCCGCCAGGAACTGGACCACGGCGGCGGCGAGGAGCGGCAGGAGCACGATGCCGGCCGTGTACTTCGTCGCGCACGCCAGCCCGAGCCCGACACCGGCCAGGACGTAGTCGCGCATCCGCCCCTCGCGCACGATCCCCGCCACGCCCCACAGCGAGAGGCAGAGCGGGGCGAGCGTCGGCACGTCGTTGAGCGCCATGTGGGCGTAGAAGACGGGCAGGAACGCGACGGAGAAGACGGCGGCGGCCAGGAGCCCGACGCGCCGGTCGAAGAGCTTGGCGCCGGCCAGGTAGAGCAGCCAGACGGACAGGACGCCGAGGACCGCGGCGGTGGTGCGCGCCACGACCCAGACCTCGGTCGGGTCGGTCGCGAACATCCGCGAGACGCCCTCGCGGCCGCCGAACCACACCGTGAAGACGATGTGCAGGACGTACGTGTACGCGGGCGGGTTGACGAAGTAGTCGGGGTTCCACTCGTGCCCGTAGATGCCGATCGCGCGCGGGACGAAGTGCGAGTTCTCGTCCGAGTTGTAGGCGTACGGCATGCCGTGGTCCGAGCCCCACGTGCGCAGCAGGAGCGTGCCGGCGAGGAGCAGGCCGAGCGCCAGCCACCACGGCCAGCGGTCCGCCGCCGCGGCGCGCGCGCTGTCGACGCGCGAGCGGACGAAGCCGCCGCCGTGGCCGTTCGACGACGTGCCGGAACCGCCTCCGAACCGCGGCCCGGCCGGGACCGAGCGCGGCGGATCCACTACGGGTCCGCTAGCAGCGGACATAGGCGGCGTAGTACTCCGAGACGGCGACGCGCTGGAAGCCCGGCAACGGGATCACCGTAACGGGGTCGTCGGTGTCGTTGACCAGCGCGTGGCGGAAGAGGGCCACCCGCTCGTGCGGGATGATCTGGACGCCCCCGGCCCGCATCCGCTGGTCGACGCGGGCGATCTTCCGCGCGTCGGTGTCGTTCTCCGGCTCGCGCAGCGTCTCGCTGTAGGCCAGCACCTGCCCGTCCGGGAGGTCCTGGATCCAGCGCACGTCGGGGATCAGCTTGTGGTTCGGCACCGTGACCGGACCGCAGCCCCGGTCCAGCGCGCGCTGCACCGCCGGCGCGCTGAGCACGTCGTGGAGCGCCGCGTGGGCCTGGCCGCGGAACGTCAGCTCGTTGTCGAGCCGGGTGAAGTTGACGCGGGTCGCGCTGAAGTACGCGCCGTACAGGACGAGCAGCAGCGCCGCGACCGCCCACAGCTTCCGCGGCCGCGTGCCGGGCTCGAGCATCGTCCACCCGCCGATCGCGACGGCGGCGAAGACCATCACCATCATCGACGCCACCAGCAGGTAGCGGTCGATCACGGAGAAGCCGCCGAGGCCGACGAGGAAGAACGTGCCGATGCCGACGGCGAGCAGCGTGAACGGCCACACGATCCGCCGCGGGACGAGGTAGGCCGCCAGCGCGAGGCCGGCGATCCCGCCCGCCAGCACGGGAAACTTGTCGAGCTTGACGAGGAAGCCCCAGATCGCCATGGGCAGGTCGCCGCTGCTCTTCGAGCGCCCCAGCTCCTCGGCGAAGTTGCTCGTGTAGGTCAGCGAGTAGAGCGGCTGGCCGGTGACGATCCAGTCCGTCCCCACCCACACGACCGGGCCGATCGCGGCGTACGCGGCGAAGCGGACCCGCTCGCCCCACGTCGCCTTCCACGACATCCACAGCCAGTACAGGCCGGCCATCACCCACGCCTCGGGCCGCAGCGTGCCGGCGATCCCGAGCAGGAGGAAGACCGGGAGCCCGCGCCGCGGCGAGCGCTGCTCGAGCACGGCCGCCCACACGACGAACGCCATGTAGGCGATGTCGATGTAGCCGCGGGCGGCGTAGAAGGGGAAGTCGAACCGCGTGCAGACGAGCAGGCCGGCGACGAGGCCGACGAGCGGCGTGAACGCCTCGCGCGTCAGCCGGTAGACGCCGACGACGAGCCAGACGAACGAGACGACGCACAGGAAGATCCACAGCCGCTCGGCGTGGTGGCCGAGCGGCGAGATGATCGCGCCGACCAGCGTGGCGGCGGGGTGCGGCGTCGGCGCGCGGTAGGCCTCGTAGACCGGCAGATGGCCGTCGAGGAGCTCCCGCCCCCAGAGCATCGAGTAGTACGAGTCGTAGTTCGGGTACGTCGGGTAGACGAGGAAGGCCACGAGCGCGGCGAGGCACAGCACGCCGAAGCCGATCGTCGGCCACGGCCACGATGCGGCAGCGGGCATCGCCCGCGGCCGGGTGAGGGTCGCGCTCTGCATGGAGGCAGATAGGCTAGAGGCGGCGCCCGATGAAGCTCATCATCCAGATCCCCTGCCTCAACGAGGAGCAGACGCTCCCGGCCACGCTCGCCGACCTGCCCCGGGACCTTCCCGGCTTCTCGGAGATCGAGTGGCTCGTCATCGACGACGGCTCGACGGACCGCACCGTCGAGGTGGCCAAGGCCAACGGCGTCGACCACATCGTCCGCCTGACCACGAACAAGGGCCTCGCCTACGCCTTCCAGGCCGGGCTCGACGCGTCCCTCAAGCTCGGTGCCGACGTCATCGTCAACACCGACGCCGACAACCAGTACCACGGCCACGACATCGGCAAGCTCACCGCGCCGATCGTCGCCGGTGAGGCCGACATGGTCGTCGGCGACCGCGAGGTCATGGGGATCGAGCACTTCTCCCCGCTGAAGAAGTCGCTCCAGCGCCTCGGCTCCTGGGTCGTCCGCCGCGCCTCGAACACGACGGTGCCGGACACCACCTCGGGCTTCCGCTCGTACAACCGCGAGGCCGCGATGCAGCTCATCGTCGTCTCGAAGTTCACGTACACGCTCGAGACCATCATCCAGGCGGGCAAGCAGTTCATCACCGTCGGCCACGTCCCGATCCGCACGAACGAGAAGACGCGCGAGTCGCGGCTCTTCCCGTCGATGTGGTCGTACGTCCGCCGCAACGGCCTCTCGATCTTCCGCATCTACACGCGGTACGAGCCGCTGCGCGTCTTCATGAGCGCGGCGATCGTCGTGCTGCTCGCCGCGGCGATCATCTGGGCCCGCTTCTTCTACTTCTACGTCTTCGAGGACGACGGCGCCGGCCACGTGCAGTCGCTCATCCTCGGGGCCGTCCTCTTCAACGCGGGGATGCTGCTCGCGGCGCTCGGGATCCTGGGCGACCTGCTGAGCGCGAACTCGACCATGCTGCAGCGCGTCTTCGAGCGCGTGCGCAGGATCGAGCTCGAGATGGAGATCCCGCCGTCGCACTACGAGCCCGGCCAGGGCAGCGATGTCCCGCCCACGACCGGAGCGCGCGCGGGCCAGCGCACCGAGGATCACGAGGCACTCGAGGTATGACCCCCACCGTCACCGTCGACCGCGAAGGCACGGTCACCGGCAACACGTACGACAAGTACGGCTCCACCAACCCCGTCGTCCGCCGGCTCATGGCGAACTTCGAGCGGACGCTGGAGGAGCTGTTCGTCAAGGCTGCCCCGGACACCCTGCTCGACGTCGGCTGCGGCGAGGCCGTCCTCACCCACAAGTGGGCCCAGCGCATCGACGGCCGCGTCGTCGGCATCGACCTGGACGACCCGCAGCTGCACGCCGAGTGGGAGAAGCGCCAGGCGCCGAACCTGGAGTACCGGGTGTTGAAGGCCGAGAACATGCCGTTCGGCGACAACGAGTTCGAGGTCGCCACGGCGATCGAGGTGCTCGAGCACGTGCCGGACCCGGCGCACACGGTGGCCGAGATGGCGCGGTGCGCGTCGAAGTGGCTGCTCGTGTCGGTCCCGCGTGAGCCGCTGTGGCGTGGCCTGAACATGGCGCGCGGCGCGTACATCAAGGATCTCGGCAACACCCCGGGCCACGTGAACCACTGGTCCAAGCGCAGCTTCGTGAAGCTCCTGTCGCAGCACGGCGAGGTCGTCGAGGCGCGGTCGCCGTTCCCGTGGACGATGCTCCTCGTCCGCGTTGGGCGCTAGCAGCTCCTCCGCCGGCTCCTCGTCCTACGGGCGAGGAGCGCGGATCCTCTCCGTCGGCATCGCCGTCACGGGGCTGGTCACGTTCGCGTTCTTCGCGGTGGCCAGCCACGTGCTGGACGAGGTCGACTACAAGGCGATCTCGCTGCTGTGGTCGGTCGTCTTCGTGGTCGTGTCGGTCATCTACCGGCCGATCGAGCAGCTGCTGTCGCGGTCGATCGCGGAGCGGCGGGCGCACGGGCTGGCGGCACACTCGCTGCGGACGCCGCTGCTGCTGCAGGCCTGCTTCGCCTTGGTGTTCCTCGTGGTCGCGCTGGTCTTCCGCGAGCCTTTGGAGGACGACGTCTTCGACGGGGCGACGACGCTCTACTGGGTGCTGGTCGGCTCGGTGCTGGCCTACGCCGCGTCGTACTTCGCGCGCGGATGGCTGGCGGGCAACCAGCAGTTCGCGCTGTACGGCGGGCTGGTGCTGGTGGAGTCGTCGGTGCGGTTCCTCTTCCCGCTGCTGGTGGCGGTGGGGCTGTTCTCCGGCCAGTCGGCGGTGGCCATGGGGATCCTGGCGGCGCCGCTGCTGTCGCTGGTCGTGGTGCCGGCGGCGCTGTCGCGCACCGTGCGGCCTTCGGCGTCGGCGGCCGACGCGGACCTGGCGGACGCCGAGGACGCGGGCGAGTCGTCGTCCGCGGTGTCGTCCGGCTCGCTGCGCGAGGGCGGGCAGTTCGCGGTAGCGGTCTTCCTCGTGATGCTCGCCGAGCAGACGATCATCAACGCGCCGGTGCTCGTCGCGGACGCGACCGCCTCCGACGCCGCGCTGGCGGGCTTCGTCTTCAACGCGCTCCTCATCGCGCGCGCGCCGCTGCAGCTCTTCCAGGCGATCCAGACGTCGCTGCTCCCCCACCTCGCGTCGCTGAACGCCACGTCGGACCGGTCGGAGTTCGATCGCGCGATCCGGGTGACCGTGCTCGCCATCGCCGGGTTCGCGGGCGCGTGCGCGCTGGGGCTGCTCGCCCTCGGGCCGTGGGTGATGGACCTCGTCTTCGGCGGCGACTACGACTACGGCCGGGTCGGCCTCGCGGTCGTCGCCCTCGGCATGGGCTTCCACCTCGCGGCGGGCACGCTCAACCAGGCCGCGCTCGCGCGCGGCCACCAGCGCACGGCGGCGGGCGCGTGGCTCTTCGCCGCCGTGCTGCTGGTCGCGTGGATCGCGCTGCCGATCGTGGACGACGAGCTCGTCCGCGTCGAGACCGGCTACGCGCTCTCCACCGCGGTGCTCTGCGCGCTGCTCGCGGTCATCTACCGGCGCTGACCGGCGGTCCACCAGCGCGCGTCGCCGAGGTCGCGCAGCGCGTTGGTCATGCAGTGCAGCTCGCCGGTGCCGAGGTGGGGCATCGGCCAGGTGTCGACGAAGCGCGTCGTGACCCCGGCCTTTCGCAGGGCTTGCGTGGTCGCGGCGCGGAAGCGGTCACCGTCCTTCGTCGTCGGCCCGTGCGGGTCGGGAGCGAGGAACGTGCGGCCGCCGGGCGCGACGCCGTTGACCGTGTTGCCGGTGAGCGCCTTGACGAAGCGCTTGCCCGGCTGCCACGTGTAGAGGACCGGGATGCGGACGATGTCGGCGTCGGTGAGCTGGAGCTCGCGGCGGAGCGTGGTGAGCTGCGCCTCGATGTTCTCGGTGGCGAAGCGGCTCGCGCGGGCGACGGGGCCGGCGAGGATCGCTTGCGCCGTCATCTCCGCCCGCTCCCCGTGGTGGTCGGTGAGGCCCTTCAGCACCGGCGTGCCCTTGGGCAGCTCGCGCAGCGTGTCGAGCGCCTGCGCGGGGTCGGCGACGAGGAGGGCCCAGCCGCGCGGCGTGCTCGCCGGGACGAACGCGAGGAGCTCGTCGGTGTGGCCGATGTCGAGCCAGCCCGTGTAGAGGGTGAGCAGCGGCTGCGCGGCCTGCGATGTGATGACGGACTCGAGCGACGGGGCGACGCCCGCCTTCGAGCGCGAGCCGACGATGAGCTTGCCGTGCGGCGCGCCGGCGACGGGCGGGGTCGCCTCCATCGTGCCGGTCGTCGTCCAGTGCTCCATCGCCCCGCGCGGCGTCCCGGGCACGTCGCGGTGGTGCACGAGCGCGGTTCCGGGGCCACGGAGGTTGCGCAGCATCAGCGCGACGCGCACGGCGTGCGGGTTCGTCGGTGCGATCTCGCCGGGCTCGATCAGGCTCCCCGCCATCAGCGCGACGCGCATCGTCTGCGCGCCGCCACCGGGCGCCGGGACGGACTGGTAGGCGGGCTCGAACGCGTCCTGCACCCACGGCGACTGCCACGGCTGCTGGGTGACGTCGCGGCCGACGGCGCGCTTGAGGCCGGCGAGGAACCGGGCCTGGCCGTCGCCGAAGCGGACGTTCGCGCGGTAGGTGTCGTCGGCGTACCGCTTCCAGGTGCTCCAGCTGCGCAGCCGGCTCCTCATCTGCGCCGGGACCGGCTTGCCGGCGGCCTTGTCCTTCAGCAGCTGGCGGCCGTAGCGGAGCGTCGCCTCGCGGTCCTGGCGGGCGCGGGCACGGACGTCGGCCGTGCGGTCGGGCTTGGCGGCGAGGAAGGTCTCGATCGGGCGGGTCGCGTCGGGGACGATCAGCGGGGCGAGCCTCAGCTGGACGGCGTCGCCGCCCGCGGTGATCGTGACGATGGTGGTCGCCGGGTCGCGGGCGATGTCGGTGCCCTCGACGGCGAGCGTGGTGCCGGCGCGGAGCTCGGCGGCGGTGAGGGTCGTGGCGGGCTGCCAGGCGCCGCTGCGGTGGGCGAACACCCGCCCCGGGCCGGTGACGGTGAGCGGGACGTCCGCCTGCGTTTCGGGCTCCGGGAGGACCTGGACGCGGGCGAGGTCCTTCTCGTCCTCCGCGCCGTTGACGACGTCGTCTGAGGCGTCCGTGCAGGCGGTCAGGTCGGCGAGCTTCAGCCGGTTGCGGGTCCGCCGCTCCAGGTCGTCGGCGCAGCGGCCGGAGTCGTCGTCGAGGTTGGCGAGCAGGAGCGCCCCGGCGCCCGTCGTCGCCGCGTCCTCGGCGGGGGTGTCGTCGGCGGGGGTGAGCTGGCCGTCGCGGTCGGTGTCGACGCGCAGGTCGAGCGCGGTCGCGGTCGCGGTCGCGGTCGCGGGGGTCATCGCCAGCAGCGGCGCTGCGGCGAGCGCGGCGAGGGTGGTTCTCAGTCGGGACATACGGGCTTCCATGCCGCCGCCCCCACCCCGCGTTTCCCACCGCGCGTCGTCCGAAGGTCAACGCCCGCAACGTCACTCGCCCTCCCCGCACCACGCCGAAGTGACGAAACGGGCGTCCAGCGCCCACAACGTCACATCACTGTCCGCCGCGTCCGGCCGCGTGACGAAACGGGCGCGGGAACAACGTCACATGCCCCCGCCGCCCATCCGCCGCCGTGACGTTCTTCCCGCCAGGCGGGCACAACGTCACTCGCACCGCACCCGCGGCCGGGCGAGTGACGTTCTTCCCGCCCAACGTCGGCGCGGCCTCGCCCGCCGCCGCTGCCCGCTCGGCGCCGACACGGGTGACGCTCGCCCCGCCTCAGCGGCGGCGCGGCTTGACCAGCTGCGGCGTCCGCGGCGCGAAGCCGCGCGCGGTGAGCTGCCGTTCGTAGACCGCGGCGAGGGAGCGGCGCGCGAGCCTGCCGGGATCCGCGGCGAGGTCGCGGGCGGCGGTGGGCGCGAGCCCCGTGCACGGACGGTCGCCGGTGAGCGGGCAGAGACGGCCCGTCTCGGTGACGAGCGCGTC
>Ga0196960_10000542_pt1 | contig 12583 bp, 10 predicted proteins | sample S3v_5metaG_FD_183187 | JGI IMG/M metagenome (GOLD analysis project Ga0196960, IMG submission 183187) | Soil microbial communities from Anza Borrego desert, Southern California, United States - S3+v_5 | ecosystem: Environmental > Terrestrial > Soil > Desert | place: USA: California | collected... | reverse complement strand
GCCGACGCCGTCCGGCGGACGCGCGAGGAGCTCGGGGGGCTGGACGTCCTGGTGAACAACGCCGGCGTCATGCTGCTGGGAACCATCGTCGGCGCGGACCCCGAGGACTGGCGCCGCATGGTGCAGACCAACGTGCTCGGCCTGATGTACATGACCCACGCAGCGCTCGACGGGATGGTCGAGCAGGGCTCCGGTGACATCGTGAACGTGTCCAGCGTGGCCGGCCGGGTGGCCCGGAGGGGTGCCGGGGTCTACAACGCGAGCAAGTGGGCGGTGAACGCGTTCAGCGAGTCCCTGCGGCAGGAGGTGACCGGTCGCGGCGTCCGGGTGAGCCTGGTGGAGCCGGGGGCGGTGGCCACGGAGCTCACCGAGCACATCACCCAGCCCGAGGCCAAGGCGGCCTCCGTGCAGATCGTCACCAGCATGCGGACGCTGCAGCCCGAGGACATCGCCCGGGCCGTGCTCTACGTCGTCACCCAGCCGCCGCACGTGTCGGTCAACGAGGTGCTGGTCCGCCCCACCGACCAGGAACGCTGACGAGGGCCCGAGGGAGACTGACGTCATGGACGTACTCGTCACCGGAGCCACGGGCCGGCTGGGGCGCCGTCTGGTGCCGCACCTGCAGGACGCGGGCCACCGGGTCCGGCAGATGTCGCGCCGGGGAACCGGCCCCGGCGGGGTGCGCGGAGACCTCGCCACCGGCCGCGACCTCCGTCAGGCGCTGGCGACCGCCGAGGTGGTCGTGCACGCCGCCAGCGATCCGCGCGGGAACCCGTGGGAGGTCGACGTCGCGGGCGCCCGGCGGCTGGCGGAGTCCGTGGACCGGGACCGGCTGCGGCACCTGGTGCACGTCTCGATCGTCGGCGTCGACCGCATCCCGTTCGGCTACTACCGCGCCAAGTACGCCGCCGAGCAGGTGCTGCTCGCCTCCCGGCTGCCCGTGACCCTCGTGCGCATCACGCAGTTCCACGACTTCGCCGACGAACTCCTCGGCGCCGCCCGGCGGGGCCCGCTGCTGCCGGTGCCGATGGGGTGGCGGGTGCAGCCGGTGGACGTCGACGACGCCGCCGCCCACCTCACCGCCGTGGTGGCGTCGGCACCCACCGGGAACGTGGTGGAGTTCGGCGGACCGGAGGAGCTCTCGGTCGTCGACCTGGCGCGTGCCTGGGCGGCCGTCCGGGCGCCGACCGCCCGGGTGCTGGCCACGCCGTTCCCCGGCCGCATGGCAGCAGCGGTCCGCGACGGCGCCGCGGTCCCCACGCGCGGGGATCGCGGCCGGCGCACCTGGGCGCAGTACCTGGCCGACGTCCCGGCCGCGCCCTGAGCGACTCCAGGGCCTGGGAGTGAGCCGGCCGCGTTCCGTTCCCCTCGACTGGCGCACCCTGCTGGCCGTGGTCGTCACCGTCCTCGCGTGGGCGTCGGCCTTCGTCGCGATCCGCGCCGTCGGGGAGGACCTCTCACCCGGCCCGCTGGCGCTGGGCAGGCTGCTGGTCGGCACGCTGGTCCTGGGCGTGCTGCTGGCCCGCCGGGGGTGGGTCCGCCCCAGCGGCCGCGACTGGCGGCTGCTGGCCGTGTGCGGGGTCGGCTGGTTCGGCGTCTACAACGTCGCCCTGAACGCCGCCGAGCAGCACCTGGATGCCGGGACCACGGCGATGCTGGTGAACATCGGGCCGATCCTCATCGCACTGTTCGCCGGGCTGTGGTTGGGCGAGGGCTTTCCACGGCGGCTCGTGCTGGGGATCGCCGTCGCGTTCGGCGGCGTGCTGCTGATCGGGCTCGCCACGCGGAGCGCCGACGCCGACCTGGTGGGTGTGCTCCTCTGCCTGGTGGCCGCACTGACCTATGCGGTCGGGGTCGTCGCGCAGAAGCCGCTGCTGAGCCACCTACCAGGGCTGCAGGTCACGTTCACCGCCTGCGCGATCGGCGCCGCGTGCTGCCTGCCCTGGAGCGGGGCCCTGGTCGGCGAGCTGAGCGGCGCCGCCGCGTCGTCGATCGCCGGCGCGGTCTACCTCGGCGTCGTCCCCACGGCCCTGGCCTTCAGCACCTGGGCCTACGCGCTCTCCCGGATGGACGCCGGCCGGCTGGGGGTGACCACCTACCTGGTGCCGCCGCTGGTGATCGGGCTCGGCTGGCTGCTGCTCGACGAGGCGCCGCCGGCACTGGCGCTGGTCGGCGGCGGGGTGTGCCTGCTCGGTGTGGCGGTGTCGCGCACGAGGCGCCGTCGCGCGGTGGCGGCGCCGGCGGCCTGACACCCATGACCGACCGGGATGCAGGCTCCCGCCGGCATGGGGTAGGCACGACACGGAGCCGCTCGATGCGGCACCGGAGACCGGCCAGGAGGTTCGTCGTGCAGGAGCAGGACTGGGTGCGGGTGGTGGCGGCAGCCACGCGGGCGCCGTCGATCCACAACACGCAGCCGTGGCGGTTCGTCGCCCGGCCCGAGCGGCTGGAGCTGCACCTCGACGCGGCGCGGGCCCTGCCGGTGCTGGACCCCACTGGCCGGCAGCAGGTCATCAGCTGCGGGATCGCGCTGGAGTTCGCGGCCGTCGCCCTGGCCGCCGAGGGGTGGGCGACCGACGTGGACCTGCTGCCCGACGCCACGGCTCCGGCACTGCTGGCGGCGGTGCGGCCGGCGGGTCCGGTGCCCGTTCCGGACGACGCCCGCAGGCTGGCGGCGGCCATCGATCGGCGGCACACCGTGCGCACGCCCTTCGAGGCACGCGCGGTCCCCGGGAACCTGGTGGACACGCTGCAGTCGGAAGCGGGTGCGTTCGGCGTCTGGCTGAAGCCGATCACGCGGTCCGAGGAGGAGGTGGCCACCGTCTTCCTGATCTCCCGTGCGGAGGAGATGGAGCAGGGGGACCCCGCATACCTCGCGGAACTGGAGAGCTGGCTGCGCACCGACCCGGGCGCGGAGGACGGGGTTCCCCTCGGGGCGGTGCCGCAGGGCGACCCGTCCGAGCGGGCCTCGAACTGGCTGATCCGTGACTTCGTCGCCGGGCAGCGGGAGCCGCACGCCTTCCGCGCCGCCGGAGATCCGGACGCCCCACCGCCGGAGGTGGAGCGGCCCGCCGTCGTCCTCATGGGCACCGACGGCGACGACCGGTCCGCGTGGCTGCAGGCGGGCAGAGCCCTTGCCCGGGTGCTGCTGCGCGCCACGGACGCCGGCCTGGCCGCCTCGCCGCTCACCCAGGCGCTGGACTGGGCAGCCACCCGCACGCGGATGCAGTCGCGCCTGTCCCTGGTCGGTCATCCGCAGATGCTGCTGCGGATGGGCTATCCACGGCAGAGCGCCGACGGCGGCGCGTCGGCCGTGAGCGGGCGACGTCCGGTGGAGGACGTCCTGACGTTCGAGCCCTCGGGCGGCTGATCTGCGCCTCGGACCCTGCGCCTCGGATCCGGCGCCTCAGACCCTGCGCCGGGTCGGCGCCCACGGGTCGTCGGGGTCGATGTCGTCGGGGCCCATGCCGTCCGGGTGGGGCTCGTCGGTGCCCGCAGGGTGCTCGGGCGGAGTGCGGGGCGCTGCGTCCACGGTTGCCGTGCCGGGAGCATCCCGCCGTGCGGCACGCTCGAGCGCCGCGTCCCTGGCACGGGCCTGCTCGGCGCGACGGGCCGCCTCCCGTGCCCGCTCGCCGCGCGCGGAGGAGCCCCCGGCAGGCGCGTCGCCGCGGCGGGAGACGGTCCAGAGGGCGACGCCGGTGAGGGCCAGCGCGATCGGCAGCGGATAGGCCGCCGCCCGTTCCGTGCCCCCCTCCCCGAGGAAGCCGGTGACCCCGGTGAGGAAGAAGAGCGTCGCGGCGGTGCCGACCATGCCGAGCAGGACGACGGCGGTGCCCAGTGCCTCGGACCGGGGGCGGACGGCGTAGGCGAGGGCGATCAGGCCGAGCCCGCCGCCCACCAGGTGGAGCACCGCACCGATGGAGTGCATCGTGCCGTTCCCGTCGGTGGGGAACACGCCGACCAGGAGCACGCCGGCGGCCGCGACGCCCAGCAGCACCGGCGCCACCCGGCCGGCCGCTCCGCGCAGGGCGGGACGCAGCAGCAGCGCGCCGCCGAGGATCAGGGCGGCCTGCACCACGAAGGAGGCGTTCATCAGCTGGCGGCCGGGGGAGTCCGCGGCCCCGAGGGCGCTGATCACCTGGTCGACGCGCGAGTACGGAGCGCCGTAGCGGGCCTGAGCGACGGTCTCCATCACGAAGAACTGCAGGGTGAGCAGCCAGACGAGAGCGCCCCAGCGGAGGCGGGGGGAAGTCACGGCTGCCATCGTCGCAAACCGGCCCCACCCGTCCGGGACAGGACTGCGGAGAACTGGCCGGCCGTCAACCAGGAGGGGTTGCTGCCGGCGGGCATCCGCACGACCTCGGCGTCGCGGAAGGCGGGATCGGCGACGAGCTCGGGCCGGGGAAGGGGGGCGTCGAGGAGCCGGAGCAGGAGAGGAACCGCCGGGCCCCCCGGCCCGAGCGCCACAGGGCCGGCCACGGTGCCCACCGCGTGCACGCCCGGCTCGTCGCGGCCGCTGAGCCACAGCACGCAGGGCTGACCGGGGGCCATGAGGTCCAGCCGGTACGACCGCCGCAGGCAGCGGTCGAGCCGGACCTCCTCGCCGGGAGCCCACCCGGCGGCGAGCTGCCCGGGCGGCAGCGACGTCTTCACCAGCCAGCAGGCGACGTCGTCGACGGACAGCCGGGTCATGGGACGGGCACGGTGGAGGACGGGCTGCACGCGGCGCGCCACCGTGCCGGTCCCGGCCGGGGCGCGCCGCAGGAGCGACGTCGGATCAGTCGGTCGCCGCGTGCGGGTCGGCGCCGGCGGGGTTCGCGTCGTCGGACCCGACGGCCTGGCGCTCCAGCTCGGTGCGGTGCTCGAGCGCCTCGTCGCTGAGGTGCGGGTCCTTGGCGTGCTCCTGACGGTCGCGCGGAGCCGGCTCGGTGGTGTCCATGACGTCGTCCAGGGTGGGGCGGTCGGGCTCGCTCATCGGGTCGTCCTCCGGTCGGGATCGGGATGCGGTCGCGAGGAGCCATAGCCCTGCGCCGCCCGCCCTAACCGGGACGACGATCACCTCGGCTCGAGCCGGGATGCCGGCAGCCAGGCCTCGACCAGTGCCGGTCCGTGCGCTCCGCTGATCGTGTAGGCGACCCGGCCGTGCCAGCTCCCGCCGCGCTGCTGCCACTCGACGAGCAGTCCCGGCCAGGTTCCCGGCAGCTCGGGAGGGTCGTGCACCCAGCAGTGACGGCCCTCCCCGCCGCGTCCGCCGGCCGGCTGACCGCCGGTTCCGGGATGCACCGGCGCGTACGCGGTCTCCTGGGAAGGGCGCCGGACCGCCGGGGGCGCGGGCGCGGCCTGCACTCCGGAGTCCGCCGCCCGTTCTCCCAGCGACCGCCCGCCGCGCCCTCGATTCATGCCGCCGGCCACCGGAGCAGTGTGGCACGCCGGTCGAACGCCTGTTCGACGGTGCACCGGTTCAGGACGTGTGCGGGCGCCCCCTGCGGATAGCGGAGGGCGCCCGCCTCGGTTGCCTCGTCAGGGGACGGGGGTGATGCGCCCCTCGCCGCCGACGGGGTACTCCGCAGTGGTCACCACGCCCCCGAGGTCCTCGATCAGGTACCTCTCGAAGGCCTGCTGGTAGGTGACCGGCAGGACGGTGAACTCGACGCCGTCGAAGGGGTAGCCGTCGCCGCCACGCAGCAGGAAGTCGATGGTGGCGACCGAGATCGTGTCCAGCGCACCGGTCGGCGCGCCGTCCTCGACCAGGACCGTCCCGTCGTCGAGGACGAGGTCGACGATGCGGGAGCCGGCCGGCTGCGCCGGGTCGTAGCTCACGCGGTAGCCGGCCGCCTGGGCGAACGAGCCGGCCGGCTGCAGCACGCCGTCGACGACCGCGGCGGAGAGCCCGTGCTCCACCCCGCCGATGAACGTCGTGACCGGCATGGCCGGGGCGACGCCGACGAAGTTGGCGAAGGGCAGCACCGTGTAGGTGTCCAGCGAGGTGATGGGGCCGGCGGGGAGCACCGAGGCGTTGCGGATCCCGCCGCCGTTCTGCAGGGCGACGACCGGCGCGGTCACCCCGGCGGCCGCTGCCTCGCGCCGCCCCGCGGCCAGCAGGGCGTCCGTGGCGAGGTCGCCGAGGTTGGTCTCCCTGCTGCGGACGTCGTTCCGGATGCCGTTGAGCGGCACCTCCGACGTGGCCACGACGTTGTCGGCCAGCTCCGCGACGTACTGCTGCACCGGCTGGACGACCTGCTCGTTCACCGTCGCGTCGGGAGTGACGGCGTCGGGGCCCTGCGCCACCACCGGGATCGGCCGCGACAGGTCGTCGTGCACCCGGAGGAGCTCGCCGTCCTCGTCGAACGTCACGACGAGCCGGCCGACGTAGGTGTACAGCGCGTTCGTGGTGACCACGGGAACGACGTCCCCGTCGGCGTCCGTCGGCGTCAGCGGGTAGGAGCCGTACGGGGTCACCCCGTTGGCGACCAGCGGGTCGCCGGCGTCGGCGAGGAGCTCGTGCCCGCCACCGCCGACGATGAGGTCCACGCCGCTGAGCTGCCCGGCGAGGGCCACCTCGTTGTCGATGTCCTGCAGGTGGGAGACGAGCACGACCTTGTCGACGCCCGCCTCGGCGTAGGCGGCAGCCTGCGCGTTGGCGATCCCGGCGAGGTCGGGATCGACGGTCACGCCGCGGGAGCTGGTGAGACGGGGCAGCTCCGGAGTGGTGAGGCCGATGAAGCCGATCTCCTCGCCGCGCTCCTTCACCACGTGCGTCGTGACGATGGTGCCGTCCTGCACCCGGGCCAGCAGGGCCGGCTCGGCATCGAAGCCGAGATTGCCGGAGACGAACGCCGTGTCGGAGGAGACGTCACCGAGCCACTGCGCCAGGAAGTCCGGCGTCTGGTCGAAGTCGTGGTTGCCGAAGATCGACACGTCGAAGCCGGCGGCGCTGAACGCGGTCGCGTCGTAGATCGGAGCGCCCGAGTCCTCGCTCGCGGCGAGCTGGGCGCCGGGCAGGAAGTTGTCGCCGGCCGAGACGGTGACGACGCCGCGCTTGCCGGCCTGGCCCGCACCCGGCTTGCCGGTCACGGCGGCCTTCTGCTGCTGCTGGATCAGCTCGACGAAGCGGTCGACACCGCCGTAGCTGCTGCCGTCGGTGCCGGTGACCGGCAGGAGCGAGGACTCGAGGTCGTTGGCATGCAGGAGCGTGAGGGTGAAGTCGGGCTTGGGCGCGGCGGGCGTGGCCGCTGCGGGTGCGGCCAGGGTCCCGGTCAGGGTGGCCGTCGCCAGGGCGAGCACGAGGCTGCCGCGGCGGGAGGGGGTCAGAGACATGACGCTCCGGGGTCGGTGGGAACTTGCCGGGGGAGCCTCACACCGAGATGTGAACGCTGCGTAGCGGAGAGCAGTGCCATAGTAGAACCGTTCCGTCACATGCACGTCACCTTGCGTGGCTGATCCCGTCACTCGGTCGACCTACCGTCGCGACGTCTCCCTGTCCGTCCGGAAGGACTCATCCGTGCTCGTTCGCACCGGCAGTCCGCGCATCATCGCGCGGCGCACTGCACTCGGCACCCTGGCCGCCTCCGCCGCGGTGGTGGGCCTGCCCGCTTTCGCCTCGGCGGCGCCGCCGACCACCCCGTTCGTCTCCGAGATCCACTACGACAACGCCGGCGCCGACAGCGGCGAGTTCGTCGAGGTGGAGTTCCCCGCCGGCACGGCCTCCGCCGGCTGGACGGTCGTCCTCTACAACGGGAGCGGGGGCGTCGTCTACGACGTCGCGAGCCGTCAGCCCCTCCCGTCGGTCACCGGTCCGGCCGTGGCGGTGGTCGACTACCCGGGCACCCTTCAGAACGGGTCGCCCGACGGCCTCGCGCTGGTGCGCCCCGACGGAACCGTCGCCGAGTTCCTGTCCTACGAGGGCACCTTCACGGCGACGGCGGGTCCCGCCTCCGGCAGGACGAGCACCGACATCGGCGTGAGCGAGGCCGGCACCGAGCCCGCCGGTCAGTCGCTATCGCGCACCTACGACGCCGCGACCGACGCCCTCGTGTGGGCGGGTCCGGCCGCTGCCACGAAGGGTGCCCTGAACCGGGCGGCCACCTCGGAGCCCGAGCCCGAGCCCGTGGCCACCTGCGACGTCCCGCCGACCCACGAGATCGGCGCGGTGCAGGGCAGCGGGCCGGAGACCCCGCTGGCCGGGCAGCAGGTCACCGTCCGCGGCGTCGTGGTCGGTGACGTCGCGGGACTCTCCGGCTTCTACCTGCAGGACGCCGACGGGGACGGGGACGCCGCCACGTCCGACGGCATCTTCGTGTACAGCACCGTCCCCGTCGACCTGGGCGACACCGTCGCGGTCACCGGCCAGGCCCAGGAGTTCGGCGGCCAGACGCAGATCTCGTCCCAGAGCGACGTGGCCGTCTGCGCCGACGGCACCGCGGCCGCACTGCCGGCCGCCGCGGCGCTGGACCTGCCGGCCGACGACGCCGCCCGCGAGCGACTGGAGGGCATGCTCGTGGCGCCCGTCGACACCCTGACCGTCAGCGAGGTCTACGACCTCACCAGCTACGGCGAGCTGACCCTCTCCGAGGGTGGCCTGCTGGTGCAGCCCACCGAGCTCGCTCGCCCCGGCACCGCCGAGGCAGAGGCCGTGGCGGCGGAGAACACGCTGCGCCGGATCGTCCTGGACGACGGCGTCAGCGCGCGGGTGACCACCACCACGCGTCCGTACCTGTCGCCGGAGACCCCGGTCCGGGTCGGTGACGAGCTGGAGTTCACCTCCCCGCTGGTCCTGGGTCACGGCTTCGACCAGTGGCGGCTGCAGCCGGCGGACGGCACCGCAGCGGACACCTTCGCCGCGCAGAACACCCGCCCGGAGGCGCCGGACGAGGTGGGCGGCGACGTCCAGGTCGGCGCGTTCAACGTGCTGAACTACTTCCTCACGCACAGCGGGCCCGACGCTCGCGGCGCTCGCAGCGAGGAGCAGTTCGAGGAGCAGGCCGCGAAGATCGTTACCGCGATCAGCGCGCTGGACGCCGACGTGGTGACGCTGATGGAGATCGAGGACACCGACTCCACCGGCTACAGCCAGGGCGACGCCGACTCCGCCCTCGCCGACCTGGTCCACCGGTTGAACGACGCCGCCGGCACGGAGGTGTGGAGCTACGTCCCGCTGCCCGAGGCGCTCTACGACGTCGAACGGGACGTCATCCGCAACGCGATCATCTACCGCAACGACGTCGTCATGCCCGTCGGGAACTCCGTCGGCGACGCCGACGAGGCGGTGTGGTTCAACGCGCGCGAGCCCATCGCGCAGACGTTCGTGAAGGACGGCGACGCGTTCACCGTCGTGGCCAACCACTTCAAGTCCAAGAGCCCCGGGGAGCCGACCGGCGACAACGTCGACGCGGGCGACGGCCAGGGCGAGTGGAACGGCGATCGGCAGCGACAGGCTGCGGCTCTGGCGGACTTCGCGGCAGGGCTGCGGACGTCGACCGGCGACGACGACGTCGTGCTGCTGGGTGACTTCAACGCCTACACGCAGGAGGACCCGATCCAGGTCCTCGAGGATGCCGGCTACGTCGACCTCGGCACGGAGTTCGACGAGGGCCGGTACAGCTACGTCTACGACGACATGTCGGGGTCGCTCGACCACGCGCTGGCCACCGCGTCGCTGACGGCCAAGGTCACCGACGTCACGCACTGGAACATCAACGCGGTGGAGTCCTACGCCTACCAGTACGTCGGGGACCCGGCGCTCTACGCCGCGAACCCGTACCGGTCCAGCGACCACGACCCGCTGATCCTGGGCATCGACCTGGCGGAGCGCTGCCAGGGGCTCGTCCCGACGGTCCCCGGCACCGACGGCGACGACGTCCTGCGCGGCACCGACGGGGTCGACGTGGTCATGGGCCTCGGCGGGGACGACGTCATCACCGGCGCCAACGGCGCGGACGTGATCTGCGGCGGAGCCGGGGACGACACCCTCACCGGTGACAACGGCGACGACGTCCTCAGCGGCGGCTTCGGGGTGGACACGCTGAACGGGTCCAACGGCTCGGACACGCTGATCGGCGGTCCTGGCCCGGGCGACGTCCTGGACCAGGGGCGTGGTTCCGGGCCGCAGGAGCAGGACGGCGCCGAGTCCTGACCTGACGCCTGCCCGAACGCGCGACCGGCGCGGGTGCCTCCTCCCCGAGGTGCCCGCGCCGGTTCGCGTTCGTCCTCAGCCGGTCGGCTCCACCCCGGCGGCCAGCGTGCGGGCGACGGTCTGCAGCAGCGGGTGCCCGGGCAGGTCCTCGACCAGGACGGGCAGCGGGAGCGACCAGTTGGGCCGGTCGTCGGCGCCGGGCATGTTGGGCCGGCGCTGCTCACCGACCGCGTCGTCCAGCGTTGCCGACAGCAGCAGCGACGGCGCCCGGGCGAGGAGTTCGTGCGCCCGCTCCACGGCCTGCTCGACCGACGCGTCGTCGGAGAGCCCGGGCAGGTGCTCCAGCAGCGACGTGCGGCCCCGCTCCAGCTCCTCGTCGGTGCCCGTGCCCTGCTCGCGCTGCTCGTCCACGTCGGCCTCGGTCCACAGCCCGGCCACGGTGGGCAGGTCGTGCGTGGTGATCGCCGCCATCGCCTCGGCCGGCCACGCGGACGGGTCGTCGTCCTCGAACCACAGCAGCCGGTAGGACAGGACGCCGTGCTCGGCCATCGCCTCGCGGACGCCCTCCTCCACGGTGCCCAGGTCCTCGCCGACGACGAGCGCCTGCGCCCGGGAGCTCTCCAGCGCGACGATGTTCAGCAGGTCCTCGGCCGGATACCGGACGTAGGCGCCGTCGGCCGCACTGCCGTCGGCCGGCACCCACCACAGCCGGAACAGGCCCATGACGTGGTCGATGCGCAAGCCACCCGCGCCGGCCATCGTGGCGCGGATGGACTGGATGAAGGGCTCGTAGTCCGCGTCGCGCAGCCGCCACGGGATCAGCGGCGGGGAGCCCCAGTCCTGGCCGGCGGAGTTGAACGCATCCGGCGGCGCGCCGACGCTGACGCCGTCGGCCAGCACGTCCTGCCAGGCCCACGCGTCGGCTCCGCCACCGGCGAACCCGATGGGCAGGTCCTGGATGACGGTCATCCCGGCCGTCGCGGCGGTGAGCTGGAGCTCCAGCGCCCACTGCAGCCAGGCGTGGAACGCCACGACCGCGCCGTGCTGCTCCACGTACGCGTCGACAGCGGGGGAGCCGGGACGGCGCAGCTCCGGGGGCCAGGCGTGCCAGTCGGCCCCGTGCTCCTCGGTGATCGCCGCCCAGGTGGCCCAGTCCTGCAGCGTCTGCCCCTGCTCCTCGCGCCAGCGGGTGAACGCCTCGCCGCCGCCGTGGGCGAAGAAGATGCGCATGAGCACCTCGCGCTTGCGCGCCCAGATCGCGTCGCGGTCGATGAGCGGCCCCTCCGACAGCGCCCGGCCCGCCTCCTCCTCGAGGTCGACGGCCTCGGCGCCGGGCACCTCACCCACCCGCAGGTAGACGGGGTTGCGGAACCGGCGGGTGGCCGGCAGGTAGGGGCTGGCCTCCTGCTGCTCGATCGGCGCCACCGCGTGCAGCGGGTTGATCAGCACGAACCCGGCGCCCTGGTCGCCGGCCATCCGCCGGATGCTGCGCAGGTCGCCGAGGTCGCCGATGCCCCAGCTGTCGCGGCTGCGCGCGGCGTAGAGCTGGACGGCCCATCCCCATGCGCGGTCCTCGGGCAGCCAGCAGCGCCCCGGCGAGACGATGAGCCGGCGGCGGCGCCCCTCGGGGGACTGCAGCCAGTGGTAGCCGAGCGGGAAGTCGGCGGGGAGCTCGCCGTCGATGTGCCGGACCTCGCCGTCCTCGCAGACGACGTCGGCCTCGTCGACCTCCAGGACGTCGCCGGGGCGGGCGACGATCGGTGCGCGGTCGTCGAGGTCGGTCGGCGGCTCGCCGATGACCTCCCGCAGCATGTCGATGGTCTCCTGCGCTACCCGGTGCTCCTCGTCGAGCGCGTCCAGCCAGCTCGCATCGATGCCCCACTCGTCGGTCGTCGGCTTCGTCGTCACCGCTCGATCCTCTCCGGGCGAGAGGCGGGCCGCAGCCTCAGCCGCGGAGCCGCGTCCGTGGCGTCGCCCGCTTCGTGGCCGGAGCGACCGCCGGGTCCTCCGGCCAGGGGTGCCGGGGATACCGGCCCCGCAGCTCGCTGCGGACGGCGGGGTACCCCGTGACCCAGAACCCGGCGAGGTCGGCGGTGGTGGCGACCGGTCGCTGCGCGGGGGAGAGGAGCTGCAGCCGCAGCGGACGTCCGGCGACCCGGGGCGCCTGCGGCCAGCCGAACACCTCCTGCACCCGTACCGAGAGCGTCGGAACGGCCGGGTCGCCGTAGTCGATCCGGATCCGCGACCCGGTGGGCACCGTCACGGAGTCGGGCACGACGGCGTCCAGGTCACCGGCCGCCTGCCAGGGGACCAGCGCCCGGAGCGCCGCGACCAGGTCGATCCGGGCCAGGTCCGCCCGGCTGCGGGCGCCGGAGACGTCGACCGCGGCGAGCAGCGCCGCGTCGTCGACGGCCGGCCACGGCTCGCCCAGCCCGGCGTGGGCCGCGGCCA
>Ga0196960_10000541_pt1 | contig 12586 bp, 12 predicted proteins | sample S3v_5metaG_FD_183187 | JGI IMG/M metagenome (GOLD analysis project Ga0196960, IMG submission 183187) | Soil microbial communities from Anza Borrego desert, Southern California, United States - S3+v_5 | ecosystem: Environmental > Terrestrial > Soil > Desert | place: USA: California | collected... | reverse complement strand
CGCCGGGGCGGGGAGCGGGAGGCGAGCCGGGGCCTGCCCCGGGGCTGGGAGGGGCGCGCGGGCGGGCGGTGGGCGCCGGTGCGGGAAATATATTTGGCACGCTCATTCACGGTGAGTTAACAATCGTTCACGCGTGATGCACGCAGCGTTGCCGCCGCGTCACCCGACTTGAACGCGCGTAGATGTTCGCGTTCCGGACGGTTCCTCGCTGACCGGCGGTTATGCGGGGCCGTTCCGGGAGGAGACCGGATTCTGGACGAGGCCTTCCGCTGAGCGGACCCGCTCGCTAATCTCCCCGAAACATGAACGCCCCGTGGCAGTGTGGCCGCGGAGCGCAGCCGGTGCCATGGCCAGTCGGCGGCCTCTCGGTGCGTCGCCGCGGGACCGGCGTCGGCATCCCGGAGAGACAACCGCCCCGCTCACCACGAGGGAGAGGGCGTCGTGACCGCAGAGACTTCTCAGACGCTCGACCGGGGACTGCGTGTCCTCAAACTGCTCGCCGATACCGATCACGGCCTGACCGTCACCGAGTTGTCGAACAAACTCGGCGTGAACCGCACCGTGGTCTACCGACTGCTCGCCACCCTGGAACAGCACGCCCTCGTCCGGCGTGACCTGGGCGGCCGGGCCCGAGTGGGCCTGGGGGTGCTGCGCCTGGGCCGGCAGGTGCACCCGCTCGTCAGGGAGGCGGCCCTGCCCGCGCTGCGTTCCCTGGCCGAGGACATAGGGGCCACCGCCCACCTCACCCTCGTCGACGGCTCGGACGCCCTCGCGGTCGCCGTCGTCGAGCCGACCTGGACCGACTACCACGTGGCCTACCGGGCCGGCTTCCGTCACTCCCTGGACAGGGGCGCCGCGGGCCGGGCGATCCTCACCGCCCGGCAGAAGACGGCCGGCCACCCGGGCTACACCCTCACCCGGGGCGAACTCGAAGCCGGTGCCTGCGGAGCGGCGGCGCCGCTGGTCGGGGTCTCGGGCGTGGAGGGCAGCGTGGGTGTGGTGATGCTCGCGGACGCCGTACCGGAACGGGTCGGCCCGCGGGTCCTCGACGCCGCCCGTGAGGTCGCCGACGCGCTGCGTTAGAACCGCGCCGGAGCTGCCACCCGGTGGCGGCATCACCCGCCCCGGTCGTACCGGGGCGGGCCTGCCCCGGTCATGCCGGGGCGGTCGGAGCCGGAGGCGTACGGCGGATAGATTGGGCGGGTGGCCATTCGTCTCTCCCGCCCCCGCGCTCTCGCCCTCTGCGCGCTGCCCGTCCTCGCGCTGTTCGGCGCGGCGGCCTTCGCTCCGCTCCCGTTCACCGTGGCGCAGCCCGGCAGTACCGCCGATGTGCTGGGGGACGACAAGGGGAAACAGGTCATCACGATCAAGGGCGCGCCGACCCGCAGCACCGACGGCGAGCTGCGGATGACGACGATCCTGGCGACCGGGCCGACGGCCGAGGTCGGGATCGGTGACGTGGTGGACAGCTGGTTCAGGGCGGACCGGGCGGTCATGCCGCGCGACTCGGTCTATCCGACCGGTGACTCCGAGAAGGAGATCGAGCGGCACAACCTCCAGGACATGAAGGAGTCGCAGAACGTCGCCGTCGAAGCGGCTCTGAACTACCTGGACAGGAAGCCCGGTTCGGTGGACGTCACCCTGCAGCTCGCCGATGTCGGCGGGCCCAGCGCGGGCCTGTTCTTCTCGCTCGGCATCATCGACAAGCTGGCCGGCGACGGCTCCGGCGGCGATCTGACCGGTGGCCGCATCGTCGCCGGTACGGGGACGATCGCGGCCGACGGCGGGGTCGGCGCGGTCGGCGGGGTCTCCCTCAAGACGCAGGCCGCCCGGCGCGACGGCGCGACCGTCTTCCTGGTGCCGAAGGCCGAGTGCAAGCAGGCGAAGGCCGAGCAGCCCGAGGGCCTGCGGCTGATCCCCGTCACGACTCTGAAGGGTGCGGTGTCCTCGCTGCGGGCCCTGGAGCAGGGAGGACAGGTCCCGAGCTGCTGACCTGCCGCTCCGGACCCTCCGGAGCGGCCGGGCGGGACAAGGCGGAGTTCTGCCACGCCAGGACGGCGGCGAGCGGGGTGCGGTGGTGGGCCGGTCTCCCCCCGTCCACCGTCAGGCCGTCCGGGCGGTGCGGGCCGGGGCCGGGCCGGTCTGTGCCAGGCGCAGGCCCAGCGCGACCATCGTCCAGCCCATCCGGTGGCGCAGTCCGGGGCGTGCGGGGGAGAACTCCGCCGCCTCGCGTCGGAGTTCGGCGGCGCGGTAGGTGTGCAGCAGGTGGTGGATGTCGCTGTGCATGACGGTGGACCCCTCAGCCGGTGGGACGCGGGAACATGTGCAGGTGGGTGCGGACGACTGCCGACCCCTCGGTGCCGTCGGGGACGCGGTGCTGGTAGCTGTGGACCAGCTCGTGCATTTTTTCTGCGAGCTCCTGCGAGAGTTCGGGCGTGAGGCGCAGCTTGAAGTCGCTGAGCTCCCAGGCCCGGCGCCACTCCTCGGGCCATTCGTGCATCGTCCCCAGCCAGGTGTTCAGCTCCTGGCCGTGCGTGGTGGCGATCTCGTGGAGCACCACCCCGACGGCCCCGCGCACCTCGGCGTCCGGGTGCTCCAGGAAGCTGCTGGTGCTGAAGGTGTTGCCGATGTGGACGGCCTTCCACCACCGCTCGCGCCCCTTGCCACGCTCCGGGTCGTCCTCGACGAAGCCGTACGCCGCGAGCTGGCGCAGGTGGTAGCTGGTCGCCCCGCTGGACTCGCCGAGCCGGTCGGCGAGTCCGGAGGCGGTGGCGGGGCCGAACTCCCTCAGGGCGTTCAGCAGCCGGATGCGCAGAGGGTGGGCGAGCCCGCGCAGGGTGCGGGTGTCGATGTGGTGGATCTTGGGGTCGTCGGCGTACGACGCCGGCCGGTCTTCGGACTCGTTCGGTGGCATGCGACGACCATAGAGTTGCAAAGACTCCTTTGCAACATATTTTTTGCAGTGACTTCTTCGGAACTCCGGGTTCCGCTCGATCCCCCGCTCAGCCCTCCCGGATGAATCCCTCCTCCACCAGCCAGTCCTTCGCCACCTCGTGCGGGTCCTGTCCGTCCACGTCCACCTTGGAGTTCAGCTCCTGCGCGAGCTGCGTCGTCAGCTTCTTGGTGACGGGTGCCAGCAGTTCCGCGATCTCGGGGTACTCCTCCAGGGTCTTTGTGTGGAGGGCGGGAGCGGCGTTGTAGTTGGGGAAGAACTGCTTGTCGTCCTCCAGGACGTCCAGGTTCATCGCCTTGATGCGGCCGTCGGTGGTGTACACCTCGCCCAGCAGGCAGGAGTCGGACTCCGACACCTGGGTGTAGATGATCCCCGCGTCCATCTTCTGGATGTTCGAGGCGGGCAGCTTCATCCCGTACTTCTTCTGCATGCCGGGCAGCCCGTCGTCACGCGAGGCGAACTCGTTCTCCACGCAGACCGTCACGGCCTTCGGATCCTTCTTCGCGAGTTCGGCCACGTCCGACAGGGTCTTCAGCTTGTACCTGGCGTTGTTCTTCTTGCTGATGGCCAGGGCGTAGGTGTTGTCGAGCGTGGCCGGCGGCAGCCAGGTCACCCCGTGGCCCAGGTCCTCGTCGCGGACCGCCTTCCACTGCTCCTGCGGGTCGACGATCGGTTCGGCGTGGCCCAGGTAGGTGATCCACGCCGTACCCGTGTAGTCGTACAGCGCGTCGGCCTCGCCCTGGGCGACCGCCTCGCGCGCGCTGATCGAGCCGGGCAGGTTGGTGCGGTCCAGGACCTCGGCACCCGCCGCCTTGAAGACCAGGCCCATCACGTGCCCGAGGATGATGTTCTCGCTGAAGTTCTTCGAGGTCACGGTGAGGGACGCGCCCTTGAGCGGCTGTCCCTTGCCGACCGACCCCGGTTCCACCTCGTCCACCAGCGGTGATCCGCTCTTCAGCCCGCACCCCGTGAGCAGGAGGGCGAGCGCGGCCGCCGATGCCAGGCCCGTACGTACCCTCACGCTTCCTCCAGTCCGCGCGGCGTCAGCCACAGTTCCACCAGCGAGGCCAGCCAGTCCACCAGCAGGGCCAGCACCACCGTCAGTACGGATCCGAGCACCAGCACGGGCATGCGCTGCGTCTGGATCCCCGAGGTGATCAGGTCGCCGAGGCCGCCGCCACCGCCGAAGGTGGCGAGGGTCGCCGTGCCCACGTTGAGCACCAGCGCCGTCCGTACGCCCGCAAGGATCAGCGGGACGGCGAGCGGCAGCTCGACCTTGGTGAGCGTGCCCATCGCCGACATGCCGATGCCCCGGGAGGCCTCCACGAGCGTCGGCTCGATCGAGTTCAGCCCCGCCACCGTGTTGGACAGCACCGGCAGGACCGCGTAGATCACCATTCCGATGATCGCGGTCGACGGGCCGATGCCCAGCCAGATCACCAGCAGGGCCAGCAGCCCGATGGCGGGGGTGGCCTGGCCGATGTTGGCGATGGCCGTGACCACGGGGGCGGCCTTCTTCAGACCGCGCCGGGTCAGTGCGATGCCGAGCGGGATCGCGATGACCAGCACCCAGAAGGTGGAGATCGCCGTCAGCCTCACGTGCTGCCACCAGCGGACCTGGACGTTGTCGCCGGTCAGGGAGTTCTGCGCGATGGAGTCGAGGTCGACCTCGGTGATCCACAGGTAGGTCGCCACGAGGACGACCGCGCAGACCGCCGGTACCAGCAGGAGCTTCTTCCAGGTGATGCGGCGCTGCGGCGCGGGCGGCGGCAAAGAGGGCTCCGCCTCCTCGTCGCGGAAGGCGTGGCCTCCCACGTCGTGCTCTCCGGGCGGACGCTCCCCCTTGGGGGGCGCCTGATGACTGGGGGTCATGACCCGCTGCCACCGCCCTCCAGTTCCTGCTCCGTCCGGTGGGAACGCAGCTCCTCCAGATCGTGCTGGTGCTCCATCGCGGCGAGCCGGTCGGCCTCCAGGAGTTCCTGCACGGAGTTCATCAGGGTGCGCATGTCGACGACGCCGATGAACTCACCGCGCCGCCCCGTCACGGCGACCCGCCCGCTGCTGTCGGTCAGTACCGCCTCCAGCGCGTCGTGGAGCGTGGCGTCCCGGGTCACCGTGTCGTGCACCAGCTGCCCGGCCCTGGCGAGCGAGCCCTTGGCCCGCATCAGGTCACCGCGCCGCAGCCACTTGTAGGGACGGTTCCGGCGGTCCAGCATCAGCAGCTCGTTGTGCTGGCCGTCCCGCAGCTTGTTGAAGATCGACTGGAGCGGGTCCTCGACGGTCACCGTCGGGAAGTCGGCGATCCCGACGTCCCGTACGCGGGTGAGGTTGAGCCGCTTCAGGGCGGCGCCCGCCCCCACGAAGCCGGAGACGAAGTCGTCCGTCGGGTTGGTGAGGATGGCCTCCGGGGTGTCGAACTGGGCGATGTGCGACCGCTCCCGCAGCACCGCGATCCGGTCGCCCAGCTTGATCGCCTCGTCGAAGTCGTGGGTGACGAAGGCGATCGTCTTGTGCAGTTCGTGCTGGAGCCGGATCAGCTCGTCCTGGAGGTGGTCGCGGGTGATCGGGTCGACCGCCCCGAACGGCTCGTCCATCAGGAGTACCGGCGGATCCGCGGCCAGTGCCCGGGCGACGCCCACACGCTGCTGCTGGCCGCCGGAGAGCTGACGCGGGTAGCGTCCGTGGAACTCCCGGGGGTCGAGGCCGACCAGGTCGAGCATCTCCTCGACCCGGTCCTTCACCCCGGACTTCGACCAGCCGGTCATCTTCGGCACGAGGGCGATGTTCTCCGCGACCGTCATGTGCGGGAAGAGACCGGAGGACTGGATGGCGTAGCCGATCTTGCGGCGCAGCTTCACCGGGTCCATGTCGGTGACGTCCTCGTCGTTGATCCTGATCCGCCCGGACGTCGGCTCGATCAGGCGGTTGATCATCTTCAGCGTGGTCGACTTCCCGCAGCCCGAGGGACCCACGAGGATCACGGTCTCACCCGCCTTGATGTCCATGGACACGTTGTCCACGGCGGGGGCGGGGCTGCCCGGGTAGGACTTGCTGAGTTCCTCCAGCTGGATGGTGGCGCCCGAGGTGCCGGCGGGGCGGGTCGGGGTCGGCTCCACCGGCCCGGTGGTTGTCTCAGGCACGGATCCCCCTGGGGATGGTGAGCCGCCCGAGCAGTACGTACGCGGCGTCGAAGAGCAGGGCGAGAATGACGATGCCGATCGTGCCGGCGAGGACCTGGTTGATGGCGTTGGCGCTTCCCAGTGAGGCGAGTCCGCGGAAGATCTCGTTGCCGAGACCGGGACCCGAGGCGTACGCGGCGATGGCGGCGATACCCATCAGCATCTGGGTGGAGACCCGGATGCCGGTGAGGATGGGCGGCCACGCGAGCGGCAGTTCCACCTTGAACAGCCGCCGCGTCCGGGACATCCCTATGCCCTTCGCCGCGTCGACGAGGGACGGGTCGACCCCGCGCAGCCCGACGATGCAGTTACGGACGATGGGCAGCAGCCCGTACAGGGTCAGGATGATCACGGTGGGCGGGACCCCGAGCCCGACCAGCGGGATCAGCAGGCCGATCGCCGCGAGCGAGGGGATGGTGAGGATCGCCGAGGTGGACGTGATCGCCAGTGAGCCGCCCCAGCCGCTGCGGTAACTGACGACACCGATCAGGACGCCGAGGACGGTGGCGAGGACCATGCACTGGAAGACGGCGCTGACGTGCTGGAACGCGTCGGTGAGCAACTGTTGGTGCCTGGTGCTCAAATACTCCCAGAAGTTCACATGTTGCTCCCTCGACTCAGTCGGTGTCCTCTGCAGCCTGCTCAACCAGCGGGATAATACGCAGCGGCACCGGGTTTTCCATGACGATCGCCGTGGACGCCCGGACGATGCCATCAAAGCCGACGACCAGGTCGATCACCCGTTGGAGGTCGGCGTTCGAGCGGGCGACGAGCCGGCAGAGCATGTCCCCGTGGCCGGTCGTCGTGTGCAGTTCCAGTACCTCGGGCACGCCGCGCAAATGGGTGCGTACGTCGGTTCCTTGGCCCTGCTTGATCTCCAGCGTGGCGAACGCGGTGACGGGGTAGCCCAGCGCCGCCGGGTCCACGTCCGGGCCGAAGCCACGGATGACGCCATTGGACTGAAGCCGGTCCAGCCGCGCCTGCACCGTCCCGCGCGCCACCCCGAGCCGCCGCGACGCCTCCAGCACACCGATACGGGGCTCGTGGGCCAGCAGCACGACGAGCCGGCCGTCCAGTGAATCGATCCCCATGATCCGCCCCTCTGTGGTCAGCCTGTACAGACAGCCCGCCCATCCTGGCGGCGGGCTGGACAGATTGACCAGGGGATCGGCGAACTGTTGCGCACCTTGCGAAGCGGCGGGAACCTTCGGGCATGACTGAGACTGTGCACACCACCCCCGACACCGCCCGGCAGGCCGATCCCTTCCCGGTCAAGGGAATGGACGCGGTCGTCTTCGCGGTGGGCAACGCCAAACAGGCGGCCCACTACTACTCGACCGCCTTCGGCATGAAGCTCGTCGCCTACTCCGGCCCGGAGAACGGCAGCCGCGAGACGGCGAGCTACGTCCTGACCAACGGCTCCGCCCGCTTCGTCCTCACCTCCGTCATCAAGGCGTCCACCGAATGGGGCACCTTCCTCGCCGACCACGTGCACGCCCACGGCGACGGTGTGGTCGACCTCGCCATCGAGGTCCCCGACGCCCGCGCGGCCTACGCGTACGCCGTCGAGCACGGCGCGCGGGGCATCGCCGAGCCGTACGAGGTCGAGGACGAGCACGGCACGGTCGTCCTGGCCGCCGTCGCCACGTACGGGAGGACCCGCCACACGCTGGTCGAGCGCGGCGGCTACGACGGTCCGTACCTCCCCGGCTACGTGGCCGCGGACCCGATCGTGGAGCCGGCCGCCAGGAGGACGTTCCAGGCCATCGACCACTGCGTCGGCAACGTCGAACTCGGCCGGATGAACGAGTGGGTGACCTTCTACAACAAGGTCATGGGCTTCACCAACATGAAGGAGTTCGTCGGCGACGACATCGCCACCGAGTACTCCGCCCTGATGTCGAAGGTCGTCGCCGACGGCACGCTGAAGGTGAAGTTCCCCATCAACGAACCGGCGATCGCGAAGAAGAAGTCGCAGATCGACGAGTACCTGGAGTTCTACGGCGGCGCCGGCGTCCAGCACATCGCGCTCGCCACGAACGACATCGTCGCCTCCGTGAAGGCGATGCGGGCGGCCGGCGTGCGGTTCCTGGACACCCCGGACTCGTACTACGACACGCTGGGGGAGTGGGCGGGCGAGACCCGCGTGCCCGTGGAGACGCTGCGCGAGCTGAAGATCCTCGTCGACCGCGACGAGGACGGCTACCTGCTGCAGATCTTCACCAAGCCGGTCCAGGACCGCCCGACGGTCTTCTTCGAGATGATCGAGCGGCACGGCTCCATGGGCTTCGGCAAGGGCAACTTCAAGGCCCTGTTCGAGGCGATCGAGCGCGAGCAGGAGAAGCGCGGCAACCTGTAGGCACAGCACATGAGGGGCCCTCCTCCCGGCGCCGGGAGAAGGGCCCCTTCCCGCATGCCGTCACGGAGCCGCCGAGGCGCTGGGCTTCCCCTGCGGGTCCGGGGCCGCCGACCGCGAGGCCCCCGCCTCCTTCCCGGCCTCCTGCGAGGACTCCGGCGCGGACTCCCGCGAAGGCACGGGCTCCCGCGAAGCTCCGGGCCCGGCGGGGGGCTCCGGCTCGGCGGAGGACTCCGCCGGCCGCACCTGGGCCGGACCGCCCGGCGCCGGCTCACCCAGGGCTTCCAGGGCCTCCCGGGCCAGCGGAGCCGCCAGCGGTGAGAAGTCCGGATCCGTGCGGAGAGCCTGCTCCAGATGACCGCGCGCCGGGCCGTCCTGACCCAGGGAACTCTCGATCACCCCCAGGTGGTAGGCGTAGGAGGCGTCCCGTACACCGGTCTCCACCGCACGCTCCGCGTACTGCACGGCCTCCTCGCTCCGGCCCGCCCGGTGCAGCGACCAGGCCAGGGCGTCCGCCACCGCCGAGCTGCGGTGCTGCGCCTCCCACTCGGCGCGCATCAGTTCGACCGCCGCTTCGGGGTCACCGTGGTCGGCCTCGAAGCGGGCCTCGGTGAGCGCCTCGTTCACCCCGGCCGCCCTGGCCTTCGTGAGGAGGCCGCGGAGTCCGGCGTACTGGGTGCGGGCGTCGCCGTCCAGATCCAGTGACTCGTACAGCTCGCCCAGTTCGAGCGCGTACGCGGGGCGGGGCAGCTTCGCCGTCACCGTCCGGTAGTCCGCCAGCGCCTCGTCCGTGCGGTCCAGGGCCACCAGGGCGCGGGCCCGGCCCGCGAGGGAGACGAGATGGCCGCGGTCCGTGCGCAGGGCCGCGTCGTACTGGGCGAGGGCCTCCGCCGGCTCCCCGCGCTCCGCGGCGAGGTCCCCGAGGCGGTGCAGGGCCGCCGCCTTGCCGGCCGGCGTGGTGGCGCGGTCCGCCGCCTCCTGGGCGGTGGCCAGGGCGTCCTCGCGCCAGCCCTGGTTGCGGTACATGTCGGAGGTCCTGGCCAGGGCGGGGGCGCCCTTGCGGAGGGTGCCGAACTTCTCCGTCGCCTTCGCCGCCGCCGCGTGATCACCGAGGCCGTTGTAGGCGTCGATCAGCACCGGGTACACCGTCCAGTTCTTCGGCTGCCGCGCGCGGACCGTCTCCCCCCACTTCTTCGCGGCGAGGAAGTCGTTCCGGGCGTTGGCGAGCGCACCGAGCCCCACCCAGGCCTCCGTGTTCCCGCGCTCACCCGGCTGCGCGGCCAGCGAACGCCGGAGGGCCTGCTCGGCACGGGGGTAGTACGCCGTGTCGGCGGAGCGCCGCCCCCACTCCACGTACGCCGAGCCGAGCACCGCCCAGGACGGAGCGTCGGCGGGGTGCGTCTCCACCCACTTCTGCCGGTCGCCGATGAGGGCCGTCAGGTCGGACAGGGACGCCGGTGAACCCGCCGCCGCGGCGGCCTCCGCCCGCGCCACGGGCCCCGGTGCGGGCGGTTCGGCCTCCTCGGCGCCGTCCGGTACGGCGATCACCGCACCGGCCACGAGAACGGCTGCGGCCACCGTGCCGAACGCCGCCCTGCGCAGTGTCGTGCGCATCGGCGCGGGAGGCGGGGGGATGGACGTCGCACCCTGGGGCGGCAGGGTGGAGGGGGGTGGCTCCGGGTTCTGCTGCGGCTTGGCATCCATGGCCATCACTCTGCGTCAGTACGAAGATCGCATCGCGCTCCGCGAAGGCTGACGCAGACGGGTTCACACCATTGGCCCCGGATGTCAGGCTTGGATCATGGACGATCTCCTCGAACGACTACGCGCAGGTCTTCCCGCCGAGGCACTGATCACGGACCCGGACGTCACCGCGTCCTACGCCCACGACATGGCGAGCTTCTGCGACGCCGGCACCCCCGCCGTCGTGGTGCTCCCGCGCACGGTCGAGGAGGTCCAGCACGTCATGCGGACCGCCACCGCCCTGCGGGTCCCCGTGGTCCCCCAGGGTGCGAGGACCGGACTGTCGGGGGCGGCCAACGCCTCCGACGGCTGCATCGTGCTCTCCCTGGTGAAGATGGACCGGATCCTGGAGATCAGCCCGGTCGACCGGATCGCGGTCGTCGAACCGGGCGTCGTCAACGCGGTGCTGTCCCGCGCCGTCAACGAACACGGGCTGTACTACCCGCCGGACCCGTCGAGCTGGGAGACGTGCACGATCGGCGGCAACATCGGCACCGCGTCCGGCGGCCTGTGCTGCGTGAAGTACGGCGTCACCGCCGAATACGTCCTGGGCCTGGAAGTCGTCCTGGCCGACGGGCGGTTGCTGAACACCGGGCGGCGTACCGCGAAGGGCGTCGCCGGATACGACCTCACCCGGCTCTTCGTGGGGGCGGAGGGCAGCCTCGGAATCGTGGTCAAGGCCGTCCTCGCGCTGCGGCCCCGGCCGCCGCGGCAGCTCGTGCTCGCCGCCGAGTTCCCCTCCGCGGCGGCGGCCTGCGACGCGGTGTGCCGGATCATGGAGCGGGGACACACTCCGTCACTCCTCGAACTGATGGACCGTACGACCGTGCGCGCCGTCAACGCCATGGCTTCCATGGGACTCCCCGGAACCACCGAGGCGCTGCTGCTCTGCGCCTTCGACACGCCCGACCCGGCCGCCGATCTCGCAGCCGTCGGGGAGGTGTGCACCGCGGCCGGGGCCACCGGGGTCGTGCCCGCCGACGACGCGGCCGAGTCCGAACTCCTGCTGACGGCACGCCGCCTGGCCCTCCCCGCCATGGAGACCCTCAAGTCCGCGACGATGATCGACGACGTGTGCGTGCCGCGCTCCCGGCTGGGCGCGATGATCGAGGGCACCGCAGCCGTCGCCGCGAAGTACGGGCTCACCATCGGTGTCTGCGCCCACGCCGGTGACGGGAACACCCACCCCGTCGTCTGCTTCGACCACACGGACGCCGACGAGTCCCGCAGGGCCCGCGCGTCCTTCGACGAGATCATGGCGCTGGGTCTCGAACTGGGCGGCACCATCACCGGCGAACACGGGGTGGGCGTCCTGAAGAAGGAATGGCTCGCCCGCGAACTGGGCGAGGTGGGGGTCGAGTTGCAGCGCGGGATCAAGGAGGTCTTCGACCCGCTCGGGCTGCTCAACCCCGGCAAGCTGTTCTGACGTCCGCACACCACCGCTCAGGCCTCGCCGTCCTGCGGCTCGTCCTGGGACCAGGGATCGCTCAGCCACGGGTCGTCGGCCGGCAGCGGGGTGAGCAGTTCGGTGAGCGCGCCCTCCAGGCCGATCAGCGTGGTCTCGGTCCCCGGAGGCACCACGCGCAGGGTGCGCTCCACCCAGGCGGCCACGGCTGCCGACGGCATCTCCAGGAGGGCGTCGCCGTCGGGCGAGGTGAGCGCGACGCAGAGGGCGCCCTGGTCCCCGGTCCTCGTGGGCCAGATCCGTACGTCACCGTGCCCGCACGGCCGGAACACCCCGTCCACGAGGAGATCGCGGGCGAACGTCCAGTGCACGGGCGACTCGGAGCCGATGTGGAAGGTGATGTGCACGGCGTACGGGTCGTCGGTGAAGTAGGACAGCCGGGCGGGCACGGGGACGGACCGCTCGGGCGACAGGACCAGCTTCACTTCCAGCTCGCGTTCCACGGCGTTCTGCATGAGGGTGCACGACCTTCCGGTACTCGTAGGGGCCGGTCCCGTGACCGGTCCGCAGAAGGAGAGAGCGCCTTCCCGGGTGTCTATGACGCGACTTCCCAGAAAAACTTCCCCGGACCCTGAAAGTGGTCCGAACGGCAGGACAGGCACGGGGGAGCCCGGCGGTCTGATAGATGTGGACCCTTGTATCGAGGTCGGCCGCCCCCGACGGCCGGCCGGCCTGAGGCCTCGAAGAGATACGGGACCACGGTGATGAGCGCCCCAACCCCGGCACCCGGTGACGAAAGCCCCCGCGAGGGGTACTACCCCGACCCGTCCATCCCCGGATACGTCCGGTACTGGAACGGCGCTTCGTGGGTCCCCGGCACGAGCCGGCCCGCGCCCCCGCAGGGCGGGGCCGCTCCCTCGACGCCGCCGGCCCCGGCGGCCGGCACGGCC
>Ga0196960_10000540_pt1 | contig 12602 bp, 12 predicted proteins | sample S3v_5metaG_FD_183187 | JGI IMG/M metagenome (GOLD analysis project Ga0196960, IMG submission 183187) | Soil microbial communities from Anza Borrego desert, Southern California, United States - S3+v_5 | ecosystem: Environmental > Terrestrial > Soil > Desert | place: USA: California | collected... | reverse complement strand
GCTCCCGACGGCGGCGGCGCTCCCGGTGGCGGTGCTCCCGGCGGCGGCGGTGGTGGTGGGGGCGGCGCGCCGCTCATCCCGATCCCGCCCGTCCTCTCGCCGAACACGTCTTCGTCGAGCGACCGCTCCATCGACGGCGCGACGCTGAAGGCCGCGGCGTCGCAGCGCCAGCGGCGCGGCCTCGCGATCAGCCTCACGGCCGGCGCACGCGAGGCGGTCACGCTGAAGATCGGCGGCGCGGTCAAGGCCGGCCGCAAGCGCTACGCCCTCAAGGCCCTCACCCGCGCGCTCCCCGCCGGCCGCACCGCCACCGTCACGCTGGCGCTGGCGAAGGCGTCGGACGTGCGCAAGGTCCGCGCCGCGCTCGGCCGCCGGCCGAAGGCGACCGTCTCCGTCACGTTCACCGACGCCGCCGGCAACACGACCGCGAAGACGCTCACGGTCACCCTGCGCCGGTAGCGGCGTCGGTCAGCTCAGCTCGTCCGCGGGCGTGACCGTGGCGTAGGCCTGCCCGAGCGCGGCGACGAAGGACGCGTGCACGTCCGGCGCGGCGACCTGGCGCCCGCCGAACTCCAGCGGCGGCGCGGCGCAGGCGTCGGGCACCAGCGTCATCTTGAAGCCGAGGTCGGCGCCCGCGCGCGTGGTCGCGTCGACGCACATGCTCGTCATCATGCCGGTCACGACGACCTCCTCGACGCCGAGGCCGCGCAGGTGCTGCTCGAGGTCGGTGCCGAGGAACGAGTTGGGCGCGCGCTTCTGAATGAGCGTCTCGCCCTCCCGCGGCGTCACCGGCGCCATGATCTCGGCGCCGTCGGTCCCTTCTTCGAGGAACCCGGCACCGGCCGGGCTGAGGTGCTGGACGTGGACGACCGGGTCGCCCGCGGCACGGAACGCCTCCAGCACCTGACCGGCCTTGGCGGCCGCGGCCTCCGTCTCGTGCAGCGGCATGTTCCCGCCGGGGAAGTAGTCGCGCTGGATGTCGACGATGACGAGGGCTCGGCTCATGCAGCGCACGGTAGAGCCCAACGCCGTGCCGTCCGCGCTTCTGATTTCGAAGCGGCTCGTACACTCGAAGCATGCCTCCGCGAAGCGCCCACCACGACCCGGCCTCCACGGCGTGCCGCGCCGCCGACACCTCGCTGGTCCGCGCGTTCGGCTTCCTGGGCAAGCGGTGGAACGCCGTGGTCCTCGGCACGTTGAGCGAGGGCCCTGCCGGCTTCCGCGACCTCTCCCGCGCCATCGACGGCATCTCCGACTCGATGCTCTCCTCCCGCCTCGCCGACCTGACGGCCGCCGGACTGCTCGTCCGCACCGTCGACGAGGGACCCCCGCTGGCGGTCTCCTACGCCCTCACCGACCGCGCGCGGGCGCTGATGCCCGCGCTCGACCAGATCTCCCTCTGGGCGCAGGAGCACCTGCCGCACGACGAACCCAAGGACTGACGCCCCATGCCCGATCTCGGCCACGACCTGCGCTTCGGGACCTTCCTCACGCCGCAGAACCGGCGCCCGGACGACGTCGTCGCGCTCGCCCAGCTCTCCGAGCAGGCGGGCCTGGATCTCGTCACGTTCCAGGACCACCCGTACCAGCCGGCGTTCCTCGACACCTGGACGCTGATGAGCTGGGTCGCCGCGCGCACGAGCACGATCCACGTCGCGCCGAACGTCCTCAACCTCCCGCTGCGCCCGCCCGCCGTGCTCGCCCGCGCGGCCGCGAGCCTCGACCTGCTCAGCGGCGGCCGCTTCGACCTCGGCCTCGGCGCCGGCGGCTTCCCCGACGCGGTCGCCGCGATGGGCGGCCCGCGACGCACGCCCGGCGAGGGCGTCACCGCGCTCGAGGAGGCGCTCGACGTCATCCGGCAGATCTGGGACGCGAGCGCGCGCGGCGGCGTGCGGGTCGCGGGCGAGCACTACGTGGTGAAGGGCGCCAAGCGCGGCCCCGAGCCCGCCCACGACATCCCGATCTGGCTCGGCGCCTACAAGCCGCGGATGCTGCGGCTGACCGGGCGGAAGGCCGACGGGTGGCTGCCGTCGCTGCAGTACATCGACACGCCGGACCTGGTGGAGGCGACGCGGATCATCGACGACGCCGCGCTCGGCGCCGGCCGCAACCCGCGCGAGGTCCGCCGGCTGCTCAACGTCGGCGCGATGCCCGACGACGTGGACGCGTGGGTCGAGCAGCTCGCCGCGCTCGTGTTCGACTTCGGCTTCAGCACGTTCATCCTCGCCGGCGACGACCCGCGGGCGATCCAGCGGCTGGGGGAGGAGGTCGCGCCCGCGGTGCGCGAGGCGGTGGCGCGGGAGCGCCGCGCGTCCGGCACCGAGACCGGGCCGGCGCGTGGGTCGCGGGCGCTCGCGCTGCGTTCGCCCGGCATCGACTACGCGGGCGTGCCGGACGGGGTCGAGGCGGTCGAGCCCGGGGACCGGGGCTACCGCAAGGTGCAGTCGACCTACGTCCGCCGCGGCAAGCCGGGCCTCGTGCTGCGGCCTTCGACCGTTGAGCAGGTGGCGGACGCGCTCGCCTACGCGCGGCGGCAGGACGTGCCGCTGTCGGTCCGCAGCGGCGGGCACGGGATCAGCGGCCGGTCGACCAACGACGGCGGGATCGTGCTCGACGTCGGCCGCCTCGACGCGATCGAGCTGCTCGACCCCGCGTCCGGGCGGTTCCGCGTCGGCCCCGGCGCGCGGTGGGGCGACATCGCGCAGACGCTCCAGCCGCACGGGCTGGCGATGAGCTCGGGCGACTACGGCGACGTCGGCGTCGGCGGGCTCGCGACCACCGGCGGCGTCGGGTTCCTCGGCCGCCGCCACGGGCTCACGATCGACCACGTCGTTGCCGCCGAGGTCGTGCTGGCGGACGGCACGTTCGTGCGCGCCGACGTCGACCACCACCGCGATCTCTTCTGGGCGCTGCGGGGCGCCGGCGGCAACTTCGGCATCGTCACCGCGCTCGAGCTCGAGGCGTACCCCGTCGGCGACGTCGTGCTGGCGATCATGGCCTACGACGCGCGCGACACCGCGGGGCTGCTGGAGCGCTGGGGCGCGCTGGTGGAGGCCGCGCCGCGCGAGCTGACGAGCTTCCTCCACCTCTCGGCGGGGCGGGGCGCGCCGATGGCGCAGGCGTACACGGTCTTCGCCTCGGCCGACGTGGATGCCGCGGCCGCCGCGCTGACGCCGCTGCTCGACGCCGGTCCGGTCCTCCAGCAGCAGGCGCAGCTCGTGCCGTACGCGGCGGTCGTCCCGCCGCAGGGGCTCGACCACCCGGCCGGCCCCGGGCCGTTCGTGCGCGGCGGGCTGGTGGAGCACCTGACGCCCGACGTCGCCGCGGGGCTCGCGCGCCTTGCCGCGTCGGGCGAGGCGCCGCTGATCCAGGCCCGGCAGGTCGGCGGGGCGATCAACGACGTGGCCCCCGACGCGACGGCGTACGCACATCGCACGCAGACCGTGATGTTGAGCGCGGTCGGCCGGGCGCAGGAGTCGCTGAACGCCCGGTGGGACGCCGAGGTGCACCCGCACGTCACCGGGCTCTACCTCAGCTTCGACACCGACACGCGGCCCGAGCGCCTCCACGACGCGTTTCCGGGCGCGACCCTGGACCGGCTGCGCGCGCTGAAGGCCGCGTACGACCCCGACAACGTCTTCAACCGGAACTTCCCGGTCCCGCCCGCGGCGGCGGCGGCGGAGCGGATGGCGGCGTAGCGGAGACACTTAGTCATTCGCCTAAGTATCCGCTACGCTGCCGCGCATGGCGACCGCGGAGGCAGAGCAGCTCAACCGGACCTTCCACGCGCTCGCGGACGAGAGCCGGCGCGCGATGGTCGTCCGCCTCGCGCGCGGCCCGGCGTCGGTGAGCGAGCTCGCCGCGCCGCTGGACATGTCGCTCCCGTCCGTGATGCAGCACCTCGACGTCCTCCAGCGCAGCGGGGTCGTGCGCTCGGAGAAGGTCGGGCGCGTCCGGACGTGCCGGCTGGAGCCTGGGCCGATGCGCACGCTCGAGACGTGGATCGCCGAGCACCGCGCGATGTGGGAGCGCCACTTCGACCGCCTCTCGGGCGTCCTCGACGACGCCTTCCCCACCGACGAAGGAGACCCCGCGCCATGAGCGTCCGCCAGCACGACTTCACGATCGAGCGACGGCTGCGGCAGACGCCGGCGCAGACGTTCCGCGCGTTCGCCGACCCGGAGCTCAAGCGGCGCTGGTTCGGCGTGCCGGAGGGCTGGGCCGACGGCCGGCACGAGCTCGACTTCCGCGTCGGCGGGAGCGAGGTGAGCGTGGGCCGCGACCCGGGTGGGACGCTCCACGAGTTCCGCAGCCGCTACCACGACATCGTGGACGGCGAGCGGATCGTCTTCGCCTACGACCTCCTGCTCGACGGGCGGCTCATCTCGGTGTCGCTGACGACCGTGGAGCTGCGCGCCGACGGCGACGGCACCCACCTCGTCTTCACCGAGCACGGCGCGTTCCTCGACGGCCTCGAGGATCCGGCTGAGCGCGAGCACGGCACAGGCCTCCTGCTCGACGGGCTCGTCGCGTTCCTGGGTGCGGAGGTGGCGGCATGAGCTCGCTCACCACCTGCCACATGTCGATGTCGGTCGACGGCTTCGTCGCCGGGCCGGATCAGAGCCGAGACGACCCGCTCGGCAAGGGCGGGCTGGCCGTCCACCGCTGGCACCTCGGGGACGAGCGCGCGACCGAGGCGAACGAGATCGCCACCTCCTGGCTCCTGCGCCCGCGCGGCGCGTACGTCATGGGCCGCAACATGTTCGGGCCGATCCGCGGCGCGTGGGAGGAGGACTGGCGCGGCTGGTGGGGCCCCGAGCCGCCGTACCACGCGCCCGTCTTCGTCCTCACCCACCACGCCCACGACCCGATCGAGATGGAGGGCGGCACCACCTTCCACTTCGTCACGGATGGCTTCGACGCCGCCTACGCCCGCGCCCGCGAGACCGCCGGCGACGCGGGCGTCGACATCGCGGGCGGCGCCTCCACCGTCCGCCAGGCCCTCGCCGCCGGCATCGTCGACGAGCTCACGCTCGACATCGCCCCCGTCCTCCTCGGCTCCGGCGAGCGGATCTTCGACGGCCTCACCTCCTTCGACTTCGAGCCCGTCGAGGTCCTCCACTCACCCCTCGCCACCCACATCCGCTACCGCCGGACGGCGTCCACGTCGGACGAGGTGACTTGACCGGCGTGGGCGGAGCGGGAGCGCGGTACGGTCCGCGGATGCTCAAGAGCTCCTTCGCGGTCGCCGCGATGCTCGTCCTGCTGGGCGCGGCGCCGGCGGGCGCCGCGCAGCCGTCGAGCGCCCAGCGGTTCGCGGACGCGGTGCTGCGCGCGAAGATCGCGTTGCGCGAGCTCGCGCCGCAGTACCAGGCCGCGCAGAAGGCGACCTTCCGCACGTGCGAGTCGGGGATCGAGCCCGACGAGGACCCGCCGCCCCACGCCCGGCGCCGGGCCGAGGTGCTCGCCTATCAGGCGGAGCTCACGCCGTTCGTGCAGGTGCTCCGGCCGGTGTTCGACCGGCTCCTCGCTGACCTGCGCGCCATTCCGACGCGCGACCCGGCGCTGCGCAGCGGCCGCGAGGGCTGGCGGCTCCGAACCGAGCTCTTCTTCGGTGAACCGGTTCTCCCGGGCGCCTGCGAGCAACTCGCCGCGTGGGTGGCGACCGGGTACGCCCGCGACAAGGCGCCGGCGTTCCGGGTTGCCGACTTCATGCGCCCTGAGGCGGAGGACGACCGGCTCATGGAGCAGAGTCGCGAGAAGCTCGAGCGCGCCACGATCCGGATGTACCGCCTCGGCGTGTCCGAGGGCGAGGCGCTCCGGTTCATGGGACACCAGCTCTTCGACGTCCTCGTCCCGGAAGACGAAAGCGGCGGCCAGACGGCCAGGGCGAGCGCACGCGCGAGCGCGACTACCGGTGCTGCTCGCGGGTCAGGCGAGCGACGAGCCGGTCGCTGAGGACGACCTCGTGCGGCAGGCGCTCGAGGTGCGTGGCTTCGGCGGCGATCCCGTGCTCGGTGAGGATCTCGGCGACCCAGCGCCAGTGACGCTCAGCGGCGTCCTCGTCGTCCTCGTCCGGGCCGACCACGTCGCGTGCCGTCGCTTCGATGACCGCGGCGTCCATCAAGGCCCACGGGTCCGCGTCGGCTGCGCCAAGCGACGCCGTCCAGCCGCGGTCGTCGAAGACGACGACCTCACGGCCGTCCGCGGCACGGGCGACGAAGCACGCGCTGAACGACAGACCGTCCCCGTGCGGGTCCGGCATCAGATCCACCTTCGTGACGAGCTCCCGAACGGTCATCTCACAGGAGATGATCTCAACGTCTGATCGGGTGGTGCCGCGCGACACGTTCGATGTCGCCGGCAGCCGATGGCGGCGGCGGTAGCTTCGGAGCATGGAAGCCACAGAATCGGAGCAGGCAGGCGGCGAGGGGCGGCCGATCGGCGTCGGGATCGTCGGGTTGAGCGCCTCCGCCGGCTGGGCCGCGCGGGCGCACGTGCCGGCGCTGGCGGCGGTCGAGGGCCTCGAGCTGCGGGCGCTGGCGGCGAGCTCGGCGGCGTCGGCGCGGGCCGCGAGCGAGGTGTTCGGCGTTCCCGGTGCTGCGAACGCCGCGGAGCTGGCCGCGCGCGACGACGTCGATCTCGTCGTCGTGGCGGTCAAGGTCCCGCACCACCGCGAGCTCGTGCTGGCCGCGCTGGAGGCCGGGAAGGCGGTGCTGTGCGAGTGGCCGCTGGCGGTCGACCTGGCCGAGGCGGAGGAGCTCGCGCGCGCCGCGCGCGGGACCCGCACCTTCGTCGGGCTCCAGGGCCGCACCACGCCCACGTTCCGACATCTCGCCGACCTCGTCTCCGAGGGCTACGTCGGCGAGGTGCTGTCGGCGACCGTCGTGGGGGCGTCGAGCGGCTGGGGCGACCCGGTCTCCGACCGCGGCCGGTACCTCCTCGACCGGCGCAACGGCGCGACGCTCCTGTCCATCCCGTTCGGCCACGCGATCGACGCGGTCTCGCTCGTCGTGGGGGAGCTCGAGCACGTGTCGGCGACCACGGCGACCCGGCGGCCGTTCGTGCCGGACGCGGAGACGGGGGAGCCGGTCCCGATGACGGCGGAGGACCAGATCGCGATCTCCGGCACGGTCGCCGGCGGCGCGGTCCTCTCCGCCCACCACCGCGGCGGCGTCGCGCCCGGGTTCTCGCTCGTGATCGACGGGACCGAGGGGCGGCTCGAGGCCACCGCGAGCACCCATCCGCACACCACGCACGTCACCGTCCGGGGCGCGCGCGGCACCGACCCGCTCGCCGAGCTCCCGCTCCCCGCAGGCCTCGACGCCTACCCCGCCCACGCGGGGACGCCGGTCAGCGCGGTGGCGCACGCCTACGCCGCGATCCGCGACGACCTCCGCCACGGCACCACCACCGCGCCCGACTTCACGCACGCCGTCGCGCGCCACCGCATCCTCGACGCGATCGAGCGCTCCGCCGCGACCGGTCACCGCGTCACCGTCTGAGCGCAACGCGACCCCCTGGGGGGCCTGGGGGTGGAAACATGAGGGACGCCCTCTCAGGCGGCCGCCGACCCCCACTGGGACGGTGGTCCCATGAGCCACCGCACGCACCCCGCCCGCCGGGTCCTCGCCCTCGCCGTCGCCGCATCGGCGCTCGCCGCCGTCCCCGCCGAGGCCGCCAAGGACGACCTCGAGCTCGTCAGCCGCTCGTCGAGCGGCGTGCCCGGGACCGACAGCTCCGGCGGGGTGTCGCTGTCCGACGACGGGCGCTACGCCGCGTTCGTCTCGCGCGCGGACAACGTCTCGGCGGAGGACGCCGACGCGTACCAGAACGTCTTCGTCCGCGATCGCGTGACGGGCACCACCACGCTCGTCAGCCGCGAGTCCGGCGCCGCCGGCGACCCGGCGCTCGGCAACTCCGAGGACGCCGCGATCTCGCCCGACGGCCGGTACGTCGCGTTCTCCTCCCAGGCGGACGACCTGAGCATCGAAGACGACAACGACGTCCTGAACATCTACGTCCGCGACCTCGTGACGCACACCACGACCTGGGTCAGCAAGAGCTCCGCGGGCGATCCCGCCGAGGCCGACGCCTACTCGGCCGCGATCTCCGCGGGCGGCCGCTACGTGCTGTTCCTGAGCCAAGCGAACGACCTGAGCACCGAGGACGCCGACGCGACGATCGACGCCTTCGTCCACGACCGGCAGACCGGGGAGACCACGCTCGTCTCCCGCGCCGACGGCCCCGCGGGTGCGGCCTCGGACGAGCACAGCTACACCGCGTCGATGTCGCACAGCGGCCGGCGGATCGCCTTCACCGCGCAGGGCGACAACCTGAGCGCCGAGGACGACGACGACAGCTTCCAGACGTACGTGCGCGACCTCGACGCGGGCACGACCCGTCTCGTGTCCCGCGCGACCGGACCGACCGGGGTCGCCGGCGACGATGCCGCCTACAACGACGCGATCTCGCCCGACGGCCGGTACGTGGCGTTCGCGTCGTCGTCGTCGAACCTGGACCCGGCCGATCCGAGCCTCGACGAGGACGTCTTCCTGCGCGACCTCCAGGCGGAGACGACGACGCTCGTCAGCCGTGCGGACGGTCCCGGCGGCGCGTCGGCGAACGACCACGCGGGCACGCCCGACGTGTCGGCCGACGGGCGGTACGTCTCCTTCGCCTCGGCGGCGACCAACCTCACCGGCGCCGACCTCGGCGGGGTGAACAACATCCACGTGCGCGACATGGTCACCCACACGACGACGGTCGTCAGCCGGGCCGACGGGCCCGACGGCACGCCGGCGCGCACCAACAACGGCGCGTTCACGGCCGACATCACGCCGGACGGCCGGTACGTTGGGTTCACGTCCGACGCCGACACGCTGGGGGAGGGGGCGGCGGACACCTTCAACGCGTACGTGCGCGACGTCCTCGGCGCGCCCGCGCCGCCCGTGCAGCAGCCGCCCGTCCTGGAGCAGCCCGCCCCGAAGCCCCAGCAGCCCGCCCCGGCTCCGCCCGCCGCCGGGGCGCCGGGTCGGCTGACCGCGAAGATGGGTCCGGCGCGCGCGACGATCGTCCGCGGTGCGCGCATGCTCGACGTGCTCTCGCCGATCAGCGCGAAGGCGTCCGGCACGGTCGACGTCGAGCTCCGGGCGGCCGGCCGCACGTTCCGCTTCAAGGCGGACGTCGACTCCGCCGGGGCCCGGATCCGCTTCCGCAAGCGCATCCCCGCCGCCCAGGCGCGCCTGGGGACCGGGATCCTCACCCTCCGCTACCCGGGTGACGCCGACACGCGCCCCCAGGTCGTCCGCCTCCGCGCCGCGGCCGGGCCCGCCGCGCTCGCCGTGACGCGTCCGACCTACGCCGACGGCCGGCTGAAGGCGTCGGGCACCGTCGGCTCCCGGGCCCGCGGCAGCGTGCGTGTGCAGCTCGAGTACGAGCACGCCGGGACCGTCCGCACCCTGGCGTTCGGGGCGAAGGTCGCCGACGGCCGCTGGTCCCTCGACGAGGCGCTCCCCGAGAACATCCGCGGCGAGATCGCGGCCCGCACCGGCACGGTCCACTCCTACACGCTGTTCACCGGCTACCTCCCGGCCCGGGTCCGCGGGGAGATGCGGTCCTTCGAGGTCCTCGGCAGCCGCTAGGCGGACCGAGTCGCGCGGCGGGCCGCTCTGGCGGTCCGCCGCGCGCGTGGTCGAGCGTCACGAGCACTGCAGGATGCCCCACACGCCCTGCCACCGGCCGGCGGCCAGGTCCTCGCGGCGCATCCACCAGTAGACGAGCCCGACGTCGCCCCACATGAAGCCCGTGTCGTCGTCGGAGTCGATCTGCGCGACGAGCGTCCAGTCGGCCGCGCCGGCCTTCAGACGCTCGGCCTCGGCGCTGGCGTAGCCCTCCGGGCCGCCGACGTCGATGCCGTTCGACGCGAGCTGCGCCTCCAGCTCCATCGATCCCTGCACGAGCGTCGGCCGCCCGAGGATGCGGTGGCGCGGCGCGTCGTCGAACCACTCCCGGTTGAGCTGCTCGTCCAGGTCGGTGTACGCGTCGAACCGGGCACCGTCGTCGAGCAGATCCACGCCGTCCTCGTACGGATCGGGGAGCACGAGCTCCGGCACGAGACGGCACGACCGCGCATCCACCGCGGTGGCGAAGGGGTCGCCGTCCTCGTCGCGGCCGGCCGGCGCATCCACCGGCGGGTGCTCGCCCTCGGTGTGGATGAGGACGAACGACCCGCGGTCCTCGGGCAGGAAGCCCCAGGCCAGGCCGAGCGCGTCGGTGAAGAGCCACAGGTCGCCGCTCGCCGGCAGGCCCTGGCGGTCGTCGGCGGGGAGCACCGCCGCCAGCTCGTCCAGGTCGACCCGGGCGGTGAACATGAGCGGCCGGCCGGCGTGCTCGGGCCACGCGCTCCCGGACGGCAGCTCGGGCAGGCCGCCGAGGCGAGAGCGGCCGGGGGCGTCGCTGGAGGGCAGCAGCCGCGCGCCGACGCGCGCGAGGCCGAGGAACGTGTCGGCGTCGAGGCCGGCACCGCGGAGGCGCTCACGCAGCTCGGCGCGCTGCGTGGCGAGGCTCGGAGGCATGCTCTCCAGCTCCCCTGGACGGCGACGGCTCAGTCGTGTGCACCCGCGCACCACACCGGGCGCGCTTGGCATGGAACGCAGCAGCCGGGGCATCGTCCCGGGCATGGAGACGCAGGAGCTGCTGCTCGTCACCGTCGAAGGTCCGGGCACCCAGGCCGAGGCCGCCATCTGCGAGCGGCTCGTCCAGGGCCTGCTCGAGGACCGGGCGGAGTGGACGGTTCGGCCACCGACGTTCCTGAACGAGCCGGACGAGAACGCCAACGCCGTCGCCGGGCCGGAGGACGAAGAGCTCTGGATGGTCGGGTTGTTCACGTACCTGCCCGGGGCGGAGCCCCATGCCGAGGAGCGGGTCAGGGACGATCTCGAGGTGATCGCCGCTGCCGTCTCCCGCACGGCTCGTGAGCACGGACTGGCGTTCGAGATCGAGTTCCGCGGCGAAGCGGTGGACTGGCTCGACGGGTCGAAGGCGGACGACGGCTTCGTGCGGCGGTTCTACGGTGAGACCTGATCGCAGCACGGTGGTTCGGGACACCCCCCAGAACGCCCCAGGCGAAAGATGAGGGGTCACCCCTCATGTGGCCGGAGGAGCCCGGGCGGAGACTGGATCCATGCTCGGTCTCCGCTCTCTCCTCGTCGCCTCGGCAGCCGCCGCTCTCGGCCTGCCGGCCCTGGCCGACGCCAGCACCTACTGCGTCGAGAAGCCCGCGTGCAGCGGCCTCGACACGACCCTCGCCGGCGCGCTGTCCGACGCCGCCGCGACGCCGGCCGACGACCGCATCGAGATCGGCCCCGTGACGTTGCCGCCCGCGTCGTACGCGTACGCCCCGGCGATCGATGCCGGTGCGCTGCAGATCGTCGGCTCGGGCCGCGCGCAGACCATCCTGCAGAACCAGCCGGCCTCGGACACCCCGGCGCTCACGGTGCTGCGCGGCCCGGGCGGCAACCCGCTGAGCATCACCGGGCTCGGCGTGCGGCTGACGACGAGCGGCGATACCTTCGCGCACGGCCTCCGGACCGCGGCGCTCGTCGAGGACGTGGCGGTGACGACCGCCGGCCCCGTCGCCGGGCCGATGATCGGGATCGACCTGCTCACCGACGGCGTGCTGCGCGACTCCGCGGTCACGCTCCAGTCCAGCGGGGGCGACGCAGCGAAGCGCGTGGGAGTGTTCGCCAGCGAGACCGGTGTCGTCATCGAGCAGACCGCGGTCGACGCGCCGCGCGGGATCTTCGCCCAGAGCGACGTGCGGATCACGCGTACGAGGGTCCTGGCCCGTGGCGGCTCCGGCGTCTCGGCGTGCGGGTCGAGCTTGCGGATCGACAACAGCCTCGTCCGCTTCCAGGGCGCCGGGCCGGGCATCGACACGGTGGCGTCGTGCATGGGCGACAAGACGAGCAAGACGGAGGTTCGCCAGGTGACGCTGCTGGGCGAAGGCTCCGCGGGCTCGACCGGCGTCGGGTGCTTCTCCGGCGACAACGACGCCCCCGCGCCGATCCTCCTGCGCGGCACGATCATCGACGGCGCCGACGACGACTTCCACCTCCACACGGGCGCCGCGAAGGGATCGTGCACGGTGAGCGCCGGCAACTCCCGCCTCGACCTCGCCGACGTCAAGAAGACCGGCAGCGGGACGATGACGCTGACGGGCCAGGGCGGCAACACGACCGTCGCGCCCGGCTTCGTCAACCCGGCGATCGGCGACTTCCGCCTCAAGCAGGGCTCCTCGATGATCGACGTCGGCCCGCTCGGGGCGATCGACCCGGCGGTCGAGTCGACCGTCGACCTCCTCGGCAAGCCGCGCAGCGTGAGCGGCAACGGCATCGGCTCCGGCCGGCGCGACATGGGGGCGTACGAGTTCCAGCCGCAGGGCTTCGGCCTGTCGAACGGTGAGGATCCCGAGGAGCCGCCGGCGCCCGCCGACTTCGCGCCGCCCGCCGACCTCCCGGTGCCCGGCGACGTCCCGGCTCCCGGTGACGGCCCGGCGCCCGCCACCCCGGCACCCGGCGCACCCGCACCCGCACCGGCCG
>Ga0196960_10000539_pt1 | contig 12616 bp, 10 predicted proteins | sample S3v_5metaG_FD_183187 | JGI IMG/M metagenome (GOLD analysis project Ga0196960, IMG submission 183187) | Soil microbial communities from Anza Borrego desert, Southern California, United States - S3+v_5 | ecosystem: Environmental > Terrestrial > Soil > Desert | place: USA: California | collected... | reverse complement strand
TGACCGGAGCCAACCAGATCCGGCCGCACTCGGGCGCCGCGGGCAGTGGCGTCTACGCCCCGACGCTGCGCCACCACGACGGCAGGTTCTGGCTGGTGACGACCGATATCGGCACGATTCAGGACGGTCACCTCATCGTGTCGGCGACCGACCCCGACGGGCCGTGGACGGATGCTGTGCACACCAGGGGCACACTCGGCATCGACCCCGACCTCAGCTGGGACGAGGAAGGCGTCTGCCACCTCACGTGGGCGTCGTTCCATCCGAACCTCCGCGGCATCGCGAGCTGTCCGGTCGACCCGGCGACGGGCGAGCTGCTGGATGAGCCGCGTCTGCTCTGGCCGGGATCCGGCCTCGCGCACCCCGAGGGACCCCACCTCTACCGGATCGACGGCTGGTGGTACCTGCTTCTCGCCGAGGGCGGCACCGAGCGGGGTCACAGCGTCACCATCGCCCGGGCCCGCACCCTGGACGGGCCTTTCGAACCCGCGCCGCACAACCCGATCCTCTCCCATCGCAGCAGCGACCACCCGGTCCAGAACACCGGCCACGCAGACCTCGTGGAGTGTGTGGACGGTACCTGGGCGATGGTCTACCTCGGGGTGCGGCCCCGGGGCACGACGCCCGCGTTCCACACGAACGGCCGGGAGACCTTCGTGGCAGGTGTGGACTGGGTGGACGGCTGGCCCGTCGTCGACGAGGACCGGTTCACCCCTGATGTCCCTGACACGTCCTTCGTCGACACGTTCGCGAGTGCGCAGCTGCATCCGCGCTGGGTGTCTCCGGGGTCGGGTCCTGACACCTTCAGCGTCCGCGGCGAAGACGGTCTGACGATCTCGGCACTACCCGAAGGACTCTCCCGATCGCTGCTGTGCGCAAGGGTTCAGGATCTCGAATGGACGGCGCGGGTCCGCATGGATGTCGCGGGCGGGACAGGGCGCTTCGTGCTGCGCATCGACGACGCCCACTGGTACGGGCTCACCGTCGAGGCCGACACCGTGCAGGCCTCGATCGCGGTCGGGCCGGCTGTCTCGACGATCGGCAGGGCGACTCACAGCGGCGGTGTCGTCGACCTGCGCATCAGCGCCAGGGCCGCGCCGGGCGTCGGCGGGCGGCCCGGCAGCGCGCCGGATCTCATCACGCTCTCGGTCGCCGATGCGGACGGCAGCGAAGAGGTCTTCGGCGAGTTCGACGGACGCTACCTGTCGACCGAGGTGGCCGGGGGCTTCACCGGGCGGATGCTGGGGATCGAAGCGGTCGCCGGTGCCATCGAGGTGCTCGAGGTCTCGTACTCCGCCGCAGCGCCCTCGTCCGCGTAGCGATCTGCTGCGGACGCAGTACGCGCAACGATGCGATCGCACGACGGCGACGGCGACAGACGTGGCGAGACTGGAGGGGAACTGTCAGACACACACTCAGGAGGTCAGTGCCATGGAGAAGAGCATTCAGACGAAGAGCCTGTCGGAGCGGGCGAAGGATCGCCTGTACGAGGCGTGGGATGCATGGAAGCCCGGCTATGAGGATTGGGTGGCATGGTCTGACACCCTCTACTCGCCGGATGCGCAGATGATCGCGATGGAGGGTGACACCCCCGAGCTGTTCCGCGACTATCAGACCAAGATGAAGGGGTTCCGCGACGCGTTCGACATGGAGATGGGAGTGATCGAGCGGTGCATCGTCGCAGACGGGGTCACGGCGCACACCTACCGGATGTTCATGACGCCCAAGGGCGCAGGCCCCGACAAGACCGTGGTCATCCCGGTCACGGAGTTCAACCACTTCGCCGACGTGCCGGGCTATGACAAGCCGATGGTCGTCAAACTCGAGCTCGTGACGGCGGGATCGCTCTGATGGACGTCGTCGACGCGCAGATCCACATCGGCCCGGACGGCATCCAGCCGACGCTTGCGGCGATGGACGCCCTCGGCATCCAGGCGGTGCTCGTCGACGAGTTCTGGGGCCGTCGGCCCTATGGTGATCCGGAGTTCTTCGAGCCGGGTCACGCCTTGCCGAACGGTGCGTGGCGCAGCCTGTGCCCCACGGCCGAGGCTGCGGCGCTGCAGCATCCCGAGCGGTTCGCGACCGTCCTCCGGGTGGATCGTCGTGATCCCGACCTGGAGGCGGTCGTGCGGTTCGCGGGCGCCGCGCCGCACATCAGGGCGCTTCGGGTGCTGTCCACCTGGAATCCGGATGAGGCGGCTGCGTTCGATTCGGGAGCCTACGCGGAACTGTTCCAGCTGGCGGCGGATGCGGGGCTTCCCGTCTTCGTCTACGCCCCGGGCCACGTCGAGTCGATCGCGCAGTATCTCAGGCGCCTTCCGGCGCTGTCCCTGATCGTCGACCATTGCGGCATGGCCCAGCCCGGGCTGTCGATCGGCCGCCCGGAGGCGGAGATCGCCCGCGTCGAGAGCGTCGAATACTTCGACGAAGTGCTTCGACTCGCCGAGTTCCCGAACGTCGCCCTCAAGTGGAGCCATGAGCAGGTCGGATTCCAGGCTCCGGAGTACCCGTTCGCCGAAACCCGGCCCTTCCTTCGCCGGGCGATCGCCGCGTTCGGAGCCGACCGGATCCTCTGGGCGAGTGACAAGACCGTGCTGCCGTACACCTGGTCCGAGATCCTGCACTCGGTGCGGGACAACGCCGAGCTGTCGGCGCAGGAGCAGAGCTGGATCCTCGGCGGCACTCTTCGTCGGGTGCTGGACTGGCGGCGAAGCGAAGCCTGATCGAGGAACACGAGAGCTGAGGCGCTTCGGCGCCTCAGCTCTCGTCGTGCGCTGTGCCGCAGTCTCGACAGAGTCACCGCATCAGCCGGACACGCTCCATCCGGAACGGCTTCGAAGACGACGCCCGTGGGCGCCGACTCAGCCGCGGATGCCGGCTCGGAAGGCGAACGCCACGAGCTGAGCGCGGTCGCGGGCATCGACCTTCGCCATCGCCCGATTCACGTGCGTCTTCACGGTGAAGGGAGACAGGAACAGCGCGGACGCGATCTGCTCGTTGCGGGCTCCGGCGACGATCGCTTCGACGATCTCACGTTCGCGGGGAGTGAGCTCGTCGAAGCGCCGGGCCATCTCGCCGTCGATCTCGACGGGAGGCGACGTCGTGGCATGTGCGATCAGGGCAGAAGCCGCGGCCGAGGAGAGAGCGCCGCCGCCGTCATGCACTTCGCGGATGCCGCGAGCGAGTTCGTCGGGTCCGAGCCCCTTGTTGAGGAACCCGTTCGCGCCGGCGCGCAGAGCGGCGAAGACGTTCTGGTCGTTGTCATACGTCGTGAGGATGAGGATCCGCATCCTCTCCGCCGGATGCGTCTCCCGGATGCGGCGCGTTGCCTCGACCCCGTCGATCCCTGGCATGCGGATGTCCATCAGCACGACATCCGGTACCAGCTCATCGACGACTCGGAGCGCGTCCAGGCCGTCGGTGGCGGCGCCCACCGCGTCGAGGTCGGGTAAGGAGTCGAGCACGGCGGTCAGTCCGACGCGGATCATCTCCTGATCGTCGATGATGGCCACGCGAATCATGCGGTCTCCGTTCCACGGACGGGCAGGGTGGCGATGATCACGAACCGATCATCTCCGTGCTGTATGTCGAGTCTGCCACCGACGGACTGCACCCGCTCTCGGGTTCCGAGCAAGCCATAACCTGTGCCCTCGGACGACGGGGCCGCGCCGATGCGGTTGGACACCTCGATCGTCAGTGCGCGCTCGTCGGCATGCACGTCGACGACGGCATCGCCGGCGCCGTGCCGGTGCGCATTGGTGAGCGCCTCCTGCAGCACCCGGTATGCGGTGGTCTGCAGCCCCTGGTCGGCATCAGCAGGCAGGTCGCCGATCTGCGAGCGCACATCGAGACCGATCGCCCGATACGAGGCGATCAGCTCGCCGAGCTGGCGCAGGGTGGGAGCCGGTTGCAGTGCGTTGTCGTCGTCACCCGCTCCGACGCGGAGCACCGTGAAGATGCGCTGGCTCTCCTTGAGTATGGACTGGACTCCGCCGCGCGCGGCACGAAGCGCGTCTCTTGACCGGCTCGCGGTGGCCGGCAGGGCGACTTCCGCCATACCGATCTGCATGTTCACGACAGCGACCTGGTGCCCGACGACGTCGTGCAGGTCCCGAGCGATGCGCAGCCGCTCCTCCGTCACCCTGCGCCCGGATTCGGCGCTTCGCATCCGGATCGCCTCCTCGGCTCGCTGCTCGAGCGAATGCAGGAAGCGGAAATGCTCGCGGATCGCGCTTCCGGACGCGGCGGCGGCGAAGGTGACCGCCAGCGCGGCGAATGCCCCGCTGGACATGAATCCCTCGGGGTCGACCAGCGCCTCGCCCGCGTAAGCGCAGATCGCGGCGAGCGGGGCGACGTAACGGGACTTCGCTCCTCGAAGCGCGAGCAGAAGCACCCCCATGGCGACGATGCTCCACGTCACGACGCTGCTTCGCTGGGCCGCGCCGGCGACGAACGGGGCCAGAAGGATGAGCGGCAGGCCGATGTAGCGCCACCGCCACGCCAGCGCCAACCCGACGCTCACAGTCGCGAGAGGCAGGATGCCGGGTCCTGGCTCGGGATGGAAGAGATCCACGACGCAGCCCGTGACGATCGCGCAGGCGATCGTGATGACGAGCGCGACCTGCAGCGGCCGTGTCGTCTGCACGCCGAAGGGGTACGACACGTGGATGGAGGTGTTGCCGTCAGCGCTCACAGTTCATTGTGCGACGTGCGCGACGCGTCCGCGTCGTCCGTCGGACTACCAGGGTCTACTACATTCGCAGTAATCATGAGCTCCCGCGTCCGAAGCGCTGGCGGCGGGGGCCATGATGAGTTGACAGGTAGCACGCGTTACCAGTTATGATCACTTCGCGAGGTATCACGTGATACTTCCGATCCCCTGCCGGTTCGAGTACCCGAACTCCGATGCCGGTGCGACAAAGGAGTCTCATGTCCAGTCCGGTCTTCGAACCCACCCCGACGCCGCAGATCGTGGCAGAGGATGCCGTCTCAGCGGTCACCGACTCCGGCAGAGACGCGCCGTTCGAGCAGGATGATCGCCCGAAGGTCGGCGCGGGGTACATCTGGCTCATGGTCCTCGCGCAGTTCGGCATCTTCCTCGGGCTCGTTGCGGCGATCGGCTACTCCTTGAGCGTCAAGGTGGCTCAGATCTCACCAGACAACACCGATCTCCTCGGCGTCGTGGTCGGGTTGGGCGCCACCGCGCTGGTTCTCGTCGGTCCGGTGCTCGGCATGCTGAGCGACCGCACCCGCACACGCATCGGACGCCGGCGCCCCTGGTTGATCGCCGCCGTCCCGCTCGGCATCGTCGGATTCGTCGTCGTCGCCCTCGCGCCGTCGATCTGGGTCATGGTGATCGGCTGGATCATCGTGCAGCTCGGTTTCGGCACCTCACTCGCCATGCTGGCGAACTCCATGGCGGACCGCCTCCCGGCGTCTCAGCGTGGCAAGGTCGCGGGCCTCGCCGGCGTGGCGCAGATGGGCGCCTCCATCATCGGCGTCGCGGTGGCCAGCATGTTCACCTCGTCCAGCCTGCTGCTGTTCCTCGTTCCCGCCGGCGTGGGCGCGGTGCTGGCACTGCTGTTCGTCGTCTTCATCGGCGAAGACGACACCCGACAGCTGCAGCACGTCGAGTCCCTGTCGCCCAGGTTGATCCTGTCCAAGTACGTCTTCGACGTGAAGAAGTACAGGGACTTCTCGTGGAACTTCCTCGGCCGGTTCCTGTTCAACTTCGGTCTGACCATGTCGACGACCTTCACCACCTTCTTCTTCGCCGACAAGCTGGGCATCTCGGTGGCTGAGATCGGCGGCATCGTCGCGATCAGCGGACTGGTGAGCATCGTCGCGACCATGGGCGGCGCCGGGTTCAGCGGCTTCCTCTCGGACCGACTGCGCCGCCGCCGCGTGTTCGTGTTCCTCGCCGGCATCCTGTTCGCCGTGGGTACGGTCGTCATGGTCTTCGCGCCCGGCCTCCCCGTGCTGCTCGTGGGAACCTTCATCTCCAGCCTCGGTCTGGGCATCTTCTCGGCGGTGGACCAGGCGCTCGTGCTCGACGTGCTGCCGGAGCGCGACACACAGGCCGGCCGCTACAACGCGATCAACCAGTTCTCCACGACCGTGCCGCAGGCGGCCGCACCGCTCGTGGCACCGGTGCTTCTGCTGGTCGGCGGCGGCTCGAACTACCCCGTGCTGTTCGTCGCCTCCGCGGTGTTCGCCCTGATCGGCGGTCTGGTGATCCTCTTGCGCGTGAAGAGCGTGCGCTGACCATGGCCCCGGGTCCCCGACCCTTCCCTACGAGCGATTCGAGAGAGCGATGACCGACCACACCTACCGCGACAGCACCCTGCCCGTCGAGGATCGCGTCAGCGACCTCATGTCACGACTGTCCCTGCAGGAGAAGGCGGGCCAGCTGACCCAGTACTTCTACCTCGGGGTCTCCATGAACATGCCGGCTGACTTCGACATCTCCTCCGTCCCCGAGGAGCAGCGTGCGTTCCTGCAGCAGCCGCTGATGGTGGAGGCGGCAGTGAGGAGCGGCTCCGCCGGATCGATCCTGTTCTGCACCGACCCGAGCACGACGAACCGTCTGCAGCGACTGGCGGTGCAAGAGTCGCCGCACGGCATCCCGCTGCTGGTCGGCTTCGATGTCATCCACGGGCTGCGCACCATCTTCCCGGCGCCGATCGGCATGGCCGCATCCTGGTCGCCCGAGACCGTGGAGACCGCCCAGTCGATGGCTGCGAAGGAGGCCAGAGCGGTCGGCATCCACTGGACCTTCGCACCCATGGTCGACATCGCCCGTGACCCGCGGTGGGGCCGGATCTATGAAGGCGCAGGGGAGGATCCCGTGCTCGCGTCCGCATTCGCCGCCGCGCAGGTCCGCGGCTTCCAGGGGGACCTCACCGACGAGAACGTCCTCGCAGGACCCAAGCACTTCCTCGGCTACGGGGCGTCGCGCGGAGGGCGTGACTACGACGACGCGGACATCTCGGATTCCGAGCTCTGGAACGTCTACCTGCCGCCGTTCCGCGCCGCGATCGATGCCGGCGCTGCGAATGTCATGAGCGCGTACATGGACCTCAACGGGGTCCCCGCGTCGGGGAACGCGTGGCTTCTGACCGATCTGCTCCGCGACGAGATGGGGTTCGAGGGCTTCACCGTCTCCGATGCGAACGCCGTTCGATCGATGCAGACGCAGCACTTCGCCCGAGATCTCACCGATGCCGGCGCGCGTGCGGTCAATGCAGGGCTCGACATGGAGATGTGCATGTTCGACCCCGCGTTCGACCGGCTCCCGCAGGCGGTCGGCGAGGGGCTCGTCTCGGAGCAGGTGATCGATGACGCCGTGCGCCGGATACTCACGATGAAGTTCCGCCTCGGACTGTTCGAGAACCCGTTCGTGGACGAGCAGGCGGCGCCGGTGGTGCTGAACGCCACCGAGAGCCGTGAGTTCGCGCAGGCCGCGGCCGAGAAGTCGATGGTGCTCCTGAAGAACGACGCCGGCGTGCTGCCGCTCGACGCCGAGCGGCCGAGGACCATCGCAGTGATCGGGCAGCTGGCAGACAGCAAGCGCGACACCCTGGGGCCGTGGGTCTTCGATCACGACACCGAGGAGACCGTCACGATCCTCGACGGAATGCGTCGCCGTGCGGGTGACGACGTGACCGTGCTCCACGCACCCGGTGCCGGAATCGAGGAGCGCCTCTTCCCGTCACCGTTCGACCGGATGGACCCGACCGTCCAGGCGACCCCCGTCGACTACGACGACGACGCCGCGATCGCTGAAGCGGTCGAACTCGCGGCCGGAGCGGATGTCGTCGTGGTCGTCGTCGGGCAGCGTCAGAATCAGATCGGCGAGTACGCGTCCGACTCCACCCTGGAACTGCCCGGACGCCAGGTCGAGCAGCTCCAGCGCATCGTCGAGACCGGCACGCCGGTCGCCCTCGTGGTGATGAGCGGCCGTCCTGTCGATCTGCGGTGGGCGGACGCGCATGTGCCGGCGATCCTGCAGGCCTGGTACCCGGGCACGCGCGGTGGCGACGCAGTGGCGGCCGTCCTGTTCGGCGACACCTCCCCGGCTGGCCGGCTACCCTTCACCTGGCCGCGCCATGTCGGACAGGTGCCGATGGTCTACTCCCACTACCGCACCTTCCAGCCGGACGCTCAGGGAGCCAGGTACTGGGATGAGGAGAGCACCCCGCTGTACCCGTTCGGGCACGGCCTGGCGTACGCGGAGTTCGAGTACGGAGCGGTCGAACTCGACCGCGACAGCATCGCGGTCGGCGACAGCGTCACGGTGTCGGTGGACGTCACCAACACGTCCGACCGCACGGCGGACGAGGTCGTCCAGCTGTACATCCACCAGCGACACGGCACCTCCAGCCGACCGATCCGGGAGCTCAAGGGCTTCGAACGGGTGACGATCGAAGCCGGAGCGACCCGCACCGTCCGCTTCCAGCTCGGCTCCGAGCAGCTGCGGTACTGGAGCGCGGTCACCCGCGGCTACGTCCAGGACGCCACGACGTACGACATCTGGGTCGGCGGATCCTCGACTGCTCAGGCGAGCACGGTGCTGGAAGTGGGAGAGCGCGGCGGCGCATCGTGAGCAGGTTCTTCGAGAATCGGTTCATGGAGCCGGGCCGCCGGATGAAGGCATCCCAGTTCGAACAGCTCCCGCTGCGCGGCGGCGAGATCGTCTTCCTCGGCGACAGCATCACCGAGGGCGGCGCCTGGACGGAGTGGTACCCGGGCCGGCCGGTCATCAACCGGGGTATCGGCGGAGACACCACGGATGGACTTCTCGCCCGAATCGACACCGCCGTCCAGGATCCATCGCAGGTCTTCCTGATGATCGGCACCAATGACCTCGCACTGCGCCGTCGTCCGGAGGACACATCCGCGAACGCCGAACGCATCGTGCGGGCGATACGGAGCAGGGCGCCGGAGGCCGCGCTCTTCGTGAACAGCGTTCTGCCCCGTCGACCGAAGTATCGAGCCCGTATCGAAGCGCTCAATCGGCGCTGGGATGAGCTGGCGAGCAGGCACCGGGCGACGTACCTCGATCTGTGGCCGGCGTTCAGTGACGGCCGTGGTGCGCTTCGCTCGGAGTTCACTCTGGACGGACTCCATCTGAACGGCGACGGCTATCGCACCTGGGTGGATCTGCTGCGGCCTCACATCGCCCAGCGGTGAGGCCGCCTCAGAGCCTCAGCAGTTCGCTGATGCGTCTGACGGTCTGCGTGAGTTGAGGGCCCCACTGGTCGCCCAGCGTGGTCGAGACTCGCGGAAGAGGCACCACGATGCAGATCGCGCCGAGGATCTGGTCACCGTTGGTGATCGGCGCGCTGATGGAGCTGATGCCGGCAGTGCGCTGTGAGATGCTCTCTATCCACTGCGGGCCGTCGGCATCTGCTGTTCCGATCTCGCCTTCGAGCACCCTTGCGGCAGACCCTCCTTCGGCCAGCGGCAGAACCGTGCCGGGAGGCCGTGTGACGCGAAGCTCGTGTACGGTCTCCGCCGAAGCGAGGCAAACCCGCAGGTCTCCCCGCTTGAGCCACAGCTGCGTCGTCTCGGTGGTCTGGGCGCGGAGTCTCTCGAGAAAAGGGCGGGATGCGAGCACGAGCTTGCTCGTGTCGAAGCGCCAGCCCGGACTGTAGCGGCCCGATTCGTCACGCTGAAGAAGACCATGGGTCACCATCGATGAGGCGAGGCGGTGGGTCGTGGAGAGGTTGGAGTCGAGCCGTCGCGCGATCTCGCTCACGGTCATGGCGCGAAGCTCGACGATGTCGACGATCGCCATCGCCTTGTCGAGCACTCCGACTTCTGCCACGCGGCCCCCTTGAAGCTGATCCATTTCGCACCCGAAGCGTATCGGGATCGAGTCGACACTCATGAGTTTCTCATTATATGAGAGATCTATGCCGCTATGTGGACATCGACCGGTTTCGTTGTTACTGTCCTGGCAGAACAGATGCGAAGGAGCACATGTGATGGGTGAGAAGTTGTACGAGATCGCGGTCATCCCCGGCGATGGAATCGGACCGGAAGTCGTCGATGCCACTTTGGGCGTCCTCAGCGAGTGCGAGGCGCGATACGGCATCCGCCTCAACCACACCACCTACGATTTCAGCGCGGAGCTGTACCGGCGCACGGGCCGGAAGATCACCGAAGCGGACATGGACGAGATCGGGCAGACCAAGGACGCCGTGCTCTTCGGCGCCATGGGGCTGCCCGAGGTGCGAGGACCCGAGGGGCTCGAGCTCGGCGCTCAGGTCGAGATGCGGGCGCATTACGGGCTCTTCGCGAGTCTTCGACCGGTGCGTCTCTTCGCCGGCGTCGAGGGACCCCTCAAGCACGACCATGTCGACATGCTCGTCATCCGGGAGACATCCGAGGGGATGTTCGCGGGTCTTCACGATCACCACGAGCCGAGCGACGAGAGCGCGACGGATCGGATGACGATCACGCGAGCCACGTGCGAGAAGCTGTTCGAGGTGGCGTTCTCGCAGGCCCGCGCACGCCGCAAGCGCGGCACGATCGGCCGAGTGACCCTGCTGCACAAGTCGAACGCCCTGCGCAGCAACGTGCTCATGGAGAAGGTCTTCGATGACTTCGCTGCGAGGAACACAGACGTCGAGAGCGCCAAGTTCTACATCGACGTGGGCGCGATGTACATGGTCACCGACCCGGATCGCTACGACGTCATCGTCAGCGAGAACATCTTCGGCGACATCACCTCGGAGATCGCGGCGGGTATCGGCGGGGGACTCGGGATCGCGCCTTCTGCCGACGTCAGTCTCAGCCACGGCGTCTTCCAGCCTTCGCACGGCAGCGCCCCGGACATCGCCGGTCGGGGAATCGCCAACCCGGTGGCGATGTTCCTCTCGGCCGCCATGATGCTGGAGTGGCTGGGGGAGCAGCATCGCGACGCGCTGTGCACCACCGTGAGCCAGCGCATTCAGGCAGCTGTCGAGAAAGTGCTCGCAGAGGGACCGCGCACTCCCGATCTGGGCGGCACGGCGGACACAGCGGCCGTGCGCGATGCGGTGATCGCGGCATTGGAGCCGTAGACAGCCGAGTCGGCCGTCACGTCTCGTCCGTCCCGCACATCCCCGACCCGACACGAAAGATTCGAAGAATGACGTACAAGGTTCTCTACCTCAACCCGCTCAAGGACTACATCCCTCTCATGAGGGAATCCACCCCGCAGGGGTTCGAGCTGACCATCCTGCCCCCGAACGCCGCACTGAGCGACATGTGCCATGAGGCCGAGGATGCCGACTTCATCGTCTCCGGGATCGAGGTCCCTGCAGAGGTGTTCCGCGCCGCGAAGCAGGCCAGGTTCATCCAGTACATGAGTTCGGGCTATGGACAGCTGCCGCTTCCCGTGCTGAACGAGCTGCAGATCCCGGTGGCGCAGATGAAGACGCACTCCATCTCGGTCGCCGAGCACGCACTGACGCTCATCCTCACGCTGCTGCGCAGGATTCCGCAGACGGTACGACTGATGCACGATGGCGCGTGGCGCGGCGACCTCGACGAGAAGTCGTACAGCGAGCTGTACGGGAAGACCGTCGGGATCGTCGGCCTCGGGAACATCGGCCGGTGGGTGGGGAAGATCGTGCGCCTGGGTTTCGGCGCCGACGTGATCTTCTACGACAACGCGGAGATTCCGCTGACCGTGTCGGAGATGATCTCGGCGAGGGCGGTCTCGCTGGAGGAGCTGATGAGTCAGTCGGACATCGTCTGCGTGAGCCTTCCGTTGAACGCCGGATCCGAGAAGCTCATCGGTGCGGAGCAGCTCGCTCTGATGAAGTCGAGCGGCTTCCTGGTGAACGTCGGACGGGGCGAGGTCATCGATCAGGACGCCCTCATCAAGGTACTGCGAGACGGCGCCATCGCCGGCGCGGGCCTGGACGTCTACGACAGGGAACCGCTGGACACCGCCAGCGAACTCATGAGCCTGCCGAACGTCGTCGGCACCCCTCACATGGCCGGGGTCGGGTGGGAGAACGTGCAGCGGCGGATCGCGACCGTATGGAGCAACATCGACACGGTCTTGCAGTCCGGCGTGCCCAGTGGCGTCGTCACCGATGTGCGACGCTCGCCGGCGGCATGATCGCCGACGTTCACGCACCAGCGCCCCGCGCTCGCTGAGATGACAGGAGCGGGCGCGGGTGTGAGCGCCGTGGTGACGTCCGGAGGTGAGTACGACGCCGCACCGTGGCGGACGCAGGCACGGGTGGACCCGGAGGTCCTGATCGTCACGCGATCGGCGGGCGAGCAGGAGATCAGAGAACTCCTCGCCACTCACCGGAGCATCCGGTGGGTGCAGCTGCCGTCGGCGGGAATCGACCGCTGGATCGACATCATCCGCTCGCACCCGCATCTCGAGTGGACCAGTGCGAAGGGCGCATACGCACGACCCGTCGCCGAGTTCGCCGTCGCCCTGACGCTCGCCGCACTGCGACGACTGCACGAGTTCTCGCGCGAGAGCTCATGGAGCCCGCAGCGGGGGAGCACGCTCTACGGGAAGGAGGTCGCCGTGCTCGGCGCCGGAGCGATCGGGCGCGAGTACATCCGCCTCATCCAGCCGTTCGAGACGCGGATCAGTGCG
>Ga0196960_10000538_pt1 | contig 12644 bp, 13 predicted proteins | sample S3v_5metaG_FD_183187 | JGI IMG/M metagenome (GOLD analysis project Ga0196960, IMG submission 183187) | Soil microbial communities from Anza Borrego desert, Southern California, United States - S3+v_5 | ecosystem: Environmental > Terrestrial > Soil > Desert | place: USA: California | collected... | reverse complement strand
TCGGGCAGCAGCCCGTCGTGCCCTGGAAGCCGCCGGTGGAGGACCCCTTCCAGCAACTCGCCCGGTCCCAGGCCTCCGCCAGGCCCGCCGGTCTCGGCAAGCGGCTCGCGGCCCGGCTCCTGGACACGGTCGTCCTCGGCGCGCTCGTCGGCGCGGCCGGCTTCCCCCTGGTCACCCGGGCGATGGACCACATCGACGGGAAGATCCGAGCGGCGGAGCTGTCCGGTGAGACGGTCACCGTCTGGTTCCTGGACTCCACCACCGCCGGCCTGTTCGGCGGGGTGCTCGCCGCCTTCCTGATCCTCGGCTTCCTCCTGGAGGCCGTGCCCACCGCCAAGTGGGGCCGCACGCTGGGCAAGAAACTGTGCGGTCTGGAGGTGCGGGACATCGAGTCCCACGACGCGCCGGCCCTGGGCGCCGCTCTGCGCCGCTGGCTGGTGTACGGGGTGCTGGGCCTGATCGTCGTCGGGGTGTTCAATGTGCTCTGGTGCCTGATCGACCGCCCGTGGCGCCAGTGCTGGCACGACAAGGCGGCCCGCACCTTCGTCGCGGGCCGGTAGCGGCCCCGTACGCCCGTGTGCCGGGGCCCTTTCCCCCGAAGGGACCCCAGCCGTTGCGGGGCCCGGCGGGCCGGGGTGCACTGCCCCCATGAGTAACGTGCCGCCGCCCCCACCGCCCGACGACGACCCCTTCTCGAAGCGGCCGCCGCAGGGGCCTTTGCCCCCGTCCGGCGGTTCGCCCTACGACAACGGGACGCCTCCGCCTCCGCCCCCGCCCCCGAACGGCCCGTACGGCGGCGGGGGCCCCTACGGCGGTGCGGATCCGCTGGCCGGCATGCCTCCGCTCGCCGAACCGGGCAAGCGGATCCTGGCGCGGTTGATCGATTTCCTCATCATCTCGATCCCGCTGTACCTGATCTCGCTGCCCTTCGGCGGGGCGGTCGACGTGTCCTCGGACGGCGGCGGCGACGACTTCGGCAACGCCATCGGCAACAGCTACTCCGGCCATCAGCTGGTGTGGTCGCTGATCGCCCTGGTGGTCTACGTCGCCTATGACACGTACTTCACGCACAAGGACGGCCGCACGCCCGGCAAGCGGCTGCTCAAGATGCGCGTCGCGATGCTCAACGACGGCTCGGTCCCCGATACGAGCTCCTCGCTGATGCGGGCCGTCGTGCTCTGGCTCCCCGCGCTGCTGTGCTGCCCGTGCCTGTGGTGGCTGATCAACATCGTGCTGATGTTCACGGACAAGCCCTACCGGCAGGGTCTGCAGGACAAGGCGGGCAAAACCGTGGTCGTCTCCGTCCCCTGAACGAGGGGTGTTCAGCGGTGCAGCGAGTGCCCGCCGACGCGCTCCCGCTGCGCGGCGGCGATCTCGATGTCCTCGATGGTGCGGAGCGTACGGGCGGCGGTGGGCGGTGCCGCCGCCTTCCGGACGGCCTTCGCGCGGGCCGGCAGGGCCATGGCCACCAGCAGCCCGAGCACCAGTGCCGCAGTGCAGACGGCGGCGACGCCGAGGCCTGATTCCGTGCGGAACAGCACCAGCAGGGCGAGGGCGGAGAAGACGACGGTGGCCGAACCGTAGAAGAACTGGGCGGCAGTCGGACGCGGCATGGCGGTATCCGTCCTCGGGGCGTCGGATAGGGAGGTCTCTCGACACGTTCGCACTGTCAATCGACTCTACGACGGTGGATGCCCGGGAGGAACGGGTGGTAAGCGTGACCTCACCCACGGTACCGGTGCACGGGGGGCGCACGGAGTCATGCCGCTGCCGGCAGGAGCCTTCGGCGCGCCGGACGGCTGCCGGGCCGCCCTGGAGGTGCGTCCGGATACCGGAAGAGGGCTCCCGCATAGTGCAGTTGGTGTGTGCAAGTCAAGGTCTGTCTTTTCTCTCATAACTCCGATCGAATGTCGTCACTTGTGACGCGTTGAACGCGCGCGGCCCGTATTCACCCCCCTGGCCGCGGACGCGGACGCCGGGGAGGACTGCATCAAGTGACCACTCAGAGAAGGGCGCTACGCGCCACCGCCGTAGCCGTCTGCCTGGCCGCCACCGCCGCGACGGCATCCGCCTTCGCCACGGCGCAGGCGCACGACCGGACGCCGGAACCGGGTATTTCCGCCGTGGACCGGCGCGATCCCGCGCCCGCCAAGGCGCACGAGCACGACCTGGAGGGCCCCTTCAGCAAGGAGCAGGAGGAGCAGCGCCAGGCCGCGCTGGAGCAGGTCCTGTCCGGCGACAAGAAGGTGACCGCCAGGGGCGGTTCCAAGGTCGTCAAGCTCGGCAGGAGCAAGTACGTCGAACTCGGCCGCGAGAAGACCGACAAGATCTTCACCGTCCTCGTGGAGTTCGGCGACAAGGTCGACGACACCACGATGTTCGATCCCGACGGCGACGGCCCGAAGCCGCCCGTCAAGAAGTACGGCGGCACGCCCGGCCCGCTGCACAACGAGATAGCCGAGCCGGACCCGGCGAAGGACAACAGCACCGCCTGGCAGGCCGATTACGACCGGGCCCACTTCCAGGACCTCTACTTCGGCGAGGGCAAGGGCAAGGAATCGCTGAAGACGTACTACGAGAAGACGTCCTCCGGGCGCTACTCGGTCGACGGTGAGGTCTCCGACTGGGTCAAGGTCCCCTACAACGAGGCCCGTTACGGTTCCAACTACTGCGGCTCGACCAACTGCGCCAACGTCTGGGACGCCGTCCGCGACGGTGTCGAGGCCTGGGTGGCGGACCAGGAGGCCCAGGGCCGCACCCCGGATCAGATCAGGACGGACCTCGCGCAGTACGACGAGTGGGACCGTTACGACTTCGACGGCGACGGCGACTTCAACGAGCGCGACGGCTACATCGACCACTTCCAGCTGGTCCACGCCGGTGAGGACGAGTCCGCGGGCGGCGGCACCGAGGGCACCGACGCCATCTGGGCGCACCGCTGGTACGCGTACGGCACCGACGCCGGTGCGACGGGCCCCGAGGGCAACAAGGCCGGCGGCGCCGAGATCGGCGACACGGGCATCTGGGTGGGCGACTACACCGCGCAGCCCGAGAACGGCGGCCTGGGCGTCTTCGCCCACGAGTACGGCCACGACCTCGGCCTCCCGGACCTGTACGACACCTCCGGCGGCGGCGAGAACTCCGTCGGCTTCTGGTCCCTGATGTCGGCGGGCTCCTGGCTCGGCACCGGTGACGGGCAGATAGGCAACCTCCCCGGCGACATGACCGCCTGGGACAAGCTCCAGCTGGGCTGGCTCGACTACGACGTGGCCAAGGCCGCCACGAAGTCGACCCACAAGCTGGGCGTCGCCGAGTACAACACCAAGGACAAGCAGGCGCTCGTCGTCGAGCTGCCGGAGAAGTCCGTCACCACCACGGTCACCGAGCCCGCGGAGGGCTCCAAGCAGTGGTGGAGCGACATGGGTGACGACCTGTCGAACACCCTGACCCGCCCGGTCGACCTGACCGGCAGGACGTCCGCCTCGCTGGACCTCTCCGGCTGGTACGACATCGAGGCCGACTACGACTACCTTTACACCGAGGTGTCCGAGAACGGCGGCACCAGCTGGACCGCGCTCGACGGCACGGCCGACGGCAAGGCCATCCCGCGCGACGCCAGCGGCAAGCCGGCCCTGACGGACGTCTCCGGCGCGTACAGGAAGCTCTCCTTCCCGCTGGACGCCTACGCGGGCAAGAAGATCGACCTCCGCTTCCGCTACCAGACGGACGGCGGCGCGGGCGGCAAGGGCTTCGCGGCCGACGCCATCACGGTCACCGCGGACGGCTCCGTGCTCTTCACGGACAACGCCGAGGGCGACGACAACGGCTGGACCGCCAAGGGCTTCTCGCGGACCGGTGCCTCGTTCACCGACGACTACCCGCAGTACTACATCGCGGAGAACCGCCAGTACGTCTCGTACGACAAGACCCTCGCGGTCGGCCCGTACAACTTCGGCTTCTCCACCACCCGCCCCGACTGGGTCGAGCACTACGCCTACCAGAACGGCCTGATGGTGTGGCTCTGGGACACCTCCCAGAAGGACAACAACACCTCCGTCCACCCCGGGCAGGGCCTGATCCTGCCGGTGGACTCCCACGCCGAGCCGCTGAAGTGGACGGACGGCACGCTCCTGCGCAACAAGATCCAGCCCTTCGACGCGCCGTTCAGCCGGTACCCGAACAAGGGGTTCACGCTGCACAACGCGGACGTCCCGCTGAAGATCAAGCCGTCGCCGGGCGTCCCGGTCTTCGACGACCGCAAGGGCACGTACTGGTACGAGGAGAACCCGACGGGAAGCGTCAAGGTCACTGACACCAACACCCGGATCTCCATCGTGAACGAGCCGCTCAGCGGCTCGACGATCACCGTGAAGGTCGGCCCCTCGGCCAAGTAGTCACCGAAGGAGCAGGTCGGAACATGATCGGCCGTTGCCCCCTGGCGGGCGGCGGCCGATCGTGTTTTAGTGCCTCCTACCAAATCCTTATTGACACGAAGTCTTACGGGGGGCGCGGAGCATGGCAGGCGGAGGTTTCTGCAGGTTGCCCGACGGCACGGTGGTGGTGGCGCTGACCCTGAACGGCCCGGCCGGGGTGTCCGGTCCCGGAGAGCCGGTACGGGTGCTGGTGCACGCGGCGAACCGGGCGCGCGCCCTGACCAGGCTCCGCAACCTCGGACTGCGCGCCGTCTACCTCCGGGGCAACGCCCAGCCGCCCACCCCCGACGAGATCACGGCGGTCCTGCACCACCCGGACGGCCTCCTGTGGCGGACGGCCCCCCAGGCGGGCCAGGAGCTCTGGCACCCGATACGGGCGCTGCTGGGAGCCTCCGGATACGCGGGACCGGCCCGCCCGGCGGCCTGAGCGCCCCGTGAGGCGTCAGACGACCGGCTTGCCCGACAGCTCCACACCGGCGGTCCGCAGCTCCTCCAAGGCCCGCTCCGTGGTCCCCTCGGCCACTCCGGCGGTCAGGTCCAGCAGCACGTGCGTGACGAAGCCCTCCCGGGCGGCGTCCAGCGCCGTGGCGCGCACACAGTGGTCCGTGGCGATGCCGACGACGTCGACGGCGGTGACCGACCGCTCCCGCAGCCACTGGGCGAGCCCGGTGCCGTTCTCGTCGACGCCCTCGAAACCGCTGTACGCCGCGGCGTACGTCCCCTTGTCGAAGACGGTGTCGATCGCGCCGGAAGCCACGGCGGGGGCGAAATTGGGGTGGAAACCCACCCCCTCCGTGCCGGCGACGCAGTGCGGCGGCCAGGAGTGCTCGAAGTCGGGCGACGCGGAGAAGTGGTCACCGGGGTCGATGTGGTGGTCCCGGGTGGCCACGACGTGACGGTAGCCGGGCTGGGCCTCGCCGATCAGGTCGGTGATGGCGGCGGCGACATCGGCACCGCCCGCCACCGCGAGGCTGCCGCCCTCGCAGAAGTCGTTCTGAACGTCGACGACGATCAAGGCGCGATGCATGACGGGTGTCCTTCGGTGGGGGGTCGGCGGGGAGTGCGGATGTGAACGCTGGGGATGCCCCGAGCCTAGAGACTCGGCGCACCCCGCGGGAGGGGGCACGCACGTCGCTCTCCGGCTCCGGCGGGCGCACGACGGACGCGGCCTCTCGCAGGAGGGGGCACGCACGTCGCTCCCCGGCACCGGCGGGCGCACGACCGACGGGAGGCCCGGCGCCCGGTGCCGCGGCGGGCAGCGCCCGCCCGGTGAGGAGCGGCGTCCGGCGCGTGCCCCCGGCGTCCCGGCCGCACGTCCCCGTACGGGACGCACCCGGGCCTCCGGCCGGTGCGGGAAGAGGGCGTGCCGGGCGTCGTGGCGGGACGGACGCCGCCCGCCCCGGCACTAGACGTACTCCGTGGGCAGCACCGGCTCCCCCCGGGACAGCTGCATCGCCGACATCGGCAGTCCCGCACGCGCCGCGATGTGCCGCTCCCGCGCGGCCTCCAGCGGCTCCCGGCCGACCACCTCGCCGCCCCTGACCAGCTCCACCTGCATCTGCCGGCCGGCCAGCTCCGCCGGGACCTCCCCGTTGCCGATCACCTCGGCCTCGGCCACCCCGGCCTCGTCCAGCCTGCGTGCCGCCCACTTGCGGCCGCCCCTCGACGACTTCGCGCCCAGCGACTTCTTCACCACCGGCAGCAGCGGATCGGCCGGATCGGCGGTCCGGGCACGCGCCACCAGCTTGTAGACCATGGAGCACGTCGGGTGCCCGCTCCCGGTGACCAGCTGCGTGCCCACCCCGTAGGTGTCGACGGGCGCGGCGGCCAGCGAGGCGATCGCGTACTCGTCCAGGTCGGAGGTCACCACGATCTTCGTCTCCGTGGCGCCCAGCTCGTCCAGCTGCTGCCGGACCCGGTGCGCGACGAGCAGCAGGTCGCCCGAATCGATCCGTACGGCCCCGAGCTCCGGCCCCGCGACCTCCACCGCCGTACGGACGGCCTCGGTCACGTCGTACGTGTCGACCAGCAGCGAGGTGCCCCGGCCCAGCGAGTCCACCTGCGCCCGGAAGGCGTCCCGCTCGCTGTCGTGCAGGAGCGTGAAGGCGTGCGCGCTCGTCCCGACGGTCGGGATGTTGTACCGGAAGCCGGCCGCCAGGTCCGAGGTGGTGTGGAAGCCGCCGATGTACGCGGCGCGGGCCGACGCCACCGCCGACAGCTCGTGCGTGCGCCGTGCCCCCATCTCGATGAGCCGGCGGCCCTGCGCGGCGGACGCCATCCGCGACGCGGCGGCCGCGATCGCCGAGTCGTGGTTCAGGATCGACAGGATCACCGTCTCCAGCAGCACGCACTCGGCGAAGGAGCCCTCGACGCGCAGGAGCGGCGAGCCCGGGAAGTACACCTCGCCCTCCGGGTAGCCCCAGATGTCGCCGCTGAAGCGGTAGTCGGCCAGCCAGTCGACGGTGGGGGAGTCCACGATGCGCTGGTCGCGCAGGAAGCCGAGCATCTCGTCGTCGAAGTGGAAGTTCTCCACCGCGTCCAGCACCCGCCCGGTGCCGGCCACGACGCCGTAGCGCCGGCCTTCGGGCAGCCGGCGGGTGAAGGCCTCGAAGACGGAGCGCCGGTCCGCGGTGCCGGCCCTGAGTGCGGCCTGCACCATCGTGAGCTCGTACTGGTCGGTGAAGAGCGCGGTCGACGGCACACCGACCCGTCGTCCAAGGTCCGCTGAGTTCATGCCAGGGATGCTACTCCCTATTCGTCAAAGTGACGAGATGGGGGCGCCGTTTGTGCGCGCGCCCTCCTCTGGTGGCAGCATGGGGTAGGTGAGCGTTGCTGCCCCCGTAGAGATCGAACGTCCCGAATCGGCCGAGGAGATCTTCGCCGTCCCCGAACCCGATGTCCCCTGGGTGACGCTGGTGCACAACGACCCGGTCAACCTCATGAGCTATGTGACGTATGTCTTCCAGGCCTACTTCGGCTACTCCAAGGACAAGGCGCACAAGCTGATGCTCGACGTCCACCAGAAGGGCCGCGCGGTCGTCTCCAGCGGCAGCCGCGAGGAGATGGAGCGCGACGTCCAGGCCATGCACGGCTACGGACTCTGGGCCACGCTCACCCAGGACCGCAACTGACCCACCGCTGCCCCTCCGTCCGACCCACCATCGGAGAATTCATGGCCGGCCACTTCGAGGCCACCCCAGGCGGCGGCGCGTCCGTCGCCCTCGACGAGGTCGAGATCGCCATCCTGCGCTCCCTCGCCGTCCAGCTGCTCGAACTGATCGGCCCCGGCACCCGGCCCGCCGAGGACGAGGACCCCCTGGCCGCGCTCTTCGCCGAGGGGCCCAGCGAACCGCCCGGCGACCCCGCCCTCGCCCGGCTCTTCCCGGAGGCGTACGGCGACGAGGACGAGGAGCTGCGCGAGGCCTCCGCCGAATTCCGCCGCTTCACCGAGAACGACCTGCGCACCCGCAAGCGCGAGGACGCCCTCGCCGTCGTGCGCACGCTGGACGCCCTCGCGCCCGTGGCGGACGGCGGCGCGGTGCTCGCCCTCACCGCCGACGAGTGCCACCACTGGCTGGGCTCCCTCAACGACCTCCGGCTCACGATCGGCACCCGCCTGGAGGTGTCCGACGAGGACGAGGGCCAGGACGGTTCGCTCTACCGGCTCCCCGACAGCGACCCCCGCAAACCGATGGTGATGGCCTACCTCTGGCTCGGCGCACTCCAGGAAACGCTCATCGAAACGCTGATGCCCGACTGAGACCGGCCGGGTTCGCTCAACGAATCCTCAAATCCGGATAACGATCCCATCACCTGAATGGCCTTCTTTGCAGCGCCTGGAAACGCTTGTCCGCTTTTTCTTGTGGTGTACGCCACACAGTGCCCGGTGACCCCGTCCGGCGCTCGTGATAAATCTTCACGACCGCCCGGGGACGCCACCCCTGTCCCCGGGGGCGCTACAGGCCGGCCGAACGCCGGCGGCACTCCATCCATATCCGGGGGGATCAGGACCTGATCCGACGCCGCAGGCGGCGCGGATCGGCGTGGAGAAAGGCGCACCACCATGACATCGGCGCAGGTCGACAAGGGACAGGCGGACGGCCCGGAGGCTGTTGACGTCTCGGCGGGCGAGGGCTACCAGCGTGGCCTGGGCGCCCGCCAGATCCAGATGATAGCCATCGGCGGAGCCATCGGCACGGGGCTCTTCCTCGGTGCCGGAAAAGCCATCGACCGGGCAGGGCCCAGCCTCATCCTGGCGTACGCCATCGCGGGCCTGGTCATCTTCTTCATCATGCGTGCGCTGGGCGAACTCCTCATGTACCGCCCGGTGTCCGGTTCGTTCGCGGAGTACGCGCGAGAATTCCTCGGCCCCTTCTTCGGATTCGTGACCGGCTGGACCTACTGGCTCTTCTGGGTCGTCACCGGAATCACCGAAGTCACCGCCGCAGCCACCTATATGACGTACTGGTGGGACATCCCGCAATGGCTGTCCGCACTGGTCTTCACCGTCATCCTGTACGGCGCCAACCTCATCTCGGTGAAACTCTTCGGCGAGCTCGAGTTCTGGTTCTCGATGGTCAAGGTCACCGCGATCATCGGCATGATCCTCATCTGCGCCGGAGTGCTCACCATCGGCTTCTCCGACGCCGGTGACACCGCCACGGTCGCCAACCTGTGGAACGACGGCGGCTTCTTCCCCGAAGGCATCAGCGGCACGCTGATGACCCTCCAGATCGTGATGTTCGCCTTCCTCGCCGTCGAGCTCGTCGGCGTCACCGCCGGTGAGTCCAAGGACCCGAAGACCGTCCTGCCCAAGGCCATCAACACCGTGCCGTGGCGCATCGCCGTCTTCTACGTCGGCGCGCTGATCATGATCCTGTCCGTCGTCCCGTGGAGCACCTTCGAGCCGGGCGTCTCGCCCTTCGTCGCCGCCTTCGAGGAGATGGGCCTCGGCATCGGCGCCGCGATCGTCAACTTCGTCGTGCTCACCGCCGCGCTCTCCTCCTGCAACTCCGGCATGTACTCCACCGGACGCATGCTCCGGGACCTCGCGCTCAACGGGCAGGGCCCCAAGGCCTTCACCAGGCTGACGAAGAACGGGCTCCCGCTGGTCGGCACCACGTTCTCCGCCGCACTGATGCTCCTCGGCGTCTGGATCAACTACCAGTGGCCGGGCGAGGCCTTCAACTACGTCGTCTCCTTCGCGACCATCTCCGGCATGTGGGCCTGGATCATGATCCTGATCTCCCAGATCCGCTACCGGGCCAAGGCCGACCGCGGCGAACTGCCCCAGTCCACCTTCAAGGCCCCCGGAGCACCCTTCAGCAGCTGGTTCGCCCTCGCCTTCATCGGTCTCGTCGTCATCATGATGGCCATCGACAAGGACGCCAGGATCTCGCTGTACTGCGCGCCCGTCTGGGGCCTCGTCCTCGGCGTCTCCTACCTGGTGCTCAAGGCCCGCAACCCCGGGAACACCGCCTTCACCAAGCGCTGAGCCGCACCCCGGCGCACCCGGGTCCCCGGGCGCCCCGACGGCCCTGTCCGGCATACGGGCCCTCTCGTACCACCCCTCGGTACGGGAGGGCCCTTCTGCTTATCCTGGGCGCCATGCTGACCATCACCCAGGCGCTCTACGACCAGATCGTCGCGCACTCCCGCGCCGACCACCCCGACGAGGCGTGCGGCGTGGTCGCCGGCCCCGCCGGAACGGGCCGCGCCGAACGCTTCGTCCCCATGCTCAACGCCGCGCGCTCACCCACGTTCTACGAGTTCGACTCCGCGGACCTGCTGAAGCTCTACCGCGAGATGGACGACCGCGACGAGGAGCCGGTGATCATCTACCACTCCCACACCGCGACCGAGGCCTACCCCTCCCGCACCGACCTCACCTACGCCAACGAACCCGGCGCCCACTACGTGCTGGTCTCCACCGCCGACACCGATGACGCCGGCCCCTTCCAGTTCCGCTCGTACCGCATCGTGGACGGCGAGATCACGGAGGAAGAAGTCGAGGTCGTCGACGCCTACCCTCCGGCGGCCTGACCCGGCAAGGACGGCTCCGGACACACCGGCCACCCCTCGCATGTCCACATTCCGAATGCCCACCATCCACCATGTGGGATCACACTCCGGATCCGAGGGGGGGAATCGATACGATGAGCGCATGGTTCCCCATGACGTGAGCGAAAAGGCCCCGGGCACGATGCTCGTCGCGCGGCTGCACGTCGACCTGTGCAGGCTGTCCAGCGCGATGTGTCCGGCTGCCGCCTGCGCGTGAACCGCACGGTCTGAGCCGCGGTCCGAACGCACCCACGTACGCACCACCCCCGCGCGGGGACGCAGACGCGCGCCCCACGCCACCTCCACGCTTCCGACAGGAGCCCACGCCATGGCCATCGAGGTCCGCATCCCGACCATCCTCCGCACCTACACCGACGGCGCCAAGGCGGTCGAAGGCAGCGGGGAGACCCTCGCCGACCTCTTCGCCGACCTGGAGAGCCGTCACAACGGCATCCGTGAGCGCATCGTCGACGGCGACCAGCTCCGCCGCTTCGTGAACGTCTACCTCAACGACGAGGACGTCCGCTTCCTCGACGGCATCTCCACCAAGCTCACCGACGGCGACAACGTCACGATCCTCCCGGCCGTCGCCGGCGGCATGCGCTGATGCGGTACGACTCCCCCCTGGCGGCCGTGGGCAACACCCCCCTGGTCCGCCTCCCGCGGCTGTCCCCGTCCGACGACGTGCGCATCTGGGCCAAACTGGAGGACCGCAACCCCACCGGCTCGATCAAGGACCGCCCCGCGCTCCACATGGTCGAGCAGGCGGAGAAGGACGGCCGCCTGACACCCGGCTGCACCATCCTCGAACCCACCAGCGGCAACACCGGCATCTCGCTCGCCATGGCGGCCAGGCTCAAGGGCTACCGCATCGTGTGCGTCATGCCGGAGAACACCTCGCAGGAACGGCGCGACCTGCTCACCATGTGGGGAGCCGAGATCATCTCGTCCCCCGCCGCGGGCGGCTCCAACACCGCCGTACGCGTAGCCAAGGAACTCTCCGCCGAACACCCCGACTGGGTCATGCTCTACCAGTACGGCAACCCGGACAACGCCGGCGCGCACTACGCCACCACCGGCCCGGAGATCCTCACCGACCTGCCCTCCATCACCCACTTCGTGGCAGGCCTCGGCACCACCGGAACCCTCATGGGTGTCGGCCGATACCTCCGGGAGAACAAGCCGGACGTCACCGTCGTCGCCGCCGAACCGCGCTACGACGACCTCGTCTACGGGCTGCGCAACCTCGACGAGGGCTTCGTCCCCGAGCTCTACGACGCCTCGGTGCTCACCACCCGCTTCTCCGTCGGCTCCGCCGACGCCGTCACCCGCACCCGCGAGCTCCTCCAGCAGGAGGGCATCTTCGCGGGCGTCTCCACCGGCGCCGCACTCCACGCCGCCATCGGCGTCGGCCGCAAGGCCGTCAAGGCGGGCGAGTCCGCGGACATCGTCTTCGTCGTCGCGGACGGCGGCTGGAAGTACCTGTCGACCGGCGTCTACACCGCCCCCACGACAGAGGCCGCCATCGAAACCCTGCACGGCCAGCTCTGGGCCTGACGGGGCTTCACACCGCCCGGGACCCGGCCTCGGGCCGCCCCGGACAGGACTTCGGGCCGTCCGGGGCACGACTGCGGACCGTACCGAGAGGCTTCGGACCGCCCGGACGGGCCTTCGGACCGCCCGGTGACGGCGGCCGCGCACCCCAGGAGGCGCGGGACGGGAGAACACCCCGCCCCGCGCCTCCCGCACGCTCATCCCAGCCCGCGTACCCGCCCCCACACCCCCGGATCCAGCTCGCCCGCCTTCCGGCGGAACCCCGACACCGCCACATCCCGCAGCTCGTCCGTCTCCAGGAAACTCCGCCGCCCCCGCGCGTCCCCCACCGAACCCGGCGGCAGCGCGATCACCCCCGGCCGCTCCTCACGATGCCGAGTGGTGATCTTGGCGACGACCGCCGTGCCACCCCGCACCGACAGCACGAGACACGGCCGGTCCTTCGACCCCGGCCCGTCCTCGAACGGCACGTCCGCCCACCAGATCTCCCCGGGCCTGGGACCCCCGTGCGGCCGGCCCCTCTTCCGCTCCGGAGCACGCCCCGGCGGCCGCGTCCGCCCACCCGGCCGGCGCGGCCCGCGCCCGCCCCGGCCCCGC
>Ga0196960_10000537_pt1 | contig 12680 bp, 10 predicted proteins | sample S3v_5metaG_FD_183187 | JGI IMG/M metagenome (GOLD analysis project Ga0196960, IMG submission 183187) | Soil microbial communities from Anza Borrego desert, Southern California, United States - S3+v_5 | ecosystem: Environmental > Terrestrial > Soil > Desert | place: USA: California | collected... | reverse complement strand
CGGGCCACGTGGCCCCGGTGAAGCAGCCCGGCCCGGTGATGCGGTCGTCGCTCCGGAGCGTGAGGGCCGGGGCACCGCGGGCAGCCGCTCCGCCCGCAGCCCGCCGTCGTACGGGAGCACCGCGGCGAAGCCTGGAGGCCGGCACGCCCTGCTGGACGCGGAGTCCCGGCAGCGCCGCCTTGCCGTCGGGTTCGGGCATTCGATGATTCCTCATAGCCCCGTTCAGGCGTTCGGGAAGACCGGTGGATCCGTAGCGGAACCGTTGCGCGGCACGGCGAAGGCGGCGCAGGAAAGTCGGTACGCTCCCCCTTGGCTTCGCGGCTCCGGCAGGGGCCGAACTGCCGCAAACAGGGGATGATTCATCATGAGCAGCACACCTTCCGCCCACCTTTTCAAACCGCTCCAGGAGGGCGACCCGGCTGTCGTGGGCGGTTACCGCCTGGCGGCCGTACTCGGCACGGGCGGCATGGGCAAGGTGTATCTCTCCTACACGCCGGGCGGCCGGCCCATCGCGCTCAAGGTGATCCGGCCCGAGTTCAGCGAGGACCCCGAGTTCCGGCGGCGGTTCAAGCAGGAGGTCCACGCCGCGCAGCGGGTGCAGGGTCTGTACACGGCGCCGGTCATCGACTCCGACACCGACGGCCCACAGCCCTGGCTCGCCACCGCCTACGTACCGGGCCCCTCTCTCGCGCACGCCGTGGCCCGGCACGGCGCGCTGCCGCTGCGCAGTGTGCTGCTGCTGACCGTGGGGGTCGCCGAGGCGCTCCACGTGATCCATGGCGCGGGCATCGTGCACCGTGATCTGAAGCCCGCCAATGTGCTCCTGGCCTCCGACGGCCCTCGTGTGATCGACTTCGGCATCGCCCGTGCGGCCGACGCCACCGCGCTGACCGGCACCGGCGTCAGCGTGGGCACCCCGGCGTTCATGGCGCCCGAGCAGGCGTCCGCCGGTACGGTCACCCCCGCCACCGACATCTTCGCCCTGGGACAGATCGCGGCCTTCGCGGCGATCGGTTCTCCCGCCTACGGCGACGGGTCCTCGCACGCGGTGCTCTACCGGATCGTCCACGAGGACCCCGACCTCAGCCGGCTGCCCGCGGAACTGCTGCCTCTGGTGACCCGCTGCCTCAGCCGCGACCCGGCCGGCCGGCCGCGCCTGACGGAAATCATCGAGCTGTGCCACGAACTGTCGCCCGACGCGCTGCGCCAAGGTGAGGACTGGCTGCCGCAGGCGGTCGCGGGATCGATCACCGAACGGCTGCGACTGCCCGAACCGGCGAAGACCCCGCCGCCGCAGCCCGCCGTCGCGCCGACACCGACCCAGCTCGACCCGCAGAACGGGACGCCGGGTGCGGTGAACCCGTACGCGCCGACCGGGTCCGCCATGCCTTCCGCGCCGACGCGGAGCGCACCGGGAGCTCCGGGGCCTGTGCCACCGCCCGGGTACCCGATGCACCCCCCGCAGGGCCGCCCTGCCCCGCCGCCCGGCTATCCGACGCCCTCCGTGTCCGCGCCGGGCCACCACACGCCGCCTCCCGTCACCCAGGCTCCGTTCGCGCCCCCCGGGCGCGTGAAGCCGAAGCGGACCGGGCTGATCGTGGCCGCGTCGGTCGTGGGCGCGATCCTCGTGCTGGGAGTCGTCGGTTCCCTGCTGCCGGACGGGGGAGGGAAGAACACGGACACCGGGGCCAAGTCCCCCAGCAGCAGTGACAGCACCAGCGGTTCGAGCGACAGCGGTACGTCGGGCGGAAGCCGGAAGAAGGCGGATCCGAAACCGGTCTCGTACAAGGGCATCGACCTGACGGAGGGCTACGAGATCATGCTCGCCGACAGCCCGCCGCGCCCGATCGAGAGCGAGGACGCGGCCTACGGCGAGGGAGATCTCTATTTCAGAGTCGTGAGCTTCCTGGAGGAGTCGACCCTCGGCACCGCCAACGGGAAGTTCGTCCTGCTGAACAACACGCAGAAGGGCTCCCTGGAGACCTGCCGCACGGAGACGCGCTACACGGAGAGGATCGGCCTCGACCAGCTCAGCAACGGGTCGGAGTTCTGCGTGCTCAGCAACGCCGGCCATGTCGCCGTAGCCACCTACCGCGGCAGGTCCGGCGAGGACGACCCCGGCTCGTACGTCACCGTCGACCTGCAGATCTGGCGCAACGCCGAAGAGGCCAAGGCGGAGTAGTCCCGGGCCCGCGTGCCCGTGCTCGTCCCGCCTCGTCCGGATGTGTGGAGGCGCCCTTGACCTTGACACGGTGAGAGGGTCTTCACCGTGGTCGGGGAGGTGGGCCCCGATGACCATGCCGGAACAGAACACGGATACGACGCGAGCGCTCCGGAAGCGGGGGGACGACAACTCGTCGGTGAGACTGCGGGCAGCGCCGGCGGCCGGCACGACCCCTGACCCGCGCTTCGTCGACAAGCTCATCGAGCGGTGCGCGATCGAACCCGAGTTCTTCGTACGCGAGATGCTCACGTGGGCACTCACCCGCCACCCGGCAGCAACGACCGTCCCCCAGCTCATCGGGGAGGTCCGCTCGGAAGGTACGCAGGCGCGCAGCCAGGCGTTGCACACGCTGTCGAAGATCGGGGATCGCCGAGCGTGGCCGGCGATCACACGGGCACTGCTGTCCGACGCCGACGACGAGGTGGCGCGGAGTGCCTGGCGGGCAGCGGAGGGGCTCGGCTCACCGGGGGCAGAGGTGCGGAGACGTGCCGTGCAGTCCCTCGCCGGGATACCGGGCGATGAGGCGGCCGCGTTGCTGCGGGCCGCCTCCGCGCACGCCGACCCCGTCGTCCGCAGATGCGCCGCGCCGGCGCTCGGGGCGCGTGGAGTCGCCGCCGCGGTCCCGACGCTCATCGACATGGTCGTGGAGGAGACGGACGACGTCGACGCGGCCGATGCGTTGAGTGCGCTGGCCGGTCGTCCCGCGACGGCGGAGACGATCGCCACGAGGCTCGTCGAACTCCTCGCCCCGGGCACCGCCGGACCGTCCGCGCGCCGACGGCTGGCGGAGGCGCTCGCGGACATCCCGGGGCCCGCAGCGTCACGCGCCCTCGCCGATCTGTCGCACGACGAGGACCGGACGGTCGCGCTGACCGCGGCGTACGTCCTCGGGCTGCGCGACGCGCGCTGACGGGCCCCCGGGTGCCCTGACCCGTACGGTCCGGCGGGACAGCGGCGTACCCGGGGCCCCGGGTGCGCGCCGGCGGTCACCAGGGGCCTCACCGTGCCTGTTCCGCCGTGGCGGCGGGCTCACCGGTGGCGGTGTCGACGAGGAAGCCGCCGGACTGGTGGTGCCAGAGCTTGGCGTAGGCGCCGTCGGTGTGCAGCAGCCCGTGGTGCGTGCCCTGCTCGACGATGCGTCCGTGGTCGAGCACGATGAGGTGGTCCATGGCCGCGACCGTACTCAGACGGTGCGCGACGACCAGCGCGGTCCGGCCTTCCATCAGCTGCCAGAGGGCCTGCTGGACGAGGGTCTCGCTCTCGGAGTCCAGTGCGCTCGTCGCCTCGTCGAGCAGCAGGACCGGCGCGTCGCGCAGGATCGCCCGGGCGAGGGCGACCCGCTGACGCTGCCCGCCGGAGAGTTTGACGCCGCGTTCCCCGACCATCGTGTCGAAGCCCGCCGGGAGCTGGTCGGCGAACTCGGTGACATGGGCCGCGTCGGCGGCCGCGCGGATCTCGGCGTCGGTGGCGTCCGGACGGGCGAAGCGGATGTTCTCGCGCAGGGTGCGGTGGAACATGGCCGGTTCCTGGGGGACGTACGCGATCAGGCTCCGCAGGTCGGACTGGCGTAACCGGCTGATGTCCTGGCCACCGATCAGGATGCGTCCCGACCGGACATCGGCCATCCGCAGCAGCAGTCGGGTGAGTGTGGTCTTGCCGCCGCCGGAGCGCCCGACGAGGCCGATCCTGGCCCCGCTCGGCACGTCCAGGTCGAGTCCCTCGAAGATCGGGTCGCCTCCGCCGTGGGCGAAGGTGACGTGCTCGAAGCGGACGGCGGCGTCCTGCGTGTTCAGCGGCTCCGGTGCCGCGGGGTCGAGCACCGTGGGCGGGACCAGGAGCAGCTCGGTGAACTGGGCGGCCTCGGTCATCGAGCTCTCGAGACGGCGGTAGATCTGATTGAACTCGAACATGATGCGGGTCGAACCGGTGTAGTACGTGAAGGCGACCACGATCGCCTCCACGCTGCCACCGCCGGCGCCGATGCCGACGGCGAGGAGCAGGCCCAGCCCGTTGGTGAGGACCGACAGCGGTGCGACGAGGGTGTCGATGCGCAGATTGCCGTAGTCCCATGAGCGCAGTGTCAGCCGCCGGGACTCCGCGACCCGTGCCCGGTGCTCGGCGGCCTCGCGTTCCTCGGCCGCGAACGCGCGCACGGTGTCCATGTTCATCAGTGCGTCCGAGACATGGCCGGACACCCGGGCGATCGCCTCCTCGCGCCGGTCGACCAGCTTCTGGCGGCGCCGGATGAGGGGAGCCGCGCATACGGCGGTCACCGTGATCATCGTCAGCAGACCGGCCACCAGCAGGGGGTCGTAGCTCCAGAGGATCACCGTGCCGAACAGGAGCGGCGCCAGGCTTCCGACGATGTTGAACGTGAGGGTGTCGACGAACTCCTCGAAGCGCGCGGCGAAACTGAGCACCCTCTTGGTCAGGGATCCGGCGAAATTGTCCTGGAAGAAAGCGGCGTCCTTCGCGAACAGCTCGTCCATGCCGGTGACATACAGGTGCTCGATGCCTCGGGCGTCGACGCGGTTGAGGCAGTGCAGCCCCACCCGCCACATCGCTTCCGCCAGGAGCAGCACCCCGGCGAACACACCGACGTACGGGAGCGCCTCCCGGACGCCCATGGTCCCGTCCTCGGAGATCCGGCCGACGAGTTTGGCGACGACCAGTGGCGCGACGTACGTGATCCCTATGTTGCCGAGGGCCGGGAGGGCGAGCGCGGGGACGGAGAGTCCGCGCTGGCGGGTCAACTCCTGCAGGTAGTGGCGGAGTGCGAGCCGGACCGGTCCCTTGTCCGCTCCGGTGCCGTGAGACTGCTGCGATCCCATGCCGACCTCATGTCGTTTCGCGGGCAGTTGCTCCGGACGCCGCTGTCGGCGGTAGGTCTGCGCCCCGAAGGCGCAGCACCGTGCCGGGCGGAAGCGCTGGCCGCGCGTCCGCGGCAAGCGGTCCGGGAGGGAGAGTCTTCCGTGGCCGGCGGCCGGCGTCCAAGTGTTTTCAGGGGCACGGGCAGCACAGGGGAGCGTTTCGGCCTGTACGCCCACCCCCCCGCGCCACTGGCGCACATGTGTGCACGGTGCCGGGGCCTGCTGACGCCGATCCCACGCGGGGGCGGAGCCCGCCGGCCGGCGCCGTACACGTCGCACTCCCGCGCATGAGCACACGAATGAGCGCCGGAAGCGAGGAAAGCCGGTGGAGACGTGCGTTCCGGGGACGGCTCGCTCAGCGCGCCGGTTCCTCCCCGGACAGATCCTGCTCCTCGGGAATGAGATGCATGGCCGCTTCCTCGGCGGACGCCGCCGCGCCGTCGGTGCCGACGTCCTGGGCGGTGAGCGTGGAGGGCACGTGCCTGTCGCCCTCCTGCGTGAGCCTGCCTGCGCGCCCCGTCCCCGCTTCCGTCCCGTAGAACTCCCCGCCGCCGTCCGCCAGATCTCCGGGACCGCCGTCGACAGGAGCGGCGCCCTCCGGAACCTCCCTGGCCAGGCGGCTGTCCAGGGATTCGCCCGCGTGCTGTTCAGTGGCGGTCGTGCCCTGGTCGTCGACCACCCAGGGCCGGTCCGGCGGGGAGTGGCCCTCGTCCAGGACGTCGGCGATCCCGGACGTGTCCAGGGTGTCCTGCGGATCCAGCAGGTCATCGGGGTCCGAGGCCTCCGGCTCCTGGGGCTGGTAGACGTCGTCCCCCCGGTCGCTGTCGGTCATGGCGCATCCCTTTCTCCGGGTCCCCCTGTACGCAATTCCACTCCGGTCCGGCGGGGGACGCAACGGAAGCCGGTTCCCGACAGGAATGACGCCGTTTTAGATGACAATGAAAACGATTATCGCTAGCGTGTGTGCGGTCGGGCCGGAAGCCCCTGTACGGGGGTGACATCTGCCTGCCCGCAATCCCAATCGTGCTGTGAGAAGGGGGAGCCCGTGGCTCATCTGCTGGTGGTCGAGAGCTGGGTGGGATCGATGAGCAGGCTGCTGCCACGGGCCCTGGGGGAGAGGGGACACCACTTCACCTTCCTCACCCGCGACCTGCACCACTACCTGCGATCCGCGCCGGAGGGGACGCAGCACCCTCTGCTCACCGCCCGGAACATCGTCACGGCGCCCACCAACGACGTCGACGTACTGCTTCCGCAGGTCGAGCGGTTCCACCGGGCTCTGCGCTTCGACGGAGTGGTCACCTCCTGTGACTACTATCTGCCGACCGTTGCCCGGATCGCCGCACTCCTGGGCCTGCCGGGCCCCTCGGCCGAAGCCATGGAGAGCGCCTGCCGCAAGGACGCCACCCGCCGTGTCCTGGCCGCCGCCGGGGTCCCGGGCCCCCGGTTCGCGGTGTGCGCCGACGAGGCGGAAGCCGCCGCAGCCGCCCGTGACATCGGGTATCCACTGGTGGTCAAACCGGTCGATCTCTGTGCGGGCATGCTCGTCCGCCGGGTCGACGACGCGGAACAGCTGACCGAGGCATGCCGGGCGCTGGCGGCCTTCCCGCGCAACGCCAGAGGACAGCGACGCACGACGCACATCCTGCTCGAGGAGTTCCTCCACGGTCCCGAGGTGAGCGTCGAGACCGTGACCCGCCGCGGCGCCGCCCACGTCGTCGGAGTGACGGACAAGAGCATCGGCGGGGCCCCGGCCTTCGTCGAGACCGGCCACATGTTCCCGGCCGCACTCGCCCCGGACGACCTCGCCGCCGCGACCGGCACCGCACTGCGCGCCGGGGCGGCCCTGGGGCTCGACGACGTCGTGGCGCACACCGAGATCAAGCTGACGGCGGACGGTCCCCGGGTCGTGGAGGTCAATCCCCGCCCCGCGGGCAACCGCATCACCGAGCTGGTCCGCCATGTCACGGGGATCGACCTCGCCGCCGCCTGCGTCGACGTGGCGCTCGGCAGAGAGCCCGACCTCCTGCGCCGCGACACCGGACTGCGCAGTGCGGCCATCGGATTCCTCGTCCCCGACGCCGCGGGCACCCTCGCGTCCGTGGAGGGCGCCGACGGCTTGCGGGACGCCGACGGCGTGCTGGAGGTACAGGTCGCCGAGGCGGGCCGCACGGTCGAGGCGGCGGACAGCAACAACGCCTACCTCGGGCACATCATGGCGGGCGACGCCACCGGGCTCGGCGCGCGGGACCGCGTCGAGGCACTGCTCGCGGGAGTGCGCCCGCTGCTGGTGCGCTCATGACGACGACCTCGCGCACCACCGCGCCGTGTTTCGACACCCTCCTCGGCCAGGCCCTCCACGGCGAACTGGGCCCGGACCCCCGGACCCGCCGTATCGCCGTGGCCTTCACGACGTCCCAGGCCGTACGGCACGACGGGCGGCACGGCGGATACCGCAACGAGGTCCTCAGCCTCCGCGTAGGCGGTGCGGTCGGCTCGTGCGCGGTGGAACCGGGAGCGCTTCCCGCCGGAACCGTCGAGGACTGCGCCGGCGCGGATGTGGCCGGGCTCCTCGCCCACCCGCTGCTGCCGGTCCGGGTCGCGGCACTGGACGCCTACCTGATGGACGTACACCCGCACACCCCGTCCCGCGGCGCGCAGCCGGTGACCATTCCGGCCGGCAGTTCGCTGGAGCGCTCGCAGGCGCGGGCCGCTGCCGTCACCGACCTGCTGGACGTCCCGCCCGGCGGCACGGTCCTGGTCGTCGGTGTCGTCAACTCCCTGCTGGCGCAGCTGCGTACGCGAGGGATCACCGCGATCCCCTGCGACCTGAAGGGCGGCACCACCGAGTGGGGGGAGCCCATCACGACGGACGCCCTCAAGGAGATCGGGCGCTGTGACGCGGTGCTGGCCTCCGGCATGACGCTCGGCAACGGCACCTTCGACCCGCTGCGCCGGAGCGCCCGGGAGCACGCGAAACCCCTGGTCATGTTCGCCCAGACGGGAAGCGCGGTCCTGCCCCGCTTCCTGGGTGCCGGAGTGACCGCCGTGTGCGCCGAGCCGTATCCCTTCTTCTGGCTCGACGGCGGCCCCGGCATCATCCACCGCTACCGCGCGGACGACGGAGGCACCTCATGACCACGGCATCCCTGCCCGCCCTCGACCCCAAACGGGAACTCCTCGCCCTCCTCGGCCGCACCCCGCTGGCCAGGATCACCACCGCACTGCCCCGGACCCACCCCGGCTTCTGGGCCAAGCTCGAAGGACACGCCGTCGGCGGTATGAAGGCGCGGGCCGCCGTCTCCATGCTCCTGGGTGCCGAGGAGCGCGGCGAACTGCTCCCCGGCGCACCGGTCGTGGAATCGACCTCCGGCACGCTCGGCATAGGACTCGCGTTCGCCGGACAGGCCCTCGGACACCCCGTCGTGCTCGTCGGCGACAGTGAACTTGAGCCTTCCATGCGGCAGTTGCTCCGCTCCTACGGGGCACGCCTGGAGCTCGTGGAGCGCCCCGCCGCGCACGGCGGCTGGCAGGGCGCCCGGCTGGAGAGGCTGCACGACCTCCTCGCCCGGCTGCCCGGCGCGTACTGGCCCGATCAGTACAACAACCCGGACAACACGGCGGGTTACGCCTCGCTGGCCGCCGAACTGGCCACCCAGCTCGACCACCTCGACATCCTCGTGTGCAGCGTCGGCACCGGAGGCCACAGCGCCGGGATCGCCGGGCCGCTGCGCAGACACTGGCCGGACCTGCGCCTCATCGCCGTCGACTCCGCCGGGTCCACCATCTTCGGGCAGGCCGCCGCGCCCCGGCTGATGCGCGGTCTCGGCAGCAGCATCCATCCGCGCAACGTCGCCTACGACGCCTTCGACGAGGTCCACTGGATCGGCCCGGCCGAGGCCGCCGACGCCTGCCGGCGCCTCGCCCGGGGCAACTTCGTCAGCGGCGGCTGGAGCACCGGGGCCGTCGCACGCGTCGCCGCCTGGGCAGCCCGCACCCACCCCGGGGCGGCCGTCGCCACCGTCTTCCCCGACGGACCCCACCGCTATCTCGGCACCGTCTACGACGACGACTTCATGACCGCCCACCACCTGGACCCCGGGCTCGCGGCCGCGTCCCCCGTCGACGTCCCGCACCCGCGCGCCCCACAGCCGGAGGGGTGGGCCCGGTGCACCACCGTCACCGATCCGCTGGCCGAAGGACTGGAGAGGCAGCCGTGAAACTCACCCAGCACACGGTGCGGCTCGTCCTCGCCGAACCGCTGCGCATCTCGCGCTCGACCATGACCGCCCGCGACGCCGTGCGCCTCACCGTCGAACACGAAGGGCTCAGCGGTCATGGAGAGGCCGTCACCAGCACCTTCTACGGCCTCGACACGCCTGCCCTGCAGCGCCTCGCCGCCCGGACCGGCGAGCAGCTCGCCCGCTTCGCCGGACCGGAGAGCGCGCTGCACGCCCTGCGCGCCGGCGAACTCACCGGCCCCGGGACCCCCGCCGCCGTGACCGCCGCCACCGAGGCGGCGCTCCTCGACCTGGCCGGCAAACGCACCGGCACCGCCGTGCACCGCCTCCTCGGGTCCTTCGAGGCGCCGAGGACCGCCACCGCCCGCACGATCTCCCTCACCTCCCCGGCGCGGGCAGCCGCACAGGCCCGCAGCCTGGCCGAAGCCGGATTCTCCGTCATCAAGATCAAGGCGGGCGACCGGGACCAGGAGGCCGATCTGCACCGGGTACGGGCCGTCCGCGCAGCCGCCCCGGCCGCCCGGCTCCTCCTCGACCCCAACGGGGCCTGGTCGGCCGGACAGGCACGCGCGCTCCTGCCCCGGTTCGCCGAACTCGGCGTCGAGGCCGTGGAACAGCCCCTCGCCCCCGGTGATCCGGAGGCCCTGGCACGGCTCGCAGCCCGCTCACCCGTGCCTGTCATCGCGGACGAGGACGCGGTCACCTACGAGGACGCGCGGCGGCTCGCCGGACGCGTCCACGGGATCAACGTCAAACTCGCCAAATGCGGCGGTGTCCACGCGGCGCTGCGCATCGCGGCCCTGATCGAGGACAGTGGCACAGACCTGATGCTCGGCTGCCTGACCGCCAGCACCCTCGGCATCGCCCCCGCGGTCCACATCGCCGACCGCGCCCGCTGGACCGACCTCGACGGCCACCTCCTGCTCGCCCACGACCCCTGGACAGGCATCGGCGGCACCGACGGATTCGTCGCCGCCAACGGCCGGCCGGGTCTCGGCGTACGGCCCCGCACCGAAGCCGGGACCCGGAGCGCCGCCTCATGAGGACCTGGCACGAGATCCGCGGATTCCCGCTCGCCATCCGCCTGCTGCTCATCAACCAGCTCGGCGTCAACACGGGCTTCTACCTGCTCATCCCCTACCTCGCCACCCACCTCGGCGACGACCTGGGCATGTCGGCGGCCGTCGTCGGCATCGTCCTCGGCGTACGCAACCTGAGCCAGCAGGGCCTCTTCCTCATAGGCGGATCCGCCGCCGACCGGCTCGGCCCCCGGGGCGTCATCATCACCGGATGCGCGATACGCACCGTGGGCTTCGCCCTCTTCGCGCTCGGCGACGGACTGCCCGTCCTGCTCGCGGCCTCCGTGCTCAGCGGACTGGCCGGCGCCCTGTTCAATCCCGCCGTCCGCACCTATCTCGCCCAGGAAGCAGGGGAGCGCAGGGCCGAGGCGTTCGCCCTGTTCAACGTCTTCGCGACGACCGGTGCCCTCATCGGCCCTCTGCTGGGAAGCGCCCTGCTCCTCGTCGACTTCCGGGCCTCCGCGCTCACCGCCGCCGGGATCTTCGCGCTGCTCACCGTCGCCCAGGCCCTGGTGCTTCCCGCCCGGGACGTGCCGCCGGCCACCGGCAGGGTCACCGCCGACTGGCGCGAAGCCGTCGGCAACCGCGCCTTCCTCGCCTTCGCACTGGCCATGGTCGGCATGTTCACCCTGGAGAACCAGCTCTATCTGCTGCTGCCCGCCGGAGCGCGGCAGGCCACCGGCTGGGACGGCGCAGCCGGACTCGTCTTCCTCGTGGGCACGATCGCGGGCATCGCGTTCCAGCTGCGGATCACCCGCGCACTGAAGGGGCGGGGGACCAGGGGGCGCTGGATCGCCACCGGACTGGTGCTGATGGGGCTCGCCTTCGTACCGCCGATGCTCGTCGCGGGCACCGGTGAGCCCCCGGACGGAGCTCTGGACGCCTTCCTGCGCGTCCTGCCCGTACTGGTCGGAGCCCTCCTGCTGCACCTGGGGGTCATGACCGCGCAGCCCTTCGTCATGGAGCTCATCCCGAGCTTCGGCAGACAGACGCTGACAGGCACGTACTTCGGGATCTTCTACGCCGTCTCCGGCATCGCCGCGGCCGTCGGCAACGCGGCTGTCGGCTGGGCCATGGACGCCGCCCGGGGAGGCGGCGGCAGCCCTGCCGCACTGCTCCCCTGGGCCTGCTGCCTGGCGGCCGGACTCGTCTCGGCGGCCGGCGTGACCTGGCTGCACCGCAGCGGCACCCTGCCCCGTACGCAGCCCGCCCGCCTGCCGGTGACGGCATGAAGCGCCGCACGGGGAACCTGCTGACCGACCGCCCGGACCTGTACGAGGCCAGGTTCCCCGACCCCGACCGCCTCGCCGGGCGCTGGGCGGAAGACCTCCTGCGACGGTACGGCGCCGGCCAGGCCGTCCTGGACCTGGGCTGCGGGACCGGCCGCGACGCCGCCTTCCTCCACGGTGCCGGACGGCATGTCACGGCCGCCGACCTCTCCGCCACCATGCTCGCCCACGCCGGGACCCACCACCCGGGTCCGCAGTACGTACAGGCCGATCTCAGCCGGTTCGATTTCGGTCAGCGAGTCTTCGACGCAGTGGTGTGCCTGGACAGCTCACTGCTGTACTGCCACACGAACGAGCAGCTCGACGGATTCCTGGCGTCGTGCCGCCGGACGCTGGTGCCCGGCGGCCTGCTGGTCGCGGAGATGCGCAACGGCGCGTACTTCCTCGGCCGGGCCGAACCCCCCACCGTGCCCGCCGTCTCCCGCTTCACCTGGCAGGGCACGACGTACCGCTCGACCACCGCACTGCACATCGACCGCGCCGCCCAGCTCCTGCGGCGTACCCGCAGCTGGACCGCCGACGACGGCAGCGCGCCCGTCGAGGAGCACTCCGCGTGGCGGCTGCTCCTGCCCCAGGAACTGCGCCACTTCCTCACCGCCCACGGCTTCGACGTCCTCGCCCTGTACGACGGTCCCGGACCACGCACCGAACCGGCCTGGCAGCCGGGCGCCGGACCCGGGGCCGCCGCTGACGGCGACCGGCTCCACCTCGTCGCCAGGAAGTCCGCGAGGACACACAGCACGTAGAGCGGGCCGACAGGAAACCCACCACGAAACCGAAGCCCGTCACGAAACCGGCTGGGCCCGCCGGCGATCCGGCGGGCCCAGCAACAGGAGAGCAGCCATGACCGCATCAGCCGACAGACACGAACGATTCCCCGGCCTGCACAGACGCGGTTTCCTCGCCGCGGCCGGAGGAGCGGCCGGCCTCGGCGCGCTCACGCTCGCCGGATGCTCCGGATCCGCCGGCCCGAAGAC
>Ga0196960_10000536_pt1 | contig 12719 bp, 8 predicted proteins | sample S3v_5metaG_FD_183187 | JGI IMG/M metagenome (GOLD analysis project Ga0196960, IMG submission 183187) | Soil microbial communities from Anza Borrego desert, Southern California, United States - S3+v_5 | ecosystem: Environmental > Terrestrial > Soil > Desert | place: USA: California | collected... | reverse complement strand
CGCCGGGCGGGAGGGCTCCAGGTCCTCGGCCCGGGCGATCACTTCGCCGACCATCGCCTCCAGCTGTTCGAACCAGGCGGCGACATCGGGGTGCGCGCGGGAGACGGCCTGCGCCTCGGCCAGCCGCTCGTGCGGTTCCGCCAGCCGCGCGGCGAGGGCGGCCGGTGAGGTGACGGAGTCCAGTCCGGCCCGCAGCGGGGCGAGCACCTGGGCGTCGAAGTCCGCGATGAATCTGCTGACCGGACGCGGATGGGGGTTGCCGGGGGCGGGCCCGCCGTCCTCGGCCGCCCGTTCGTCCTCGGTGATCCACTCGCGCAGCAGCTCCACCAGCTCGCCCGGCGACGGCGGGGCGGACTGCTGGAGTCCGATCCCGGTCACGTCCTCCTCACGGTCGACGCGCAGCCGGGTCACCGTGCGGAGCAGCCGCTGTCCCGGGGCGCCGTCACCGCTCTGCCCCTTGAGGACGAACAGCAGCCGGTCGCCGGCCCGTAGAGCGGTCGTGGTGCCCGACACCTGGATCTCGGAGCGCCGGGTCAGATCCTGTGCGGTCAGCAGCGCGGGCCTGCGCCGGCGCACCGCCAGCTCGTTCCACGAGGCGCGGGCGGTGAGATCGGTGTCCGTCTCGAAGACCTGCGACTCCTCCTCGGAGGTCGACGGAACGCTGTTGCTGCGCGCCCCGCGCGGGACGACCATCTCCACGTCCACGCCCCGCGGGTCCTTGTCCAGGGTGTACGCGAGATGGGTGCCGGCGGCGATGCCCGGCCTCGGCCGGTGCCCCACCAGGCGTCCGAGCAGGACGAGCGAGCGGTGCTCGTTCGCGGTGCGGACGTACGCCTCGTCCATGATCCGCTCGGAGTGGAACGTCAGCAGGTCGCCGACGACGGCCCAGGCGTCCAGCAGCCCGATCGCCGGATCGTCCGGCGTACGGACCGTCAGCCCTCCCAGGGCCGGATAGGCCGGGGAGGCGAGCCGGTCCACCATGGCCGCCAGGAACGTGCCGTGGTCCCCCACCCGGTAGTCGAGGGCCGTGCGCCCCGGCGGGTTGTACAGGGCCTCCGGGGCCCGGCGTTCCTCGTGTCCCCCGCAGCCGCAGCTGCCCGTGCCGCTCATCGGGTGCCTCCGGCGAGTTCGATGGTCAGCCGCCCGTCGCCGGGGCGGTCCGGGTCGTTGTCGCAGCGCGCGACCTCCAGCGCGCCGAGCCGCAGCACGCCCGTCTCCAGGGCCGCGCCTTCTCCGTCCGCGTCGTCGTGCAGCCGCCGCAGCCGGGTCACCGTCACGCTCTGCACCCCCTGGACGCCGGCGGCGACGGCCACCAGCCGGCTGAGCCGCACCGGTTCCCCGAACACCAGGGCGTCGGGGTGGAAGAAGCCGGGCCGCCCGTCGCGCAGCCGCCCGCGCCCCAGCAGCCGGTACAGCTCGGCCAGGATCTGCCCGTGCTGATGGCCGGGCGCCGCGCACACCGACAGTGCGATCTCCAGCGGTACGGTGCGCGCGGGACCCACCACCAGGTCGTGTCCGACGCGCCGGTATCGCTCCAGTGCGTACGCCACCGAGTCGAGCAGCTCCGGCTCCGGGTCACCGGCCCCCAGTGCGTCGACGGCGACATGCACCTCCTGCACACTGCCCGTCCAGCGGATCTCCGCCGCTGCCCGCTGCACCCCCGGCAGTGCGGAGGCCAGCGCCGCGTAGTCCTCGGCGGTCACCGCGCGCCGCGCGGTGCGTCCCGGACCGAGCGGGGCCAGCTGCCTCACCTGCTCCAGCGGTTCGGGGTCCGTTCCGCCGACCGCCGGCAGCGGGTTGCGCACCCGTGCGACCGGCAGCGCCTCACCGGCGTCCCCGGCCGCCGGGCCGCGGTGCAGCACCAGGCGGTTGACGGCCTCCGCGCCGACGTTGCCGGCCGTGCCGCCGCCGAGCCGGTAGTGCAGCTCCAGACGGGCACCGGGCCTCGGACGGGCGCCGTGCCGCCCGTCACCGAACCGCAGCGCGATCCGCCCGTCGTCCTCCAGCTCACCGACGAAGTGCCGGTCCCGGTGACCGGTGGACAGCAGGTCCCGTCGCGCGGTCCACTCCTCGTCACCGTCCAGGGCCCGCACCGCCGGCAGCGCGGCCCGCGGATCCTGGACGAGGGCGGCCGCGGGCCCTCTCAGCACCGGCTCGTCCGGGTGCAGCCCGGCCGCGTGGGCGGGGCCCCAGGTCTGCGCGATCTCCCAGGCGATGCCCGCGTCGAGCACCGCACCCGCCCGCGCCCGCGCGGTGAGCACCTGGAGCCTGCGCAGCTTCGGTGCCAGCAGCCGCTCGCTGCGGTGCAGCAGCTCGCGCAGCGCGCGTACCGGGTGGAGGTGAAGCTCCAGGTGCTCCACTGTCCGCAGTCCGAAGAGCACGGTCAGTTCGCCGGTCTCCGCCTCGGACAGCCCGTCGCGGTCACGGGCGCTGCGCCACAGTTCCACCAGCCGCTGCCGGACCCGTCCGGGCACGGCGGCCAGCCGGTCGGCCTGCCCCGCCGAGACGTGCTCCGGCAGCGGGAACGGCGCCGCCTGGACCACGGGTGAGCGCTGGAGCACGGGGCGGAACCGGGGTCCGATGCCCGGGTGGACCACCTGGGCGAGGAGCGTGGCCAGCGCCTCGGCCTGTTCGTACGCCGTACCCGGTACGACCTTCTCGCGTCGTCGTCCCGCGAGCTCCAGGCCGATCCCGGCGCGCGTCACCTGCTCGTCGCCGACCTGTTCGGACAGCTCCCGCACCTGTGCGGCGGTCAGCAGCCGGCCGCGCCGCGTCTGTTGCAGGCGTTCGTCCAGGAGCCGGGCCGGGGCGTTGCCCGCGTCGATGTCCCCGCAGCCGAAGGCGGCCGGTTCGCAGGAACCGGGCACGGCGGGCACGGGGGGTACGACGACCGTCTCCGGCAGGGCCCCTCCGAAGGTCAGCGACCTGCCGTGGTCGACGAGGACCACATTGCCCCGGGCGACGCTCACGTCCGCGACCGGTTCGCAGTCCGGGCCGCCGCGCGTCGACAGGCACACGGGGAGGGCGAGCGCGTCCTGGCGGGCCCAGGTGATCTCCAGCACCGGCTGGCCGGCCAGCCGGTCCACACCCGGGGTGACCGAGGTCAGCCGTACCGCCTGGCGGTGCGCGGGATCCGCGTCGCCCGGCATGCCCGAACGCGCCCCGCGCACTTCCTCGAACACCAGCAGATCGCCGGGTGCCAGGGCCAGTGACCGCGTCGTGCACCTCTTGTCGGCCCACCCGTCCCGCAGCGTCGCGGAGACCGCGCCCTGCGGCAGGACGCACACCTCATCGCCCCAGGTCCAGAAGCGGATGGTGTTGTGCGCGGGACGCAGTTCGGCCGGCTCGGTGTCCACCACCGGCTCGAACACCTCCACCGCGCCGTGCTCGGCCGGTACCGCCAGCTCGCGGTCCTCGACGACGGTGCCGGTCCCGGGCCGGTCGCGAAGTCCTGGTGCGCGGACGTCGACCGCGGCGAAGCGGAAGGTGCCCGGCAGCAGCGTCAGCCGCCTCGTCACCTCGACGGTCACCAGGGTCCTGGCGTTGCAGCCGTCGTGCATCGGGTAGTCGACCAGCCGTACGTGCCGGCGCACCGAGACCCGCCTGCGGGCGGTGTCCAGGTATGCCTCCGTCGCGACCGCGTCCTGGTGGTAGCTGATCCGGTCGGCCGTGTGCGCCAGCAGCTCGACGAGCGTGACCCCCAGGTCGGCGGGGTTGCGCTCCACCCAGTCGGGTGTGGTCAGCGCGAGCCGGTCGAGGATCAGACGGCGTACGGAGTCGTAGTCACGGGCCGTGTAGTCGATCACGGGCGCCTCGGCGCGGGGGCCGTGGTCGCGGCCGGCCTCGTCGTCCACGCAGTCGAAGGGCGTGGGGCAGTCCGTCCCGAACTCGAACTCCGCCCGGAAGTACCGCTGGTCGAAACCGGGGTACGGCTCCGTGCCCGGCCGCCCGTACGGATCGGCCTCCACCACCGAGAGCCGGTAGCGCGAGGCGTCCCCGGTGCGGTCGACCGTCACGAGCAGCCGGTCGTCGAGCTCCGGGTCGTTCTCCCGCTCCACGCTCACGTCGACCGCTTCGACATCCGTGACGCGGCGGCCCCCGTCGATGCGGATGTTCTCCGGGCACAGCCCGTGCGGGGCCTTGCCCAGGAAGGTGACCGTCAGGGTCAGCCCGTCGTCCCCGGCCTCCACGGCGTCCACACCGTGGAGGCGCGCCGCACGCACCTTGCCGCGCCTGCCGTCCGTGCGGCGGACCACTTCCCCGCCCGTGCCGCTCATGCGGGTCCGCTCCCTTCGAACACCTCGTCGCGCCGGCTCCCGGTGGAGCGGACCACATAGCTCAGATGCACCCGGACCACGTTCTCCTCACTCACCACGTCCAGCGTCTCGACGTCGATCAGCTCACCCAGCCAGCGCTGCAGAGAGGCCTGCACCGACAGTTCGAGGGCCGAAGCCAGCTCGGGGCTGTTCGGCGTGAACACCAGGTCCAGGAGGCCGCAGCCGAAGTCGGGACGCATCACCCGCTCGCCCGGGCTGGTGAACAGCAACTGCTCGACCAGGTCGCGCACGTGCTCGTCGTACCGGGCATGTGCCGTCCGCCCGCGCCGGTCGCTGCGGAACGGGAACGCGATGTCGCTGCGTGCGGCCCTCATCGGCACGTCGCCCCCCACCGGGCCCCGGTCACGACCGGTGGCCCCTGGGGCACGAGTGCCGCGCTGAAGCACTGCGCCGCACTCGTGTGCAGCAGGACGGGCGCTCCGCCCACGAGTACGCCGCCCGGCTGCGGGCTCCACCGGACGGTGGTGCACGGCAGCGGCACCCCGTCGGCGGTGTGCGGGCACCCGGTCACCACGAAGGTGTCCGAGGCGGTGTGCACGGGCAGGCCGTCCAGACGCACGGCGGCATGCGTGGAGCCGGCGGAGGCCCGGCCGCCGTGCGGGCACTGGAGGGTCGCGGCGGCGCTGACGATGGTCCCTGCGCTGGTGGACAAGTCTTCTCTCCCCGTTGTCTGTTACTGCTTCACTGCTTCTCGGCCACGATCAGCCGGCCGTCGTTGATGTCGACCTCGCCGCCCTTGAGCACGATCGAGGCGCCCTGGCCGTCGGCGATCGTCACGCCCTTCTCGTCCACCTGGATGTACGCGCCGGTCGCGGCCTGGAGGCGGATGCCGTCGCCGCCGTCCGGTACGTCGCCCATGACGAACTTGTGCCGGTCGGAGGTCTGGATGACCACGTTCTGGTGCGCGGGGCCTCCGGTCAGGGCGTCCGGCGGGAGTTCGGACGTATCGCCGTACCAGCAGCCCGTCCAGATGGGGAAACTGACGTCTCCCTGTTCGAACTCCACCCATACGCCCGCCCCTTCGGCGGGGACGGCGTACTGCCCCGACTGCGGCCCCGTGAACGGCAGGCAGGGCATGGCCCAGGTGGACGTCTCGTCCCCCAGGACGTCCGGCACCTTGACCGTGACCCGCCCGATCCTCAGCGGGTCGTCGTTGCCGACGACCCGCCCCCGGAACTTGCCGAGGAACCGGTTGTTCGGTCCTGCAGCCATGCGTCGCTCTCCTGTGTTCTCTTCCGCGTTCTCTTCCGCTCCGCTGTCGCGGCTGTCACGGTCGTACGGTGCTGCTCCTGGCGATGAGGCCCTCGCGTGAGAGCGTGAAGTTCTGCTGGTACGAGCCGGGTCTGATGGTGTGGGTGACGGACTTGACGAAGTAGTCGCCGTCGTACGTCACTCCGGCGCCGCGGACCCCGACCAGCTCGCGCGGCCGCAGGAGGTACCCGTGCCGGTTGACGTCCAGGGATCCGGACCCCGAGATGGCGTCGGCGGACAGCGCGGCCCTGGCGAGCAGCTCCGCCTGTGCCTGGGCCGACTCCTTCTTCGCCGTGCCGGACAGCGTGCGCCGTTTCAGCGCGGGGGTGGCACGGCGGCCCAGCGGAGGGCGCAGCGGCCCGATGTCGGGCTGCGGCAGCAGCCGGCTGTCACGGGTGGCCGGGTCCTGGACCCGGGCCTGTGGTTCCTCCCGCGCCGTCCCGTCGTACGCGAACGTCAGCTGGTCCACGGTCGAGTGGACGTCCATGTTCACGTTGAGCGCGTGCTGGCGCTGCCCGATGCGGGCCTCCGGTCCCCAGACGGCGGTGGAGCGACCGGGCCGGGGGCCGGGTTCGAGGTAGAACGTGTACCCGTTGGCGCGGGCCAGGTCGTTCACGTAGCTCAGGTCGGTGCCCGCCTGGTGGTCGACCCTGAGCTGTTCGCGCGGGGGCTGCTCGATCTGTTCCTGGAAGACGCGGGCCTCGATGCCGTAGTCGGCGTACTTGGCGAGGATGCGCGCGACGCGTCCGGAAGGACGCAGGTTCGGGTACCGGTCGGTGCGCTCCTCCAGGTCCATGAGGAGTGTCAGGTCCTCACCGGTCACCGTGAGGGTGGAGTGTCCCGGCTGGTTGCTGGCGCCGACCTCCTGGCGCACGATCAGCCCGTCGAGCAGCACCCATGCCGTGCCCTTCACGCTCACGGAGAGGATCACCCGGGTCTTCGGGTCGAAGAACCCCTCGGGCAGCAGCTGACGGGACAGCGCACCCTGCTTGGTGAGGTCGAACGCCAGCTGGAAGCCGCTGCGTTCGCCCGCGGTGGCGGTGATCCGGGCGGACAGCAGCGCCTCGGTGACCTCGGGCGGGACCGGCCGGGTCAGCCGGGGCCCCGTCTCCAGCGTGATGTGGATGGGCCCGCTCCCCACGGGCTGGTCAGACATACCTGGCTCCCTGGAAACCGCCGGCGTGCGGGATCGCGATGGTGCGGCCCGCCTCCTCGGTCAGCTCGTGCGGGTCGAGCACCGGATTGGCGTCGGCGATCTGCCACCACTGCCCCGGATCGCCGATGTACCGCTGCGCGAGCAGGTCCGGCCGCTCTCCGCTGCTGACGGTGTGCGGGGCGCTCTCCTGTGCCGTCTCGGCCAGCGGCGGCAGTAACCGCCGCTTCGTGTAGCGCACTTCGGTCCCGTCGGCCATCCGGTGCACGCCGATCTCGGCGTCGTGGTAGCGGCTGGAGCGGGGGTAGGGGTGGGCGCCGGGTACGGCGTCCAGTGCGTTCTCGTACGGTTCGATCCCGGCCATGTCCTTCAGCCCCTCCTCAGGACGGTGTAGCCCCCGGCCGGCCCCGGCGAGGCGGGACCGCCACCTCGCGCGGCCCTGGCGAGCTGCTCCTTCTGCGCGAGGTGCGCCATGTACAGATCGGCCCCGCGGTGCCCGGCGGGCAGGTCGCTGACGCTGAGCACCTTCATGCCGATGCTGAGGCTCGCCCGGATCGGATTGAGGTTCACGTCGAACGCCGACTCGTTGATGGACAGTTCGGTGAGGCGCACGGGCATGACGCGCTTGCTGCCCCACGTGAAGAGGGTGAGCGGCATCTCGATCGGGCTGATCTCGATGGTCCCCTTCTTGGCGAGCCGGCTCGCCTCGCGCAGTTGGGCGGTGGTCGGGTGGACCAGCATTTCGAGGGTGGCCAGCTCGGGGTGGATCCCGTCGGGAGCGGCGACCTCGAACTGGTCGGTGGAATCGATCTCGGCGGTGAACTTCCAGGTCTCCTCTGCGGGCCCCTTGAGGCGGAGTGCCTCGTTGCGGTCCCCGGACCCGCTGCCTCCTCCGCCGGAGTCCCCGGTGCCGCCGGCGGACTGGGGGGCGAGGCTGCGCTCCAGGGTGTCGGGGTTGAACTGGAGGACGATGATGCGCTGGGGGGTGCCGCGCTCGGGGTCGACGACGACGATGCCGGAGCGGATGGGTTTGGGGATGTCCGCGTAGCGGGTCATCGGCCGGTTTCCTCCGTTGCGTCGAATCGCGCGACGGCCTGTGCTGCCTCGCGTGCGATGTGCGGGTCCTCGTCCGATCCCGCCATCTGCGCCAGGAGGGCCCGGTAGACGGGCCATTCGGCATACACCATCGCCCAGAGCGCTGCCCTACGGACCCGTGCGTCCTTGTGCTCGACCGACTCCCGCACGCGGGTGACAACATCGGAGTTCTCGACCAGCGGGGAACCGACTCCCAGGCGCATCAGAGCTTTGGCCCAGCCTGCCGGATAAACACTGGCATCGAATTCCTCAAGCATGTCGTCGAGGCGCCGGACGGGAAACTGGTCAGCGATGCGGTCGGCGCTCTCCTCGGCAGCGCCCTGGTCATCGTTTCGCACGACCAGGTAGACGACGTCCGCGAATTCATCCACGATGTAGTGAACAGAACCACCGTTCCCGGGATCCCATTTGACTTCATAGAAGACTCCCGCACCGGGATCCCTTTCCACCTGGCCTGCGAAGACCCAGCCATTGCGGTCAGCGATTGCCTTGATATCTTCTGATTCAGCACCCTCTCTGACAACGAGATTTCTGCTCGAGAACCGGCCTACGGGCATGCACTGCACCCTTTCTGCATGAGTATGAGATTTCGTCGCACGTCTCACGAAGCACTGTATACACGCTCAATCTCGCTCCGAATTCTATCGAACAGCGCCTTCTTGGGGTCGCCTTCGTCGGAAAAATCCAGTTCCAGCGAAGCGGCCCAGCCCTGCAGAAATCTGACCTCGCGTCGCGCCATGCTCCTTGCATCCGTCGTGTCGGCCACCTCACCCCGGTCAGCCGCCTGCGCCCAGGCAGCATGCGCATATGCGCTGTTCCATCGGCGCATCTGGTCGCGGGCCGCCTCCCTTTCCGAGTCCGGCAGGTTCTTGTCGTTCATCGTCGCGCGTATCTGCTTCCGCATGGCGGGGGTGACCCCCTGTGCCTGGAGGTGCTTCTCGTAGTGCATCCCCGTGAGTTTCTCCAGATCGCTGGGTGTGAGCCCCTCCCGCCTACCCAGAACGGACATTCTGCGAGCAATGACTTGCGAATCCGCACCTTGCGAGTTGGACATCATCTCCTCGAAGGCGTATCGGAAGTTGAGCTGGCGGGCCCTGCTCTGTGCGCCCTTGGGAGCAAGCGGGAGTTTCATCATCACGCGCTGGAGACCAGCCATACCGCGCCGCCGCTGGGCCGTGGAGATCACCTCGGGATCACGCGCGCCGAGGCTGTAGGCCATCGCCCGGTACACGAGGTCACTGCTTGACCTGTTCCCTTCCACCGCACCCAGTGTGTGGAGGAAGACACGCTGACTCTGTGACGTTTGCGAACTCGATGCCGTTCGCCCACCCAGATCGCCGAGCATTCCCTGCGCCAGCTCCCGCTGTGCGTCCGGCGTCAACGCCGCGAACATCTTGGCGTAGTCGTGATTGAGCCTGTCCTCGTCCGTCGCGCCGATCTGCGAGACAACCTGGTTGCGCGGGGAGTCCATGCCTTGCTTCAGGCCGGCGGCACCCCCATCGGAAGTTCCGATTCTCCGGTAACTGCCATTGGCCATCTGGTTGTCGCGCAAGCTGGCGGCCAGCGTGTGGGACTGAGCCCGCTCACCAAGAGCCAGTTGCCTCCCGTCCGCCGAGTAGTCGAGTTCCTGGGCGCCCGCGCGCGTTCGCGGAGAATTCTGCACTTCGTCTGCGACCTGACGGATGAACCGGAGAAGTTCGTCGCGATCGAGCTTGACGCCGGCCACAACCGACTGCCCCGGATTGAGCACAGCATCGATATCGAAGCGCTCGCCGCCCTGCACGGACAAGCGCGTCAACCTGTACCACAGACGCATCCCACTAAGTGTCGCGTCAAGAACCGGGCGCCTGACACCCTTGTCGAGGAGTCCTTTCAGCTGAGGCCTGATCCTTGCAACGATCTTGCGGAGGCGGGCCTCCTTGGACTCCTTCGAGTTCTCTTTCTTCTTCCGGTCGTCCTGGTTCTGTTTCTTCCGCTCCTGCTGGTTCTTCCTGTCGTCGCGCAGACGGTCGCGCTTCTTCGTGAACGCTTTCCGCAGCTTCGACGCGCTGTTCTTCAGCGCCTTGCCCACCTTGCTCTTCCTGAGCTTCCTGCCCAGCGTCCTCCCCGCATTGCGGACCTTCTTCAGGGCTGATTTCACGGCTGACTTCGCCTTGTCCAGCGCCTTGCCCACCGGAGACTTCGGCTTCTTCGGCATGGTCGGCTTCGGGCCCTCGATCTCCTTCTTCCTCCGGGGAGTCCGAGAGGCGCCCCCGGGGGACTTGTCCTTCGTCGGTCCCGGCTCCGTGTCCTTCGGCTTCGCCGCGGACGGAGACGGCCCCGGCTTCGCCGGCCCCTTCGGTGTCGCCGTGTCCTTCGGCTTCACCGGTGTCTTCGGGTTCGGCGACGGCTTGCCCTTCGGTTCCGGCGCCACCGCCGGCTTCGTCATCGCCGTCTTCGCGTTCCGCATCGCGTCCCGCGCCTTGTTGACCGCCGAGCCCGCCGCCTTCTTCGCGCCCCTGCCCGTCCTCTTCAAGCCCTTCATGATCTTCTGGGCCATCGTCTGGAGCCTCTTGCCCACGCCCTTCGTCGCACCCGACAGGCGGATCATCAGGAAGTTCGCGATGAAGTCCAGCAGCGCCACGATCCCCGCGGCCACCGCCTCCGCGAACAGGCACGCCGCCGGGCCGGCCTTCACCGCCTTCAAGTAGGCCCAGAACTTGCTGAAGGCGGACAGGATCGAACTGATGCTCTGCCAGGCGGCCATCAGACCCTGGACGATCGTGAGGATCGCGCCCGCCGCAGGAACGATCATCGAGACGACCTTCTCGATCACGATCGAGGCGATCATCATCGGCAGTGAGGCGATGATCGCGTCCCAGGCCATCTTCCCGATCTGCTTGACGGAGACGCAGCCCTTCACCAGGACATCGATGACGGCCTTCCCCAGGCCGAGGATGCCTTCCACCTTGGTGTCGAACCACCGTTTGACGCCGGTCTTGATCGCACCCCAGAGGTGGTCCTGGATACCGGACCTGGCCGAGCTGCCCGCCTTGCCGATCCAGCCGCCCGGGTCCGGTGCGATGTCCGCGACCAGTGCCGCGAACTTGCCCAGCGCCTCGATCGCCGCCCGGGCGAACTTGATCGCGCCCAGGATCACCGCCTGATAGGCCTTGATGACGGCCTTGATGCCCGCCTCAAGGACGTCGAGCAGTGCGTTCAGGCCCGCGGCCAGCGCGTCCAGGAGCGTGTTCACGGCCTTCTTCAGGCCGTCCGCCAGCGTGTTGACCGCCGCGATCGCCGAGTCCCGAAGGTCCTCGATCGCCTTGCGGAACTTGTCCCGCAACTCGGGGAACGCCGCCAGCAGCACGTCGCCGATCGCGATCAGCGCGTCCGCGAGCACATTGATCGCCGCGATCGCGAGGTCGCGCACGAAGTCGATGGCCTTGTTCGCCCACTCCTTGAACGTGTCGATGATGCTGTTCACGGCCTTGCGCGCGGCGTCGAACACCGCCGTGACGGCCTCCAGGAGTGCGGTGAAGAAGCCCTTCACCTTGTCCGCGATCCAGCCGAAGAAGCCTCCGGAGGGCTTCTCCTCCTCCTTCTTCTTCTCCGCCTCCTTCTCCGCGTTCTCGCGCTCCGTGTCGATCTGCTGGTTGTCCTTGTCCTTCCTGTCGCCGACCTCCTTGTCCTTTTCGTCGCGGGCCTTGACGATCTCCTTGTTCTTGGCGGTGTGCTCCTTCTCGGAGTTCCTGTCCGCCTCTTCGACCTTCTTGTCCTGCTCGGTGCGCCAGGTCTCCCGTTCGCGCCGCGCGTTCTCGGCGGCCCGGCCGCGTTCCGCGGTCTGCTTCTCCGCGTTCTGCGTGACCTCACGGTCGATCTCGGTCTGCTTCTCCTGCTTGGACTGCTGCTCGCTCTGCTGGTGCTTCTTCTCCTCGGCGGCCAGATCGCCCTGTGCCTGTCCTGCCGCCCCCTGGATCTCACCGCCGCGCTCCTGCTTGGCGACCGCGCCCACTCCCGGTTCGGCCCGCGATCCCTTGGCCGCGCCGACGCTGCGCCTGGCAGCCGCGCGGCCGGTCGCCTTACCGACGAGCTGCTCCTGCGGCGCGTTCGGGAAGATCTGGTCCTCGCCCATCGGCTTGGCGGCGTCCTCGCGCCCCGTCCTCTGGAGGTCGGACTGCTTGTTCTTGAGAGCCTTGACCTGGTCGTCCGTCCGTTTGGGGTCGCTCGCCCCCTCCAGCCGGATCTTCGGCGCGGGACCGACCGTCCTGTTGCGCAGTGCGGGGTCCACGGTCGGGATCGCGTCGGCTGCGGCCTCCACGTTCTTCGCCTCGTCGGCGCTCAGCTCCGCCGCCACGGGCATGGGCGGCGGAGGAGCACTGTCCGTGGGTTTCGCGCCGCCGGCCTTCTCACTGCCCTTGGCCTGCTGCTTGTCGCCCTGGTCCTTCGGCCCGAGCTTTTCCACCTTGCCGGTCACCTGTGCGGCCGGCGACGCGGCCTCGGGCGGCCCCGACTGCGTGCGCGGCGCGCCCGAAGGGCGTTCCCGCTTCGGCGGCGCCGCGTTCAGCCGTTTCTGCTCCTCTCCGACCTTCCTGTCCGCTGCGGCGTCCACACCCGGTAGCGCGGCGGCCGCTTGGTCCGGCGCCAGCTTGCTCACCGTGCCGATCGCGGCCTTGGGGTCCTGGCCGGAGACGTCCGGCGGCTCCTCGTCCTTCTTCTCCTCGGCCGCGGCGCCTGCGCCCCCGCCGCAGCTGCCGCCTGCCTCGTCCTTCTCCGCCGCGGGCTCCGGCGGGGCACATCCGCCGCCGTCCTTCTCCAACGACGCTTCCGCGGCGGGGCCCGCCGCCTCCGCGCCGGGGGCGCCTGCCTGTTCGGTCACCGGGCTCACAGCGGCCTGGGCGGCG
>Ga0196960_10000535_pt1 | contig 12723 bp, 12 predicted proteins | sample S3v_5metaG_FD_183187 | JGI IMG/M metagenome (GOLD analysis project Ga0196960, IMG submission 183187) | Soil microbial communities from Anza Borrego desert, Southern California, United States - S3+v_5 | ecosystem: Environmental > Terrestrial > Soil > Desert | place: USA: California | collected... | reverse complement strand
CCGGGGCAGCCGGCCGCGTGGGCGAGCCGCGCCCCACGGACTGAGCGGCGGCACGCCCGGGGGGCCGGGAAGAGCTGAGGGCAATCATGACGTTCCGGTGCGACGGGCCCCGGGCCCCGTGGCATACTTCGTGAGCGCTCCGCATCCCCCGTCGGAGCGACGGACCGACGCCGGGCAGCTCCCCCCGTGGCTGCCCGGCGTCGCCGTTCTCCGGCGGGGGTGCGTCGCGGGGTCCTGGAGCGGGAGCGCTTAGGGTTGAGGCCGTGAACTTCCCCGATACCTCCGCCGAGAGCGCCACCGGATCACCGGTCTGTTCCACCAAGGGCTGCCGTGCCGACGCCGTGTGGGTCCTCGCCTGGAACAACCCGAAGCTGCACACCCCCGAGCGCCGCAAGACCTGGCTGGCGTGCGACGGGCACCGGGAGCACCTCTCGTCCTTCCTCGGTGTGCGGGGTTTCCTCAAGGACGTCGTGACGCTGGCGGAGTGGGAGTCCTCAGCCGCCGATCGCTGACATCGGGCGGTCGGGCTGCAGGAAGGCGGGGTCGTCGAGACCGGAGCCCGCCTTCTTGCCCCACATCGCGAGCTTCCAGATCCTGGCGATCTCCTCGTCCGGCGCGTCGGAGCGCAGGGCGCCGCGCAGGTCGGTCTCCTCGCGGGCGAACAGGCAGGTGCGGACCTGCCCGTCGGCGGTGAGCCGGGTGCGGTCGCAGGCTCTGCAGAAGGGCCTGGTCACAGAGGCGATGACACCGACGCGGTGCGGGCCGCCGTCCACGGTCCAGCGCTCCGCGGGGGCGGATCCGCGCTCCTCGTCGCCTTCCGCGGTGAGGGTGAAGCGCGTGCGCAGCGAGGCGAGGATGTCGCCCGCCGTGATCATGCCGTCGCGCTTCCAGCCGTGCTGGGCGTCGAGCGGCATCTGCTCGATGAAGCGGAGCTCGTAGGCGTTCTCCACGGCCCAGGCGAGCAGCTCGGGGGCCTCGTCCTCGTTGAGGCCGGGCATGAGGACGGAGTTGACCTTGACCGGGGTGAGTCCTGCTTCGCGGGCGGCCTGGAGCCCTTCCAGCACGTCCTTGTGCCGGTCACGGCGGGTGAGCGTCTTGAAGACGTCGGGGCGCAGGGTGTCCAGGGATACGTTGACCCGGTCCAGGCCTGCCGCCTTCAGCGCGGCGGCGGTGCGCCTGAGCCCGATGCCGTTGGTGGTGAGCGACATCCTGGGGCGGGGCTCCAGGGCGGCGCACCGCTCGACGATGGAGACGAGACCGGGGCGCAGCAGCGGCTCACCGCCGGTGAAGCGGACTTCCGTGATGCCGAGAGCGGTGACGGCGATGCGGACGAGCCGGACGATCTCGTCGTCGCTGAGCAGGTCGGGCTTGGAGAGCCACTGCAGGCCTTCTTCGGGCATGCAGTAGGTGCAGCGGAGATTGCACTTGTCGGTCAGTGAAACGCGCAGGTCGGTGGCGACCCGGCCGTAGGTGTCGACGAGCACTGTGGGCCCCCTCCCCCGATGGTGTCCGCGGTTGCGGTCTGACTCCTTCGAGACTACGCGAGAGCGGTGACATCGCGGGGGCCCGGTTGGCACGAGGTGCGGCGGGGCCCCGTCGTAGGTCTCTACGACGGGGCCCCACGCGAGGTGCGGCAGCCGGGTCAGTGGGCTCCGGTGCCGGTGAGGGACTTGACCTCGAGTTCGGCGTACTTGCCCTTGTCCGGCTCCTCCTTGGAGAGGACCGAGCCGACCCAGCCGAGCAGGAAGCCCAGCGGGATGGAGATGAGGCCCGGGTTCTCCAGGGGGAACCAGGCGAAGTCCACGTCCGGGAACATCGAGCTGGCCTTCCCGGAGACGACCGGGGAGAACAGCACCAGGAAGACGGACGAGGCGAGACCGCCGTAGATGGACCAGAGGGCGCCCTGGGTGGTGAAGCGCTTCCAGAAGAGGCTGTAGAGGATGGTCGGCAGGTTGGCCGAAGCGGCGACGGCGAAGGCCAGGGCCACGAGTCCCGCGACGTTCAGGTCGCGGGCCATCGCGCCGAGTCCGATGGAGACGACGCCGATCGCGACGGTGGCCCAGCGGGCCGCGCGCATCTCCTCCTTCTCGGTCGCCTTCCCCTTGCGGATGACGTTGGCGTAGATGTCGTGGGCGAAGGAGGACGAGGAGGCGAGGGTGAGGCCCGCGACGACGGCGAGGATCGTGGCGAAGGCGACGGCGGAGATGACGGCGAGCATGATGGCGCCGCCGGTGGTGCCGACCCCTCCGAGGTACTCGGCGAGCTGGGGCGCCGCCGCGTTGCCCGCCGGGTTCTTCGCCTTGATCTCCTCGGGCCCGATGAGCGCCGCCGCACCGAAGCCGAGGGCGATCGTCATCAGGTAGAAGGCGCCGATGATGCCGATGGCCCAGTTCACGGACTTGCGGGCGGCCTTGGCGGTCGGGACGGTGTAGAAGCGGATCAGGATGTGCGGCAGACCCGCGGTGCCGAGCACCAGCGCGATCCCGAGCGAGATGAAGTCCAGCTTCGACACGTCGGTGACGCCGTACTTGAGGCCCGGCTCCAGGAACGCGGCGCCGTGGCCGCTCTTCTCCGCGGCGGTGCCCAGCAGGTCGGAGATGTTGAAGTCGAACTTCCAGAGCACCATGAGGGTCATCAGCAGCGCGCCGGCGATGAGCAGGACGGCCTTGACCATCTGCACCCAGGTGGTGCCCTTCATGCCGCCGATGGTGACGTAGAGGATCATGAGGACGCCGACCAGCGCCACGATGAGGATCTTCCCGGCGTCGCTGGTGATGCCGAGCAGCAGCGCGACGAGGACTCCCGCGCCCGCCATCTGCGCCAGCAGGTAGAAGATCGACACGACGATGGTGGAGACGCCGGCGGCGGTGCGTACCGGCCGCTGCCGCATCCGGTAGGCGAGGACATCGCCCATGGTGTAGCGGCCCGAGTTGCGCAGCGGTTCGGCGACGAGCAGCAGGGCGACGAGCCAGGCGACGAGGAAGCCGATGGAGTAGAGGAAGCCGTCGTAGCCGAAGAGGGCGATGGCGCCGGCGATGCCGAGGAAGGACGCCGCCGACATGTAGTCGCCGGAGACGGCGAGGCCGTTCTGGAAGGCGGTGAACTGCCGACCGCCCGCGTAGAAGTCCGAGGCGCTCTTGGTCTGCCGGCCGGCCCAGACGGTGATGCCCAGGGTCGCCGCGACGAAGACCGCGAAGAGGGTGATGATCAGCGGCCGGTGCTCGGTCGTCGACGACGACGCGGCCAGCTGGGTCAAGGTGTGCGATGCGTACGCGGCGCTCATGCGTCGGCCTCCAGACGGGACTTGATCGCCGCGGCCTGCGGGTCGAGCTTGTTCGTGGCGTGGCGCGAGTAGAACCAGGCGATGAGGAACGTCGTGGCGAACTGGGCGAGGCCGAACACGAAGGCGACGTTGAAGTTCGCGAAGACGATCTTGCTCATGAAGCCGTCGGCATAGCTGGACAGCAGTACGTACAGCAGGTACCAGGCGATGAACCCGACGGTCAGGGGAAAGGCGAAGGAGCGGTGGGAGCGGCGCAGCTCGGCGAACTCCGCACTGTGCTGCGCGGCGAGGAACGCCTCGGTCGTGGGCTGGACGGGACTGCCGTCCTCAGGGCTCTGGGGCGGCGGTGCTTCGGTGGCCACGGATTCTCCTCGCGACGCGGGTGCGGTGGTGGTCGGGACGGTGGGTCTCACGGGGGAGTCCTCCGCGTTGTGGGGTGGCGGGGGCTGGATATGCACGACTCCCTGTGCAACGGCACGGAGAGCGCGGCGTAGCGGTTCACCGCAGGTTCGGTCTTCTCCCGCCGGCTCCCCCGGATGCGCCCCCTCAGGTCACACCTCGAACTCACTTGCCCGTATTCATTGATGTGCCGGGAAGGTCGGCGATAACTTCACTGGTCATGTACCGGACCGGACACGCCCGTGTCCGGCTCCACCGGCACGGATGATGTGGAGAACCCATGGCTCATCTGGCATCCAGACGGACTCGCGCACTCACGCTGCCCGTCGGACTCGCGCTCACGGCCTCGCTCGGCTTCCTTCCGACGGGGACCGCGACCGCGGCACCCGCGGACGAGCCGGTGGCCGCGGTTCGCACGGACGGCCCCGAGCTGTCGTACGTCGTGAACACGCGCGCGGGCCACGGCACCGCCAAGCAGGTACGGAAGGCGATATCCGCGGCCGGCGGGACCGTCGTGGCCTCGTACGACAAGATCGGCGTCATCGTCGTCCACTCGCAGAACCCGGACTTCGGCGCGACGATCCGCAAGGCCAAGGGCGTCCAGTCGGCGGGCGTCACCCGGACCAGCCCGCTCGTCCCGCAGGCGACGAAGGACATCGGGGTCGAGCAGCCCCTCACCGCCGGCCAGGCACGGGCGGCGTCGCAGGACGCGGTGGCGGGTCAGGACCCGCTGGAACCGCTGCAGTGGGACCTGCCCGCCATCAAGGCGGACAAGGCGCACGAGAAGTCGCTCGGCAGCAGCGAGGTCACGGTCGCGGTCCTCGACACGGGTGTGGACGACACGCACCCGGACCTGGCCCCGAGCTTCGACCGCGAGGCCTCGGTGAACTGCGTGTCCGGCGCCCCGGACACCACGGACGGCGCCTGGCGGCCCGCGGCCGGTGAGAGCGCCCACGGCACGCACGTCGCGGGCACCATAGCCGCGGCGAAGAACGGCACCGGCATCACCGGTGTCGCGCCCGGCGTGAAGGTCTCCGGCATCAAGGTGTCCACGCCGGCCGGATTCTTCTACACCGAGGCCGTCGTCTGCGGCTTCGTCTGGGCCGCCGAGCACGGCGTCGACGTGACCAACAGCAGCTATTACACCGACCCGTGGCTGTTCAACTGCAAGGACGACCCGGACCAGGGCGCCCTGGTCGAGGCGGTCACCCGCGCCACCCGTTACGCGGAGGGCAGGGGCGCCGTCAACATCGCCGCGGCCGGCAACTCGGACCACGACCTGGCCCTCGACGCCATCGAGGACCCGACGAGCCCGAACGACACGGTTCCGGTCACGCGCACGGTCGACCCGAGCGCGTGCCCCGACATCCCGACCATGGTCCCGGGTGTCGTGACGGTCTCCGCGACCGGTGCGAAGAACCTCAAGTCCTCGTACTCGAACTACGGCCTCGGGGTCATCGACGTGGCTGCCCCGGGCGGTGACTCGACGCGCTACCAGACGCCGGAGGCACCGGCCGAGAGCGGGCTGATCCTCTCCACGCTGCCCGGTGGCGGGTTCGGTTACATGGCGGGCACCTCGATGGCGTCCCCCCATGCCGCGGGGGTCGCGGCCCTGATCAAGTCGACCCACCCGTACGCGTCGGCGGCCGGGGTGAAGGCGCTGCTGACCCGTCAGGCCGACGCCACCGCGTGCGGCGCTCCGTACGACATCGACGGTGACGGCACCGTCGACGCCGTCTGCGAGGGCGGCGAGCAGTACAACGGCTTCTACGGCGCCGGTGTGGTGGACGCGCTGGACGCGGTCCGCGGGTAAGGCATGGAGGAGGGGCCGGGGACCGCTGTCCCCGGCCCCTCCCCCGTACAGGTGCGACTACGGCTTGCTGAGCACCTTGAGCGCCGTGCGCTCGTCCGTCGCCTTGTTCGGCGACGGCGTCCGTGGCGCCGAAGGCGCGGGCGATGCCGGTACGGGCCTGATGGCGGCCCAGCGCGATGAGCCGCTCGGCGGCCGAGCCGCTCGGCCGCCATGACGCCGCACAGGCCGGCCGCGCCGTCACCGACGACCGCCAGGACCCGCAGGAACACGTCGGCGGGCTGCTGGACCGTGGCGTCGGGCACCTCCTCCGCACGGACGCCGTGGGGGGCGTGGATCACAGCGGCGCGCATGCGTGCGGGTTCCTCGCTTGTCTCAGATTCCGGTACTCCTTTCGCGGTACGCCCCGGGGTCGGCGCCGGTGGGATCCGCAGATCCACCGAGCGTCCCCCGGGTGAGCAGGTACTGCGCTGCGATGTAGGTCAGCATGATCCAGAAGTCGTGGGCAGGCAGCTGCGGCCGGTCCGCGATGCCCGTGGCGATGAGCGCGTCGGAGAGCAGGAAGAGCCCGCCGCCGAGTGCCGCGAGGCGGCCGAGGGCGCCGGCCCGCCAGGCCATCGCGGTGAGGAGCAGGCCGTAGCCGGTGAGGGGGATCCGCAGTCCGCCCGGCAGGCCGGGCCACAGGAGTACGACGAAGGTCACGAGGAGGGCGGCGTAGGCGAGACCGGCCGGCCGGGAGACCCGGGCACGCCCGAAGAGCCACAGGTAGCAGACGTGGCCGAGGGCGAAGGAACCCATCCCGGCGAGGAAGGCCGCCTCCGCGTCCGGCATCAGCAGCACGTCTCCGCCCCAGCCGAACAGCAGCGCGGCGATGAGCAGCCGGGGGCCGCCCCGCGCGGCGGCGTGGGCGGCGAGCAGCGGCATCAGCAGCGGCTTGGTGGCCAGGTGGGCGGCGTCGACGCCGGTGAGGAGCCCGGTCAGGTGGAGGGCCGAGACCGCGAGGAAGGCGGCGAGCAGCGGACGTACGAGCCGGGGCGCTCCCGCGCGGGGCGTCATCCGGTGCGCTCGGTGGCGGCGCGGGGCCGCACGGTCGCGCCCACGGGGGCGCCGGCGGTGCGCGAGGGCTGCCAGCCCGGAGCGCGGAAGATCCGTCCGGCCCGTTCGCCCCAGGTGGTGGCCGCCCGTACGTCGCGGGTGATGGCGGCGTATTCGTGGGTGGCGACGCGCAAGGGGTTGTAGGTGGCGATGTTCTTGGTGAGGCCGAACACGGGCCGCTCGGTCTCGGCGGTGAAGGAGCCGAAGAGCCGGTCCCAGAGGATGAGGATCCCGCCGAAGTTCCGGTCGAGGTAGCCGCCCTGGGAGGCGTGGTGCACCCGGTGGTGGGAGGGCGTGTTGAGGACGTACTCGAAGGGCCGGGGCAGCTTGCCGACCCGTTCGGTGTGCACCCAGAACTGGTAGACGAGGTTCGCCGAGGAGCAGAAGGCGAGTGCGGCCGGGTGGACCCCGCAGGCGATGAGCGGGAGGTAGAACGGCCAGACGGTGAGGGACGTCCAGGGCTGGCGCAGGGCCGTGGTGAGGTTGAACTTCCGGCTGGAGTGGTGGACCACGTGGCAGGCCCAGAGGATCCGGACGACGTGATGGCCCCGGTGGGACCAGTAGTAGAAGAAGTCCTGGGCGAGCAGCATCAGCAGCACCGTCCACCACAGGACGGGGACGCGCAGCGGGGTCAGCTCGTGGACGGCCGCGTAGATCGCGACGACGGGTATCTTCCACAGCAGGTCGAAGGCCAGGCTGCCGAGTCCCATGGTGACGCTGGTGGCGGCGTCCTTGGCGTCGTACCCGGCGGCCTCCTCGTCCGGATGGAGCCGGTGGGCCACCATTTCGAGGACGGTGAGCAGGACGAAGGCCGGGATCGACCACAGCACGACATCGGGCAGGTTCGGCTCCATCCGAGCACCGTAGGGCCGCCGGGGGCGCCGGGCATAGACGTTGTTACCGACAAGTATGCGAGACGCGGCGTCATCAGGATCTGTCGGGTTCCGCCAACTGCCCCCCGTAGGATTTCCGGCACACGCGCCGTCGAGGGGGAGGAACGCACGTGACCGGTACGGAAGGTGCGCTGATCCGCCCGGCCACCACGGTCATCAGGACGCTCGCCGGATCACTGCTGTCCCCCGGGCCGGACACGGCACCGGCCGCCGTGCCCGGCCCGCGTTTCCGGCGCCGTCGTCCCCCGCCCGGTGCCGTCCGCGGGTCCGCGGCGGGAGGTGCCCGGATGGGCCGTTGTCGGTCCCGGCCCGTATTCTCTGTGACCATGCTCGACGACCGTCAGACCGCAGCGCCGTGGCCGGCCGCGTATCCCCAGGGGTATGCGGTCGTCGACGTGGAGACCACCGGACTCGCCCGCGACGACCGGATAGTGTCCGCTGCCGTGTACCGCCTGGACGCGAGAGGCACCGTCGAGGACCACTGGTACACGCTGGTCAACCCCGAGCGGGACCCCGGGCCCGTATGGATCCACGGGCTCACCAGCGATGTCCTGGAGGGTGCGCCGCTCTTCCCCGAGGTCGCCGCGCAGTTGTCCGAGCGGCTCGCCGGGCGGGTCCTCGTCGCCCACAACGCGGCGTTCGACTGGTCGATGATCGCCCGGGAGTACGCGCGGGCGGCGGTCACCGCGCCCGTGGAGCAGCGGCTGTGCACCATCGCGCTCGCCAAGGAGCTCCGGCTGCCCCTGCCCAACCACAAGCTGGAGTCGCTGGCCGCGCACTTCGGTGTGGTGCAGCAGCACGCGCACCACGCGCTGGACGACGCCCGGGTGCTGGCCGAGGCGTTCCGGCCGTCCCTGCACGCGGCGGCCAGGGACGGGGTGCGGCTGCCGCTGCTGGAGTGCCGCCCGCTGACGGAGTGGAACGACTCCCCCGTCACCCCTCGCGCCGGGTACCGGCCGTCGCAGGGACAGGGCAGCTGGCGCCCCTCGCGCAAGCGCCCCGCGTGCCCTTATCCGAATCCCGGGCGCTACGAGCCGGACAGACCGCTCATGCAGGGCATGCGCGTGGCCTTCTCCGGGGACACCTCGATCGACAGGGAGCTCCTGGAGGACCGCGCCGTGGAGGCGGGACTGCACGTGGCGACCAGCGTGTCGCGGCTGACCAGCCTGCTCGTCACCAACGACCCGGATTCGGCCACGTCCAAGACGGTGAAGGCCAGGTCGTTCGGCGTCCCCATCCTGGAGGAGAGCGCGTTCACCCATCTGCTGAGGGATGTGGCACCGGCCGGGACGGCCGCCGTGCCGAAGCCGTCACCGTCATCGGAGTGAACCGGCGGCGACTCGCCCCGCACCGGCTCGCCCGCCGCCGCCATGCGCTCCACCCTGTGGCGCATGGCACGTTGTGAGGTTTGCGGAAACGACTACGGGATGTCCTTCGAGGTGCACGCGCAGGGCGCGGTGCACGTCTTCGACTGCTTCTCCTGCGCCATCCACCGCATGGCGCCCATCTGTGAGCACTGCCGGGTCCAGGTCATCGGCCAGGGTGTCGAGGTCGACGGCCACTGGTACTGCGGCGGCCACTGCGCCCGCGCCGAAGGAAGGGCGGGCATCGTGGACAAAGTATGACGGGCCGTCCCGTCCGCACGGGGGACCCTCCGTGCCGCACCCCATGGCCCCGGTTGTACGGTCATGGGGTGTACCGCTTCCTGTTGACCCGGCAGTGGGTGATCCTCACCCTCCTCGTCCTCGCCATGATTCCCACGATGGTGGAGCTGGGTTTCTGGCAGTTCCACCGGCATGAACACCGGGTCGAGCAGAACGCGCTGATCACGCGGAACCTGGAGGCGGACCCGGTCCCCGTCACCCGCCTCACCTCTCCCGGGCACACGGTGCCCCGCTCCGACTACTGGCGCGCCGTCACGGCCACCGGGACGTTCGACACCGAGCACGAGGTGGTCGTGCGCCGCCGTACCTCGCGGGACGAACGCATCGGCGTGCTCGTCCTGACCCCGCTGGACCTCAAGGGCGGGGGCACCGTCCTGGTCAACCGGGGCTGGGTGCCGGCCGCCGCCGACCAGCAGGCCTACCCGGAGGTCCCCGCCCCGCCCCGCGGCGAGGTCACCGTCACGGGCCGGCTCAAGGCGGACGAGACGACGGGTGCCAGCGGCATCAAGGACCTCGAAGGCCTGCCGGACCGCCAGGTGATGCTGATGAACAGCTCGCAGCAGTCGCACCTGCTCGGCCGCCCCGTGCTGGGCGGATACGTCGAGCTGACCGGTCCCGAGCCCGCGGACGGCAGCCCCGAGACGATCGCCGCCCCCGACGACAGCTCCATCGGCTCCCACATGGCGTACGCCGTCCAGTGGTGGCTGTTCGCCGCGGGGGTCCCCGTCGGCTGGTTCATCCTCGTACGCCGCGAGAAGCGCGACCGCGAAGAAGCCGCCGAGGCCGCCGAGGACGGCGAGAAGGCGGACCGGCCGGAACCGGCGACCGCCTGACCTCCGTGACGCCGGGCCCGTTCGTACCGGTTTCGCTGCTTAACGAGGCCGAGGTTCGGGAAGACGCCAGAGCGTGACCCCACCTATCGAGGACTACGCCATCATCGGCGATCTCCAGACGGGCGCCCTGGTCGGCAGGAACGGTTCCGTCGACTGGCTGTGCCTGCCCCGCTTCGACTCGGGCGCCTGCTTCGCGGCCCTGCTCGGCGACGAGGAGAACGGCCACTGGCGTATCGCCCCCCAGGGCACGGACAGCACGGAGACCTGCACCCGGCGCGCCTACGTGGACGACTCCCTGGTCCTGGAGACCTTCTGGGAGACCAGGACCGGGACCGTGAAGGTCATCGACTTCATGCCGCAGCGCGACAAGGCGCCGGATGTCATGCGGATCGTCGAGGGAGTCAGCGGCAGCGTCGACATGAGTTCCGTGCTGCGGCTGCGGTTCGACTTCGGCTCCGTGGTCCCGTGGATGCGCCGCTCGCACGGCCACCGCGTGGCCATCGCGGGCCCCGACTCCGTCTGGCTGCGCAGCGAGCCGCCGGTCAGGACGTGGGGCCAGCAGTACAGCACGTGCTCCTCCTTCACGGTCGCCGAGGGCGAGTCCGTGGCGTTCGTCCTCACCTGGCACCCCTCGCACTCCCCGCGCCCGAAGCTGATCGACCCCTACAAGTCGCTGAAGCACACCCTCGCCGACTGGGGGAAATGGGCCGCGCGGTGCACCTACCACGGCAGGCACCGGCAGGCGGTGCTCCGCTCCCTGATCACCCTGAAGGCGCTCACCTACGCCCCCACCGGCGGGATCGTGGCGGCTCTGACGACCTCGCTGCCCGAGGAGATCGGCGGCGTACGGAACTGGGACTACCGCTACTGCTGGCTGCGGGACTCCACCCTCACCCTGGGCGCGATGATCTCGGCCGGGTTCGTGGAGGAGGCGGCCGCGTGGCGGGACTGGCTGCTGCGGGCCGTGGCCGGTGATCCCGCGGACCTCCAGATCATGTACGGCCTCGCCGGTGAACGCAGACTTCCGGAGACGGAGCTGCCGTGGCTGAGCGGCTACGAGAACTCGGCTCCGGTCCGTACGGGCAACGCGGCGGTGCGGCAACGGCAGCTCGACGTGTACGGCGAGGTCATCGACTCGCTCAGAGTGGCCCGCGAGGCCGGTCTCGACGACAAGACACACGCCTGGAATCTGCAGCTCAGCCTGCTCGGCTTCCTGGAAGCCGCCTGGCGCGAACCGGACGAGGGGCTGTGGGAGGTCCGCGGGGAGCGCCGCCACTTCGTGCACTCCAAGGTGATGGCGTGGGTCGCGGCCGACCGTGCGGTGCGCACCCTGGAGGAGAACCCCGGTCTGCCGGGTGACGCCGACCGGTGGCGGGCGATGCGGGACGCCGTGCACGCGGAAGTCTGCGAGAAGGGCTACGACCCCGTACGCAACACCTTCACCCAGTACTACGGCTCCCGGGAGCTGGACGCCTCGACGCTGCTCATCGTGCGCACCGGCTTCCTGCCCCCCGACGACCCCAGGGTGATCGGGACCGTCGACGCGGTGCGCAGCGAGCTCGCCCACGACGGTCTGATCCGCCGCTACAGCACCGAGGGCGCGTCGGTGGACGGCCTCCCCGGTGACGAGGGCGCGTTCATCGCATGCTCGTTCTGGCTGGTCGACGCCCTGCTGCGGACGGGCCGCAGGGACGAGGCCGAGGTGCTCTTCGAGCGGCTGCTGGACCTGCGCAACGACGTGGGGCTGCTGGCGGAGGAGTACGACCCGGTGGCCGGGCGCCAGCTCGGCAACTATCCGCAGGCCTTCAGTCACATCGGCCTGGTCAACAGCGCGGTCGACCTCGCCCGTGCCGACTTGGCAGGATAGGGGCATGGATCTTGGACTGAAGGACCGTGTGTACATCGTCACCGGTGCGACCCGGGGGCTGGGCAACGCCACCGCGCGTGCCCTCGCCGCCGACGGGGCGAAGGTGATCGTTTCCGGCCGTGACGAGCAGGCCGCCGCCGAGGCCGCCGCCGAGCTGGGCCCCGACGCGCTCGGACTCGGTGCGGACAACGCCGACCCCTTGGCCGCCCGGCGCCTGGTGGACGCCGCGAAGGAACGTTTCGGCCGACTGGACGGCATCCTCATCAGCGTCGGCGGCCCCGCGCCGGGCTTCCTGGCCGACAACACGGACGATCAGTGGCAGTCGGCCTTCGAGTCGGTGTTCCTCGGGGCCGTACGGCTGGCCCGTACGGCGGCCGAGGCACTCGGCGAGGGCGGTGTCATCGGCTTCGTCCTGTCCGGGTCGGTGCACGAGCCGATCGCCGGTCTGACGATCTCCAACGGGCTGCGCCCCGGCCTCGCCGGCTTCGCCAAGTCCCTCGCCGACGAGCTGGGTCCGCGCGGCATCCGGGTCGTCGGGGTCCTGCCGGCCCGGATCGACACGGACCGGGTGCGCGAGCTCGACGCCCTGTCCGGCGACGCGGAGGCGTCCCGTAAGGCCAACGAGGCACGCATCCCGCTGCGCCGCTACGGCACCCCGGAGGAATTCGGGAAGACCTCGGCCTTCCTGCTCTCCCCGGCCGCCTCCTACCTGACGGGCATCATGGTGCCGGTCGACGGCGGCGCCCGGCACGGTTTCTGACGCTCCCGCGCGGAGCGGGCCGCCCCGGACCGCTCCACGCGGGGCTTCGCCCCGTCAGTTCACGCGTTCCGCACGGTGCTTGACCGCCTTCAGCCGGACCTCTGCGGGCAGTTCGTCCA
>Ga0196960_10000534_pt1 | contig 12750 bp, 13 predicted proteins | sample S3v_5metaG_FD_183187 | JGI IMG/M metagenome (GOLD analysis project Ga0196960, IMG submission 183187) | Soil microbial communities from Anza Borrego desert, Southern California, United States - S3+v_5 | ecosystem: Environmental > Terrestrial > Soil > Desert | place: USA: California | collected... | reverse complement strand
CCCCGCGACCCGCCGCCCCCTGGAGCTGCGGGTGCGCTCGGGGATCTCGCTGCGCGCGGTCCCGCGGAGCCTGCGCACCGGCCAGGCGGTGCGGCTCGGCGGCAAGGTGCGGAGCAAGGCGGCGCCGATCCCGCGCCGCGGCAAGCTCGTCGCGATCCAGTACCTGGAGGAGGCGACCCGCCGCTGGCGGCCGGTCCTCGTCACCCGCACCGACCACCACGGCCGCTACCGGGCCCACTACCGCTTCCGCTACGTCAGCGGCCGGGCGGCGATCCGGCTGCGGGCGACGGCGCTGGCGGAGGAGCGCTGGCCCTACGCGCCCGGCTCCTCGCCCCCGGTCACGGTCCGGGTCCGGGGCTGAGCTAGGGTTCGGCCCATGTCCCAAGCGACCCTCCACACCAGCGCCGGGGCGATCGTGCTCGAGCTTCACGACGAGGACGCGCCGAAAACCGTCGAGAACTTCCGCAAGCTTTCGGCGGACGGGTTCTACGACCAGCTCGTCTTCCACCGGGTGATCCCGGACTTCATGATCCAGGGCGGCTGCCCGGAAGGCACCGGCCGCGGCGGCCCCGGCTACACCTTCGAGGACGAGATCAACGACCACAAAGTCGTCCGCGGCGCGCTGGCGATGGCCAACGCCGGGCCGAACACCAACGGCTCCCAGTTCTTCATCGTCACCACCGGCGCGGCGCCGTGGCTCGACGGCAAGCACACCGTCTTCGGCGAGGTGATCGACGGGATGGACGTCGTCGACGCGATCGAGTCGACCCCGACCGACGCCTCCGACAAGCCGCTCGAGCCGCAGACGATCGAACGCGTCGAGCTGGACGAGAGCTAGCCGCCGGGCCGGGCCGCCGGCTCAGGACCGGCTCGCGTCGCGCAACAGCGCCAGCGGCTCCTCTTCGATGCGGGCGGCGATCCGCTCCACGCTTCGCAGCGTCAGGTTGCGTTCGCCGCGCTCGACGCTGCCCATGTAGGTGCGGTGGACGCCGAGGATCTCCGCGAACGCCTCCTGGCTGAGTCCGCGGGCCTGACGATACGCGCGCAGGTTCTGGCCGATGGTGCGCTGCAGGTCGCCCTCCATCTGCGGAACGCTCCCGCTCCGCTACTTGAAGGTCTACAGACCAATAAGTAGCATCCTGGCGGTGAATTGGCGGAGGGGGTGGGATTCGAACCCACGAGACGCCGAAAGACGCCTAACGGCTTTCAAGGCCGCCGCATTCAACCGCTCTGCCACCCCTCCGAAAGCGTCGCGCCGGGAATGCTAGAGATCGGGCGGCGAGCCCGATTGCGCTCGCGCTGATTGGATTCCCCGATGCGCCGGTTGCTCATCCTCGCCGCGGTGATGATCTTCATCGACGTCGCCTTCTTCGCGGCGATCGCGCCGCTGCTGCCGGAATACGTCGACGAGCTCGGCCTGACCAAGGCCGAGGCCGGGATCCTCTCGGCCTCCTACGCGGTGGGGACGCTGCTGGGAGCGCTGCCGGGAGGCTTCGTCGCCAGCCGCCTCGGTCCCCGCCGCACCGCGATCATCGGCCTCCTCCTCCTCGGCTGCTCCAGCTTCGTCTTCGGCTTCGGCGAGGAGATCGTGCTGCTCGACACCGCCCGCTTCGTCCAGGGGGTCGCCGGGGCGTTGATCTGGGCCGGCGCGCTGACCTGGCTGATCACGGCCGCGCCGGAGGACAGGCGCGGCTCGATCATCGGCAGCGCCCTGGGAACCGCGGTGGCGGGGGCGCTGCTCGGCCCCGCGCTCGGCGCGGCCGCCGGCGAGGTCGGCACCGAGCCGGTCTTCAGCTCCGTGCTCCTGATCACCGTCGGCCTCGCGTTCGTCGCCGCGCGGCTGCCGGAGACGAAGATGCCGGATCGCCAAGGGCTGGGAGAGGTGGCGGCGATCCTGCTCAGCCGCCCGGTGCTCCTGTCCGCGGTCTTCGTCGCCGTGCCCTCGCTGATGTTCGGGGCGATCGAGGTGCTGGTGCCGCTGCGGATCGACGACCTCGGCGGCGGGCACGAGATCATCGCCGCCGGGTTCATCGCCGGAGCCGCCCTGGAGGCGCTGCTGGCGCCGATGGCGGGGCGGATCTCCGACCGGGTCGGGCGCCGGCTCCCATACGTGACCGGGCTCTCGATCTGCACGGTGGGGATGGTCGGGATCGCGCTCGTCTCCGGCCTCGGGGAGATCCTGGGCGGGCTGATCCTGGTCTCGCTCGGCGCCGGCCTCTGCTTCGCCCCGGTCATGACGCTGATGTCGGACATGGCCGAGGCGAGCAGCCTCCACCAGGGCTTCGCCGCCGGGCTCTCGAACATGGCCTGGGCGTCGGGGCAGGTGGTCGGCGGCATCGGCGGCGGCGTCGCCGCCGGGATCACCGGCAACGCGGCGCCGAGCCTGGCGATCGCCGCGCTGCTGGCGGTCACGGTCCTCTACGCGTTCCGGAGGATGCAGTCGATCTCGGAGCCGAGAGCCGCGGCGGGCTAGCTCGTCTAGGCTCGGGGCATGGCGCGACGGAGCCGCGCGGCGAGCGGCGAGTGGGTCAACTGGGCGGGCGACCAGGCCTGCCGGCCGGCGCGGATCGTCCGTCCGCGGGACCGGGAGGAGCTGGCGGAGGCGATCGTCGCCGCTGCGGCCGCCGGGGAGAAGGTGCGGGTCGCCGGCTCCGGCCACTCGTTCACCGAAGCGGCGCTGACGGAGGGGACGATGCTCCAGGTCGAGGCGCTCGGCGGCGTCCTCGATGCCGACCCGGGATCAGGGCTGGTCCGGGTCGGCGGCGGCACCGTGCTCGCCGACCTCAACGAGGAGCTAGCCCGGCTGGGGCTGGCGATGGAGAACCTGGGGGACATCGACCGGCAGACGATCGCCGGCGCGATCTCCACCGGCACCCACGGGACCGGCGCCGGCCTGCGCAACATCTCCGCCCAGGTCGAGGGGATGGAGTTGGTGCTGGCCGACGGCACGGTCCGGCACCTGAACGCCGCCACCGACCCGGAGCTGCTGCGGGCGGCGCGGGTCGGGGTGGGGGCGCTGGGGGCGATCTCGGCGGTGACCCTGCGCTGCGTCCCCGCCTTCAACCTGCTGCGGGTCGACTCGCCCCACCCGCGTGAGGAGGTGCTCGACACGTTCGAGGAGCGGGCCGAGGCGCACGAACACTTCGAGCTCTTCACCTTCCCCTACTCGGACATGGCGCTGGTGCTGGAGCGCAACCGGCAGGACGGGCCGTCGCGGCCGCGCAGTCGTCGCGGCGCTTTCCTCAACGACGTCGTGCTGGAGAACTGGGCGCTGGGGTTGCTGGCGGCGACCGGGAAGGCGGTGCCGGGGGCGATCCCGGTCCTCTCGCGGGCGGCGGGCTACCTCGCCTCCGGCAGCCGCACCAGCGACCGCAGCGACCGCGTCTTCGCCAACGAGCGGCGGGTGCGGTTCACGGAGATGGAGTACGGGGTGCCGCGCGACGACGGGCCCGAGGCGGTGCGGCGGGTGATCGAGTGGGTGCGCTCGAACGAATACCCGGTCTTCTTCCCGATCGAGATGCGGGTGGCGGCGGCCGACGACGCCTTCCTCAGCCCCTCGCACGAACGCGACACCGCCTACATCGCCGTCCACCAGTACCGGGGGATGGAGTGGCGCCCCTACTTCAAGGCGGTCGAGGAGATCATGGACGACTACGGCGGCCGCCCCCACTGGGGCAAGCGCCACTTCCAGACCGCCGCGACCCTGGCGCCGCGCTACCCGGCCTGGGAGGAGTTCCGGCGCGCCCGCGACACCCTCGACCCCGGCCGCACCTTCGCCAACGAGTACACGGAGCGTGTGCTGGGCGCCTGAGCTAGAGGAACGTCTTGCCCTCGCCGCGGTAAGTGGGGACCTCGTCGACGATCGCGTCGCCTTCGACGAGGTAGAGGGTGTCGAAGCGCTCGCAGAGCTCTCCGGCCTTGGCGTGGCGGAAGTAGGCGCGGTCGCCGACTTCGAGGCGGGCGGCGGCCGCGCCCAGCAGCGGCGTCTGCACCTCGCCCGCGCCCTCGTCGCCGTCGAGCTCGAGACCCTCGGGCAGCCAGGGGACGGGGAGGCGCAGCGGGTCGCCGCTGCCGGAGGCGAGGTAGCCGCCGCCGAGCGCGGTTGCGGTCCCGGGCGAGGGCTTGCGGACGATCGGCAGCGCGAAGCCGGCGGCGGAGGTGAGGCGGAAGCGGCTGTAGTGGTCGAAGAGGGCGGGGGCGAAGAAGCCCGAGCCGGCGGTCACCTCGGTCACCGCCTTCTCGGCGGCGGTGATGTCGAGGCTGCCGGTGCCGCCGCCGTTGACGATCTCCAGCTCGACGAATTCGCTCAGCGCCGAGACGATCGCCTTCCGTCGCTGGGCCAGCTCTTCCGCCGAGCGCTTCTGCATGAAGCGGATCGCGGCGCCGCGCCGCCACTGGCCCGGCGGCCGATCGCCGACGCCGGCGATCTGCCCCTCGTAGGCCATCAGCGCGTCGAGTTCGATCTGCGGCCGCTTTTCGATCTCCCGCGCCAGCGCCACCGCGTCCTCGACCGTGTGGATCGGCGAGCGCTTCGGACCGACCTTGACCCGGCCGCCGAGCCACCACCAGCTGGCGTCGACGTCGATGCAGACCCGCAGCGGCGGCGCCCCCGTCCCCAGCACCGACTCGATCATCTCCAGGTGCGCGACGCTGTCGACCATCACGATCGGCGCCCCCTCCGGATGCGCCGCCGAGCGCAGCGCCAGTTCCTCCAGCGCCCCGGCGTCGGCGGTCGGGTAGGCGAGCAGCAGGTTCTCGAACCCCTGCTCGGCGAGCCACAACGTCTCCGGCAGCGTGAAGGTCATCAGCCCCTGGAAGCCCTCGTCCCGCGCCAGGATCGCTTCCAGCAGCGCCCGGCACCGCACAGACTTCGAAGCCACCCGGATCGGCTTCCCCCCGGCCCGCCCCAGCATCTCCTCCCCGTTCGCCCACATCGCCTTCAGGTCGACAAACGCAAACGGCGCCTCGACCTCCGCGAAGACCCGCTCGTAGCGCTCGTGCGACTGCTGGGGAGGGGCGGACACGGGCGGCCAGCCTACTCTTGAAATCCTCGGAAAATGCGAAGTGGATCACCAAAAGTCCGAAATACCGGCTAGACGGGTGTCCGTCTTGCGTCCGCGACCCTCTTTATGTTCGTTGGTGGAGGCGGGCAGCCGCCGCCGACCGGGGTGTTCCCTCGATTCGGTTCAAGATGCGGCCCGGTGTTCCACCACCGATCAGAGATCCGGCTGAGAAATATGCACCGCCAGGATCACAGTCCGCCTCCCATACGACTGCTCACATTGCGAGGGAGCAGCGTGAAGTGTCTATGGGGGTAGACACATCCTGCCATCCCCTATCGGATGGCAAAAGAGCCAAAAAGTAGACAAAACAATTCGGCTCAGCCTAGGAGGCCCTGAGAAGAAAGAACGGAGAGGGAGGGATTCGAACCCTCGAGAGAGCTTGCGCCCCCTACTCGCTTAGCAGGCGAGTGCCTTCAGCCACTCGGCCACCTCTCCACGCGCGCCCACGGCGCTTCGGACGATTGTAGGTATTAGAGGCCGAGCGGGAAAGCTACGTCTACCCTCCCGGCAGATGAACGCGACGCCCGACCCCATCCCTAGCGCCCACCTCGGGCGCCGTACGAAGATCATCGCCACGGTTGGGCCTGCCTGCTGGCAGGCGGGCGTGCTGGAGCGGTTGGTGGAGGCGGGGACGGACGTGTTCCGGCTGAACTTCTCGCATGCGGGGCCGGAGCGGCAGGCGGAGACGATCCTGGCGATCCGGGAGGCAGCCGAGCGGGTGGGGCGCGAGGTGGCGATTCTCGGTGACCTGCCGGGGCCGAAGCTGCGGATCGGGTCGCTGCGGGGCGATGTCGCCGAGCTGGAGACCGGGATGCACGTGACGCTGACCTCGGAGGAGGTCGAGGGGGACAACGACACGATCCCGGTCCAGTGGGAGGGGGTCTCGGACCTGGACCAGGACCAGCTCGTCTATCTGGCCGACGGGGCGATCCGGCTGCGGGTCAGCGACGCTGACGAGGGTGACGACGCGGTTGAAGCCGAGGTCGAGGTGGGGGGCACGCTCTCCTCGCATAAGGGGATGAACATTCCCGGCGGCGCGCCGCTGCCGGCCGCGACCGAAGGCGACCTCGACTGGGTCGATTTCGCGGTCGAGCAGGGGGTCGACATCCTCGCCGTCTCCTTCGTCTCCTCGGCCGGGGACCTCGCGCCGGTGCGCGAGCGGCTCGACGAGCTCGGCGCCGACATCCCGCTGATCGCCAAGATCGAGCGCCAGCAGGCGGCGGAGAACATCAAGGAGATCGTCCGCGAGGCGACCGGCGGGATCATGGTCGCCCGCGGCGACATGGGGATCGAACTGGAGCTGGCGCAGGTGCCGATCGTCCAGAAGCGGCTGATCCGCGCCGCCGGCTGCGCCTCGAAGGCGGCGATCACCGCTACCCAGATGCTGGCCTCGATGGTGAGCTCGCGGCGGCCGACCCGGGCCGAGGTGACCGACGTCGCCAACGCGATCTTCGACGGCACCGACGCGGTGATGCTCTCCGAGGAGACCGCGGTCGGCCGGCACCCGGTCGAGGCGGTGGAAGTGATGGACCGGATCGCGCGGGCGACCGAGCCCGACCTCCCCTACGGCGAGTGGCTCTTCCGCCGCACCGACCAGGCGACCCAGGACATCGCCGACTCGGTCGCGCAGAGCGCGGTCGGCGCCGTCTACCGGCTGGGGCTGAAGGCGATGGTGGTGCCGACGACGAGCGGGCGCACGGCGCGGCTGGTCTCCGCCCACCGGCCGAACGTGCCGGTGCTGGCGATCTCGCCGCGCATCGAGACCGTCCGCCGCCTTAACCTCCTGTTCGGCGTGACGGCGGTGCGCAGCGAATACGACTCGGACGTGCGGGGGCTGCTCGACCTCTGCGCCGAGATGGCGCGCCGGCACGGGATCGCCGAGTCGGGCGACCTGATCGCGGTCACCGCGGGGTTGCCCGAGCAGGAACTGGGGACCAACCTCTTCGAGGTGCATCGTGTCCCCTGACGGTCCCGCCGCACGGCTCGAGCGCGAGGGCGGGCTCGCGGTCATCACCCTCGACAGCCCGCCGCTCAACCTCTTCGACCAGCGGATGATCGACGACCTGCGGGCGGCGATCGCCGAGGTCGCGGCGGAGCCGCCGCGGGCGCTGCTGATCCGGGCCGAGGGGCGCGCCGTCTCCGGCGGGGTCGACGTCCACGTCTTCGCCGGGCTGACGCCGGAGCAGGGGAGCGCGCTGTGGGGCGAGCTGCTGGGGATGATCGACCAGGTCGAACTGCTGCCGGCGCCGGTCGTCTTCGCCGCCCACGCGCTCACCCTGACCGCGGCCTTCGAGCTGGCGCTCGCCTGCGACCTGATCGTCGCCTCGCCGAAGGCGAAGTTCGGGCTGGTGGAGAAAGTGGTCGGGCTGACGCCGTCGATGGGCGGGACGCAACGGCTGGCCGAGCGCGCCGGCAGCGGCCGGGCACGGCACTTCGTGATGTCAGGCGGGATCTTCGATGCGAAGGAGATGGAGCGCTGGGGCGTCGTCAACCTGCTCTACGAGGACCAGGACTTCGACGCCGCCGCGCGCCAGCTCGCCGAGGAGCTGGCCGCGGGGCCGACCAAGGCGCACGCGATGACCAAGCACATCCTCCGCCGCTTCCGCGAAGGCGGGATCCCGGCCGCGGACGAGGCGGTGCGGACCGAAGCCGCCGAGCTCTTCGCCACCGAGGACCTGCAGAACGCCGTCCGCACCTTCCTCGAGAAGGGCGGGCCGGGGCACGCCGAGTTCCACGGCCGCTGAGTCCGCGCCAGCCGTCGCCATGCGACGGTCGCTGCGGACTCCGCGCTGTAGGGTGGGCCCGATGCCGGACTTCGACCTGATCGCGAAAGGGATGGCGCAGGCGGTGCCCTTCGCCGGGCACCTCAACCTGGAGATTACCGAGATCTCCGAGGGCGAGGCGACCGCCGTCCTCCCCGAGCGGCCGGAGCTGATGAACCACGTCGGCTCTCAGCACGCCGGCGCCCTCTTCACCGTGGCGGAGACCGCCTCGGGCGCGGCCTTCGTCGGTGCCTTCGCCGAGCGGATGGGCGACCTGACCCCGCTCGCCCGCAGCGCCGAGATCGCCTACGAGAAGGTGGCCAGGGGCCCGATCACCGCCCGCGCCAAGCTCGGCATCTCCGTCGAGAAGGCGCACGAGATCCTCGACGCCGACGGCAAAGTCGAATTCCCCTGCGACATCGAGCTGACCGACGGCGACGGCGAGGTCGTGGCCGCCGCCAACGTCCGCTGGCACGTCCGGCTCAAAGAGCAGTCCGCCTAGCGCGCCTGCGCGCCAAAGCCCGTAGAATCGCCTCTCCGGGGAGCCACCCCCGACTCACGCGCCCGTAGCTCAGCTGGATAGAGCGTCGGTCTACGAAACCGAAGGTCACAGGTTCAAATCCTGTCGGGCGCGTTTACGGGTCCGCTTGGGAAGTGGGATCGGTCTGCGTCCGCAAGCCGGGTAGAGGATCGGCGTGCGGGCTGGGTCTCAGGGACATTTTTTGAAGGTCCGCCAACCGGAGGCGGGCGTACGATTTAGGCAATGTCTGGGCAAAAGAAAAGCCGCCGCTCTGTCGCCCTTCCGGCTATTCGGGAGGACGTGCGCCGCATTGCCGCCGCCCATGGGGCGGGCAATGTGCGTGTGTTCGGGTCTGTCGGCCGGGGCGAGCACGATGCCTCCAGCGATCTGGACCTTCTCGTCGATATGGCGGAGGGTCGCAGCCTGTTCGACCTGATCGCGTTGTCCAACGATCTGGAGGAGAGTCTCGGGGTCGAGGTGGATGTCGTCACCGAGGCCAGTCTGTCGCCCTATATGCGCGACCGCGTTCTCGATGAGGCGGTTGCGCTCTGAAGGACGAGGGCGTCTACCTGCTGCATATCCGCGACGCCATCGACAAGGTGTTCGCCTACACCGAGTCTGGCCGGACCGCGTTCTTCGAGAGCCCGATGATTCAGGACGCGGTTGTCCGCAACCTGGAGGTCGTCGGCGAGGCCACCAAGCAGGTGTCGGACTCGCTACGCGAGCGGGCGCCGGAGCTGTCGTGGCGCGAGATGGCCGGGATGCGCGACAAACTCATCCACGATTACCTCGGCGTCGATCTCAATCTCGTCTGGGACGTGGTCGCCTCGGAGTTGCCGGCCACCCGCGAGCGGATCGCTGCCTTGATCAAGGAGTTGGAGGCTGAGGGCAACCAGGAGGCTTGACCCCCGGCGAGCGGGCTGCCTTCATCGACTCCGACACCGCCTCGGCTGGCCACGAGATCAAGCGCGCTGCCGTCTAGGTTCAAATCCTGTCGGGCGCGTTGACGCTGTGCTCCGGCTCTCAGCCGAGCTGTTCCGCCAGCTCGACGATGATTCCCTCGGGGCCGCGGAGGTAGCAGAGGCGATAGATGTCCTTGTAGCGCTCCACCTCGCCGACAAGCTCTGCGCCGTGGGCTCGCAGGCCGGCGATGGTGGCGTCGAGGTCGTCGACTACGAAGGCGAGGTGGCGGATGCCCGGGGTGTTCGCCGGTGCCTGATGGTCGCCCTCCGGGCTCGGCGGGGCGTGGAACTTCACCAGCTCGAGTTTTGCGTGGCCGTCCGGGGTCGCCAACATCGCCATGTCGACCTGGACGTCTTCGAGCCCCACGATGCGGTCCACCCAGTCACCCTCGACCTGCCCTTCGCCCTGCGGCTGGAGCCCGAGCTCGAGGAAGAACGCCGTCGCGGCTGCGAGGTCGTCAACCACGATGCCGACGTGGTCCATGCGCTGGATCGTCATGCGCTCGACGATAGCGACGGCGTGCGCGGCAACGCTCCGGCAGCGCCGCCGCAACGCCCTCCTCGCAGGCTCCTGTCCGAGCCGTCCCACTCGAAGGGGCGGCGATGAAATCGACAGGAAGGAAAAACCCTGATGCGTGCAGTTATGAACTCGAAGCAGCTCTTGGTTGTGATAGCCGCGGTGGTGCTGGCTGTCGTCGTCATCCCGGTCGCTATGGCGGGGGCGGCAGGCAAGCAAGCTCCGGTCGCCAAAACCGTCAAACAGCTGAAGAAACAGGTCCGCACCCTGCGGCAGCAGGTCGCTGCCCTGCAGGGTCAGGTTGGCGGCCCGCGGACGCCGAACGGTCCGGCCGGTGGCGATCTGACCGGCACGTTCCCCGACCCCGTGATCGGGCCCGACGCCGTCGGCGCCGCGGAGATCCAGAAAGACGCCGTCGGGATCGAGGAGATTCAGGAGAAAGCCGTTGGCAGTGCAGAGATCGTCGACGACTCGGTCGGGACTGCCGACCTCAAACCCAATGCCGTGCAAGCCGAAAAGATCGACAACAACGCCGTTGGCACGGATGAGATCGCCAACGGGAACGTCGGCGAGATTGACATGAGCACCGAAAGCGTCGGCGGCCGTGCTCTGAAGCCCGTGATCGCGGTAATCGGACCCGGCGTGAACGTCAGCGCCGGTGTGCCCAAACAGACCCACGTCGCCTGCCCGGACGGGACCACGCTGATCGCCGGCGGTTACGCCTGGACCGACAAAGAGAGCAACTCGATCATCACCAACGCGCCCAGCAACGCGGCTCCGAACTCGACCTGGTTTGTCGAAGGCATGGTCGATTCCGGCAGCAACAACCTCTACGCATGGGCCAACTGCATGACGGGCGGGGACTGAGCATGACGACGCTGGTCGATCTCAAGAAAGCCCACCGGGCGACCTGGGCGGCGGGTGACTACGCCGCCGTCGCCCGGCACATCGACGAGGCGCCGCCGCGCGACCTGCTCGACCGGATCGAGATCCGGTCCGGGCAGGACGTCCTCGACGTCGCCACCGGCACCGGCAACGTCGCCCTGCGGGCGGCGGCTGCCGGGGGCCGGGTCGTCGGCCTCGATCTCACCCCGGAGCTGTTCGTCACCGCGCGGCGACGGGCGGCCGAGCAGGGCGTCGCTGTCGAGTGGCTCGAGGGGGACGCGGAGGAGCTGCCGTTCGCCGACGCCTCCTTCGACCACGTCCTCTCCGTGTTCGGCGTCCAGTTCGCGCCGCGGCACGAGGCGGCGGCGGCCGAGATGGCGCGCGTCTGCCGACCCGGCGGCAACGTCGGACTCGTCAACTGGACCCCCGTCGGCCTGATCGGCGAGCTGTTCACGATCCTGAGCGGCTACCTGCCGGCGCCTCCGGACTACGCCTCCTCGCCGCCGCTGTGGGGCAGCGAGGCGCACGTCGAATCGCTGTTCGCGGGGACGGACGTGAAGCTGGAATTCACCTACGGCTCCAACCCCTGGCGGTTCGCCTCGGCCGAGGAGTGGGTCGCGTTCCTCGAGACGAACTACGGGCCGACGCTGAAGGCGCGCGAGCGCCTCAGCGCCGAGGGTCGCTGGGAGGAGTGCCGCGGCGAGATCGTCGCGCTGGTCGAGCGCCGCAACGCGGCGGGCGACGGGTCGCTGCTGCTCTGGGCGGAGTACCTGGTCACGGTCGGCCGGAAGGCGGGCTGAGCTCCCGCTGCAGCCGGAGCATGCCGAGCTCGTGGGCATCCGCCGCCGCGAGCTCGGCCGGCTCCTCCGCCCGCTCGGCGTCGCCGGGCTCCCCGCGCCGGCGCAGCGCCTCGGCCAGCCCCGCCCGCGAGCGGGCGACGTAGGGCCGGGCGCGCATCCGCGACGAGCGCTCCAGCGCCAGCTCGAAGGTCGCGACCGCGTCGTCGGGCCGGTCCTGCGCGAGCTGGAGCAGCCCCAGCGAGTAGGCGACCGGGCCGAGCGTCAGGCCGACGACCCCGAACATGACCCAGAGCTCGCGGAACGGCTCCAGCAGCGGCTCGGCCCGAGCGGCCAGCGCGGCGGCGTCCCCGATCTGCCCGATCGCGTGCGAGACCATCGCCAGCGTCGGCAGGAAGTTGATGTCGCGCGGGATCGCCGCGAACCCGTCGGCGCTCAGGTCCTCGAGCTCCGCGCGTGCGCGCCGGGGGTCGCCGCCCTGCAGGCAGGACCAGGCGAGCGGCGCGCGCCAGCCCGGGAGGCCGCGCATCTCCCGCACCATCCGCTCGCAGAACGGCGTCAGGGCGCCGAGCTCGTCGCGCTCGTTGAGGATCGCGATCTTCTGGGCCCCTTGGTACTGGAGCACCAGCGGCATCAGCGTGCCCCCGTCGGCCTGGCTGCTCTGCCCCCGCTCGGCCGCTTCGTCCGCCGCCTTCGCGCCGCGCTCGTAATCGCCCTCCAGCAGGGCGCGCATCGCCCGCATCGCATCCCGGTGCACCAACGCCTGGAACTGCCGGGAGCGCTCCGCGATCTCGGCGAAGCGCCCGAGGTGGACCTCCGCCTCGTCGAGACGGCACAGTTCGAGCAGCGCGCCCGCGCTCCACATGTGCCCCTCGGCCGCCGCTGCGAACGCCCCGCGCGCCTCCGCCAGCTCGATCAGCTCGTCGGCGATCGCTAAGCGATCCGGCGCCATGCCGGGCCGCCAGCGCGCGTGCTGCGCGGCGGTCAGGGCGACGGTCAGAGCCTCGGCGTCGTCGAGCCGCCGGGCGATCGCCACCGCCTCGTCCGCGAGGCTCAAGATCCGCTCGTGCGGGGCGGAGTGGTCGTGGAAGAGGAGCACCGCGAGCCGCGCCAGCGCCTGCGAGCGCAGCGGCGAGTCGCCGTCGGGCAGGCGCTCGAGCGCCTCCTCGAGCAGCGCCACGCTCTCGGTGTCCTCGCGGCCGTACTGCTCCCAGGTCTGACCGCAATGGCCGAGCGCCGCCCGG
>Ga0196960_10000533_pt1 | contig 12780 bp, 6 predicted proteins | sample S3v_5metaG_FD_183187 | JGI IMG/M metagenome (GOLD analysis project Ga0196960, IMG submission 183187) | Soil microbial communities from Anza Borrego desert, Southern California, United States - S3+v_5 | ecosystem: Environmental > Terrestrial > Soil > Desert | place: USA: California | collected... | reverse complement strand
CCGCGAAGACCCCGAACGGCGCCGCCCGCATCGCGAGGCCGTCGCTCCAGGCGTGCCGGTGCTGGGCCGAGATCGGGGCGGCGAGACCGCGCCGCAGATTCTCCAGCGTCCCGCGCTCGCTGAACCCCGCGCCCCGGAACGGGCCCTCGTCCAGATCGGCGATCCAGTGGTGCCAGGCCCGCTCGACGTGTGCGACGGTGAGAGCCGAGCCGTGTCTGGCCAGCAGGAGCCCGGAGAAGATCGCGTACTCGGTGTCGTCCGTCCCGGCCGGATCGTCGCTGACGAAGCCCTCGATACGGCCCCAGCGGCGGCGGATCTCCGAGGGGCGCATGTTCTCGGCCGGTGCTCCCAGCGCATCCCCCACCGCGAGCCCGAGCAGCGCCCCCCTGGCCCTGTCGCCTGTGCCCGTCCCCGGACCGTCCGCCATGAGCTCCATCGTGCCGACCCTTCGCTCTCATCCGGAAGACCCGGAGGACCCGGAACGCTCGGATGTACGAGGTTTCCCCGATCGTGTCGAAGGGAGGCGCGCATTTCGTACAAATAGGCCACCTGGGTGAGGCCGTCGTGGCAGGTAAGTTCGGCCTTCCTTGCTGGCGGGAGGCCTTTTTCGTGCGTAGTTTCGACGGTGCGGAGCGGGAGAGGAACCACGGGTCCGCTCCCGGAAAAGGGGAGAGCTGTGTCCATCATCGAGACCGACGCCGTACTGCACGAGGCCCACCGGGACAACCACACCCACCGTGACGTCAACGGCGGCTGGCTGCGGCCCGCGGTGTTCGGCGCCATGGACGGTCTCGTCTCCAACCTCGCCCTGATGACGGGCGTCGCCGGAGGGGCGGTCTCCCAGCAGACCATCGTCATCACCGGACTGGCCGGGCTGGCCGCCGGAGCGTTCTCGATGGCCGCGGGGGAGTACACCTCCGTCGCCTCGCAGCGCGAACTCGTCGAGGCCGAGCTCGCCGTCGAGCGGCGCGAGCTGCGCAAGCACCCCAAGGACGAGATGCGGGAGCTCGCCGCGCTCTACGAGTCCCGGGGCGTCGAGCCCGCGCTCGCCCGGGAGGTCGCGCGGCAGCTGTCCAGGGACCCGGAGCAGGCTCTCGAGATACACGCCCGCGAGGAGCTGGGCATCGACCCGGGCGATCTGCCCTCGCCGCTCGTCGCCGCCGTGTCCTCCTTCGGCGCCTTCGCCCTGGGCGCCCTGCTGCCCGTCCTGCCCTACCTGCTCGGCGCCGGCCAGCTGTGGCCCGCCGTGCTGCTCGCCCTGGCCGGCCTGTTCGGCTGCGGCGCGGTGGTCGCCAGGGTGACGGCGCGCACCTGGTGGTTCAGCGGACTGCGCCAGCTCGTGCTGGGCGGCGCCGCCGCGGCGATCACGTACGGGCTGGGCTCGCTGTTCGGCGTGGCCGTCGGCTAGAGGGGCGGCAGTGACTGCGGCGGGAGCCGCGGACAGCTCCCGTGACAGGGTCCCGCCGGTGTACGGCGAAGGCAGGCCCCGGCACGGGACCTGCCTTCGCCGCTTCCTTCCGCGCAGCCGCTACCGCACGCTGGCGAAGCTCTTCCAGCCGGTGCCGATCTTGACGCCGGAGCCGATGCCGCCGGTGCCGTTGCCGGCGTAGCGGTACAGGTCACCGGTCGTGGTGCGGCCGAGGATGTCGTCCTTGCCGTCGCCCGTGAGGTCGCCGATGCCGACGAAGTCGGCCATGCCGCCCCAGCCGGTGCCGATCCTGGTGCCGGAGGAGATGGTGCCCTTGCCGGTGCCGTAGTAGCGGTACAGGTCGCCGTTGGTGGTGCGGGCGACGATGTCGGCGTGCTTGTCGCCGTTGAGGTCCCCCGCGCCGACGATGGTGAGGGACTTCCAGCTGGTGCCGATCCTGCCGGCGGAGGTGAGGACGCCGCTGCCGGTACCCGTGAACAGGTGCAGGTCACCGGTCGCGGTCTCGCGGGCCACCAGGTCGGGCAGCCCGTCCGAGGTGAAGTCGCCGGAGTAGGTCAGGCCGTCGAAGGCCGCCCAGCCGCTGCCGACCCGCACCGACGGGGACCCGGGTGTCACGACGCTGCCCCGCTGCGGGGTGTACCGGTGGAGATCGCCCGATCCGTTCTTGACCAGGGTGTCGTTCGCTCCGTCCCCGTTGAGGTCTCCGAAGGGTATGAGCGTGGACGTCGTGGGCCAGGTCCCGCCGTCGGCCGTCGCCGACACCCTTCCGGACGCGTTGCCCTGGTACACGAGCAGCGAGCCGTTCGTCCCGCGCGCGTACAGGTCCGGGAAGCCGTCGTCACCGACGTAGTCCCGGCGCGTCGGCGGGGCGGCCGGCTTCGCGGCCCCCGTCGCCGTCGTCCAGACCTGCTCGATCGAGTGATAGTCAGGCGTCAGCCCGAGCTGTTCGTTCCATACGGCGACGGCACGGCCGTCCGCGCCGGTGGCGACGGAGCCCTGTGCGTGGAGGTCGGCCTCGCCCACGTACACAGGTTCACCCCAGGTGCCGCCGGAGCGCACCAGCGCCCACAGCTCACCTTCGAGTGTCGTCCACATGACCGCGAGCGAGCCGTCGTGGCCGATGTTCGGGCCCCAGAAGTGGAACATGGACTTCTCCGCCACCGTGCGGGGCTGTGACCATGTGCCGTCCACCGCGCGGGTCGCCGCCCGGATGAGGGCGATGTCGCTCTTCCACAGCGCCGTCACCCGGCCGTCGGGTTCCAGCTGCGGTGGTGAGGTGGAGCCCCTGTCCGGGTCGGCGGGGAGGTATTCGGTCCTGCCCCACGTCGTGCTGCCGGCCGGGCGGTAGACGAATGGGCGGGTGAGGCTGATCTCCGACCAGGTGACCATGGCCGCACCGTCGGCACTCGTCTGTACGTCGAGATCCAATGTCGACGAGCCGCTGGTCCTGATGATCCCGGGGGCACTCCAGCCGGCCGAGCCCGCCGCTCGGGTCGACACCCGCAGGGCTTCCGTCCCGAAGTCGGCCTGCCAGGCCACGGTCACCGCGCCGTCGCCCGCCACCGACGCGTCCAGCTCGTACACGCTCCCCCCGCCGACGTGGACCGCATCGGACCAGGCGGCCCCCGGTGCCGCCAGATCGGAGGCGTACACCCCCACGTCGGTCTCGTCCTCCCCGGGGGTCGGGTCGCCGTCCCAGACGGCGGTGAGCCGGCTGCCGGGCCCGCTCAGCAGTTTGAGGTCATTCGCGAAAGGCGCTGCCGTGATCGGTGCGGGTGCCGTCCACGCACCGGCGCCGGGCAGGAGTGTCGAGGTGCTGTGCGAGTCGAAGCGCTCCGTCGTGAAGCGGTCCCAGGAGACCGTGGCCGAACCGTCCTCACCGGCGACCAGGTGCACGTCGGACAGATGCTGCTGATCGGCGACGATCCGCACCGGGGCGTTCCACGCGGTGGCGTCGGCCGACCGGGTCGCACCCCACAGTTCCTGCGGGCCGTCCGCGGTGCCACGGGTCCACACCGTGACGGCGGTGCCGTCCGGGGTGACCTTCACACCCGGGCTGGTGTTCGCACTGTTCGTGCCGGTCAACGCGGAGGGCGCCTCCCACGTCCGTTCGGCCGCCGACGCCGCCGGAGCCGCCATGACGAGCGCCGTGGTGGCGCCCGCGCCGACGAGACCGAGCGCCGGCGCCATCGTCAGCGTAGGTACAAGAGCGATGCCGATGATCTTGGTTCTGCGCATGTGTATCCCCCCAGTCGTATGTCAAACGACACTGAAGCTAACAGGGGAAACCGCGCCTCACCAGCGGTTTAGCCCCTCGCGTTCGCATGTGGACGCAGGCGTGCGGGTGCCTCGGTGCATCACGCGCCACCCTCCCGCCGGGAGGGGGCAGGCCCTCACCGCGGCCTGCGGGCGCGCCTCCGGTGTGACGTACGTCGTGACGCACGCCTCTGGGCGGATCGGGGGGAGCGGCCTTAAAGTGAGACGCTATACAGCGCTACACATAAGTAGCCATTACTCGGCGGTTTCAATTCTGTGACCGCTGGGAAAGAGCCGTAGACACCGCAGGCAACGACGCCTGCTCTCTGCGGTCTCCGGACGACGAATCCTGGATCGTCCGCTCGTGACCCCCGTCGCCACGACTCCGTGGTGTCCGCATGTTGGAACACTCTTTCCGCTTTTTGAGAAGCGTCCCATCATGTAACCTGCACGAAATTTCGCAGAGGGCCAGCGTCGTCCCTCGGCACAGCACATGCCACGACGACGACGGGAGAGCCGATGCGTTCCGACGCCTGGTCGCCCATGGACGGTCGCCCTGTCCAGCAGGGGATGTACGACCCCCGTAACGAGCACGACGCCTGTGGTGTCGGGTTCGTGGCCACTCTGACCGGTGTGGCCAGCCATGAGCTGGTCGAGCAGGCGCTGACCGTGTTGCGCAACCTCGAACACCGCGGCGCCACAGGATCCGAGCCCGACTCGGGTGACGGCGCCGGCATTCTCCTCCAGGTTCCCGACGCCTTCCTCCGCGAAGAGGCCGCGTTCGAGCTCCCCGAGGCCGGCTCCTACGCCGTCGGCATCGCCTTCCTGCCCGCGGACGGGTCCACCGACTCCGTCAAGCAGATCGAGAAGATCGCCGCCGAAGAGGGCCTCGACGTCCTCGGCTGGCGCCAGGTCCCGGTCACGCCGGACATCCTCGGCAACGGCGCCCGCGCCACGATGCCCGAATTCCGCCAGCTGGTCGTCGCCGACGGCGAGAGCACCGGCATCGTCCTGGACCGCAAGGCGTTCGTCCTGCGCAAGCGCGCCGAGCGTGAGGCCGGGGTGTACTTCCCCTCGCTCTCCGCACGCACGATCGTCTACAAGGGCATGCTCACCACCGGGCAGCTGGAGCCGTTCTTCCCCGACCTCTCCGACCGCCGCTTCGCCACCACGGTCGCACTGGTCCACTCGCGCTTCTCCACCAACACCTTCCCGAGCTGGCCGCTCGCCCACCCGTACCGCTTCGTCGCGCACAACGGCGAGATCAACACGGTCAAGGGCAACCGCAACTGGATGAAGGCCCGCGAGTCCCAGCTCGCCTCCAGCCTCTTCGGCGAGGCCCAGCTCGACCGGATCTTCCCCGTCTGCACCCCGGACGCCTCCGACTCCGCCTCCTTCGACGAGGTCCTGGAACTGCTCCACCTCGGCGGACGCTCGCTGCCGCACTCGGTGCTGATGATGGTCCCCGAGGCGTGGGAGAACCACGCGTCCATGGACCCGGCCCGCCGCGCCTTCTACCAGTACCACTCCACGATGATGGAGCCCTGGGACGGCCCGGCCTGCGTCACCTTCACCGACGGCACCCAGGTCGGCGCGGTCCTCGACCGCAACGGCCTGCGCCCCGGCCGCTACTGGGTCACCGACGACGGCCTCGTCGTCCTCTCCTCCGAGGTCGGCGTCCTGGACATCGACCCGGCCAAGGTCGTCCGCAAGGGCCGCCTCCAGCCCGGCAGGATGTTCCTCGTCGACACCGCCGAGCACCGCATCATCGAGGACGACGAGATCAAGGCGTCCCTGGCCGCCGAGAACCCGTACCAGGAGTGGCTGGAAACCGGCGAGATCGAGCTGGAGGACCTCCCCGAGCGCGAGCACATCGTCCACACCCACGCCTCGGTCACCCGCCGCCAGCAGACCTTCGGCTACACCGAGGAAGAGCTCCGCGTCATCCTCGCCCCGATGGCCCGCACCGCCGGCGAACCCCTCGGCTCCATGGGCACCGACTCGCCGATCGCCGCGCTCTCCGAGCGCCCCCGGCTGCTCTTCGACTACTTCACCCAGCTCTTCGCCCAGGTCACCAACCCGCCGCTGGACGCCATCCGTGAGGAGCTCGTCACCTCGCTGCGCTCCACGCTCGGCCCCCAGGGCAACATCCTGGAGCCGACCGCAGCCGCCTGCCGCGCCGTCACGCTGCCCTTCCCGGTGATCGACAACGACGAGCTGGCCAAGCTCATACACATCAACGCCGACGGCGACATGCCGGGAATGAAGGCCGCGACCCTCTCCGGCCTCTACCGCGTCAGCGGCGGCGGCGAGGCCCTCGCCGCCCGGATCGAGCAGATCACCACCGAGGTCGACACCGCCATAGAGGACGGCGCCCGCCTCATCGTCCTGTCCGACCGGCACTCCGACGCCGAGCACGCGCCGATCCCCTCGCTGCTGCTCACCTCGGCCGTCCACCACCACCTCATCCGCACCAAGCAGCGCACCCAGGTGGGCCTGCTGGTCGAGGCCGGCGACGTCCGCGAGGTCCACCACGTCGCGCTCCTGATCGGTTACGGCGCCGCCGCCGTCAACCCGTACCTCGCCATGGAGTCCGTCGAGGACCTCGTGCGCGCCGGTACGTTCATCGAGGGCATCGAGCCCGAGCTGGCCATCCGCAACCTGATCTACGCCCTCGGCAAGGGCGTCCTGAAGGTCATGTCCAAGATGGGCATCTCGACCGTCGCCTCCTACCGCGGCGCCCAGGTCTTCGAGGCCGTCGGCCTCGACGAGGCCTTCGTCGCCCAGTACTTCAACGGCACCGCCACCAAGATCGGCGGCGCCGGACTCGACGTCATCGCCAAGGAGGTCGCCGCCCGGCACACCAAGGCGTACCCCGCCTCCGGCATCGCGGCCTCGCACCGCGCGCTGGAGATCGGCGGCGAGTACCAGTGGCGCCGCGAGGGCGAGCCGCACCTGTTCGACCCGGAGACGGTCTTCCGCCTCCAGCACGCCACCCGTAACCGCCGGTACGACATCTTCAAGAAGTACACCGGCCGGGTCGACGAGCAGTCCGAGCGCCTGATGACGCTGCGCGGCCTGTTCGGCTTCAGGTCGGACCGCGAGCCGATCTCCATCGACGAGGTCGAGCCCGCAGCCGAGATCGTCAAGCGCTTCTCCACCGGCGCCATGTCGTACGGCTCCATCTCCCAGGAGGCGCACGAGACGCTCGCCGTCGCCATGAACCGGCTGGGCGGCAAGTCCAACACCGGTGAGGGCGGCGAGGACGCCGAGCGCCTCTACGACCCGGCGCGCCGCTCGTCCATCAAGCAGGTCGCCTCCGGCCGCTTCGGTGTCACCAGCGAGTACCTGGTCAACGCGGACGACATCCAGATCAAGATGGCGCAGGGCGCCAAGCCCGGCGAGGGCGGCCAGCTGCCCGGCCACAAGGTCTACCCCTGGGTCGCCAGGACCCGGCACTCCACCCCGGGCGTCGGCCTGATCTCGCCCCCGCCGCACCACGACATCTACTCCATCGAGGACCTGGCTCAGCTGATCCACGACCTCAAGAACGCCAACCCGGCGGCCCGCATCCATGTGAAGCTGGTCTCCGAGGTCGGTGTCGGAACGGTCGCCGCGGGCGTCTCCAAGGCCCACGCCGACGTCGTCCTCATCTCCGGCCACGACGGCGGCACGGGCGCCTCGCCGCTCACCTCCCTCAAGCACGCGGGCGGCCCCTGGGAGCTCGGCCTCGCCGAGACCCAGCAGACCCTGCTGCTCAACGGCCTGCGCGACCGCATCGTCGTCCAGACCGACGGCCAGCTCAAGACCGGCCGCGACGTCGTCATCGCCGCGCTGCTGGGCGCCGAGGAGTTCGGTTTTGCGACCGCGCCGCTCGTCGTCTCCGGCTGCGTCATGATGCGCGTCTGCCACCTCGACACCTGCCCGGTCGGCATCGCCACCCAGAACCCCGTCCTGCGCGACCGGTTCTCCGGCAAGGCCGAATACATCGTCAACTTCTTCGAGTTCATCGCCGAAGAGGTCCGCGAGATCCTCGCCGGGCTCGGCTTCCGCACGATCGAGGAGGCCGTCGGCCACGCCGAGTTCCTCGACACCGAGCGGGCCGTCACCCACTGGAAGGCACAGGGCCTCGACCTCGCGCCCCTCTTCCACGTGCCCGAGCTCCCCGAGGGCGCGGTGCGCCACCAGATCGCCGAGCAGGACCACGGACTGGCCAAGGCCCTCGACAACGAGCTGATCAAGCTCGCCGCCGACGCCCTCGGCGCCGACAGCGCCGAGGCCGCCCAGCCGGTCCGGGCACAGATCGCGATCCGCAACATCAACCGCACCGTCGGCACCATGCTCGGCCACGAGGTGACCAAGAAGTTCGGCGGTGCGGGCCTGCCCGACGACACCATCGACATCACCTTCACCGGGTCCGCCGGCCAGTCCTTCGGCGCGTTCGTCCCGCGCGGTGTGACGCTGCGCCTGGAGGGCGACGCCAACGACTACGTCGGCAAGGGCCTCTCCGGCGGCCGTGTCATCGTCCGCCCGGACCGCGGCGCCGACCACCTCGCCGAATACTCCACCATCGCCGGCAACACCATCGGCTACGGTGCGACCGGCGGCGAGCTGTTCCTCCGCGGCCGGACCGGCGAGCGCTTCTGCGTCCGCAACTCCGGCGCCACGGTCGTCTCGGAAGGCGTGGGCGACCACGGCTGCGAGTACATGACCGGCGGTCACGCCGTCGTCCTCGGTGAGACCGGGCGCAACTTCGCCGCGGGCATGTCGGGCGGCGTCGCCTACGTCATCGACCTCGACCTCGACAACGTCAACACCGGCAACGTCGGCGCCGTCGAGCTCCTGGACGACACCGACAAGCAGTGGCTGCACGACGTCGTGCGCCGCCACCAGGAGGAGACCGGATCCACGGTCGCCGAGAAGCTGCTGGCCGACTGGGACACCGCGGTCACCCGCTTCAGCAAGATCATCCCGTCCACCTACAAGGCAGTGCTCGCCGCCAAGGACGCCGCTGAGCTCGCCGGTCTCTCCGAGCAGGAGACCACCGAGAAGATGATGGAGGCGGCGACCAATGGCTGACCCCAAGGGCTTCCTGACCACCGGACGCGAAGTCGCCCGGACCCGTCCCGTCGGCGAGCGCGTCAAGGACTGGAACGAGGTCTACGTCCCGGGATCACTGCTCCCGATCATCAGCAAGCAGGCCGGCCGCTGCATGGACTGCGGCATCCCGTTCTGCCACAACGGCTGCCCGCTCGGAAACCTCATCCCCGAGTGGAACGACTACGCCTACCGCGAGGACTGGTCGGCGGCGTCCGAGCGGCTGCACGCCACGAACAACTTCCCGGAGTTCACGGGCCGCCTGTGCCCCGCTCCCTGCGAGTCGGCGTGCGTCCTCGGCATCAACCAGCCGCCCGTCACCATCAAGAACGTCGAAGTCAGCATCATCGACAAGGCCTGGGACAACGGCGACGTCACCCCGCAGCCGCCCGAGCGCCTCTCCGGCAAGACCGTCGCCGTCATCGGCTCGGGCCCGGCGGGCCTCGCCGCGGCCCAGCAGCTGACCCGCGCCGGCCACACCGTCGCCGTCTTCGAGCGCGCGGACCGCATCGGAGGACTCCTCCGCTACGGCATCCCCGAGTTCAAGATGGAGAAGTCGCACATCAACCGCCGCATCGAGCAGATGCGCGCGGAGGGCACCAAGTTCCGCACGGAGGTGGAGATCGGCAAGGACATCGACGCCGCCAAGCTCCGCCGCCGCTACGACGCCGTCGTCATCGCGGCCGGTGCCACCGTCTCCCGCGACCTGCCCGTCCCGGGCCGCGAGCTCAAGGGCGTGCACTTCGCGATGGAGTACCTCCCGCTCGCCAACAAGGTGCAGGAGGGCGACCTGACGGTCTCCCCGATCACCGCCGAGGGCAAGCACGTCGTCGTCATCGGCGGCGGCGACACCGGAGCCGACTGCGTCGGCACCGCCCACCGGCAGGGCGCGGCCTCCGTCACCCAGCTGGAGATCATGCCGCAGCCGGGCGCGGAGCGTAACGCCAACCAGCCCTGGCCCACCTTCCCGATGCTCTACAAGGTCACCTCCGCGCACGAGGAGGGCGGCGAGCGGCTGTACTCCGTCTCCACCACCCACTTCGAGGGCGACGAGGACGGCAACGTCCAGTCGCTCCACCTCATCGAGGTGGAGTTCAAGGACGGCAAGCTGGAGCAGAAGGCCGGCACCGAACGCGTCATCCCGGCCCAGCTCGTCACCCTGGCCATGGGCTTCACCGGAACCGACCAGGCCAACGGCCTCGTCCAGCAGTTCGGCCTGGAGCTCGACGAGCGCGGCAACGTCGCCCGCGACGAGAACTACGCGACCAACGTCGAGGGCGTCTACGTCGCCGGCGACGCCGGCCGCGGCCAGTCCCTCATCGTCTGGGCCATCGCGGAGGGCCGCTCCGCCGCGCGCGGCGTGGACCGCTTCCTGACCGGGACCAGTGCCCTGCACGCCCCGATCCGCCCGACGGACCGTTCCCTGACGGTCTGATCACGGCACACAGACGTCCCGTACAACGGCGTACGGAACTGAACGCGGCGCCTGCCCCGTCCCCGACCGGACAAGGGCGGGCGCCGCGGCGCGTCCGCGGGAGCACCGGACCAGGACGGCTCAGCCGGCCAGCGCCAGTGCCGACACGGCGGCCAGGGTGCCCGTCACCGACAGCACCAGACCGGTCCCGAGGAACCGGCCCATGCCGATCCGGGTCCCGTGCCAGCGGCACCGCTCGAACCACAGCAGCGTCGCCAGCGACGCCCACGGAGTGACCAGCGGCCCCGCATTGACGCCGATCAGCAGGGCCAGCAACTGCTCGTGGTTGCCCACCGGGACGGCCGCCTCGCCCGCCAGATAGGCCGGCAGGTTGTTCAGGACGTTCGACAGCCCCGCGCCCACCGCCGCCGACCGGAGCATCCCCGCGAAGCCGTCGTCCGAGCCGAGCGCGGACTCCAGCAGCCCGTGCAGGCCGTGTGCGCCGACCGTCTCCACCACCAGGAACATCCCCGGGACCAGCACCAGCAGCCGCCACGGCACCAGCGACAGCCGCAGCTCCTGCCTGCGCCGTACGGCGAACGCCGCCACGACGACCACCATCGCGGCCAGCGACGCCGACCAGAGCGGAACGTCCGCCACCAGGATCGCCAGCAGGAAGCCCGCACAGGCCACCGAGCAGATCCGCAGCAGGACGGGGTCCTCGGCCACCGGCGCCTCCGGCGGGGTGTAGCGGTCCTGCCCCTCGCCGCGGCGGCCACGCCGCCAGTAGAAGACCCACAGGCACACCGCCGTCACGGTGACCGACGCGAGCTGCGGCAGCCACATCACCGCGGCGAGACCCGACGGCGAGAGCGCCACCCGGTCCGCCGCCAGCAGGTTCGTCAGGTTGGAGACCGGCAGCAGCAGACTCGCCGTGTTGGCCAGCCACACCGTCGTCATCGCCAACGGCACCGCCGAGATCCCCAGCCGGGTGGCCAGCGCCAGCATGACCGGGGTGAGCAGCACCGCCGTGGTGTCGAGGTTCAGCGTGATCGTGGTGAGCGAGGCGAACAGCACGCACAGCCCGAAGAGCAGCGGGTAACGCCCCCGCCCCGCCCGCGCCACCCACGCCGCCACCACGTCGAAGACCTGCGCCCGGCCCGTCAGTTCGGCCATCACGATCACGGTGCCCAGGAACACCACCAGCGGCCCGACACGGCGCATCTCGTCCGCGGCCGGACCCGAGGGCAGCAGCCCGGTCGCCACTGCGAGCAGCCCCAGGGCCAGCAGGACCCCGGCGAGCCAGTCGAGCGGATGCAGCCGCCGGACGCTGCGGCGCATCCCTGGACCGGGCCCCCTGCCCTCCGGACTCCCGCCCTCCGGCCGCCCCGCCGCCGTATCCCTCACCATGGGGCGATGATCCCAGGAAGCGGACCCAGGATCCGGGGCCGGCGAGCTCACCGTCAGGCTCCGGTCAGCGCGGCCGTCCGCACGGCGACCACCGCGGCCAGCAGCAGGACCAGTACCACCCCGCCCGCCAGCTGCGCCGCCGACGTCCGCAGCCTCGCCGGCGCGTACGCGAGCCCGTAGGTCACCAGACCACCCGTCACCAGACCGCCGAGGTGCCCCTCCCACGAGGTGAACGCGGCGGAGAGGACCATCCACACCAAGAACCCCGCCATGAAGCGGTTGACCGCCCGCATGTCCCGGCCCAGGCGCCGGCTGATGACGTAGAAGGACGCCGCCAGGCCGAAGACCGCACCCGAGGCACCCACCGCGGTCGTCTCCGGCGACACCAGGTACACCAGCACCGAACCGCCCACCGCGGACAGCAGATACAGCGCCAGATACCGCGCCCGGCCGAGCTGCTCCTCGACGATCCGGCCGAGGTTCCACAGCGCGAGCATGTTGAAGAGCAGGTGCATCACACCGAACGACGCGTCGGGCGGCAGATGCAGGAAGGCGCCCGTCAGCAGCCGGTACCACTCCCCGTCGGCCACCCCCGCCAGCTCGAAGCCGGGATAGGTCTCGCCCTTGTAGTAGTACTGCCCGCCCGACGGATCGACCAGCACCGCCCCCAGCATCCCGAAACGGTCCACCGTCCCGGACCGCACCACCTCGACGACGTACGCGGCGACGTTCAGCGCCATCAGGACATACGTCACGACCGGAGCCGCAGCACCCGGCACCGCGCCGCCGAACAGCGAGCGGGCCTGACGGACCGAACGCCGCCCCTCCCGCACGCACTCCACGCAGTGATGCCCGACGGACGCCTCACGCATGCAGTCGGGACAGATGTACCGGTCGCAGCGCGTGCAGCGCACATACGTCTCGTACGACGGGTGGCGGTAACACGTGGTGGCGGCCTCCATGGCCGGCTCCTTCGTTCGTCGACGGGGAGGAGGGCCGCCGGGGGCGGCGGCGCTCAAGATAGCGAACGCCGGCGCACAGCGGCGCACCTGGGTACCGGGGCGCGATACGCCCGCAGCCCCCGCGGCCGCCGGGCAGGAGCCCGCGCCAGGACCGCAGGTCCCCGGGCCGGACCGCCCGGCTCCGCAGGTCCGGCCGCCGGCCCGCACACGGT
>Ga0196960_10000532_pt1 | contig 12792 bp, 13 predicted proteins | sample S3v_5metaG_FD_183187 | JGI IMG/M metagenome (GOLD analysis project Ga0196960, IMG submission 183187) | Soil microbial communities from Anza Borrego desert, Southern California, United States - S3+v_5 | ecosystem: Environmental > Terrestrial > Soil > Desert | place: USA: California | collected... | reverse complement strand
GCGTCCGGTGCCCAAGCCGTCCGAGGTCTTCCCGCCCGGCCGCAGGCCGGCGCCGGCTCCTGCGCCGGAGGAGTGCGCGGCGTCCTGGGGGCGGCGACGCGCCTGAGGGGTGCCCGGGAGTGGCCGGAATGCCGGGCTCGCTACCCTGGACGGCATGGACTACGTATCCGCGCTCGTTCCCCCCGTGGTGATGGCCGTCTTCTTCATCGGCCTCGTCATGACGATCATCAAGAGCCAGGGCGGCCCGAACAAGGCCAAGGAGGACGCCGCCGTGGACGCGGCACTCGCCCGTGCCGAAGCGGCCGAGCGGACGCCGCGGCCCGAGGGCGTCTGACCCGGACCCGAGCGTGAAGGGCGCACGGCTCCCCCGGAGCCGTGCGCCCTTTTTGGCACCCCCGAATCATCCCATTCCGGACATCTAACACTGAGGTGACGGTGTGCCCCGCCAATTGGGAGAGCTGGAAGACGCCGTGATGACACGGGTCTGGCAATGGAACCGCCCGGTCACCGTGCGGGAAGTTCTCGAGGACCTTCAACGGGAACGGTCCATCGCGTACACGACCGTCATGACGGTAATGGACAATCTCCATCAGAAGGGCTGGGTGCGCCGGGAAGTCGACGGCCGCGCATATCGATATACGGCGGTCTCCACGCGCGCCGCATACTCGGCCGCACTGATGAACGAGGCCTGGTCGCAGAGCGACAACCCCGCGGCGGCACTGGTCGCCTTCTTCGGCATGATGTCCGCGGAGCAGCGTGAGGCTCTCCGGGATGCGATGCGCGTCGTCACGCCCGCCTTCCCCGAACCGGCCGGGTCCCGCCCCGATGACGGAACCACAGCCGATGGGGCGCCGCCGGAGAGCGGGCGATAGCGTCGGGGGATGTCCTCAGAGCAGTCGCAGACCGAGCGCCGTACCGAGTCGCAAACCGGAGCTCAAAGCAGGCCGGAAACCCGATCTCGCGCAGATCTTCATACCGTCCCGTCGGTAAATAGGCCGGCCATCACCGTCCGCCGCGCCAGGACGAGCGATGTGGCGTCCGTCCGCGGGCTCCTTGACGGCTACGTCTCGGAAGGCATCCTGCTCGACAAAGCGACGGTGACGCTTTACGAGGACATCCAGGAGTTCTGGGTCGCCGAACGCGACGAGGACGCCCGTGTCATCGGCTGCGGCGCACTCCACGTGATGTGGGAAGACCTTGCCGAAGTCCGTACTCTCGCCGTCGACCCCGGTGTCAAGGGCGCGGGAGTGGGGCACCAGGTCCTGGACAAGCTGTTGCAGACCGCGCGCTGGCTCGGCGTCCGCCGGGTTTTCTGTCTCACGTTCGAAGTCGACTTCTTCGCCGCGCACGGCTTCACGGAGATCGGAGAGACTCCGGTCGACGGAGATGTCTACAGCGAGCTGCTGCGTTCCTATGACGAGGGCGTCGCCGAGTTCCTGGGTCTCGAACGAGTGAAGCCGAACACCTTGGGCAACAGCCGGATGCTTCTGCACCTGTGAACGGCGGAACGCGCCGGAGCCCTATGTCCGAATCGCGCATGTTTCCCGCGTTCTCGCGCTCCTGATCCTCTCCCAGGGGTTTGTGTTTTCCGGGGAAAAGCGGTTTCCTTTCCGCGTACTGCATTTTCGATGAAAGGAAATCCGGTGGCGCAGAAGGTTCAGGTCCTTCTTGTCGATGACCTCGACGGTGGCGAGGCGGACGAGACAGTCACGTTCGCTCTGGATGGCAAGACGTACGAGATCGACCTCACCACGAGCAACGCGGACAAGCTCCGTGGTCTTCTCGAGCCGTACACCAAGGGCGGACGTCGCACCGGTGGCCGCGCCGCGACCGGCCGCGGCAAGGGCCGCGCCGTTTCCGGTGGCAACAAGGACACCGCCGAGATCCGTAGGTGGGCGCGCGAGAACGGCCACAACGTGAATGACCGTGGCCGCGTTCCCGCCGAGATCCGCGAGGCTTACGAGAAGGCCAACGGCTGACCTGTCGGCCGATGGGCCCACAGGTGTGTCCGGGCATGCGCGATCCTGGCCCGGTGGCATTCATTCGCCGCCACGTCCACGAGGCGTACGAGATCGGGAGCATCCCCACCGCTGCTCCCGAGGCCGTTGAGGGCCGGGAGGGACGATTCCACCTCCTGGCGCGTTCCGGGGGGCCGCAGCCAGCAGGCGGCCCCCGGCGAGCCCGCCGCCCCGCCCGGCGGCACCGGGGCCGTGATGTGCCCGCCGGTCCCGACGGCGGTCAGGTCGAGAGCGATCCCGCCCCACTCCAGCCAGTCGAGCAGCCCCGGCAGCTCGTCGGCGCTGCCCATGGCCACCAGCAGCCCCATGCGCCGCCCCGCCAGTGCCACCGGCCCGGTGCGCCCCACGCGGCGCAGCGCCGCGTGACCTGCCGCGGCGGGCAGCTCCAGCACGTCGAAGCTCAGCCCCGTCAGCAGCCGCACCGGCGATGTGCCCGCGGTGGCCCAGCCGAGTTCGCGGGCGTACCACTGCGCGCAGTGCCCGGACTCCGGTGACGAGCGGGGCGGCGGGACGAGGGAGGCCATGCCCGATGAACCGCCGAACCGGCCCCGGAGTTACGCCCCGCGCGTGATCCGCTGCCCTGGGTGCCCGCCGAAGGGGGCGCGTGGAGGCGCGGGCCGGCACGAAGTTGTTCGCCCGTAGCGGAGGGAACAGGGGTGCGCCGCATGGACTGCCGGTGGGTGCGGGTAAGACATCCCTAGTGGGAAGGGGCGACACGCGGGTAAAAACGTCTCACGTTCGCCATCGGCGTACTGACGAAAGGGCTATCTGCCTGGCCTGCGGGAACATCGTCTCGCACCATCGGGTTGGAGCAGTTGTCGGCGTTCGGGGCGGGGGATCCGCCTGGAAGCAGGGACGGGTGTCGGCAGTTGAAATGAGCGGTCCCCGCTTGCGGGACTAAGCTGCGGAAGGACAGGGAGGGGACCGACCCCTTACTGCCTGACCGCTCTGAGGAGCGATTAACGATGTTCGAGAGGTTCACCGACCGCGCGCGGCGGGTTGTCGTCCTGGCTCAGGAAGAAGCCCGGATGCTCAACCACAACTACATCGGCACCGAGCACATCCTCCTGGGCCTGATCCACGAGGGTGAGGGTGTCGCCGCTAAGGCCCTGGAGAGCCTCGGGATTTCGCTCGAGGCGGTCCGCCAGCAGGTGGAGGAGATCATCGGCCAGGGCCAGCAGGCCCCGTCCGGGCACATCCCCTTCACCCCCCGGGCCAAGAAGGTCCTGGAGCTGTCGCTCCGTGAGGCCCTTCAGCTCGGCCACAACTACATCGGCACGGAGCACATCCTGCTCGGCCTGATCCGCGAGGGCGAGGGCGTCGCCGCCCAGGTCCTCGTGAAGCTGGGCGCCGACCTGAACCGGGTGCGGCAGCAGGTCATCCAGCTGCTCTCCGGGTACTCGGGAGGCAAGGAGGCGGCCACCGCGGGCGGCCCCGCGGAGGGCACGCCCTCCACTTCCCTGGTGCTCGACCAGTTCGGCCGGAATCTCACCCAGGCCGCTCGTGAGTCCAAGCTCGACCCGGTCATCGGGCGCGAGAAGGAGATCGAGCGGGTCATGCAGGTGCTCTCCCGCCGTACCAAGAACAACCCGGTCCTCATCGGCGAGCCCGGCGTCGGCAAGACGGCGGTCGTCGAGGGCCTGGCCCAGGCCATCGTCAAGGGCGAGGTGCCCGAGACCCTCAAGGACAAGCACCTCTACACCCTGGACCTCGGTGCCCTGGTGGCGGGTTCCCGCTACCGAGGTGACTTCGAGGAGCGCCTGAAGAAGGTCCTCAAGGAGATCCGCACCCGCGGCGACATCATCCTGTTCATCGACGAGCTCCACACCCTGGTGGGTGCGGGCGCCGCCGAGGGCGCGATCGACGCGGCGAGCATCCTCAAGCCCATGCTGGCGCGAGGCGAGCTCCAGACCATCGGTGCGACGACACTCGATGAGTACCGCAAGCACCTGGAGAAGGACGCAGCGCTCGAGCGCCGCTTCCAGCCCATCCAGGTCGCGGAGCCGTCGCTGCCGCACACCATCGAGATCCTCAAGGGCCTGCGCGACCGTTACGAGGCCCACCACAGGGTCTCCATCACGGACGAGGCGCTGGTCCAGGCCGCCACCCTGGCCGACCGCTACATCTCGGACCGCTTCCTGCCGGACAAGGCGATCGACCTGATCGACGAGGCCGGTTCCCGGATGCGCATCCGCCGGATGACCGCGCCGCCGGACCTCCGCGAGTTCGACGAGAAGATCGCGGGCGTCCGTCGCGACAAGGAGTCGGCGATCGACTCCCAGGACTTCGAGAAGGCAGCTTCGCTCCGTGACAAGGAGAAGCAGCTGCTGGCGGCGAAGGCCAAGCGCGAGAAGGAGTGGAAGGCCGGCGACATGGACGTCGTCGCCGAGGTCGACGGTGAGCTCATCGCCGAAGTCCTGGCCACGGCCACCGGCATCCCGGTCTTCAAGCTGACCGAGGAGGAGTCCTCGCGGCTGCTGCGCATGGAGGACGAACTCCACAAGCGCGTCATCGGCCAGAAGGACGCCATCAAGGCCCTCTCGCAGGCGATCCGCCGTACGCGGGCCGGTCTGAAGGACCCGAAGCGCCCGGGTGGCTCGTTCATCTTCGCCGGCCCGTCCGGTGTCGGTAAGACCGAGCTCTCCAAGACGCTCGCCGAATTCCTCTTCGGCGACGAGGACGCGCTGATCTCCCTCGACATGTCGGAGTTCAGCGAGAAGCACACGGTTTCCCGGCTCTTCGGTTCGCCCCCCGGTTACGTGGGCTACGAAGAGGGCGGTCAGCTCACCGAGAAGGTGCGCCGCAAGCCGTTCTCCGTCGTCCTCTTCGACGAGGTCGAGAAGGCCCACCCCGATATCTTCAATTCCCTGCTCCAGATTCTGGAGGACGGTCGTCTGACCGACTCCCAGGGCCGGGTCGTGGACTTCAAGAACACGGTCATCATCATGACGACCAACCTCGGGACCAGGGACATCTCGAAGGGTTTCAACCTGGGCTTCGCCGCCCAGGGCGACGTCAAGACGAACTACGAGCGGATGAAGGTCAAGGTCAACGAAGAGCTCAAGCAGCACTTCCGGCCCGAGTTCCTCAACCGTGTCGACGACACGGTGGTCTTCCACCAGCTCACCGAGGAAGACATCATCCAGATCGTCGACCTGATGGTCGCCAGGGTGGACGAGCGCCTCAAGGACCGCGACATGGGCATCGAGCTCAGCGCCGAGGCCAAGTCCCTCCTGGCCAAGAAGGGCTACGACCCCGTGATGGGCGCCCGGCCGCTGCGCCGGACGATCCAGCGCGAGATCGAGGACATCCTCTCGGAGAAGATCCTCTTCGGGGAGCTGCGTCCCGGTCACATCGTGGTCGTGGGCACCGAGGGCGAAGGGGACGAGAAGAAGTTCTCGTTCCGCGGTGAGGAGAAGTCGGCTCTGCCGGACGTCCCGCCGATCGAGCAGGCAGCGGGCGGCGGCCCGAACCTGACGAAGGAAGCGTAGGGCGCGCGTAGCGCCTGAGCACCGAAGGGGCTGCCCCGGACCGGAACCGGTCCGGGGCAGCCCCTTGTGCGCGTCCAGGGCTTCTCGATGCCCAGCCGTTGTCCCGTCGAGGTCTGGCGGGGGGAGCGGTGAGCCGGGGGTGAGGGCTTGGACGATGCCTCCAGGCCCAGGCAGGCGGTGTCCGGATCCGGCTGGGGAACGCATTCGTCCCGCCTGCCGCCACCCCGTGCGGGCCTGCCGCGGTACCTGCCGGGCACTGCCGGATGACACGTGCCCGGCAGCGCCTTTCGGCCCGAGGGGCCGAAGGTCCCGAAACGGACAGGCTTCCGGCCTGCCGGCGGTGACAAGGCGCACAGACTCTCGGAGGCCTACTAGGCGCGTTAGGGGAAGTCACGGTGGCCCGGCCAGGGACCTCCGCCCTGCTCCGGAAGGGGATTTTAGCGTTTGGGGGCCTATGCCCGGATTTCGGGCTGGTGTCCAGGAAGGGTGGCTTCGGAGCTGGGGTTAAACCCGTTTCGCAGGAAATGTCCGGAAGATCGTCCGGTGCCGTCGACTCGGTGGCCGTCATGCATTCCCGCCCCCGCCGCTACGGCTTTTGATCGTAGATGGGGCGTTTGAGTGTTTCCGGGGGTGCGGGTTACCAAGGTGGAGCAAGCCCGGTCGAGCACTGGGTCCAGTCACCCCGGAGGTTCCCCCGTATGTCGAAGCGCGTCACGTTCCAGCAGTCCCGCCGCCCGTCCATGTCCCGCGTCAGTGGCGCCGTCGTGGCCGCCGGCCTGGGTGCGTCGATGGTGTTCGGTGCGGGCGCGGCGTTCGCGTCCGGCACGGCGGACACCGCGGCCCTGGCGGGCGCGGTCACCACTGCCGACTCCGTCACCCGGCAGGCGAGCGCCCAGAGCAAGGCCGCAGCCGAGGCGAAGGCCGGGAAGGCGGAGAAGGCCGCCGCCAAGAAGCAGGCCGCGGCCAAGAAGAAGGCGGCGGCGAAGAAGAAGGCCGCCTCCTGGGAGGCCCCGGTCGACAAGTACGTGCTGAGTGCCAGCTACGGCACCGGTGGCGCCCGCTGGGCCAGCAAGCACTCCGGCCAGGACTTCGCGGTGCCGATCGGCACCAAGGTCGAGGCCGCGCACTCCGGCCGGGTCGTCAAGGCGGGCCCGAACGGCGCCGGCGACGGCCCCGCGTACGGCAACGCCGTCGTGATCAAGCACGCCAACGGCAAGTACTCGCAGTACGCGCACCTGTCCAGGATCGACGTGAACGTCGGCGACCGCGTGAAGACGGGCGAGAAGATCGCCCTGTCCGGCAACACCGGCAACTCCAGCGGCCCGCACCTCCACTTCGAGATCCGCACCACCCCGAACTACGGCTCGGCGGTCAACCCGGTCTCCTTCCTGAAGAGCGAGCACGTCCACATCTGACGCGGCGCCCGGAGCCGCTAAGCGGCGGGCCCCGGGTCATGGGCCCTGGTCACCAGTTCGATGGCGACCTCGAGAGCAGCCTTGCGCTTCTCCTCGGGGTCGCCTTCGGCGTCCCTGAGGGCCATCATCCCGGCGTGCATCGTGAAGAGTGCGCTGAAGCACCGCACCTGGTCGGTGAGCGGGGCGTCGGGATCCTTGATCAGGTCGACCAGGGCGATGACCCGGTGCTTGACGGTGTGGCCGATGCTCAGTTCGCGCACCGTCGCCTGGTTCTCCTGCATGAAGACGAAGAGCGGCTCGGCGGTCTTGAGCACCTCGCTGTAGCGGACCAGGATCTCCTTCTTGGTCGCCAGGGTGCGCGGCTGCTCCTTGCCCCACTCCAGGAGGTCCTCGACCGGCCGGTTCAGGTCCTCGAAGATGCTGTTGAGGATGTCTTCCTTGGTCTTGAAGTGGTAGTACAGCGCCGCCTTGGTGACCTGCAGCCGCTCGGCGATCTCGCGGAGAGAGGTCTTCTCGTACCCCTGCTCGGCGAAGAGTCCCAGGGCGACGTCCTGAATGCGCTGACGGGTGTTGCCCCGGCGCGGCTGCGGCGTGCTGCCCATGCGACTCTCCCCAAAACTTACTTGACGCCCGGCTAGTTACGGGTCTACTTTCCTCAGTGTAGCCAACTAGCCGGGCGGCAAGTAAGTGCCAGGTCGGTGGGCGGACCGGTATCAGGGGACCAGGGGAGCGGACGGCATGGCAGACCTCAGGAAGACCGCGGCGGGCGGGGAAGCGGAACCACAGGCGCGCAGCGTCCGGGTGGTGGTTCTCGCGCTGATGATCGCGATGCTGCTGGCCATGCTCGACAACCTGATCGTCGGCACCGCGATGCCCACCATCGTCGGTGACCTGGGCGGTATGGAACACCTGTCCTGGGTGGTCACCTCCTACACCCTGGCCACCGCGGCCTCCACCCCCATCTGGGGCAAGCTCGGCGACATGTACGGACGTAAGGGAATCTTCCTCACGTCCATCGTGGTCTTCCTGATCGGCTCGGTGCTGAGCGGGATGTCCCAGGACATGAGCCAGCTGATCGGTTTCCGGGCGGTCCAGGGCCTCGGTGCGGGCGGGCTCATGGTGGGTGTCATGGCCATCATCGGTGACCTGGTGCCGCCCCGGGAGCGTGGCAAGTACCAGGGCATGATGGCCGGCGTCATGGCGGTCGCGATGATCGGCGGACCGCTGGTCGGCGGGACCATCACCGACCACCTGGGCTGGCGCTGGAGCTTCTACATCAACCTGCCGCTCGGCGCCGTCGCGCTGGCCATGGTCACCGCGGTGCTGCACCTGCCCCGTAAGGAGCGGAAGAAGACCAAGGTCGACTACCTGGGGGCCGTACTCCTCACCGTGGGCATCACCGCGATCGTGCTGGTCACCACCTGGGGCGGTACGGAGTACGCCTGGGGCTCGGCCGTGATCATGGAGCTCGTCGCCCTGGGCGTCGCCTCCCTCGCCGGCTTCCTCCTCGTCGAGACGAAGGCCGCGGAACCGATCGTGCCGTTGCACATCTTCCGCAACCGCAACTTCACCCTCATGTCCGTGGTCGGCTTCATGGTGGGCTTCGTGATGTTCGGAGCGGTGCTCTTCCTCCCGCTCTACCAGCAGTCGGTGCAGGGGGCGTCCGCGACCAACTCCGGTCTGCTGCTCCTGCCGTTGCTGCTCGCGATGATGATCGTCTCGCTGATCGCCGGGCGGGTCACCACCAGCACCGGCAAGTACAAGATCTTCCCCGTCGTGGGAAGCGTCCTGATGGTCGCCGGCCTGCTCCTGCTCTCCACCATGGACACCGGCACCACGCGTCTCACCTCCGGCATCCACATGGCGGTGCTCGGCGCGGGCATGGGCTTCCTGATGCAGATCACGATGCTCGTCGCCCAGAACAGCGTCGAGCTGAAGGACATGGGTGTCGCCTCGTCCACGACCACGCTCTTCCGTACGCTCGGCAGCTCCTTCGGGGTCGCGATCATGGGAGCCCTGTTCACCGGCCGGGTGCAGGACGAGATGACGGCGCGCGGCGGTGGCGGGGCCACCGAGAAGTCGGCCCAGCTGGATGCGGCGAGCCTGGCGCAGCTTCCGGCCCCGGTGCGCGAGGCGTACGAGTACGCCGTCGCCTCGGGGACCCACCTCGCCTTCCTCGTGGGCGGCTCGGTCGCGGTGGTGGCCCTGGTGGCGGCACTGTTCGTCAAGGAGGTCCCGCTGCGCGGCACGGCGAAGCCGGAGGCGGCCGCCCCGGACGACGACGGAGCGGCGGCAGCCCGGCCCGAGGCGCTCCAGCAGTCGCAGACCGCCTGAGCGGCCCCGGACAGGGGCGGGCCCCGGAGGCGAGACGTCTCCGGGGCCCGCCCCTGTCCGCTCAGCCCGTCTCTGCCTGCCGCAGCACGGGGAAGCTTCCGGTGTTCGTCGGCGCGTGCTCGGGCAGCCACAGCACGGCGACCGCTCCACCCGTGCCCCCGGCGCCCCCGGCGGGCCCCGCGTTGCGGAACGTCAGCCTGGCCCCCAGGACCCGCGCCTGGCCCGCGGCGATGGTCAGCCCCAGCCCGTGGCCGCGCCCGGCCCTGTCGCTGCTTCCGGTACGGAACCGGCTCGGCCCCTCCCGCAGCAGTGCCTCGGGGAAACCGGACCCGTGATCGCGGACCCGTACCACCCGGCCCTCGACCGTGACCTCGACCGGGTCCGCGCCGTGCTCGGCGGCGTTCCCCAGCAGATTGCCCAGGATGCGCTCCAGCCGCCGCGGATCCGTGGACACCCAGGCCTCGTGCACCACCCGCACCGTGATCCCGGGATCCAGCAGCCGGACCCGCCGGCTGACGAATTCGCCGAGCGGCAGTTCCTGCAGCTCGGCCCGCTCCGAGGCGCTGTCCAGCCGGGCCACCTCCAGGACGTCCTCGACCAGGGTCCGCATCGCCTGGGCCCGGTCCCGCACGAGCTCCGTGGGGCGCCCGGGGGGCAGCAGCTCGGCCGCGGTGAGCAGGCCGGTCACCGGGGTGCGCAGCTCATGGGCGATGTCGGCGGTGACCCGGCGCTCCGCCTGGATCCGCTCGTTCAGCGCGTCGGTGAGCGCGTCCACCGCCCTGGCCAGCTCGTCGGTCTCGTCCCGTACGACCCCGCCGACCGCTTCCCGTACGCGTACCTCCGTGTTGCCCTGGGCGACCCTGCCGGCCGCTGCCGCCGCCTTGCGCAGCCTCCGGGACAGCTGGCCGCCGATCAGGACGCCGAGCGCGCAGCCGCCGAAGACGACCGAGACCGAACCGATGACCAGGGCCCTGTCGAGGTCGCCCATGATCGTGGCGCTGCGGTCGGCGAAGCGGGTGTGCAGGGACAGGACGTCTCCGTTGCCCAGCGGAACGGCGGCCCAGACGTCGGGAACCCCGTCCGCGGAGTCGTCGACATGGGTGGCGCGCCGGTTCTCCTGGATCTGGCTGCGCAGGCTCACCGGCAGCGACGGGTCGTTGATCTTGGCGCCGAACTTCGGCGACGGCTTCTGCGCGGGTGTGGCCTCGTACAGCCGCTGTGCGAACAGCAGGCGCTCCAGTTGCACCTCGCGCGCGTTCTCCAGCATCGAGACGCGGGCCGCGTTGTGGACGACGAGGCTCAGGGCCAGCGCGATGAGCGCGCCGACGGCCGCGATCGCGATGCTGATCTTCCAGCGGACACCGGTCCGCAGCGCCAGCCGCCTCATGCGCGGAGCTTGTAGCCGAAGCCGCGGACCGTCTCGATCCGGTCCTGCCCGATCTTGGTGCGCAGGCGCTGCACATGGACGTCGACGACGCGGGTGTCCCCGCCCCAGCCGTAGTCCCAGACCCGCTCCAGGAGCTTGTCCCGGGACAGCACGGTGCCGGGCGCCGAGGAGAATTCCAGCAGCAGCCGCATCTCCGTCGGGGTCAGGCCCACGTGCGCGCCCCCTCGGCGCACCTCCATGCCCTCGGTGTCGATCTCCACGTCGCCGAAGACCAGCACCCCGCCCGGCTCGTCCGGCGTCCCGCCGCCTCCGGCAGGTGTCCCGCCCGCGCCGGAGGCGTGGCCGAAGCGCCGCAGCACGGCGCGGATGCGGGCGACGAGCACCGCTCCGTCGAACGGTTTGGTGACGTAGTCGTCGGCCCCGGCCTCCAGGCCGAGCACCACGTCGATGGAGTCGGCACGCGCCGACAGCATGATCACGGGCACGGTCGACTCGTCGCGGATACGCCGGCACAGGCTGACCCCGTCCAGGCCCGGCACCATCACGTCCAGCAGGGCGATGTCCGGGCGGTCCGCCCGGAAGGCCTCCAGGCCCAGCAGGCCGTCGGGCACCGCGGTGACCGAGAAGCCGACCCGCTCCAGTGCGAGCTGGGTGGCCTCACGGATGACGTCGTCGTCCTCCACGAAGAGGACATGGGTATCGGCCATGCGTACGGCTCTCAGCTCTGCGTCGTCGGCGGTGCGGGGAGGGAGCCCTCTCCGCTGCCGACGGCCTGGTTGAATTCGTTGTGCACCCTGTCGGTCTCGGCGAACCGGCCGGAGTCCCAGCGGTAGGTGACGACGTCCTCGCCGGAGGGGTACGCGACCGAGTCCTTCGACCCGTACACCTGTGTAGTCACCACCAGATCGCCCCGGTCGATGGTGCCGTAGACCGCCGGCACCTCGGCGGCGAAGACGTTCCTGTACGAACCGCCGGCATCCTGCCGGTAGACATAGGTGCCCACGCCCACCGAATCGCCGCAGGTCATGACGTTGACCACGACATCGGCCGCCGGGCCGCCGGTGAGCGTGCCGTACGAGGTGTCGACCGGGTACTCGTCACCGGTGCAGGGCTTCAGACCGTCCTTGAGCTGCCGGCTCACCTTCGGGTCGCCCTGGACGAGCCGGACGGCGTCGACCCGCGGGGAGGGCTTCGCCGTCCCGGTGGGCGCCGTGCTCGACGGAGCGGCCCGGGCGACCTGCCGGGTGGCGGCCGGGCCCTCGTCACGCGTCCCCGTGCCTCCGGTGGAACAGCCGGCGCAGAACAGCCCGAAGGCGGCGAGCCCGGCCACCGCCGTGCTCCCCGCCGCCAGGCCGGCCCCGAGTCCCCCGCGGCCGGCCGTGTCCTTCCTGCTGCCCGTCAGGCCGCGCACCGCTCCCGCCCCCGCTCGTCATGACGCCTGTTCCGCTGTGAGGGTATCCGCGCCGGCGCAGCCTCGGCCTCCTGGCTGCGGGCCGCACGGTCCTCCAGCTCCTGGCGCAGTCGTGCCAGAGCACGGTGCAGGGTGCTCTTCACCGTGCCGGCGGACATGCCGAGCGCCGCGGCCGTCTCCTCCGTGCTCATCTGCTCCCAGTGTCGCAGCACGACGACGCTGCGCTGTTTCGGAGCCAGTACCCCGAGGACATCCATGAGCAGGGCGCGGTCGGCGCGCTGATCGGCGCCGTCGTCGACACTCGCGTCGGGGAGCTGCTCGGTCGGAACCTCGTCGAGCTTGCGGGCCCGCCACCACTCCGTACGAGTGTTGATCATGACGCGGCGCAGATAGGCGTCGGCGAGGGACTTGTCGGCTATGCCGTCCCAGCGGCCGAAGGTCCGGACCAGGGCGGTCTGCAGGAGATCCTGCGCGTCCACGGGGTCGGGCACGAGCCGGCGGGCACTGCGCAGCAGCGCGTCCTGCCGGGTCCGTACGTACTCCTCGAATCCGAGCACCTCGCCCTGAGCCATTACGACCGCCTCCGTCCCCGTGGATCCCCGTGTACCGCCATCAGCCGGGTGGTCCCGTCGCCGACGTCCGGTGACGTTACGGAGGCGTTGTCACGAGGGTGTGCGGAGCAGCCGTACGCGGGCGCACGGCTGTCCATCGGTTGTGTAACAGCCGCTGGACAGCC
>Ga0196960_10000531_pt1 | contig 12793 bp, 11 predicted proteins | sample S3v_5metaG_FD_183187 | JGI IMG/M metagenome (GOLD analysis project Ga0196960, IMG submission 183187) | Soil microbial communities from Anza Borrego desert, Southern California, United States - S3+v_5 | ecosystem: Environmental > Terrestrial > Soil > Desert | place: USA: California | collected... | reverse complement strand
GGGCAGGAGATGTCTGCGAGTTGGCTCTTGGTCTGCGGCACGGGGTCGGGGGTGGGCTGGAGAGACCAGTCGGCAGCCTTCGCCACGCCGGCGAATCCGACGAGGGCAACGATCACGGCTGAGACCAGGGCTGCCGACACCCACACAGCGATGCTCGCCTCGCGCTCCCGAATCGAGTTCACCTGCACCCCACCCTTCCCATCGATCTTTCCTACCGGTACGCGCGCGATACCTAGCGAGTACCGATCAGAGGGCACCCTTTAGGGCCACCCCTCGATTGTCAATGGCGAGCCAGGTGACTACTGCCGCTAGTTACAGAAGGTGAGCGCGACTAGCGCGCGACCCAGGCGTCCGGGTCGGCCGTGGAGTCGGCCTTGACGATCCGCACCGGCATGAAGCCCGGGACTGCGCAGCGGCTCAGGACTGCGGCCTCAGGCGCGTCTTCTCGACCTGGGCGAGCTTCTTCTTCAGTCGGCGGAATTCCCGCTCCTGCAGCTCGGACCGCTTGTAGCTGCGGTGGGCGATGTTTTCCGTCTCTTCGGGGTCCTCTTTGAGGTCGTACATCTCCCACTGCGGCGGCGTCGGCTTTTTCGGTTCGACCGCGTAGTACTTCGCCAGCTTCCAGCGCTTTTCGCGGATGCTGACGATGTGGTTGGGGGCTTTCGGATATGGCCCTTTCTTCTGCCCGGACTGGACGTCGTCGTAGGTGAAGACGACGTACTCCTGGACCGTCTTGCCCTTCTTCGGCTCCAGGATCAGACTGGAGTAGTCCTTGCCCTGCCAGTTCGACCGCGCCGGCTTCGGTGCGTCGACGAGGCCGGCCAGGGTCGGCAGGAAGTCGACGTGGGAGACCATCGCGTCGGTGGTCCGTGGGGACGGGAAGAGCTTCGGGTTCGAGTAGACGAGCGGCACCCGCGTCGCCTCCTCGTAGAAGTTGAAGTTCTTCTGCCGCATGCCTCCGTGGGTCAGGCCCATCTCGCCGTGGTCGGCAGTGCGCACGATCAGCGTCTCGTCGTAGAGCCCGACCTCTTCCAGCTTGTTGAGGACGTCGACGATGTAGTTGTCCGAGGACCGCATCAGGTTGCCGTAGAAATTCAGATACTGGGCCTGCTGGACCGGCCCTTTCGGCTTCCCGGTGAAGTTGAAGATGTTGCGGAATTCTTCCTGGACGGAGGGCTTCGTCTTCAGGCTTTCTTCCACGGTCGCCGGCGGTTTGATCTCCCCGCGGATCCAGGAGTCGTCGTAGCCGGCTTCTTCGAAGGTTTTGCTCGGGAAGAAAAGGACGTCGTGAGGGTTGACCAGGGAGATCACCAGGAAGAAGGGCTGCTGTTTGGCCGCAACCGAGCTGAGGTACTGCATCACGCCCTCTTTGCCTTCCTCGTTCGACCCGACCGATTCGATGAAGCGGCCGTCGTTGTCGATGTAGCCGCCGCCGGCCTCGGGGACGCTCTGGTTGGCGCCGGCGTCCGGCGGGTTCCAGCGCTCCCACCCGTACTCCGCGAGGTCGGAGGGCTGGGCGTCTTCTTTTATCGCCGGCTTCGAGCAGTGCCACTTGCCCTTGTAGACAGGGGTGTAGCCGGCGGCTCGCATCACGGTTGCCGGGTTCTCGAGCTCGGGCGGTCGCGGCAGTTCGACCTGCAGCGGGTATTCCGGGTACGGCATGTCTTCCTCGAGCGTGTACTTGACCCCGTGCTGAGCGGGGAAGTACCCGCTCATCAACGTCGAGCGGGCGGGAGAGCACATGCAGGCGTTGGTGAAGGCACGTTCGAAGCTGAGCCCGTGCCGGCGCAACCGGCGCATCCCCGGCAGGTTCCTGCGCAACCAGTTCGGCGGGAAGTGCTGGATCGCCCGCTCCTGGTCGGTGAGGATCAAGATCACGTTCATCCCGGCGACGCTCTTGCGCCCGCCTCTGCCGGCGGCAAGGGCATGGTCCACGCCGCTGCCGGCGAGCAGAGCCGCGGCAGCGGCGCCGGCGCCGCTGCCCAGCAGCTGTTTCCGGGTCAGGCCTTGGCGCTCGTCCTTGTTGCTGTGATCACTCATCGGTTCCTCCTGAAGACGTCGACCGCGTTGCTTTGGTTTGCGGTCGCGTAGACGTTGCGACCGTCGGGGCTGACCGCCACCGAGCTGACTCCGGAGAGCGCCCGGGCCAGCGTGCATCCCCGGACCTGCCTACGAGCGAGACAGCCGGCGGCTCCAGGCAGCTGGCGCACGGCGCCCTTGCCGTTGCGGACGAGCACGTCGACCGCGCCGGTCTCGATCGAGGCTACGTAGACGTTGCGCCCGTCGGGCGAGACGTCGAGCCCCTCGGGCGCGCGCATCGCGCGACCGAACGAGCAGCCGGCCGAGCGCAGGAAGACCAGGCAGGCGTTGGTCGCTTCCTTCTGCGCGAGGACTCCCGTACCGGCGGTGCGGTCGAAGGCGGTGACGCTGTTGGAGAGGAACGAGGTGACGTAGACGCTTTCGCCGCCAGGGGCGACCGCGACCGCGTTCGGCCCGCCCAGCTCCCGCCCTTCGCCGCACCCGCTCAGCGGCGCGTCGGCGATGCAGCTGTTCGGAGTCGCCAGCTGGGCGAGGGCTCCGGTCGAGGGATCGCGGGAGAGCTCGGCGAGGGCGTTGGAGGCGGCGGCAGCCGCGTAGACACTGGTCCCGTCCGGACTCACGGCCAGGCCCTCGATCGAGCTCAGCCCGACTCCCGTGGCGCAGCCGTCGGTTGCCGCGGCGATGCAGCCGGCGGTCCCGACAAGCTGGGTCAGGGCCCCGTTCGAGGGGTCGCGGGAGAAGGCGACGACGGCGCTGCCGAAGAAGGCGCCGACGTAGACGTTGCGGCCGTCGGGGCTGACCGCGACGACGTCGGGCCCGATCAGAGCCGTGGCGTGAGTGCAGACCGGCAGCGCGACGCCGGCCATGCAGGTGGCGCCGGGGATCGGCCGCAGCGCCCCGGTTTTCGGGTTGCGGGCGAAGCTCAGCAGCGTGCTGCTGTCGCGGGCGGTTGCGTAGACGTTGCGGCCGTCGGGGCTGACCGCGACCGAGTTCGGCCCGTCGAAGGCGGCGACTTTCGCGCAGCCGGCGCGGCCTTTGGCGGCGATGCAGCCGGCAGTTCCTTTCAGCTGCCTGAGGGCGCCGCTTTTCGGGTGGCGGGAGAAGGTCGCGATCGCGTCGCTGTCGAAGGCGGCGACGTAGACGTTGCGGCCGTCGGGGCTGACCGTAACGGCCTCCGAGCCCATGAACGGACCCGCCCCCTTCAGCCCTCGACCGACCGCACAGGTGCCCGGTTTCGAGGAGCGGTCGACGATGCAGCCACGCTTGCCCTTCAGCTGGGTCAGCGTGCCCGGCTTCGGCTTCGCCGCGAGCGCGCTCGCGGGCAGCAGCGCGGCAAGCGCGACCAGGGCCGTGAGGGCGAGCAGCGAGCGGGAGGGAGCAGTCACGTCAGCCCTTCTTCGGGTTGCCGATGACGCCGATCCGGATCCCCAGCCACGGGTAGACAGCGGTGAAGAAGGCGTTGTCCTGTGGCTGCAGGCCGACGGCCGAGATCCAGAGCTGGTAGACGGGCGCGTTGGCGATCCCGCCGTGCAGGCGGCGCCAGACGCGCGCGCCTTTGACGCCGAACGGCGGCGGCGTGATCGTGTCGGTCCACTCGACCGCGTTGCCGCCCTGGTCGAGCGTGCCCCAGGGGGAGAGGGTGAGCGCCGTGCCGACCGTGCCGAGGCTGCCGGCGAAGGCTTTTTCGTAGGCCTGCGGTTCGATTCCCCACGGGTTCGCCGTGTTGCAGGCTTCCGTCGTCTGGTTGGAGGGGCACCAGTAGGGCGCCGGCGTCGGCGGTTCGGTTCCGGTCATGTGGAAGATCGAGACCGGCTGTTCGGCCGCGTTGGCGACGTTGCCGTCGGCGTCCAGCTGCGCCTGCTTCGGCCCGTCTGCCATTCCCTTGCCGACTTCGCCGGCGTTGGTCGGGTACTTCCAGTAGGAGTAGGTCCCGCCGCCGTTCGGTTCGTAGTAGGCGGCCTTGATCCACTCGTCCTGGCTCGGGATCACGAACCCGACCTTGGCCTGGCGGGTCGTCTTCGGGTTGCTCATCTCGTACATGCCCGTCTCGGTTTCGGGCGAGAGGCGGACCTTGTAGGTCGTGTACCTGAACGCTCCCGAGGTGCTGTGCCTCTTCGCCAGCACCTTGCCGTTGTAGAGCGAGTTGGCAAAGCGGGCCGAGCGCAGGAAGTTGGCGAAGCCGTAGGGCTTGTTCGCCCATTCCGGCGAAGCAAGGGAGTAATGGCGGCCGGGCTTCGTCTTCCTGGTGAAGTTGATCTGGCCGAAGCGCGGCCAGGCGCGGCCGCTCTCGGTGTAGCTGTAGAGCCGGCGCTTGTTCGTCCCTCTGGGGTCGACGGTGTTGAGGAAGGCGACGTACTGTCGCGCCGTCACCTCGAGCTGGCCGATCCCGTAGCGGTAGTCGACGCCGCCGACTTCCATGCACTCGGGAGCGCGCGGGCCGCTCGGCGGCGGCGCTTCCGAACAGCTTCTGAACAGCTTGTCTTCGAAGGGGATGATCCCGACCGAGGGATTGCCCGGCGCTCCGATCTTGGCCACCGTGAAGGTGAGCACCGCGGGCTTCGCCGCGAGGACGGGGGGCGTCATCGCCAGCATCGCCGCGAGCACCGCCCCGACGAGCACGAGCGCCTTTCGGCCTCCCCTAGATCCGGTTCCCAAGAAACTCATCTCCCCTGCTCCCTCTAAATCCATATTGCATTTCAGTTTGAGACATCCTAATTAATCCATACGACGTATTGGAATAGATACGATTTTCGGCCAGATGACCAGGGGTGCTGAGGCCGCGGGCAGTCGTGCCGCCATCGGATCCGCGATGGGCCGCGAGGGTGTTCGCATGCCGGAGCCGCCGAAGCAGGCGCGCGGCGTGGAGAAGCGCGAACGCCTCTACGCCGCCGCGCTTGCGCGGTTCGAGCGGGACGGGGTCGCGGAGACCCGGGTCGAGGACGTGATCGCCGACGCCGAGGTCAGCTGGGCGACCTTCTTCCGTTACTTCCCGCGCAAGGAGGACGTCCTGATCGAAGCGATCGCGCGACACTTCCGCAAGCACGCGATGCCGCTCGTGGAGAAGGCTCGCGCCGACCGGCGGACCCGCGTCCGCAAGACGATCGAGCGCCTCCTCGTCGCCCTGCTCTCCGCCGACGAGATGGCGCAGCCCCTGCACAACCAGGCCTTCATCGAGGTCTTCTCCAACCCCGCCCGCTTTGCCGTCATGGTCGACAACGGCCACCCCGCCCCCCTTGTCGGCCTGATCGCGGAACTGCTCGACGAGGGCCGGCGCCGCGGCGAAGTCAGCGCGGGGCTCGACCCCGGCTTTGCCGCCCTCACCGTCACTGCCGGCGCGATGTTCCCTGCCGTTCAGGCCGCGGCCATGGGTGCCGAACCCGCGCTCAGCATCGGCCCCGCCCTCGACCTGCTCTGGTCGGGGATCGGCTAGCGCGCGACCCAGGCGTCGGGCTGGGCGGTGAGCTCGCCGACGACGCCGGGGAGCTCCCCGGAGACGAGGTCGGCGAGGGTGACCTCCTCGAGGACGCTGCGGAGGCTGGCGCGGACCGCGATCCAGACCTGCTGCAGGTGCTCGGAGTTGCCGCGGTACTCGATGTCCTCGGGCGGGGTCGACTGCACGTGCGCGATCGGGCCCTCGACGGCGCGGACGATCTCGGCGATCGTCACCTCGTCGGCCGGGCGCGCCAGCCAGTAGCCGCCCTTGGCCCCGCGGCGGGCGCGGACGATGCCGTGGTGCTTGAGCTCGAGCAGGATGTGCTCGAGGAACTGCAGCGGGATGTCCTGGGCGTCGGCCAGACGCTCGCCCTTGACCGGGCCCTCGTCCCCCGCGGCGGCAAGCTCGGCGGCGGCCCGCACCGCGTAGTCGGCCTTCGCGGAAACTCGCATCTGTCTAGTTAATCAGTCAGCCGATCACGTCAGGCGCGAGATCGTCGGAGCGGTCGCGCGCTTGCTGCTCGGCCGCCGCTTCCCGCTGCACCCGGCGCTCGTTCCACCAGCGCGGGAACCAGATCAGGAGCAGGAGGCCGATCCCGGCGACCACGGCGGCGATCGGCCAGACGACCGGGTCGCCCTTCTGCACGGTGACGAGGCCGGAGGCGATGAGGACGACGCCGAGCGCCGTGCGCAGGAACCCGGTCGGGGCGCGGTTGGCGAAGTGGGAGCCGACGACGACGCCGGGGACCGAGCCGAGGAGGATGTTCCCGGCCAGCACGAAGTCGACGTTGCCGCCGACCCAGTGGGCGACGCCGGCGGCCCAGAGCAGGATCGCGGCGTGGAAGACGTCGGTGCCGACGACTTTCACCGGGGTCAGGCGGAAGACGGCGATCAGCAGGATCGCGATCACCGTGCCCGAGCCGGCCGAGGTGATCCCGATCACGAAGCCGGTGGCGACGCCGATCGCGACCGCGGCGATCTTGTGGCGGCGCTGCAGCACGAAGTCCTCGCGCTCTTCGATCAGGTCGCTGAGGATCAGCGCTCGCGCGAGCGTGATGATCCCGACCATCAGCAGGGTGCCCCCGAGCAGGGCGTAGACCACCGACTCGAGCTCTTCTTCGCCGATCTTGCTCTGCAGGATCGAGATCGCCCAGACGCCGATCACCGCGGCCGGGACGCTGCCGGCGGCGAGCCAGTAGGAGAGCTTCAGGTTGACCGTGCCCATTTTCAGGTGGCGCCAGCCGCCCACCGTCTTCGTCACCGCCGCGTAGAAGATGTCGGTGCCGATCGCCGTCACCGGCTTGACCCCGAACAGGAAGATCAGCAGCGGCGTCATCAGCGTGCCGCCGCCCATGCCGGTCATGCCGACCATAGCTCCGATGCCGAAGCCGAAGATGATGATTGCCGGGTCCATCTCGGGGGTCCGCACGGTCCTGATTTCGACTTTCCTGACCTTCTTGGTCAGGAGTGCGGAGTGCGGCAGGATACCAGGATGAAGCTGGAGCTGGCGGGGGTCACCCACTCCCATGGGGAGTTGCAGACGCTTGCCTCGATCGACCTGGAGGCAGCCCAGGACAGCGTCCTCGGCCTCGTCGGCCCCTCCGGCTGCGGCAAGTCGACGCTGCTGGAGCTGATCTGCGGGCTGGCGGAGCCGAGCGCCGGGACGATCGCGGTGGGCGGGGCCTCGACCGCGGAGGAGCGCCTCGCCCGTTGCGCCTTCATGCCCCAGCGCGACCTGCTGCTGCCCTGGTACTCGGCGATCGACAACGCCGCTCTGGCGCTGCGCAACCAGGGGATGCGGCGGGCCGAGGCGCGCGCCGCCGCCGGGGCCCTGTTCGAGCGCTTCGGCCTCGCCGGCTTCGAACGGGCGCGTGCGGACGAGCTCTCGGGCGGGATGCGGCAGCGGGTCGCCTTCCTGCGCACGCTGGTCGCCGGCAAGCCGGTGCTGGCGCTGGACGAGCCCTTCGCCGCGCTCGACGCGATCACCCGGGCGGAGATGCAGGAGTGGTTGGCCGCGGCGCTGCGCTCCGACCCCCGCACCGTCGTCCTCGTCACCCACGACGTCGAGGAGGCGCTCTACCTCTCCGACCGGGTCGCGATCCTCTCCGCCCGCCCGGCGCGCGTCGTCGCCGAGCTCAGCCCGCCCGCCCCCCGGGCCGCGGACCGCGACGCCGCCGTCACCGACCCCGAGTTCGTCGTCGCCCGCGAGGAAGCGATGCGGGCGCTGCGGGAGGGGTCGCGGTGAGGCGCCGGCTGCTGCCGCTGGGGCTGATCGCGCTGCTGCTCGGGCTCTGGCAGGTCGCCACCTCGACCGGGGCGGTCGTCGACGCCTTCGACCTCGAGCCCTTCCTCGTCCCCTCGACCGCGGAAGTCGCCAGCGCCCTGTGGGAGAACCGCGGCCTGCTCGCCGACAACGCCTGGGTGACGCTGCGGGAGATCCTCCTCGGCCTCGGCCTCGCGCTCGCGGTCGGCGTCGGCTTCGCGGTCCTGATGCACCGCTGGCGGGTCCTCCGCGACGCCGCCTACCCGCTGATCGTCGCCTCGCAGACGATCCCGATCGTCGTCATCTCGCCGATCCTCCTCGTCTGGTTCGGCTATGGGATGACGCCGAAGGTCGTGGTGATCGCGCTGATCTGCTTCTTCCCGATCGCCGTCAACGCCCTCGACGGCCTGCGCTCGGTCGACCCCCAGGCGGTGAAGATGATGCGCAGCCTCGACGCCTCCCGCTGGCAGCGGTTCCGGCGGGTGGAAGCGCCGGCGGCGCTGCCGAGCCTGTTCACGGGGATCAAGATCGCCGTCGTCGTCGCCCCGATCGGCGCCGTCTTCGCCGAGTGGGTGGGGTCGAGCTCCGGCCTCGGCCACCTGATCCAGTCCGACACCGCCAACTACCAGGTGGCGCGCCAGTTCGCGACGGTGGTCGTCCTCTCGGCGCTGGCGCTGGCGCTGATCGGCCTCGTCGCGCTCGCAGAGCGGCGCGTCGTCCGTTGGCGATAGAACTCAAAGGGATGACGCGCCTCCGGATTCCCGGTATCGCCCTCGCCGTCCTCGTCTTCGCCCTCGTCCTCGTCGCCTGCGGCGAGAAGTCAGAGGAAGCCGGCGGCGAGCGGGAGAGCTTCAGCCTGACGCTCGACTTCTACCCCAACCCCGACCACGCCGGGATCTACATGGCGGAGAAGCTCGGCTACTTCGATGAAGCCGGGCTCGAGGTCGAGATCGGCACCCCCTCCGACCCGGCCGCGCCGCTGAAGCTGGTCGCCGCCGGCCGCTCTGACCTGGCGATCTCCTACGAGCCCGAGGTGGCGCTGGCGCGCGAGCAGGGGCTCGACGTGGTCGCGATCGCCGCCCTGGTCAACCGGCCGCTGACCTCGCTGATCTGGCTGAACGAGTCCGGGATCAAAGGCGTCGCCGACCTCAAAGGCAAGACGGTTGCCACCGCCGGCATCCCCTACCAGGACAAGTTCCTCGAGACGATCCTCGCCCGCGTCGACCTCACCCCCGAGGACGTCAAAGCCGTCAACGTCGGCTTCGGCCTCCTCCCCGCCCTCGTCGGCGGCTCGGCCCAGGCGATGCTCGGCGGCTTCAGCAACGTCGAGGGCGTCGACCTGCGGATGCGCGGCAAAGGGCCGGTGGTGACCCCGGTCGACCAGCTCGGCGTCCCCACCTACGACGAGCTGGTGCTGGTCGCGAACCGGCAGAGCCTCGAAGCGGACCCGGACAAGTTCCGCCTCTTCCTCGCCGCGCTGGAGCGCGGGACCGCGGCGGCGGTGGAGCAGCCCGGGGCGGCGACCACGGCGATCACCGAAGCGAACCCCGATCTGGAACCGAAACTGGCCGCGGCCCAGGTGCAGGCGACGCTGCCGCTGCTCGGCGCCGGCACCCCCGACCAGCCCTACGGCTACATGGACCCGCGGGAGTGGGAGGCCTTCGCCGCCTGGATGCGGGACAACGGCCTGATCGAGTCGCTGCCGAAGCCGAGCGAACTGCTCGACAACGGCTACCTGCCCTCGGGCGAGATCCCCGAATAGCCGAGCGCGCCCTCGGCGATCAGCCGGCTGACCTCGCGCTCCGGCATCGCCGCGTGGAAGAGGTGGCCCTGGGCATAGTCGCATTCGAGCCGCCGCAGCTCCGATAGCTGCACCTCGTTCTCGACGCCCTCGGCGATCACCTCCAGCGATAGCGCCCGCGCCATCCCGATGATCGCCTCGACGATCGCCGTCGCCTCCTGCTCGATCCCGAGCGCGTCGACGAAGGAGCGGTCGATCTTCAGCGCGTGGAAGGGGAAGCGGTTGAGGTAGGCGAGCGAGGAGTAGCCGGTGCCGAAGTCGTCGAGGACGAGCCGCACCCCCATCTCGTTCAGCGCCTCCAGCGATTCGATCGCCGTCGCCGACTCCTCGACGAGGACGCTCTCGGTGATCTCCAGCCGCAGGTGGACCGGGTCGAGGCCGGTGCGGGCGATGATCTCCTCGACCGCGGCGGGGAGGTCGCGGTGGGCGACCTGGCGGGCGGAGAGGTTGACGGCGACGTCGAGCGGGCGCGAGTCGGGCCGCAGCTGGTGCCACTCGACCGCCTGGCGGCAGGCGCGCTCCTGCACCCAGCGGCCGATCGGCTCGATCAGGCCGCTGTCCTCGGCGATCGAGACGAAGTCGGCGGGGTCGAGGACGCCGCGCTCGGGGTGGCGCCAGCGGACCAGTGCCTCGAGGCCGGCGATTTCGCCCGAGCGCAGGCTGACGACCGGCTGGTAGTGCAACGCCAGCTCGTCGCGCTCGAGCGCGTGGCGCAGCTCGCGTTCGACCTCCAGCCGCCGCATCGCCCCCGCCCGCATCTCGGCGTCGAAGAGGACGCAGCGGGAGCGGCCGCCCTCCTTGGCCCGGTACATCGCCGCGTCGGCGTCGCGGATCAGCAGCTCGGCGTTGACCGCCCGCCCCTCGGCGGCGCTGGAGACGGCGACGCCGATGCTGGCGCTGACGAAGTGGTCGACGCCGTCGAGCGAGAAGGGCTGGGTGAAGGCGGCGGCGACGCGGTCGGCGATCGCCAGCGCCTCGCCTTCGTCGGCAAGACGGTCGATCAGGATCCCGAACTCGTCACCGCCGAAACGGGCGACGACGTCGCCCGGGCGCAGGTGCGAGCGCAGGCGCGGCGCCACCGCCCGCAGGAGGGCGTCGCCGGCGTGGTGGCCGAGGCTGTCGTTGATCAGCTTGAAGTGGTCGAGGTCGAGGAAGAGGATGCCGACGGGCGAGCGCGAGATCGCCGCCTTGTTGAGCGATTCGCCGAGGGCGTCGACGAAGCTAAGGCGGTTGGGGAGCCCGGTGAGGGAGTCGTGGAGGACGCGGTAGCGCAGCGCCTGGTCGGCGGCGTGGCGCTCGATCGCGTCGGCGAGGACGTTGGCCGCCGCCTGCACGAAGGGGACGTCCTTGGCGCTGAAGCGGTTCGGCTCGGTCGCGTGGACGTCGAGCACGCCGAAGGGGCGGTTCTTGCCGTCGATGACGACGGCGAGGCTGCTGGCGGCGCCGAAGACGCGCAGGACCGGCGGCATCGTGTGGCGGGTCTCCCCCTCCCAGTCGGAGACGATCGCGTGGGTGCCGGAGTCCAGCGCGGCGCCGGCGTGGGAGTCGCGGGAGGCGGAGACCCGGCGCCCGGCGCCCAGCACCGCCCCCTCGAGCCCGGCGCGGAGGTTGAGCCGGCGGCCGTCGCGGGCGAGCTCCCAGATGCAGGCGCTGTGGACGCCGTCGATCTGGCCGATCAGCTCGGCGGCCGCCTCCATCAGCTCCTGCGGGTCGCCGTTCTGCAGCGCCCGCTCGCCGAGCCGGGCGACGACGGCCTGCTGGGAGAGGGAGCGCTGCAGCTCCTCCTCGGCCCCCTTGCGTTTGCTGATGTCGTAGAGGACCCCGTGCCAGACCGGGACGCCGTCCTCGCCGGCTTCCAGGACCGCCTCGTCGTGCATCCAGACGGTCCGCCCGTCGCGGGTGTGCATGCGGTATTCGAGCGGGATCGTGTCGCGGTTGCCGAGGTGCTCCTCGGTCTCGACTGCCAGCGCCCGCTCGCGGTCCTCGGGGTGCAGGAGGCTCGCCCAGAGTCCGGGGTCGCGGATGAAGTCCTCCTGCCGGTAGCCGAGGATCTCCTCGACCTGGGGGCTGACGTAGCGCCAGCAGCCCCGCTCGCCGAGCTCGGCGGTGTAGACGATGACCGGCAGCTGCTCGACCAGCCGCTGGAAGTCGTGCCCGCCCGCGGCCAATTGGTCGAGGAAGCGCGTCACCTCCTGCTCGGACCAGTTCCTATCGCTGCTGTCACGCATCCACCTCGCTTATCGGCACCGCGGCGGCGTGCTTGAGCGATGCAGCGGCTATGCGGCGAGGCGCATCGGCGGGCCCTGGGAGACGAGCTTGTAGAGGCCGGCCAGGGTGAGGGCGCCGACGAGGCCCCGGTAGGGCTCGTACGGCGCGTAGAACTCTTCCACCTCGGGGATCGTCGCCCGCCGCCCTTCGCCGCGCAGGCGGCCGACGAGCTTGATGTAGCCGAGGTCACCGGCGGGCAGCGAGTCGAGTTCGTTGCGGCCGAAGAGGCCGAGGCACTGCACCGTCCAGGGGCCGATCTGCGGCTGGGCCAGGAGTCGGCCGTCCGCCGCCGGGTCCTCGATCCGGCAGCGCCCGGCGGCGACGTCGCGGGCGAGCCGCCGCAGCGCCAGCGCCCGTTTGCCGACCAGTTCCATCGCCTCGATTTCCGCCGGGGCGCGGCCTGCGATTGTGGTCGCCCCCGGGACGTCGCGCAGGGCGGTGCGGCCCTCCCCCAGGCGCGACCCCCAGCGGCCGGCGATACGCCGCTCGATCAGCGCCGCCCGTTTGGCCTCGATCAGCTGGCCGACCACGGCGGCGGCCAGGGCCTCCCAGGGCCACGGCCGGCCCTGCGGGCGGAAGCCGGGCATGCGGCGGATCAGCGGCCCGACCAGCGGGTCGCGGCGGAAGCGGCGGTGGAAGTCGGAGAGGTCGACGTCGACCCAGAGGGCACAGCGCATCCGCTCGATCGCCTGCTCGAGCTGCTCCCGCCGCGCCGGGCCCGGGCAGGGCGGAATCGTGATCGGTGGCCGCGAGACCCGCTCGGGCTCGACCGCCTCGGCGCGGAAGCGGACCCGGTCCCGAGCCGGCTGCCAGGCGCGGACGAGGACCGGGCTGCCGCCTACGTGCAGCAGCCGGGTCGCGACCCCGGCGCGCACGCGCAGGGTGCGGTCGGCGGTGCCGCGAGGCATCCGGTACGGCGAGGGCGGCCGGACTTCTGCTTCAGCGACCGAGGAGGTGGACATCGACCAGGAAGGAGCGGCTGGCGACGA
>Ga0196960_10000530_pt1 | contig 12842 bp, 11 predicted proteins | sample S3v_5metaG_FD_183187 | JGI IMG/M metagenome (GOLD analysis project Ga0196960, IMG submission 183187) | Soil microbial communities from Anza Borrego desert, Southern California, United States - S3+v_5 | ecosystem: Environmental > Terrestrial > Soil > Desert | place: USA: California | collected... | reverse complement strand
ACGTGCGCCCCGAGATGCGTCACCGCGCGACCCCGATGCGAGCATCCTGAGCCCGTCGCATCTCGGCGGCCAACGAGGCGTTCGCGTACGGGCCATCCGAAGACAGCGCCTCGATCACCGATTCGATGACCTCCGCCGGCTTGTTCTGGCTGAGCTTGCGCTTGGCCACCACGCGAGACGGCGTCAGGCGGAAGCCGACCGTTCCCGCCGCGAGACGCGTGACGAAAGCCTCGTCATTCGGCCGCTCCCACATGCGCCGCGGCTCCGGCATCCGCCCTTCGAAACGATCGACCATGCGATCCAGCACCGCGATATTCTCGTCGTCACTGAGGATCTCCGGCACTCCGGCCAGGTGCACCGCGGTGTAGTTCCAGGTCGGCACCGCCGGCATATCGCCGTACCACCCCGGTGAGATGTAGCCGTGCGGCCCCTGGAACGTCACCAGGAGCTCGCGCTGGCCGAGACCATGGATGATGTCATCGGGTCGCCCGACGTGCGCGACGATCGTCAGATCGTCGCGGTCCTCGTCCAGCAGCACGGCGTAGTGCGAGGCGACCAGCCCGTCAGGCCCGTCGCTGACGATCGTCGCCCACGGGTTGGCATCGATCACCCGGCGCATCTCTGTGATGTCGGCGAGGGCGAAGCTGGGATTCTGACGCATCCTCTCAGCCTACGGCGACCCGGATCGTCAACGCCTCGTGCGTTTGACGACGGGGATCGCCTGGGTCTTCCATTCCTCCCAGCCTGGTGTTCCCTTCATGAACGACTCGATCTCATCGCGGTTCGCACGCAACTTCGGATCGTTCTCGAGGTACTTCTTCGTCTCGCGGGCCACGAGGCCCGACAGGATCAACAGGCCGATCAGGTTGGGCAGCGCCATCAGGCCGTTCATCGCGTCCGAGAATGCCCACACCACGCCGAGTTGAACAGTGCAGCCGATGAACACGACGAGCGAGAAGAGGATGCGGAACGGCATGACCGCACGACGGCCGAGCAGCCGCTCGATGTTGCGCTCGCCGTAGTACGACCATCCGAGGATCGTCGAGGCTGCGAACATCACGAGGCCGATGGTCACGATGATGTGCCCCCAGTCGCCCGGGAGCCCGTGAGAGAAGGCAGCACCGGTCATCAGGGCCGGGCTGATCTGTTCGCCGGTCTCAGGATCGATCTCCTTCCAAGTGCCGGTGGCGATGATCACGAGGCCCGTGCACGACACCACGATGATCGTGTCGATGAACGTCTGAGTCATCGACACCAGGCCCTGGCGCACCGGGTGGCTGGTCTTCGCCGCGGCCGCCGCGATCGCGGCCGACCCCATGCCGGATTCGTTCGAGAAGATCCCGCGCGCGACCCCGAACTGGACGGCGATGATGATGGCGGATCCGGCGAAACCGCCGACGGCGCTGGTACCGGTGAAGGCCTCGGAGAAGATCTGCGCGAACGCCGCCGGAAGCGCACCGACGTTCACGATCAGGATGTAGAGGGCACCGAGCACGTAGAAGATGATCATGATCGGCACGAAGCCGGCGGTGACACGACCGATCGACTTGATCCCTCCGACCAGCACGACCATGGCGAACACCGTCAGCACGATTCCCGTCACCCAGGTCGGTACCTCGAAACTCGCTTCAAGGTTCTGCGCGATCGAGTTCCCCTGCGTCATGTTGCCGATGCCGAAGCAGGCGATGACGGCGAAGACGGCGAATGACAGACCGAGAATCTTCCCGAAGGGCCCGGGGATGCCGCGTTCGAGGTAGTACTGAGGACCGCCCGACTTCTCACCGGCGTCGTCGGTCTTGCGGAAGCGGACGCCGAGGAAGGCCTCCGAGTACTTGGAAGCCATGCCGAGCAGGCCGGTCACCCACATCCAGAACAGCGCGCCCGGCCCGCCGATGCCGATGGCGGTCGCGACGCCGACGATGTTGCCCGTTCCGACGGTGGCGGCGAGGGCTGTCGTCAGTGCCTGAAACTGTGAGATGTCACCGTCCGATCCCGGATCTTTCCTGGTGATGAGCCCCAGACGCAGCGCAGAGCCCAACCGGATGAACTGCAGTCCGCCGAGGCGGATCGTCAGATACAGCCCGGTTCCGAGCAGCAACGGGATGAGAAAGAACGGACCCCAGATGATTCCGCTGACTGTCTCGAGAAAGGACTGCAATCCGGTGAGATCCATGGCGACTCCTGGGTGCGCGGTTCAAAGGGCGCTCCCACCATATTCACAGAAAGCGCATTGCGGTAGTCACCGTCGCGCGTGTTCGCGTATGAGCGGTCAGGCCTGGCAGCGCGGGCACCAGTACAGCTTGCGCGCCCCGATCTCCTCCATCGCGATAGAGGTGCCGCAGATCCGGCACGGGAGGCCCGCCCGCCGGTACACCCAGTGCCGATCGTCGCGGCTCGCCATGGCAGCGCGATACTGTTCGGGATCCAGGTCGTCCATCGTCATCATCTGCCCGGTCTCGACGCCGATCGCGATCAGCCGCACCCAGTCCCGCCAGAGTTCCCGCACGATCTCCTCGGGCACGTCACGCCCGGGAGTGTGTGGATTCAGGCGCTGCCGGAACAGCATCTCGGCCCGATAGACGTTGCCGATGCCGCTGACCACCGACTGGTCCATCAGCAGAAGCGCGATGACGGTGGGCTTCTTGCGCACCGCTCTGACGAATCGCTCCTCGTTCGCGACCGGATCGCCCACCAGAGGGTCCGGGCCGAGCTTCGCGACACTGGCGAGCATCTCCTCGGGGGTCTGCAGCACACACGCGGTCGGACCGCGCAGGTCGGCGGCGGTGATGTCGGTCATCAGCCGCAGTCGCACCTGCCCGACCACCGGAGGCGGCCATTGCTCGCCGTCGTCGGCGAGACCCTGCGTCTGCTCGGACATCCTGACGTGCACGCGAGCGCGGCGCGGGGCTCCGATCGATGAGAGCGAGTTCTCCCCCGCGTCATCGAGGATCGGCGCACCGACATCCGTGCCGCGCTGGTTGGTCTGCCCCATGCGACCGTTCGCGGAGGCGATCGTCGGGTCGAGGAGGATGTCACCGGCGAAGTCCCAGGCGCCGTACAGGCCGAGATGCACCCGCAGCCACACGTCTCCCTCGGCCTCGAGGAACATCTGCTTGCCCACAGCCTGGACGCTCACGGCTTCCCGGCCGTCGAGCACAGCCGCGCCTTCCGCGAACCGGCCCTGCGGGCTGGTCGCGCTGAGCTGCTTCCCGATGAAGTTCCGGTCGAACTGACGCGCGATCCGGTGGACGGAATGGCCCTCGGGCATCGTCAGCCCCTCGGATCCGGCAGGAGTGAGCCGTCGGCCTCGAAGTCGGCGATCTGGCGAATGCGTCGCACGTGCCGCTCTTCCGCCGAGAACGGTGTCACGATGAAGCGGTCGATGAGAGCTGTCACCTCATCGAACGCGTGCTGTCGCGCACCTATCGCGATCACGTTCGCATCGTTGTGCTCTCGCGCGAGTTCCGCCGTCGACAGGTTCCAGACGAGTGCAGCCCGCACCCCCCTCACCTTGTTCGCCGCGATCTGCTCACCGTTGCCCGAGCCCCCGAAGACGACGCCGAGCGCATCGACTCCCGCCTGCTGATCGGCGACGACGGCCTGGGCCGCGCGGATGCAGAACGCCGGGTAGTCGTCCACCGGGTCGTACTCGATCGGGCCGTGATCGACGACCTCGTGTCCCGCCTCGCGCAGATGATCCTGCAGCTTCGTGGAGAAATCGAGCCCTGCGTGATCGGTGGCGAGGTGGATGCGCATGCGATCCATCCTAGGAGCCGGCACCGACTCCGGCGATGGTCACGGCGCGACACCCGCCGCTGCGGGCTTGAATCCGGCGCGGACGTTCTCGCAGCATCCGGGTCGGCAGACGTCGAAGCTCGGACCGACCCCGGTGACGCGCTTGCGCTCCCCCGGCGCCCGCCCTTCGAGTCGCTCCTGGATGAGGTCCACGATCCCCGCGACGAACGACGGGGACACCCCCGGTGTCGGCGTGCGCACGAAGCTGAGACCTGCGCTCGCAGCCGCCTCCGCCGCTTCGGTGTCGAGGTCCCACAGGACCTCCATGTGATCGCTCATGAAGCCGAGCGGCACGACGACGACCGCCTTTCGTCCTCGCGACGGAAGATCCGCGATCACGTCGCACACATCGGGCTCGAGCCACGGCTGTGACGGCGGCCCGGAGCGGGACTGGTACACCAGTTCCCACGAGACGTCGGCAGCTGCGGGAACGAGCCGGGCGACGCGATCCATGACCCATGCGGCAACAGCCTCGTGCTGCGCCGCATACGCCCCGCCCGGCCCCCAGTCGACGTCACGGGGTCCGGAGCGCTCGGCATCTTCGGTCGGGATGCTGTGGGTCGAGAAGAGCACCTGGACCGCTCCGGCGGGGATGCCGTCTGCGATGAAGCCCTCGATGGCCGAGCGCACACCGGTTTCGAACGCGTCGACGAATCCGGGATGGTCGTAGAACGGGCGGATCTTGTCGATCGCGACCGTACTGCCGTGGCCGGTCTCCGCCAGCACGCGCGCGAAGTCCTCGCGGTACTGCCGGCAGCTCGAGAAGGAGCTGTAGGCGCTCGTCGCGAAGGCGAGCAGCGTGGTGTGGTCGTTCGCGGCGGCCGCCGAGACGGCGTCTTCCAGGTACGGCGCCCAGTTCCGGTTGCCCCAGTACACGGGAAGGTCCAGGCCGCGCGCCTTCAGTTCTGCCTCGAGAGCGGACTTCAACGCCCGGTTCTGGCCGTTGATCGGACTCACGCCTCCGAAGTGGCGGTAGTGATGCGCGACCTCCTCGAGGCGCTCGTCCGGGATGCCGCGGCCGCGGGTGACGTTGCGAAGGAACGGGATCACATCCTCCTGCCCCTCGGGACCTCCGAAGCCCGCCAGCAGCAGAGCATCGTAGGCGACGGGGGTCGTCACGTACGGCTCGCCTGTCGCGGCGGCGGCGGAAGCGAAGGGAACGGCACTCGACTCGATCGAACTCACCTGATCATCATTTCATCCCATCCGATGCGTATCCCGTGATCACGCGTCGTGGCCCGGTCCTGGCGTAGGCTGTCATGGTTGCCGTCGGCGCCGACTGCGCCGGATCGCGGTGACATCCCCTCACCCCTGGGAGTACAGCTTTGCCTGGAGAGAACCTCACCCGAATCGAAGCGCAGGAGCGCCGCGACGTCATCGACACGCAGTCGTACGAGGTCGCACTCGATCTGACGAAGGGCGCCGAGGTCTTCGGCTCGCGGAGCGTCGTGCGATTCACCGCCACATCCGAGAGCTTCACCTTCATCGACCTCATCGCCCGCGAGGTGCGCGAGATCTCACTGAACGGCGAGCAGCTCGACCCGCAGGAGGTCTTCGCCGACTCCCGCATCGCGCTGACCGGACTGCAGGCCGAGAACATTCTCGTCGTCGACGCCGACTGCGAGTACACCAACACCGGTGAGGGCCTGCACCGCTTCGTCGACCCGGTCGACGACGAGGTCTACCTGTACTCCCAGTTCGAGGTTCCGGATTCCCGGCGCGTGTTCGCCGTCTTCGAGCAGCCGGATCTCAAGGCCACGTTCCAGTTCACGGTCACGGCTCCCGCCGCGTGGAAGGTCGTGTCGAATTCCCCGACGCCCGAGCCGATCCTCCATGACGACAACGTGACGGCGACATGGGGCTTCGAGCCGACTCCGCGGATCTCCTCGTACATCACCGCGCTGATCGCCGGGCCCTACGAAGCGACCTTCTCCGAACTGACCAGCGCCTCCGGTCGCGTCATCCCGCTGGGCGTCTACGGCCGCAAGAGCCTCTGGCAGCACCTCGATGCGGACTACATCTTCGACAAGACCCGCCAGGGTTTCGAGTACTTCGAATCGAAATTCGGCGTGCCCTACCCGTTCGCCAAGTACGACCAGCTCTTCGTGCCGGAATTCAACGCCGGTGCCATGGAGAACGCGGGTGCGGTGACGTTCACGGAGACCTACGTGTTCCGCAGCAAGGTCACCGACGCCGTGAAGGAGCGACGCGTCGTCACGATCCTGCACGAGCTCGCTCACATGTGGTTCGGTGACCTCGTCACCATGAAGTGGTGGAACGACCTCTGGCTCAACGAGTCGTTCGCCGAGTGGGCCTCGACCATCGCGACGGCTGAAGCCACGGAATGGACCGAGGCGTGGACCACCTTCAACGCCATGGAGAAGACCTGGGCGTACCGCCAGGACCAGCTGCCATCGACCCACCCCATCGTCGCCGAGATCAACGATCTCGAAGACGTGCAGGTGAACTTCGACGGCATCACCTACGCCAAGGGCGGATCCGTGCTCAAGCAGCTCGCCGCATGGGTGGGCATCGAGGCGTTCTTCGCCGGAGTCTCGCAGTACTTCCAGAAGCACTCGTGGGGAAACACCGAGCTCAGCGATCTGCTCGTGGAGCTGGAAGCCACCAGCGGCCGCGATCTCAGCACGTGGTCGAGGAAGTGGCTGGAGACCGCGGGCGTCAACACCCTCGAGCCCCTCATCGCCGACGACGCCGACGGATCGATCACCCGGTTCGCCGTGACGCAGACGGCTCCGGCCGACTACCCCACCATCCGCCCGCACCGTCTCGGGATCGGCTTCTACACGCTGCAGGACGGCGCGCTCAGCCGCACCCACTTCGTCGAGGTGGACGTCGACGGCGATCGCACCGAGGTGCCGGAGCTGCATGGACTGAAGCGCCCCGATCTGGTGCTGCTCAACGACAACGACCTCGCTTACGCGAAGATCCGGCTGGACGAGAAGTCGCTCGCCACCGCGATCGCGCATCTCGCCGACATCAGCGACCCGCTGGCGCGATCACTCGTCTGGGGCGCCGCGTGGGATCAGACCCGCGACGCCGAGAGCGCGGCATCCGACTACATCGACCTCGTGCTGGGCAACATCGGTCGCGAGACCGAATCCACCACGGTCCGCACGACGCTCGCGCAGCTGCTGACGGCGACGCAACTGTACGTCGCCCCTGCCGACCGCGCCGCCGCACGTCAGAAGGTCGCCGACGGGCTCTGGTCGCTCGCCGAGAGCGCGAAGGCCGGCAGCGACAGCCAGCTCCAGTTCGTCACCGCGTTCGCGAATGCTCTCGTGACGCCGGAGCACGCCGGCATCGTCGGCCGTCTGCGCGCCGGAGAGGAGACCCTCCCTGGGCTCGAGATCGACGCCGACCTCAGCTGGCAGCTGCTCGTCGGTCTCGCCACGATCGGAGCCACCGACGCCGCGTCGATCGATGCGGCTCTGGCGGCCGACAACACCGCCAAGGGCGGCGAGTTCGCGGCGCAGGCGCGAGCAGCGCTCCCGGATGCCGCTTCCAAGCGCGCCGCCTGGGAGTCGCTGATCGAGCGCGATGACGCACCGAACACGATCGTCCGCTCTGCGGCGCTCGGGTTCGTCCACCCCGCGGGCGTGGACGTGCTCGGGGAGTTCGTGCCGGCGTACTTCGACATGCTGCTGCCGATCTGGGAAGCCCGGAGCTACCAGATCGCGCAGTACCTCATCACCGGCCTGTACCCCAAGGCGCTGGCGAACGTCGAACTGCGTGACGCGACGCGCGCATGGCTTTCGGCGAATCAGGATGCCGCGCCGGCGCTGCGTCGCCTGGTGCTGGAAAACCTCGCCGACGTCGAGCGGGCTCTCGCCGCACAGGCACGCGACTCCGAGGACTGACGGGTCGGCCCTGCGGATCGGGGCTCTGCGTGGTGCACTCAGCCCACGCCGAGGCCCGATCGCTAGGATCGGAGGCGATGATCCTCCCCTTCGACACCACCGATGCTCCCGTCGCCCCCATGGACCCGCAGTGGTGGACCGACCTGCTCGCGGTGCTCATCGTGGTCGGCCGGAACGCGCTCGCCGTCGTTGCGATCCTGGCGAGCTGCGTCATCGTCGCACTGCTGTTGCGCCTGGTGATCCGCCGGGTCGTGCACCGTATCGTCGACACGGCGAAGAACAGGGCATCGGTGGACGACACCCAGGCGCTCGAACGTTCCCCGCTCGCCGACATGCGCCTCGTGCAGCGCACTCGGACCCTGGGCTCGATCCTCCAGAACATCGTCAATGTGATGCTCGTCGTCATCGCCCTGGTCCTGGTGGTCAATCAGCTCTCGCCCACGCTCCTGGGCTCACTGACCCTTCTCACCGCGGCGGTCGGCGCCGGTCTCGGTTTCGGTGCGCAGAACATCGTGAAGGACGTCCTCAACGGCATCTTCCTGGTCGCCGAGGATCAGATCGGGATCGGCGACGTGGTCGACCTCGGACTCGCCACCGGAGTCGTCGAGTACGTCAGCGTCCGGATCACGCAGGTCCGCGACGTCAACGGCACGCTCTGGTACGTCCGAAACGGCGAGGTGACCCGCATCGGCAACATGTCACAGGGCTGGGCGCGGGCGATCATCGACCTCGGAGTGCCGCTGGATGTCGACCTCGACCTGGTCGAGCAGACCATGCTGGAGACCGCACAGGGGCTCGCCAAGGACGCGAAGTGGCGTACCCGGATCGTGGAGAAGCCCGAGGTCTGGGGGCTGGAGTCCATCGGCGGCGATGCGCTCGTCGTCCGCGTCGTCATCAAGGCGCGTGCGAACGCGAAGGACGACGTCGCGCAGGAACTGCGCAAGCGGCTGCGTGCCGCACTTCTCGAGAAGGAGATCGCGGTGCCGAGCATGACCGCGGTGATGCCGACGGGACAGGACGGCGCGCGTCGGGTGCGCGGCGCCAACCCTCCTCGCACGCGGCCGAATGCCGTCACCGGCGTTCCCGCCGTCCCCGAGCGCGGCATCTGGCGGCGCAAGAAGTCCTCCGACGACGGGAGCACCACGAAGTGACGTTCTACGACGAGGTCGGCGGCCATGACACCTTCGCGAAGATCGCGGCCGTCTTCTACCGCGAAGTCGCGGCGGACCCGGTGCTCAAGCCCATGTACCCCGAGGAGGATCTGGGGCCGGCCGAAGAGCGGCTCACCCTCTTCCTCGGGCAGTACTGGGGCGGCCCGACGACGTACGGCGAGCGACGCGGTCACCCGCGACTGCGAATGCGTCACATGCCCTTCCACATCGACCCCGATGCCCGAGATCGTTGGCTGAAGCACATGCGCACCGCCGTCGATGAGGCGCAGCTGTCGCCGCTGCACGAATCCACGCTGTGGGACTACCTCGAGCGGGCGGCGTATGCCATGGTGAACACATTCGAGCCGTCCGGCATCGGTCCCGCATCCGACGGCCGTGCGACGCTCGAGGCGACAGCACGTCAGGATTCGACGGAGAACACATGACTCAACGCCCCGCTCCCCTGTCTGCAGATGTCCTCGTCATCGGCTGGGGTCTGGCGGGGCTCGTCGCCGCCGGTGAGGCTCTCGACGCCGGTCGCAAGGTCATCCTCGTCGACCAGGAGCCGAGAGCGAACCTGGGAGGCCAGGCATGGTGGTCCTTCGGCGGACTCTTCTTCATCGACTCCCCCGAACAGCGCCGCCTGGGCATTCGCGACTCACTCGAACTGGCCACTCAGGACTGGTTCGGCAATGCCGGGTTCGATCGGGCTGAGGACGAATGGCCGCGCCGCTGGGCGGAGGCGTATCTGCAGTTCGCTGCCGGGGAGAAGCGCGCATGGTTGCGGGATCGGGGGGTCGGATTCTTCCCGGTCGTGGGGTGGGCCGAGCGCGGCGGCTACGGCGCGATCGGCCCCGGCAACTCCGTGCCGCGTTTCCACATCACCTGGGGCACGGGACCCGGCATCGTCGCGCCCTTCGCCGCGCGCGTGGAAGAGGCCGAGGCTGAGGGACGACTCGTGGTACTCCCCCGCCACCGTGTGACCGAGCTGATAGTCGCCGGCGGCGCCGTCACCGGCGTGCGCGGCGACATCCTCGAAGCCACGAGCAGCGTTCGAGGCTTCGAGTCCTCGCGCACCACCGTCGGCGACTTCGAGATCCTCGCCGGGGCGACGATCGTCTCGTCCGGAGGAATCGGCGGCAACCACGACCTCGTCCGTGCCTCCTGGCCGGAGCGTCTGGGAGAACCCCCCGCCCACATGCTGTCCGGTGTTCCCGCCTATGTCGACGGTTCGATGCAGCTGGTGAGCGCGGCGGCGGGCGCGCGCCTGATCAACGGCGACCGGATGTGGCACTACGTCGAGGGGATCACCAACTGGGATCCGGTGTGGCCGTCCCACGGCATCCGCATCCTCCCCGGTCCGTCGTCGCTCTGGCTCGACGCCACGGGTGCTCGGCTGCCGGTTCCGCTGTTCCCCGGCTTCGACACTCTGGGGACGCTTGCGCACCTGCGCGCCACGGGGCACGATCACTCGTGGTTCGTGACGTCGCGGCAGATCGTCGAGAAGGAGTTCGCGCTGTCCGGCAGTGAGCAGAACCCCGATCTGACTGGTAAGGACGTACGGCTGCTTCTGAAGTCACGGCTGGCGAAAGGGCCGACGGGCCCGGTCCAATCGTTTCTCGACGAGGGCGAGGACTTCATCGTCGAGAACGACCTCGAGTCGCTGCTCGAGCAGATGCGCCGCCATCCGGGCGGCCACCTGCTCGACATCGAACGGGTCCGGCGCGAGGTCATCGCGCGCGACCGGGAGATCGGGAACGAATTCACGAAGGACGCTCAGATCGGGATGCTGCGTTCCATGCGCGCGTACCGCGGCGACAAGCTGATCCGCACGGCGGCGCCGCACCGTCTGCAGGACCGGGCTGCGGGTCCGCTCGTGGCCGTCAAGCTGCATGTGCTGACCAGGAAGTCCCTCGGAGGCATCGAGACCGACCTCGATGGGCGCGCGCTCGGCACCGACGGCGCTCCGATTCCGGGTCTGTACGCGGCCGGCGAGGCCAGCGGCTTCGGCGGTGGCGGCGTGCACGGCTACCGCGCGCTGGAGGGAACGTTTCTCGGCGGCTGCCTGTTCTCGGGGCGACAGGCCGGACGGGCTGCCGCGCTTCGCTGACGAAGCCCGTCGGAGCTGTCAGGCCGCGGGTCCGGTGCCCCGGACGGCTGTCAGACCCGTCGCCACCGGCCCTCTGGTCAGCACGTGGCCACGGCGGAAAGCCAATCGCGTCCACCGACCGGTGCGGGTGATGCGTACTTCTTCTTCGCCGGAGATGAATCCGAAGGCGTCTGCAGCGAACGCGACCCCTCTCGCCAGCCCGCCGAGCGCCTCGTCGGGCTCGCCCCAGATCGCAGCCCGCAGTGCGCGGACGGCTTCCTCGCCTGCGCCGGGGGTCGCTCCACGCGCGACGGCGGCGATACCCCACTGGGCGCGCTGGGCGATGACGGATGCCGGAACGGTCGACCCCTCTTCCCAGCCGCTGCGGGGCGGCGCGATGCCTGCCCAGGCCGGAGACAGCCCCGTCTGCGGAAGCTCGAGCATCCGCGCGTCATCGGTCACGGCGAGCGACTGCACGACGATGTCGCACTCGAGTTCGGGATCGGCGTGAACGATGCGCATCGCGAGGATCGTCGGTGTCTGATCGAACAGTCCGTGCGGGGCGAGCGCTGCCGCGCTGAGCGCGAGCACACCGTTCGCAGCCTGCAGCCTCACGCCCTCATCCGAGATGCGATTGGCGCGGCCGACGAAGGTCAGCACGTCTCGGGATGTCTCGGCATCGGCGAGAACGAGAGGAAGCGGCACGCCATCTAAACTACCAACCGAGGCGGCACCGGCGGTCGCGGAGAGGAAGCCATGACCGAGGACACGCACGCCAGGAGAACCGTCGATCGCCTCTTGGACGTGCTCGATCTGGACTTCACCAGGGCGCGGACCACTGAAGACATCTTCACCGGCTCCTCGCACCCGATGCCGTCGGGACGGATCTACGGTGGGCAGGTGCTCGCGCAGTCTCTCATCGCCGCCGAGCGCACCCTGCCCGAGAATCGGGTCGTGCACTCGATGCACGGCTACTTCCTCCGCCCGGGAGATTCTTCGCAGGGAATCACCATCGCAGTGGACCGGATCCACGACGGTCGATCGTTCTCGACGCGGCGCTCACAGGCCTATCAGAACGGTGTGCCCATCTTCTCGATGATCGCGTCGTTCCAGGACGACGACCCCGGAGTCGAGCACGCCGTGCCCATGCCCTCCGACGTGCCGTCCCCCGACGCTCTGGCCCCGGACGAAGATCGCGTGGTGGGTTTGCCGGAGGGGACCATGCGGATGCTCAGCGAGCGTGCGGCGGACATCCGCCATGTCGGCTCTCCGCTGTATCTGCCCAATGACGACGACCGGGTGCCGCACCAGGGCGTGTGGATGCGGATGCGCGCTCCCCTGCCCGATGATCCGCGCCTGCACCGGGCGGCGCTCGCCTACCTCAGCGACATGACCATCCAGGAATCGATCCTCCGGGCGCACGGGGTCTACTGGGCGCTGCCCGGGCTGAAGGTCGCGAGTCTCGACCATGCGATGTGGTGGCACCGTCCCGCTCGTGTGGACGAGTGGCTCCTCTATGTCCAGGAGTCGCCGAACGCCAAGGGCGGACGAGGACTGGCGACGGGGCGGATCTACACCGAGGATGGCACGTTCGTCGCGAGCGTGGCGCAGGAGATCATGGTGCGGGTGCCGGACGCGCGCTGACCCGATCCGGTCAGCGGTGGGCGTACTCGATCGGGGCCCCGAGATGGGGTTCCCAGGCCGCTCGCATCTCCGCTGTGAGTCGGGTGGGGCGCCCGGAGCCCGCGTCGACGAGGACGATGATCGCCGTCGACCGTGCGTACAGCGTGCGCTGTTCAGCGTCCGGATGGTTGTACACCTCGTAACAGACCTCGATGCTCGAGCCGCCGAGCTTGCCGAACCACATCTGCACTTCGAGCGGATGCCGCTGATAGGGCACCGGTGCGAGGTACTCGATCTCCTGCCGGG
>Ga0196960_10000529_pt1 | contig 12861 bp, 14 predicted proteins | sample S3v_5metaG_FD_183187 | JGI IMG/M metagenome (GOLD analysis project Ga0196960, IMG submission 183187) | Soil microbial communities from Anza Borrego desert, Southern California, United States - S3+v_5 | ecosystem: Environmental > Terrestrial > Soil > Desert | place: USA: California | collected... | reverse complement strand
TGTGCCTCCCGCGCCGAGCGCCGCGCCCAGCGCGGTGAGGGTCAGGCCGGCGCGCAGCAGAACGCGGCGCCGGGGCTTGGTCAGTGCATGACGTGCCATGTTTTTCCCACCTGATCGGGCGTTTCGGTAGTCGTCCGTGCGCGCAGAGTAGTTGAGGTGTGATGCTCGGTACCAACAGGACTCCCCGGGGATCCCCTGCGCGGGTCAATGCCTCACACTTCTGTTCTGTGAGTTCCCAACCGATCCCCACGCGTGTCGTGCTGCTCGCCGGTCCGTCCGGCTCCGGCAAGTCCTCCCTCGCGGCCCGTAGCGGTCTCCCGGTGCTGCGCCTGGACGACTTCTACAAGGAGGGGAACGATCCGACACTGCCGCGGGTCACCGGCAGCTCGGACATCGACTGGGACTCGGCCCTGTCCTGGGATGCGGACGGCGCGGTCGCCGCCATAGCACAGCTGTGCAGCACGGGGCGGACGTCCGTTCCCCTGTACGACCTGGCCACGAGCGCGCGGACGGGCCGCGAGACGCTCGACATCGAGCGCACGCCTCTGTTCATCGCCGAGGGCATCTTCGCGGCGGACATCGTGGAGCGCTGCCAGGAGCTGGGCCTGCTCGCGGACGCGCTGTGCCTGCGCGGCCGGCCGTCGACGACGTTCCGCCGGCGGCTGGTGCGGGACCTGAGGGAGGGGCGGAAGTCGGTGCCGTTCCTGCTGCGTCGCGGGTGGCGGCTGATGCGGTCCGAGCGGCGCATCGTGGCCCGCCAGACGGCACTGGGCGCGTACCCCTGCGCCAAGCAGGAGGCCCTGGGCCGGCTGGCCGCGGCGGCGGCGGGGCGCTGCCGGACCCCGCGGAGCCGGGTGCCGGACCGGCCGGAGCCGGTGAACCCGGCCTGATCCGGACGGGAGGCCCGCGCGGGGCCCGGGAACGCGGAAAGCGCGGCGGGGCCGGACAGGCCCCCCGGCCCGTCCGGCCCCGCTGCGTCTCCCCCGTACCGCCGCCTCCCCCGAAGCCGCGGCCTCTCCCCCGTTTCCCCGTGCCCCCGTGGACCTCAGGCCACCAGCTCGCCGAAGGACTCCTCCTCGTCACGGCCGAAGCTGAGGACCTCGTCCTCGCGCAGCCGGCGGAGCGACCGCCAGATGCTCGACTTCACCGTGCCGACACTGATGTCGAGGATGGACGCGATCTCCGGGTCCGTACGGCCCTCGTAGTAGCGGAGCACCAGCATCGTGCGCTGGAGTTCCGGCAGTCGCGCGAGCGCCTGCCAGAGCACCGCCCGCAGTTCCGTGCCCCGCATCGCGTCCGTGTCGCCCGCCGTCTCCGGCAGCTCCTCGGTCGGGTATTCGTTGAGCTTGCGCCTGCGCCATGCGCTGATGTGCAGATTGGTCATGGTGCGGCGGAGATATCCGCCGACGGCCGCCTTGTCACTGATCCTGTCCCACGCCCGGTACGTCGAGAAGAGGGCGCTCTGCAGCAGGTCCTCGGCCTCGAACCGGTCGCCGGTCAGGTGATAGGCGGTTGCGTACAGGGAGGCGCGGCGCTCCTGGACGTAGGCGGTGAACGCCGTTTCGGCGTCCTCCGCCCGGTCCAGGGGCTTCCGCTCCCCCGAGACCTCCCCGTACGCGCTTCCCCCGTTCTCCCCCGTGGGCACGTCAACCATCGTCAGGTACGACGAGTGCTGACGTCCGGCGCCACGAACGCACCCCCGTGCTCCGGCGCCGGACTTCTCCTGACTCCGCCCGACATCGTGAAGGCGCGTGACTACTGCGCTTGAGGTGGTGCTGTGCAGTGCGTTCATCTGGCGCCCCCCATCGGTGGAGTCCGGTCGTTCCGTGTGCCAACGAGCTTGCCGGGGCAGTTTCATGGCCCTGTCCCCCGACTGTCACAGAGCTGTCACAGGGCCTGCCGGAGGCCGGACCGGCCGGTCAAGTCGGGGGGATTGTCGAAACGTGGCACCACCATGGGCCAGAATGACCTCTGTGCCTTTCCTGTTGCTGATCGAGGACGACGACGCCATCCGCACAGCCCTCGAACTCTCCCTGTCGCGCCAGGGCCACCGTGTGGCCACTGCGGCGACGGGAGAGGACGGCCTGGAGCTGCTCCGGGAGCAGCGGCCCGACCTGGTTGTGCTGGATGTGATGCTGCCCGGGATCGACGGTTTCGAGGTCTGCCGGAGGATCCGGCGTACCGACCAGCTGCCGATCATTCTGCTGACCGCGCGCAGCGACGACATCGACGTCGTGGTGGGACTGGAGTCCGGCGCGGACGACTATGTGGTGAAACCCGTCCAGGGCCGGGTGCTCGACGCCCGTATCCGCGCGGTCCTGCGCCGCGGGGAGAGGGAGTCCACCGACTCGGCGACCTTCGGGAGCGTCGTCATCGACCGTTCGGCGATGACCGTCACGAAGAACGGGGAGGACCTGCAGCTCACGCCGACCGAGCTGCGGCTCCTGCTCGAACTGAGCCGCCGGCCCGGACAGGCCCTGTCCCGGCAGCAGTTGCTGCGTCTGGTGTGGGAGCACGACTACCTCGGTGACTCGCGGCTGGTGGACGCCTGTGTGCAGCGGCTGCGGGCGAAGGTGGAGGACGTGCCGTCCTCACCGACCCTGATCCGTACCGTGCGCGGCGTGGGATACCGGCTGGACTCGCCTCAGTGAGCGATTCCGCGAAACGCTCCATAGTCGCGGGTCTTCGCTGGACCAGTCTGCGGCTGCGGCTTCTGATCGTGTTCGCGCTGGTGGCCCTCACGGCGGCGGTGTCCGCTTCGGGCATCGCGTACTGGCTGAACCGTGAGGCCGTCCTGACGCGTACGCAGGACGCGGCGCTCGGCGACTTCCGCCGCCAGATGCAGAACCGGGCGGCGGCGCTGCCGCTGGAGCCCACCGGGGACGATCTGCGGGACGCCGCCGAGCAGATGGCGAGCAGCGGCCCGGGCTACCACGTGCTGCTGATCGGCACCCGTGACGGAAAGCCCGTCACCGGGACCTCCGACCTCGACTCCTTCACCAAGGCCGACGTGCCCGCCTCACTGCAGAAGCAGGTGAACAAGAAGCAGCCGCTGACGTCGGCCAACACCTTTGAGTACCACCTGTTCTGGCAGCGGACGACCCTGGGCGGCACCCCTTACCTGGTGGCGGGGACGAAGATCATCGGCGGTGGGCCGGCCGGTTACATGCTGAAGTCGCTCGACCAGGAGCGCGAGGACCTCAACTCGCTGGCCTGGTCCCTGGGGATCGCCACCGCGCTGGCCCTGGTCGGCTCGGCCCTCCTCGCCCAGGCCGCGGCGACGACCGTGCTGCGGCCGGTGCAACGGCTCGGTGACGCGGCCCGCAAGCTCGGCGAGGGCAAGCTCGACACGCGTCTCGTGGTCTCCGGCACCGATGAACTCGCGGACCTCTCCCACACGTTCAACAAGGCCGCGAGCTCGCTGGAGAAGAAGGTCGCGGACATGAGCGCGCGGGAGGAGTCGAGCCGCAGATTCGTCGCCGACATGTCGCACGAGCTGCGCACCCCGTTGACCGCGATCACGGCGGTCGCCGAGGTGCTGGAGGACGAGGCGGACAGCCTGGACCCGATGATCGCTCCGGCCGTGCACCTGGTGGTGAGCGAGACCCGGCGGCTGAACGACCTGGTGGAGAACCTCATGGAGGTCACCCGCTTCGACGCCGGTACGGCCCGTCTCGTCCTGGACACGGTGGACGTCGCCGACCAGGTGACCGCCTGCATCGACGCCCGTGCCTGGCTGGACGCGGTCCACCTGGACGCGGAACGCGGCATCATGGTGCGGCTGGATCCGCGCCGGCTCGACGTGATCCTGGCGAATCTGATCGGCAACGCCCTCAAGCACGGTGGCTCACCCGTGCGGGTGTCCGTGCGGACCGACGAGGACGATCTGGTCATCGAGGTGCGCGACCACGGCCCGGGCATCCCCGAGGAGGTGCTGCCCCATGTGTTCGACCGCTTCTACAAGGCGAGTGCCTCCCGCCCGCGTTCCGAGGGCAGTGGCCTCGGACTGTCCATCGCGGTGGAGAACGCGCACATCCACGGTGGCGGCATCACGGCCTCGAACCTGCCGGACGGCGAGGGCGCGGTGTTCGTGCTGCGTCTCCCCCGGGACGCGGAGAACCTGACCGGCACCCCGGGGAACGACGACCCTGACCGGAACGAGAGGGGTGACGCGAAGTGATGCGCGGCGAGCGGGCGTACGGCGCATCACGCGGGGGGCTGCCGGAGCGGCGGCCCCGCCGGGCCGCCGCCGCGCTGGCCGCCGTCGCGGCCTGTGCGGCGCTGGCCGCGGGCTGCGGCATCCGCAGCACCTCGGTACCGGTCGACGCCGGGGCGGCGCCGTCCCGGATGCCGTGCCGGACCGCGTCGGCGCAGGCGACGGCACCGCCGCCGGGGAGTGTCTCCGTGCGGATCCATCTGCTCTGCGCCTCGCAGCTGGTGACGGTGGAGCGCACGGTCGAGATCGACGAGTCGCGGTCCGGCCCCCTCCTGATCGCGCAGGCGCTCCTCGGCGAGCTTCAGCGGGAGCCGGACTCCGGCGAGCGGCGTGCCGGGTTCTCCACCGGTGTGCCGGCGGGTCTGCGGGTCACCGACGCCCACAAGGGGGACCCGGAGGGCACGCTGCGCCTCAGCGAGCAGCCGGACGACCTGCCCGAGGAGGCGCTCGCCCAGGTGGTGTGTTCGTACGCGGACAGCGAGTCGCTCGGTTCCGGAGGGCCGGTGCTGCTCGGCGGGCCGGGGAACTACGCCCCCCGGGGTTATCTGTGCACGTCGGAGACGAAGAGCCGGCCCGGCGAGGTACCCACGCTGGGAGCGGTCGAGCTGTCCTGAGGCCGCGGGGCCGCGGGGCTGCGGGGTCACCGGTCCACGGGCCCACGGGCCCACGGGTCCACAGGTGCACGGCTCTCCAGGGCGGCGTACCACCGCCGGCGTCGAAACCCGCTCCGGGCTCGTCGCAGGACCTCGGACCCGCCCCCCTGCGCCCGCGCCGCTCGTGGCCGCTCGCGCTGCTCGTGGCCGCCCGTGCCGCCCGTGCCGCTCGTCACAGAGCCTTGCCGGAACCGGGCGGAACCGATCCTGCCGGTCGTGGCGTCTTCGTGCACGTGCGTCACAGTCCGGACGGCCCGGCCGTCATCCGCTTCCGCGCGGCGGGGGTACTCCTCCTCCTCGTGCATCTTCTGTTCGTCGGCTGGCTGACGCTGCGCCCGCTGGACGTGCCCTGGGTGACAGCCGCGAACTTCCAGCCGCTCGCCGGCATCAGGGCGGATCTGGCCCTGGGCCCGGCCGAGGCGGTACGCCGTATCGGCGAGGGCCTGCTGCTGCTCGCGCCGCTGGGCATACTGCTGCCGATGGCCGGCGGCAGGCTGCTGGTCTCCCCGTGGGCTTCACTGGCCCGTACGGTCACGGCCGGGGCACTGATCTCGATGGCCATCGAACTGGCGCAGACGGGGGTGCCGGGCCAGGTCGTCGACGTCGACTCGCTGCTCCTCAACACCGCTGGTGTCGCGCTGGCGCATCTCCTGGTCGTGCCTCTGTCCCGGTCACGACTGCGCCGGGGCAACCGGGCGGGGGCCGGTGACCTGTCCCGGATCGGCGACGGGGCCCGTTCGTCGCGCGGTGAGGCCTCTCATGCCTCTCAGGGGTCGACCCCGACGATTACCAGGGTCGGTATCGCCCCGTAGAGCGACGCTTTGTACCCCTTCGCGGAGCCACTATGGAGGTACCGGGAGCACGACGGAGCTGCTCCCCGAAACGGTTCGCGAAGGAGCCCACCATGGCCGCACTTGTCCGCCCCCGTGAGGGACGCATGATCGGTGGGGTGTGCGCAGCGCTGGCACGGCGCTTCGGCACCTCCGCAGGGACGATGCGCGTCATCTTCCTGGTGTCGTGCCTGCTCCCCGGCCCCCAGTTCCTGCTGTACCTGGCGCTGTGGATGCTGCTGCCGTCGGAGAAGAGCCCGGCCGCGGCGGCCTGGTGACCGTCGGGACCACGGGGAGAGAACTGTGGGGCGCACACCCTGTCCGGGTGTGCGCCCCACAGGTGTGTCCGGTGATCAGCCGACGAGCGGCAGGGTGCCGGTGGGCAGCCCGCCGAGCAGGTTGGTGTCGGGGGCCGAGAGGTCACTGCCGCTGCCGGGCTGCCGCTGTTCGATGATTCCGCCGGCCGCCTCCTGCACGGCGGGCAGCGCGTCCGTGACGGAGTCGAGGGCGATACCGGAGGGCAGGGAGCCTGCCACCGCGTCGACGGGCACGGCGACGGCGGAGGCACCGCCCGCACCGGCGACGACGAAAGCGGCGCCGAGAGCGGCGGCACCGAGGGTCCTGAAGGCTGGCTTCTTCATGTGGAATTCATCCTTGGGGAAGGGGATGTGAGCAGCTCCGCAACGTAATCAGCCCCACTCCCCTCCCGCAAACAGGCCGGGACAGGGAAAACGACCGGGACCGTATGCTCCCGGCCGCTTCCCTTTTGTTCCACTCAGCCCGCGACGGATGAAGAACCGCTGGTCACAGCCGTCTGCCGGAAAAGCCACTCGGATTTCAGCTCCGCGTACCCCGGCTTCACGACATCGTTGATCATCGCCAGACGTTCATCGAAAGGAATGAACGCCGATTTCATCGCATTGACCGTGAACCACTGCATGTCGTCGAGCGTGTATCCGAAGGTCTCGGTCAGCAGCTCGAATTCCCGGCTCATGCTCGTCCCGCTCATCAGCCGGTTGTCCGTGTTCACGGTGGCGCGGAAATGCAGTTTCCGCAGCAGGCCGATGGGGTGGTCGGCGTACGAGTCCGCGGCTCCGGTCTGGAGGTTGGAGGTCGGGCAGAGCTCCAGGGGGATCCGCTTGTCACGCACGTAGGAGGCGAGGCGCCCCAGCGTCACGCCGCCGTCCTCGGCGATCTCGATGTCGTCGATGATGCGGACACCGTGGCCGAGCCGGTCCGCGCCGCACCACTGCAGGGCCTGCCAGATCGACGGCAGGCCGAAGGCCTCTCCCGCGTGGATGGTGAAGTGGTTGTTCTCCCGCTTGAGGTATTCGAAGGCGTCCAGGTGGCGGGTGGGGGGGTAGCCCGCCTCGGCACCCGCGATGTCGAAGCCCACGACACCCAGATCGCGGTACCGGTTGGCGAGTTCGGCGATCTCCAGCGCGCGGGCGGCGTGCCGCATCGCGGTGAGGAGGGCGCCGACGCGGATGCGGTGGCCGTTCACGCGGGCCCGGCGCTCACCCTCACGGAAACCCTCGTTGACCGCCTCGACGACCTCTTCGAGTGACAGACCCGCGGTGAGGTGCTGCTCGGGCGCATACCGCACCTCGGCGTAGACGACACCGTCCTCGGCGAGGTCCTCGGCACACTCCGCCGCCACCCGGAACAGCGCGTCGCGGGTCTGCATGACGGCGCAGGTGTGGGCGAACGTCTCCAGGTAGCGCTCCAGCGAACCGGAGTCGGCCGCCTCGCGGAACCAGAGGCCGAGCTTGTCGGGCTCGGTCTCGGGCAAGGCGTCGTATCCCTGCGCGAGCGCCAGTTCGACGATCGTGCCGGGGCGCAGGCCGCCGTCGAGATGGTCGTGGAGCAGCACTTTGGGCGCGCGGCGGATCTGGTCGGGACCGGGGACGTTCAGGGTCTGGCTCGTCATTCGGGCACTCTAACGCCTACGCGCGTAGAGTGCTGGGTGTCGATGCGTAACAGTGACCGCGAAGCCAGCTGGAATACACCTGTCCTTCTGACACTGTTCTGTCATGGCACAGCGCGCACTTCCCCTGCCTGCCGCCAGGCTGGGACGGGCCGTCCTCACGGCCGGAGCAGCACCCGAGGTCAGCGGCGTCGTCCTGCTGCTCCCGGACGGCGAGACCGACTCCAGACGCCGTCCCTCCGCCTTCTCGTACGCGGCACAGCTGCCGCTCGCCCGGGCCCTGGCCCGCACCGGCCGGACGGACGGGCTCGCGGTGCACGTCGTGCGCTACCGGACCCGGGGCTGGAACGCCGGCGCGGACCCGGCGGCCGACGCCCACTGGGCGGCCGACGAGGTCGTACGCCGCTACGGCGACGTCCCCGTCTGCCTCGTCGGGCACGGCATGGGCGGCCGGGCGGCCCTGCGCGGCGCCGGGCACACCGCCGTCAACTCCGTGCTGGCGATGGCGCCCTGGCTTCCGGAAGGCACGGAGCCGGAACCCGAGCCGGTGAAACACCTGGCGGGGCGCCGGGTCCTGATCGTGCACGGCACGAACGACGAGCGGACGGATCCGGAGCTCTCCTACCGGCTGGCCGAGCGCGCCAAGAAGGCCAACCGGGACACCTGCCGCTTCGAGGTGCACTCGGACGGGCACGCGCTGCGTCAGCACCGCTCCGAAGTGATGGCACTGGCCTCGGACTTCATACGAGGTTCACTCCTCGCCCGCGCGTACGCGCGCCCCGTCACCGACGCGTTCGCCGCTCCCCCGCCGCTGGGGCTGCGGATGCCCCTGGCAGCGGGGTTCGGGCGGTCGCTGAGGTACTGAGAGGGCCCGCCCCTCAGTCCGGCAGCAGGCTCCCCCGGCGCGACAGCAGGAAGCGTTTGAAGGCGGCCACCGGCGGCGTGTCGGGGTGGCCGTCCAGCCAGGCGACCCCGATCTCGCGGGCCGCGCGCGGCGCCGTCACCGTCAGCTCGACCACACCGGGCCGGGCGACGGCGGGCGGTGGCAGCAGCGCCACCCCGAGCCCGGCCGCGACCAGGCCGCGCAGCGTCTCCGCCTCCTCGCCCTCGAACGCGACCCGTGGGGTGAAGCCCGCTTCGGCACAGAGGTCGTCCGTGATCCGCCGCAGTCCGTAACCGGGTTCGAGCGTGACGAACGTTTCGTCGGCGGCCTCGGCGAGGCGGATGCGCCGGCGGCCCGCCAGCCGGTGGTCGTCGGGGACGACCAGGCGCAGCCGCTGCTCGTCCAGGCGCATGGCGACGAGGTCCGGGGCGTCGGGGACGGGCGAGGTGAGGCAGAGGTCGAGGCCGCCCGCCCGGAGGCGTTCGATCATCGCTTCGCCGTAGTTCTGGACGAGCTGGAAGCGGACCCGGGGGTGGTCGGCGCGGAAGGCGCGGATCAGCGCGGGCACGGTCTCGGAGCCCATGGTGTGCAGGAAGCCGAAGGCGACCTTGCCCGCCGTGGGGTCGGCGTCCGCGCGTACCGAGTCGGCCGCCTTCTCCACCTCCGCCAGCGCGCGTTCGGCGGAGGTGAGGAACGTACGGCCGGCGGGGGTCAGCGAGACCGTGCGGCCCCGGCGGGCGAAGAGGGCGACCCCCAGGTCCTGTTCCAGCCTCACCATGGCCCGGGACAGCGTCGACTGCGGGACGCCGAGCTCGTGCGCGGCGCGGGTGACGTGCTCGTGGCGGGCCACCGCCTCGAAGTACGCGAGGCGAGGCGCGAGTACGGCCCGGATGTCTTCTTCGTAACTGCTCGGTGACAGCCGCCGCTGTGAGCTGTACTGATGCGCCATGGGAACGATTATGAGGGTTTCATGCATTGGACGCATGAAACCGCGCGCTCTACGTTCGCTGTATGCCTCCTGCCAGTACCGGGGCGTCCACCGTCGTGCTGGACGCCGCCGTTCCGTCATCCCCCGCCGCCGTCCCCCCGCCCGCCCCGGACCGCCTCACGCCCGGCGGCCCCGGCTACCGCCGGATGAGCTTCGCGCTCTTCGCGGCGGGGATCGCGACCTTCGCCCTCCTCTACTCCACCCAGGCCCTGCTGCCCGCCGTCTCCGCGTCCTTCGGCGCGACGGCCGGCCGGGCGAGCTGGACGGTCTCGGCGGCGACCGGGGCGCTGGCCCTGTGCGTCCTGCCGCTGAGCGCCCTCTCCGAGCGTTTCGGGCGGCGGCAGATGATGACGGCCTCCCTCGCGGTCGCCGTGGTGATAGGCCTGCTCGTCCCCTTCGCCCCGTCGCTCGGCTGGCTGATCGCGCTGCGCGCGGTCCAGGGCGCGGCGCTGGCCGGACTGCCCGCCTCCGCGATGGCCTACCTCGCCGAGGAGGTACGGCCCAAGGCGCTGGTGGCCGCGATCGGACTGTTCGTGGCGGGCAACAGCATCGGCGGCATGAGCGGCCGCATCCTCTCCGGCTGGGTCGCCCAGCTGTGGGGCTGGCGGGTGGCGCTCGGCGCGATCGGGCTGCTCGCCGTGGCCTGCGCGGTGGTCTTCCACTTCCTGATCCCCAGGGCCCGGCACTTCAGCCCCGCCTCGCTCAACCCGAAGGCCCTGGCGAGGACCGTCGGCCATCACCTCTCCGACCCGCTGCTGCGCCGCCTGTACGCGATCGGCGCCCTGTTCATGACGGTGTTCGGCGCGGTCTACACGGTGATCGGCTACCGGCTCGTCGAGGAGCCCTTCAGCCTGCCGCAGGGCGTCATCGGCTCGGTCTTCCTGGTCTACCTCGTCGGCACGCTCTCCTCCGCCGCCGCCGGCCGGCTGGTCGCCCGGCTGGGCCGCCGGGGCGCGCTCTACCTCGCCGTCTCCACGACGGCCGCGGGCCTGCTGCTTTCCCTGGCCGGCCAGCTGGCCGCCGTCCTGGCCGGCCTCGTCCTGATCACGGCGGGCTTCTTCGCCGGGCACGCGGTCGCCTCGTCATCGGTGAGCCGCACGGCGACCTCGGGACGCGCCCAGGCCTCGGCGCTCTACCAGTCCGCGTACTACCTGGGTTCCAGCGCGGGCGGCACGCTCGGGGCCGTCGCCTTCCACGCCGGGGGCTGGCCCGGCACCGTCGTCCTGGGTGTCCTGGCTGTCCTCGGTGTCCTGTCGATCACCCTGTCCGGGACCCGGGCGGCGCGGAAGGACCGGCTCCGCGCCGCGTCCCCGGCGCCTGTGCACAACTGAGACCTGCCGCCGCACAACCGCAGCTCCCCGGCGCACGTCCAACAAGCGGAGTCACACACCACGGGCGATCGCGAAGGGGAGCAGGCGTACATGGGAATCATGGGGAAGATACGCGGCGCGGGGGTGCGGCGCGGGGCCGTCCTGTCCGTAGCGGGCCTGGTGGCCGCGCCGGCACTGGTCCTGGGCACCGGGACGGCCGCTCAGGCGGCGTCCTGCACGGCCTCGAAGGGGCCGTACCAGAAGCAGGTCGAGAAGTGGCTGAAGCGGACGGCCGACGGGAAGCAGTCGGCGGCCGACTGCAAGGCGATCCGCTCGTTCCAGGTGGCGAAGGGCGTCACCCCGGCCATCGGGTACGCGGGGCCGGTCACCTGGCGCACGATGAAGACGATCACCGCCCAGAAGGCGGCGGGGAAGAATCCCAACGCCGCGAAGAAGTGCCCCACGAACAAGGGGCGCATCGCGTGTGTGGACCTGACCAGGCAGCTGAGCTGGATCCAGGACGGCGCCAAGCTGAAGTTCGGCCCGGTACCGGTGCGCACGGGCCGCAACGGTGACGAGACCCGGACCGGCGCCAGGAAGATCTACTGGCGCAACATCAACCACTGGTCGACGCTCTACGACGTCCGCATGCCGTACGCCCAGTTCTTCGACGGCGGGCAGGCGTTCCACTCGGTCACCAAGTCCATGTACAACAACCCGGGCTCGGGGGGCTGCGTCAACATGCGCCCGGCGGACGCGAAGTCATACTGGAATCTGTTGAGGAACGGCGACGACGTCTTCGTCTACGGACGCAAGCCCGGCACCTGAGCTGGGGTTTCCACGCTTCCCGCCCCTGTTGTCAGTGCCCTGCGGTAGCTTCCACAGTGCTGAGCGAGCGGTGTCACAGCGCAACAGGGGTGGAGCGATGAGTGATCTGACAGCGACGGCGGACATCGACAGCCGTCTGGAGGGACACCGGGTCGAGCTGACCGGTTACTGCTACCGGATGCTCGGCTCGGCCTTCGAGGCGGAGGACGCCGTCCAGGACACGCTGGTGCGCGCCTGGCGCAACTTCGACAAGTTCGAAGGCCGTTCCTCGTTGCGTTCCTGGCTGTACCGCATCGCGACGAACGTCTGCCTGGACATGCTGAACGCGGGCAACAAACGGGCCAGGCCGGTGGATCTGACCGGCCCGACGCCGCTGGCCCAGGCCGCGCTGAACCCCCGCCCGGAGAACACCTGGCTGGAGCCGATGCCGGACGGGCGCGTCCTGCCCTCGGTGGCCGACCCGGCGGAGGCCGCCGTGGCGCGTGAGTCGGTGCGCCTCGCCTTCGTCGCCGCGCTCCAGCACCTGCCGCCCAAGCAGCGCGCGGTGCTGATCCTGCGCGAGGTCCTGGCGTGGAGGGCGAGCGAGGTCGCCGAGCTGCTCGACACCTCGGTCGCCTCGGTCAACAGCGCCCTGCAACGGGCCCGCGCGACCATTGCGGAGACGGAGGGCAAGGTCCCGGACACCGCGAATCCGCTGGACGACGAGCAGCGCAAGCTGCTGGACCGCTATGTGGCGGCCTTCGAGGGGTACGACATGGCGGCGCTGACGGCGCTGCTCCACGAGGACGCCGTGATGACCATGCCGCCGTTCGATCTCTGGCTGCGGGGACACGACGACATCACAGGCTTCATGCTCAGCATCGGGGCGGCCTGCGCGGGTTCCCGGCTGGTGGCGACCGAGGCCAACGGCACCCCGGACTTCGCGCACTACAAGCCGAATCCGGACGGTCCGGGGTTCGTGCCGTGGGCGGTGCAGGTCATCGACATCTCGGACGGGGCCATCACCGGGATGCACTGCTTCCTGGACACCCCTCGCTGGTTCCCGCTGTTCGGGCTCCCCGACCATCTGGACGACGTCGCGTCATGAGGAGGGGACGACCCGTGGTGATCGGCTGGACCCTCCTGGTGGCGGCCGGCTGGGCGGCGGCGCTGTGGCTGGGCGAGCCGTCCGCCACGGCCGGCCCGGGGCCCGCCCCGGCGGCCGGCGTCCCGGCGGACAACCCCGA
>Ga0196960_10000528_pt1 | contig 12891 bp, 14 predicted proteins | sample S3v_5metaG_FD_183187 | JGI IMG/M metagenome (GOLD analysis project Ga0196960, IMG submission 183187) | Soil microbial communities from Anza Borrego desert, Southern California, United States - S3+v_5 | ecosystem: Environmental > Terrestrial > Soil > Desert | place: USA: California | collected... | reverse complement strand
GAAGGAGACGATCCGCCCCGTCGACCTGCTCGACGAGGCCGGCCTGCTCGCCCTGATCACCGGCGACTGACCAGGCCGTCGAGAAGTCGACAGGTGGTCATGTCGACTTCTCGACCGGTCCGGCCGGCCAGGGAGCCGCTCCGATGGAGCGGCCGGTCAGGACGAGGCGATGCGGTCCACGATCGCGGTGGCCAGCCGCTCCGGTGCCTGCTCCGGGATCCAGTGCGTGATCCCCGGCAGCTCGACGAACCGGTAGTCGCCGTCCACGAACTGCGCACATGCCTCGGCGGCGGTGCGGCCGATCGCGACGTCGGCGTCGCTCCAGACGTAGGTGGTGGGCACCTCGACCTTGTCCACGCGGATGTCGGCACTCATCGCCCGGTACCAGTTCAGCGCCGCGGTCAGGGCGCCCGGTGCCGACAGCACCGCCACGTACTCGTCGACCGCCTCGGCCGGGACGCCGGTCTCCCCGGACGTGCCGAGCAGCATCCGCCGCAGCCGCCGCGCGTCGTCGGCCAGCAGCACCTCCTCCGCCTTGCCCGGCTGCCAGAACAGCCGGATGTAGGCGGAGCGTTCCTTCTGCTCCGGATCGACCCGGAAGGCGGCGGTGTAGGCGGCCGGGTGAGGCACCGAGACGGCGGTGAGCGAGCGCACCCGGTCGCTGTGCCAGGCCGCCAGCACCCACGCCACGTTCGCCCCCCAGTCGTGGCCGACCACGTCGGCCACCGGAGTTCCCAGCGCCGTCATCAGGTCGGCGGTCACCTGCGCCAGGTTCTGCACCGCGTACGCATCCACCTCGGCCGGGCGCGCGCCGGGGGAGTACCCCAGCTGGTCGGGCGCGTAGGTGCGCAGCCCGGCCTGCGTCAGGAGGGGCGTCACCGCCGCCCAGGACGCCGAGGTCTGCGGGAACCCGTGCAGCAGGAGGACCGGCCGGCCGTCCTCAGGTCCGTCGACGCGCACGTCGAAGGTGAGGTCGCCGACGTCCACGCGCAGCAGCTCCCCGGGCACGCCGCTGACGCTATCCGGCTCCGATCCGCTCCGCTGCCGCCGTTACCGTCGAGTCGTGACCAGCAGTTCCGAGCGGGACTTCGTCCTCGCCCACCTCGACGACCTGCATGCCGACCTCGACGCCTGGCTGCGCATCCCGTCGATCTCGGCGGACCCGGCGCACGCCGACGACGTCGCCGCGAGCGCGGCCTGGCTGGCCGCCGCGCTGACCCGTACCGGGTTCCCGACCGTCGAGATCTGGTCGACGGCCGGCGCTCCCGCGGTCTTCGCCGAGTGGCCCTCGTCCGACGCCGACGCCCCGGTGGTCCTGGTCTACGGCCACCACGACGTGCAGCCGGTGGACCCGCCCGAGCTGTGGGTCCACCCGCCGTTCGAGCCGACCCGCGTGGAGGGCCCTGACGGACCCGAGCTGCACGCCCGTGGCGCCATCGACGACAAGGGCAACGTCGCCTTCCACCTGCTCGGCATCCGCGCCCACCTGGCCGCCACCGGCCGCGACACCCCGGCGGTCACGCTGAAGCTCCTGATCGAGGGCGAGGAGGAGTCCGGCTCGCCGCACTTCGAGGCGCTGCTAAGGGAACGGGCCGACCGGCTCGCCTGCGACGTCGTCGTCGTCAGCGACACCGGGATGGCCGCGCCCGACGTGCCCAGCGCGGTCACCGCCATGCGCGGGCTGGCTGACGCGGAGATCACCCTGCGCGGCCCGGCCGTCGACCTGCACTCGGGCTCCTTCGGCGGCGCCGTCCCCAACCCGCTGCACGCCATGGCCGAGCTGCTGGCGAAGCTGCACGACGAGCAGGCGCGGGTGACGCTCCCCGGCTTCTACGACAAGGTCCGACCCCTGTCCGAGCGCGAGCGCGAGCTGATGGCCCGGGTGCCCTTCGACGAGCAGGCCTGGCTCGCCGGCCCGGCGGCCTCGCGCGTGACCTACGGCGAGGCCGGCTACAGCACGCTCGAGCGCACGGGCGCCCGGCCGACCGCCGAGGTCAACGGCATGTGGGGCGGCTACACCGGCCCGGGCCACAAGACGATCATCCCGGCCGAGGCGCACGCCAAGCTCACCTTCCGGCTCGTCGGCGACCAGGTCCCTGCCGACGTCGGACCGCAGCTGCGCGCCTGGGTCGAGGCGAACGTCCCGCCGGGCATCGAGGCGGAGGTGCACACCCCGCCCGGCGGTGTCGCCCCCTGCGCCAGCGACCTGGACTCCCCGGCCATGGACGCGCTGCTGGCCGCCATCGGCCAGGCCTTCGACACCGACCCCGCCGACGTGCTGTTCACCCGCGAGGGCGGCAGCGGCCCCGAGGCGGCGATCGTCGAGGCGCTGGGGGCTCCGTTGCTGTTCCTCGGCGCCGGGCTGCCGACCGACCGCATCCACTCGCCGAACGAGCGGGTGCTGCTGCCGATGCTGTACCGCGGCGCGGAGGCCGCGGCGCACCTGTGGCGGGAACTGGCCGCCCGGCCGATCAGCTGAGACGCGTGCCGACGACGACCGTCGCGCCCCGCTCGTCGTCGGTCACCAGCCGGGGCACCAGCCCGGCCGCGCCGGCGGCCTCCAGCGCCGCTGCCACCTGGCCGTCGCCGCACTCGAAGAGCAGCGAGCCGCCGGGCGCCAGCCAGTCCGGGCCGCCGGCCACCACCCGGCGGGCGAGCGCCAGCCCGTCGGCGCCGCCGTCCAGGGCCGCGCGCGGCTCGTGGTCGCGTGCCTCCGGCGGCATCAGCGCGACGGCGTCGGTGGGCACGTAGGGCACGTTGGCCGTGAGGACGCCGATCCGGCCGCGCAGCTCCGCCGGCAGCGCGGCGAACAGGTCGCCCTCGTGCACGGGAACGCCCGGCAGGTTCCGCCGTGCGCACGCGACCGCCGCCGGGTCGACGTCGGCAGCGTGCAGCTCGATGCCCCGCACCCGCGCGGCCAGCGCGGCGCCGATCGCGCCCGTTCCACAGCACAGGTCGACCACGACGTCCCCCGCGCCGGCCAGGGCAGCCGCCTCCTCGACGAGAGCCTCGGTGCGCCGCCGGGGGACGAAGACGTGCGGGGAGACGGCGATGCGCAGCCCGCAGAACTCCGCCCACCCCAGGACCAGTTCGAGCGGAGTGCCGGCCACCCGCCGTCCGACGAGCCGGTCGAGCTCGCGGCGGTCCGGCGCGGCGGCAGCGAGCAGCCGTGCCTCGTCCTCGGCGAAGACGCAGCCGGCGGCGCGCAGACGGGCCACGATGCCCGGATCGGCGGGCTCCACACGACCTCCGGGGCGGACAGGGGACAGGTCGGGGACGACCTAGGGTGGAGGCGTGACCGGAGCCGGGCAGACCCCTCCCCCCGGCTGGTACCCCGACCCTGCAGGTGCTCCCGGCATGGTGCGCTGGTGGGACGGCGGTACCTGGTCCGACGTCATGATGCCGTCCGGGCCCGGCGTCACGGTGCGCCACCTCCCGGGATCTCCGGCGCGCCTCCCGCGGCCCGCCCCCCGGCCGTCACCGTCCTCGCCGGTCGCCGCCGGCGGGAGGCCGCGGGTCTGGATGGCGCTGATCGCCGTCGTGGTGCTCGTCACCGCCGTCGTCGGCTCTCTCCTGGCACTGGGAGCCGGCGGAGGCGGCACCGACCGCACGGCCGCTCCGTCGAGCCCGGCTCCCTCCGTGCCCGGTGCCGGGCCGGCCTTTCCGCCCGGCACGGTGCGGATCATCGACCGGGCCGCAGGCATCTCCTACCCGTACCTGGGAGAAGGGTGGTCGGAGTTCGACCTCGGCCCCGTGTCGGAGACCACGGAGACGGCCGGCCAGTACTTCACGACGCAGGAGGACACCCCCGACGGCGGGATCTTCATCTCCCAGTGCACCTCCGGGCCGGTGGCCGAGGGGTACGGGTGGGCAGGCGCCGGCAGCCTGCAGGCGACGGTGACGACGCTGGCCGACAGCGTGCGCGCCGACTACTACCCGGGCCCCAACGAGCGGGAGGTGAGGCGCGACGAGGCCCGCACCGTCGACGGGCACGCGGCGCACCTCTACGAGTTCCAGCTGTCCTGGGACAGCGAGGGCTACGACGCGACGGGGGAGCGGGCGGCGCTGCTGCTCATCGACGTCGGCCGGCCGGCTCCGGCGCTGCTCTACGTCTCCATCCCGAACACCCACGCCGAGCTGTACGGCGTCATCGACCGCGTGCTCGCCGACATCGACGTGCTGTGACGTCGCTGTCCTGAGGACCGCTCCGCGCCCACTCCAGGGGGGTGGACCGCGCGGCGCCCCGTCGCCCTCCGCGGCTACTGTCGGGAGCGTGACTGCAGCTGGTACCGAACTGACCCTGCGGCACCCGATCGAACGGTTCACGCTGGACAACGGCCTGCGGGTCGTCCTCGCCCCCGACCGCAGCGTGCCGGTGGTGGCGGTGAGCGTCTACTACGACGTCGGGATGCGCAACGAACCCGAGGGCCGCACAGGCTTCGCCCACCTCTTCGAGCACCTGATGTTCCAGGGGTCGGCCAACGTCGCCAAGATGGAGCACGCCCGGCTCGTGCAGGCCGCCGGCGGCACGTTCAACGGGTCGACCCACCAGGACTACACGAACTACTTCGAGGCGCTGCCGGCCGAGGCCCTGGAGCGCGCCCTGTTCCTCGAGGCCGACCGCATGGCGGCGCCGGCGATCACCGAGGAGAACCTCCGCAACCAGATCGACGTGGTCAAGGAGGAGATCCGGGTCAACGTGCTCAACCGGCCCTACGGCGCCTTTCCCTGGCTGCAGCTGCCGGAGATCGCCTTCGAGACCTTCGCCAACACCCACGACGGCTACGGGTCCTTCGTCGACCTGGAGTCCTCGACCGTCGACGACGCGACGGACTTCTTCTCCCGGTACTACGCCCCCGGCAACGCCGTCCTCTGCATCGGGGGCGACCTCGACGTCGCCGAGACCGAGAAGCTGGTCCGGCGCTGGTTCGATCCGGTCCCGGCACGCGACGTGCCGCCCCTGCCGCCGACCGGTGAGCCCTCGCCCACGAGCGTCCGGTCGGCCGTGGTCGAGGACGCCCTCGCCCCCGCGCCGGCGCTCGCGCTCGGCTGGCGGGTGCCCGACCCGGTCGGCGACTTCGACACCTACCTGGGCACGGTGCTCCTCGCCGAGGTGCTCAGCGAGGGCGACGCCTCCCGGCTCGAGCGCCGGCTGATCCACGGCGACCGGATCGCGATCGCGCAGAGCAGCTACGTCGGCCTGTTCGGCGACCCGTTCGACGTCCGCGACGCCACCCTGCTGACCACGCAGGTGCACCACCCGGCCGGAGTTCCGGCAGAGAAGGTGATGGCGGCCGTGCACGAGGAGATCGGCCGGATCGCGCAGGACGGCGTGGACGCCGACGAGCTCCGCCGGGTGCAGGCACGCATCGAGGCCCAGCTGCTCCAGCAGGCCGACTCCATCCTCGGCCGCACGCTCTCCTTCGCGGCCGCCGAGCTCGTCCACGGGCGGGCGGAACTGGCCGGCGAGCTGGCCGCGCGGCTCGCGGCCGTCACCCCCGGGGCGGTGCAGGTGGCCGCACGCGGGCTCGACCCGGGCACGGCCGCGGTGCTGGAGCTGCGACCGGCGGGAGGCGCCCGATGACCGCCCTGCAGGAGACCTCGCTGATCCCACCCCTGGGGGAGCCGCGCCCCCAGCCGGTGCCGGTGGCCGAGGAGACGACGCTGCCCAGCGGTCTGCGCCTGGTCGTGGTGCCCCGTCCGGGCGTTCCGCTGGTGGAGCTGCGGCTGCGCGTGCCCTTCGCCGCGCCCAACGCGCGCAACGCCGGCGTGCACGCCGCCCGGGGATCGGTGCTGTCCGGCGCGGTGCTGCTCGGCACCCAGCGGCACGACCAGACCGGCATCGCGCAGCTGCTGCAGAGCCACGGCGCGGAGATGTCGGTCTCCACCGACGCCGACCGGCTGCTGTTCTCCACGACACTGCTGCCCGATGGGCTCGGCCCCGTGGTCGGCGTCCTCGCCGAGCTCCTCACCGAGGCCGGCTACCCCGCCGATCAGGTCGACGGCGAGCGGGACCGGCTGGCCGAGCGGCTCGCCATCGCCCGCAGCCAGCCGGGCACCATCGCACGCATGGCGCTGGCGGCCCGGCGCTTCGGCGCCCATCCCTATGCCATCCAGCTCCCCGACGCCGAGCTGGTGTCCGCGGTCCGCGCACCTGCTCTGCGCCGCCTGCACCGCGAACGTGTCCTGCCCGCCGGCAGCATCCTCGTGCTCGTCGGCGACCTCGACCCGCGAGCCGCCACCGACACGGTCGCCGCCGCCCTGGAGGGCTGGAACGGCAAGGGGAAGGCGGTGGAGGCCCCGGCGGTCACCGAGCAGCGACCGGCCGGCATCGAGCTGGTCGACCGGCCGGGGGCGGTGCAGTCCAACCTGCGCCTGGGCGGCCCCGCGCCCAGCCGCACCGACGCCGACCTCTCCGCGACCCGCCTCGCCGCGATGATCTACGGGGGCTACTTCTCGTCCCGGCTGGTGGAGAACATCCGCGAGCGGCGGGGGTACAGCTACAGCCCGCGCAGTGCGGTCGACCACCAGCGCGCGACGTCGTCCTTCCTGGTGGAGGCCGACGTGGCCACGGAGGTCACCGGCCCGGCGCTGTTGGAGACCATGTACGAGCTGGGCCGCATCGCGCTCGCCCCGGTCACCGAGGCCGAGCTGGACGCGGCACGCCGGTACATCCTCGGCAGCATGGCGCTGTCCACCGCGACCCACGCCGGGCTGGCCAGCACGCTCTCGGCCCTGCTGGGCGCCGGGCTGCCCGCCGACTGGCTGCGCACCCATCAGCGGGAGCTGTCCGCGGTCACCGTCGAGCAGGTGCAGGATGCAGCCGCCCGCTACCTGGCGCCGGAGCGGCTGACCGCCGTCGTCGTCGGTGACGCCGCCCGGGTCGCCGCTGAGCTGGGTGCGCTGGCGCCGGTCACCGTGACCGGGAGCGGCACCACGGCATGACCGGCGGGTCGGACGCCGGTGACCGGCCGGTGCTGTCGCGGGCCGCGCACGACCGGGCGCACCTGCTCCGGTCGCTGCCCGACCCGGCCGGCGGGCGTCCGGTCCGGGTTCTCACCGTCGACGCGCAGCGCACCGTGCCGGTCCAGGAGGGTCCGTCCGGGCCGGTGCTGATCTGGGACGAGCGCCCGGAGTTCCCCGTCGGGGCGGTCTTCCTGGGCGAGGCCGACGGTGTGCCCTACGCCGCCGTCCGGGGCGAGCGGTCGCTGACGGTCAACGGCCGCGCGGTGGACGTCTGGGCCGGCCTGCGCGACGTCGGTGCCGACCTCGGCGACCTGGACGCCGGTCTGCTGGCCGAGGCCGTCGGCATCCTCGAGTGGCACGAGCGGCACCGCTTCAGCCCCCTGACCGGTGCGCCCACCACCGTGGAACGCGCGGGCTGGGTGCAGCGGGACCCGACCACCGGCGCCCAGTTCTTCCCGCGCACCGACCCGGCCGTGATCATGCTGGTCCACGACGGCGGCGACCGCGTCGTGCTCGCCAGGCAGGCGGCCTGGCCGCCCCGGCGGTTCTCCATCCTGGCCGGCTTCGTGGAGCCCGGGGAGTCGGCGGAGGCCGCTGTCGCCCGGGAGGTCGAGGAGGAGGTGGGTCTGCGGGTCACCGACGTGCGGTACGTGGCCAGCCAGCCCTGGCCCTTTCCGCAGTCGCTGATGCTGGGCTTCGTCGCACGTGTCGACGGCGACCAGGAGATCCGGGCCGACGGCACCGAGATCGAGGAGGCGCGCTGGTTCACCCGCGAGGAGCTGCGCACACCGGACGGGCTGCTCGCGGTGCCGTCGTCGATCTCCATCGCCCGCCACATCCTCGACCGCTGGTTGAAGGACGAGCTTCCCCCCACGCCTCGCTAGCTCGGCGCGGGCCCCTGGAGCTCGCCGTTCCAGCACCTCACGACCAACGGCCGCCGAGCACCAGCGCGGGGCGGTCGGGGTGGTCGGCGAGCACCACGGCATCGGCCAGCGCCACCGGGTCGACCTCGTCGTCGTAGCGGTCGAAGGCCGGCAGCGCCCACTGCTCGCCGGCCGGTGTGCGCCGCCGCCGGGCGGCGGAGGTCATGCGCAGGTGCACGACGACGTCCAGTGCCAGCCCCACCCCCTGCAGCAGGGCGCCCGGGACGAGCACCACCGCGCCGGGGGGCATCGGCCGGCGGGATGCCCGCGCCGCGCGGTCCCGCTCCAGGTCCCAGAGGACCGGCAGGTACATCCCCGTGCCGCCCGGGCCGACGGGGACGAGGACCTCCCGGTTGAGCGCCCCCACGTCCAGCCAGTCGGTGTACCGGGCATCCGGGTCGGTGCGCCCGTGCTCGAGGCGCAGCGACGCCGGCCGGTAGAAGCCGGTGGCGGGTACGACGACGACGCTGCGCCCCAGCGCCGGGAGGCGGGCGGCCACCGCCTCCGCGAGCTGCTCGGCCCCCGCCGCTTCCGGTCCGTCGACGGCGACCCGGAGGGCGGCGGCACCGGGCTCGGGAGCGGTGTCGGTGAGCAGGGCGGCCAGCCGGTCGGCGAGAGCGCCGGGGGAGAGGGGCTCCGGGCGGGTCAGGACCGGCCGTCCGTGGCGGCGACCGGAACGGCCGGCGGTCGCGCGGTGTCCGGCTGGGGATCGGCGACCAGGCCGTCGAGCACCTCGTGGGCCAGATCGACCACCGGGCGCCCCGCTGCACGCGCCTCACGGCGCATGCTCTCGAACGCCGTGCGCACGCTGGTGCCGTTCCGCTCGGCGAGGACACCGATGGCCCGCTCGATGGCCACGCGGGTGGAGAGCGCGTGCTCCAGCTGCGCGATGGTGCGTTGGAGCCCGGCGATCCGGAGGTCGAGCTCGTCGGCCTCCACGAGAGCCTCGAACGAGCCGCGGGCCGAGAGTCGGGCGTCGCGGTCGGGCTCGGGTAGCCCGCCGAGGTCCTCGGCGACCAGATCGGCCAGCGTCATGCCCTCGACGACGTCGGCGACGGGTTCACCGACCGCGGGTCCGGGAACCGGGATGACGGCCCAACCGCGCGGGGTCCGGGCCAGCGCCACCTGAGGGAAGTGGTCCGCGGCCGGAGCGGCGCCCGGGGACGCGGCCCGGCCGGAGTCGACGGGAGGCCGCAGGCCGGGGACCACAGGGGCTCACGCCTCCGGTTGCTGGGCGAGCTGGGCCTTCACCTGGTCGATGGAGGGGTTGGTCAGCGCGCTGCCGTCGGGGAAGAGCAGCGTGGGGACCGTGCGGTTCCCACCGTTGGCCTGCATGACCAGGTCCGCCGCCTGCGGGTCGGTCTCGATGTCGACCTCGGCGTACTCGATCCCCTCACGCTGCATGAGCTTCTTCAGCCGCACGCAGTAGCCGCACCACGTGGTGGTGTACATGGTGACGGCGGCGCCGGGGATCGTGGTCATCGCGGGGAGTCTCCCTGTTCGTGCCGGGTGGGGCCACCCCTGTCCCGGGATGGTGTCGTGCGTCAGCCGCAACGTCTCGTCCCTGGGGATGCTTCCCGCCCGGTGCCGACGCGGGCTGGGAGGATCGCACCGGGACCCGGCCGGGCCCGGGGCGCGAGAACGAGGTGGGCGGCGGCGATGTCGGAGGCGGAGGCGGAGGCCGTGCTCAGCGGTCTCGACGACGAGCAGCGGGCGGCGGCGCAGGCGGTGTCCGGGCCGGTCTGCATCCTCGCCGGCGCCGGCACGGGGAAGACCCGCACCATCACCCACCGCATCGCCTACGGCGTGCACACCGGTACCTACGTGCCGGAGCAGGTGCTGGCGGTGACCTTCACCGCGCGGGCCGCCGGCGAGCTGCGGTCGCGGCTGGCCGGGCTCGGGGTCGGCGGCGTCCAGGCCCGCACCTTCCACGCCGCGGCGATGCGGCAGCTGCGCTACTTCGCGCCGCGGGTGCTCGGCGGCCCCATGCCCGGGCTGATCGAGAACAAGCTGCGCGTCGTGGCCTCGGCGGCGACGCGGAACCGGCTGACCACCGACCGCACCAGCCTTCGCGACCTCGCCAGCGAGATCGAGTGGGCCAAGACGACGCTGGCCACCCCGGAGGACTACCCGGCCCGCGCCAAGGCGGCCGGCCGGGAGGTTCCCTTCGAGCCGGCCGCGGTGGCGGCGGTGTACGCCAGCTACGAGTCGGCCAAGCAGCGCGACGGCGCGCTCGACTTCGAGGACCTGCTCCTGGTCACCGCGTACGCGCTGGAGGAGCATCCGGACGTCGCCCGCCAGGTGCGCGCCCAGTACCGCTACTTCGTCGTCGACGAGTACCAGGACGTCAACCCGCTGCAGCAGCGGCTGCTGGACGCCTGGCTCGGTGGACGCGCCGAGGTCTGCGTCGTCGGCGACCCCAACCAGACGATCTACTCGTTCACCGGCGCGAACCCCGATTACCTCCTCGGGTTCGCCGACCGCTATCCCGACGCGGAGGTCGTCAAGCTGGAGCGCGACTACCGCTCCACCCCTCAGGTGGTCGGGCTGGCCAACAAGCTCATCGGCATGGCGCCCCGGCGCAAGGGGCTGCCCGGGCTGCGGCTGCTCGGCCAGCGCGCCGAGGGCGCCGAGCCCCACTTCGCCGAGCACCCCGACGAGCCGGCGGAGGCCGCCGCCGTGGCCGCCCGTTGCCGGGCGCTCATCGACGAGGGGATGCCCGCGTCGGAGATCGCCGTGCTCTTCCGGATCAACGCGCAGTCCGAGGTGTACGAGAACGCGCTCGCCGCCGCGGGCGTGCCCTACGTGCTCCGGGGCGGCGAGCGTTTCTTCGAGCGACCGGAGGTGCGCGAGGCCGTGCTGCTGCTCCGGGGCGCGGCGGCCGGCGGCAACGAGCCGGGCATGCTCGTCCCCGCCGTGCGTGACGTCCTGGCCTCCACCGGCTGGGTCGAGCACCGGCCGCCGCCCGGCGGAGCGGCGCGCGACCGCTGGCAGTCGCTGGCCGCCCTGGTCGACCTCGCCGTCGACCTCGTGGCCGAGAACCCCTCGCTGGACCTCGCCGGCTTCGTCACCCACCTGGCCCAGCGCGCCGACGCCCAGCACGCGCCCACGGTCCAGGGCGTCACCCTCGCCTCGATGCACGCGGCCAAGGGGCTCGAGTGGGACGCCGTGTTCGTCGTCGGCCTCGTGGACGGCGTGCTGCCGATCGCGCAGTCGCTCAGCCGGCCGGACGCGGTCGAGGAGGAGCGCCGGCTGCTGTACGTGGCCGTCACGCGCGCCCGGGAGCAGCTGTCCCTGTCGTGGTCGCTGGCCCGCAACCCCGGCGGACGACGCGCCCGCCCGCGCAGCCAGTTCCTCACCGGCCTGGTGCCGGAGTCGGGGCCCACCGCCCCGCCGGCCCGGCGCACGGCCAAGCGGGCCAAGGTCGTCCTCGAGGGCGAGGCCGGTGAGCTGTTCGAGCGGCTCCGGGCCTGGCGCAGTTCGGCGGCGCAGTCGGCGTCCGTGCCGGCCTACGTGGTGTTCAGCGATGCCACGCTGCAGGCCATCGCCGAGAGCCGGCCGGCCAGCCTCCGGGAGCTCTCCGGTCTGCCGGGCATCGGCGCCAAGAAGCTGGAGCTCTACGGCGAGGACGTGCTGGCCGCGGTCAGCGGCTGAGCGGCGCGTTGCCGTCGCCGGGAGCGACGGCACGCGATCCGGACGGTTCGCCGGATCCGGTCGGTGAGAGAGGCGGTTAATTCGATTGACCGCCTCTCCCGCGGCCCCCTAGGGTCCTGATCCACACGAGCTGCACCACTGTGCGAGCCCGGCCACCGGCCGGGACGCCGACCGAGGAAGGAGGGGCATCTCGATGATCACCACGACATGGACTGCGCCCTCCGCGGCTGCCCTCGGCTCCCGGAGCCTCGACGTGAGCCTGGATGGCCTGATCGTGGCCTTTACCGCTCCGCTTCCGGGCACCGGGAACTGGTTCGGCACGCCCACCGTCGTCCGGCGCCGCGTTCGCCAGAACCCCGTCGAGCGCTTCATCGCACCCACCTACCTGCCTCAGCACGACGGCACCACCCTCGGGATCCACTCCTCGGGGAGACCGCAGAGCTAGCGCTCGACCGGTCCTCCTCGAGGCCGCGGAACCCGAACCGGGATCCGCGGCCTCTCTCGTTTCCTCCGCGGCACCCGGCCCCGACTTCGGTCGGCGGGTTTCCGCCGGCCGTACCCGACGAGTACGAGGAGGAGCGGCAGTGCAGCAGACGATCGACCGCCCGACGTCCCACCGCCGAACCGGGCTCCCCCGGACCGGTGGATCGACGCCGGGACGGCCTCGCCCGCCCCTGTCACCCGCCCCGGTGCGGCGTCCGCTGCCGTGCCGGGTGGAGGACGCCGACCTGTGGTTCGCCGAGAGCCCTGTCGAGCTCGAGCGCGCCAAGGACCTCTGCGGGGCCTGCCCGGTTCGGCTGACGTGCCTGGCCGGTGCGCTCGACCGCGCCGAGCCGTGGGGCGTCTGGGGCGGCGAGATCTTCGAACGAGGCGAGGTCATCGCTCGCAAACGCCCCCGCGGCCGCCCCCGCAAGGTGGTCGCCGCGTGAGCGCACCACGCATTCCCGAGCAGTCCCCGACCGGACGGGAGGAACCAGCCATGTACTTCATCGAGCACGAGATGGCCCGCAGCAGGCTCGCCGAACTCCAGGCCGAGGCGGAGGCCGCCACCCGCGCCCGGCGTCTCTACCTGGCACGACGGGCCGCCCGTCGCGCCGAGCGCGCGGTCCGTCGAGCCGCCCGGGCCAGCGCCGCCGTCTACTGAGCACATCGCGATCCTCCGGACCGCACCGCGACCACGTGCCGTCCCCGGTTCCGTGGAGCCGGTCAGTCCTGCCCGCGCGGAGCCCTCCGGGCCCCACTCGGCACGACCGCACCGCGACCACGTGCCGTCCCCGGTTCCGTGGAGCCGGTCAGTCCTGCCCGCGCGGAGCCCTCCGGGCCCCACTCGGCACGACCGCACCGCGAC
>Ga0196960_10000527_pt1 | contig 12901 bp, 10 predicted proteins | sample S3v_5metaG_FD_183187 | JGI IMG/M metagenome (GOLD analysis project Ga0196960, IMG submission 183187) | Soil microbial communities from Anza Borrego desert, Southern California, United States - S3+v_5 | ecosystem: Environmental > Terrestrial > Soil > Desert | place: USA: California | collected... | reverse complement strand
CCGCCGGCGGGCTGGCGACGGTCGGTGTCCTGGAGAGCGAGCCGTCGATGCCGACGGCGATCCCCGCGCGGTGCCGCTTCACGCTCGACCTGCGCCACGCGGACGGCGCGGTGCTGACGCAGCTCGAGGCAGACGCGCTTACGGCGATCGACGCCGCGGCCGCGGCGTCCGGCTGCACGACCGCCGCCGAGACGCTCTGGGCGATCGAGCCGATCCGGTTCGACGCCGCGCTGACGGGTCGCGCCGCGGCGGCGGCGGGGCACGGCACGGCGCTCGTCTCCGGCCCGCTGCACGACAGCGCCGCGCTCGCGCAGGCCGGCATCCCGGCGACGATGCTGTTCGCTTCCTCCATCGGCGGCGTGAGCCACACCCGCGCCGAAGACACGCCCGAGCGCGACCTGGAGGCCGCGCTCGAGACGTTCGGCGCGCTCGTGGTGGAGCTGGCCGCTACGGCGTAGCGCGGGCGGCGTCCGCCCCGCGGGCCAGGGCGGCGATCGCGTCCGCGATCGCCTCCGGCTCCTGCACGATCAGCAGGTGGCCGGTCGGGTGCTCGCGGCCCGGGACGTGGACGAGCGGGGCATCGCCGAGCCAGTGCGCCCACGCCTCGAAGCTGGGTCGCGGCAGGAGCCGGTCCTCGTCCGGGACGAGCACCTGCCGCGGGCAGTCGATCCGCGCGAGCCGGCGGTAGAGGCTCGGCACGCCGTTGATGTCCCACGCTCCGGGGTCGGCGTGCGGGTCGTCGTCACCGGTCGCGACCACGAGACCCTCGTCGTCCCCGTTGCGGTGCTGGGGGTACGCGTCCTGGTGGTCGTTGAACAGGAGCGCGTCGAAGTCGAAGCCGGGGTCGGGTGGCGGCGCGTCCGCGCCGGCCGGCGGATCCAGCAGCGCGGCGTCGCTCACCGTCGCCAGCGCCGCGGGCGCGATCAGCGTCAGCGACGTCACGCGCTCGGGGAAGATCGCGGCGAACGACGCGGCGATCCGGCCGCCGAGCGAGTGGCCCGCCACGTGCGCCTCGCGCAGGTCCAGCGCGTCCATCAGGTCGGCGTAGTGCAGCGCCAGGTCGTCGAGCGTCCGGTACCACGGCGGCCGACCCGCGCTGTCGCCGAAGCCGGGGTGCTCGGGCGCGATGACGTCGAAGCGCCCGGCCAGCGCCGCGTGCAGCTCGTGCCAGCGCCGGGTGAGCCCCATGCCGTGCAGCAGGAGCAGCGGTGGACCGGAGCCGGCGCGGCGGTACGCCACGTCGACGCCGCGGACGTCGATCCGCTCGGGGACGGTCATGTCGCTCATCGCTCGCTTGCGCTCCCTCGTAGGCTGCTTCGTCTCTATGTCCGATATACGGTCCGAGACGTTCGAGAACACGCTAGAGCACCGCGCGACCATGCGCCGCCTGGCCCTCGTTCTCGGAGGACTCGCAGCGTTCGGCCCGCTGTCGCTCGACCTCTACCTGCCGGGGCTGCCGGAGCTCTCGCGGGACCTCGGCGTCGCGCCGTCGATCGGCCAGCTGACGATCACGGCGTGCCTGGCCGGGCTCGCGCTCGGCCAGCTGGTGGCGGGGCCGCTGAGCGACCGCTTCGGGCGGCGGCGCCCGCTCCTGCTCGGCGTCGCGCTGTACGTGCTGGCGTCGGGTCTGTGCGCGCTCGCGCCGTCGGCGGAGGCGCTTCTCGCGCTCCGGTTCGTGCAGGGGGCGGCGGGTGCGGTCGGGATCGTGGTCGGTCGCGCGGTGGTGCGCGACCTCCACGTCGGCGACGACGCGGCGCGGCTCTACTCGATGCTCTCGGTCGTCTCGGGCGTGGCGCCCATCCTCGCGCCGGTGCTCGGCGGCCAGCTGCTGCTCGTCGTGCCGTGGCAGGGGCTCTTCGTCGTCCTCGCCGGGATCGGGGCGCTCGTGCTCGTCTCCACGGCGCTCTCGGTGGAGGAGACGCTCGACGTCTCCCGCAGGACGTCGCAGGGGATGCGGGCGGTGGCGAGCGGGTTCCGCGCCGTCGCGTCCGACCGGACCTTCCTGCGCTACGCGCTGGGCGGCGGGCTCAGCGTCGGCGCGATGTTCGCCTACATCGCCGGCTCGCCGTTCGTGCTGCAGGAGGTGTACGGGCTGTCGCCGCAGGCGTTCAGCGTCGTCTTCGCGCTCAACGGGCTCGGGATCGTGCTCGCCACGGTGCTCAACCAGCGCCTCATCGGGCGGCGGAGCACGCTCGCCCTCGCGCACGCGGCCAACCGCGCGGCGCTCGCCGCCGCGGCGGTCCTGCTCGCGGCCGTGCTCGTCCCGGCGACGGGCGTCGTGCCGGTCCTCGCCGCCTTGTTCGTCTCGGTCGCGACGGTCGGCGTCGTCGGGCCGAACACCACCGCCCTCGCGCTCGCCGACCACGGGGCGGTGGCGGGGAGCGCGTCGGCGGTGGTCGGCGTCCTCCAGTTCCTGATCGGCGCGCTCGCGGCGCCGTTCGTCGGCCTCGCCGGCTCCGGCACCGCCGTCCCGATGGCGGTCACGATCTGCCTGCTCACCCTCGCCGCGGCGGCCGTGCTGCCGCGCAGGACCACGCTCACCACCTGACGGAGGCCCATCACCGTGCACGACGATCTCAAGCGGCGGCTCGACCGAGCCGTCGAGGCCAGGAGGGAGGCGCTCGTCGAGCTCACCGCCGACCTCGTCCGGGCGCGGGGGGAGCTCGGCGACGAGGAGCGCTCGCAGGGACTGATCGCCGACCGCCTGGCGGCGTCCGGGTTCGCCGTCGAGCGGGTGGCGCCCGACGCGGACGCCGCGCTCGCCGATCCGCTGGCCGGCTACCCGCCGCGGTCCTACGCGGGGCGCACCTGCGTCGTGGGCCGTCGTGGGCCGGGTCGGCGGAGGGTCCGGCCCGACGCTGCACCTCAGCGGCCACGTCGACGTCGTTCCCGTCGACAGCCCCGACGCCTGGCGCCACGACCCGTGGGGGGCGGAGATCGCCGACGGGCGGATGTGGGGGCGCGGCGCCGGCGACATGAAGGCCGGGCTCGCCGCGTACCTGATCGGCGCCGAGGCGGCGCTGGAGGTGTGCGGCGGCGGGCTGCCCGGCGACCTGCTGTTCAGCTCGGTGATCGAGGAGGAGTGCGGCGGCAACGGCATGCGCGCCGTGCTCCAGCACGTCGGCGCAGAGCACGCGCTGCTGATCGGCGAGCCGACCGACCTCGACCTCCACCACGCCGGCGTCGGCGTGATCTGGTTCCGCGTGACCGCGCGCGGCTCGGGGACGCACGCGGCCTTCGCGCAGCTCGACGCGCCGGTGGACCTGCTCGCCGCCGCGGTCGCGGCGCTGCGCGAGCTCGAGGCCGAGCTCAACGCCGAGCGGGCCGACGCCGTCTTCTTCGGTGTCTCCGACCATCCGTACAACCTGAACCTCGGCATGCTGGCGGGCGGCACGTGGCCCTCGTCGGTCCCCGAGGCGGTGACGCTGCGCGGGCGGCTGGGCTTCGGGCGCGACCTCGCACCCGCGGACGCGCAGCGGCGGGTCGCCGCGGCCCTCGCGGGGATCGCCGGCGTCGAGGTGGGGTTCGAGGGCTTCCGGGCGCAGGCCTACGCGCACCGGGTCGACGGCCCGCTCGGCGACGCGGTCCGCGCCGCCCACCACGGCGCTCCGCCGAGGCCGCGCGTCGACACGTTCACCACCGACGCGCGACAGGGCACGGGCGAGGCGCTCTGCTACGGCCCCCGCGCCGGGGCGATCCACGGCGTCGACGAGTGGGTGGACCTGGAGTCCGTCCACGCGGTCGCCCACGCGATCGCCCGGCTCGTGGCGGGCTGGGGACGGTGATCCGCACCGTCCGGCGCCCGGCGAGGAGCCGGGCGCCGGACGCGGCCGTCAGGCCGAGAGCGTGAAGCGGCCGACGAGCCGGTCGAGGTCCTCGGCGGTGCGGCTCAGGGCCTGAGCCGACGCGGCGATCTCCTCCGCCGAGGCCGAGCTCTCCTGCGTCGACGCGGAGACCTCCTGGGCGTTGGCCGACGACTGCTCGCTCACGGCGGCGACCTCCGCGATCTGCTCCTGCATCCGGTGCGCGTCGCCGGCGATGGACTCGGCCGTCGCGCGGATCTCGCGCACGCGGTCGCCGACGCCGTCGACGGTGCCGACAATCTCCGCGAACGCCTCCCGCGTGGCGGCCACGCGGTTCGTGCCGTCCGCGGAGTGCTCACGCGCCTCGCCGACCGCCTCGACCGCCTCGCGCGTGCCCGCCTGGATCTGGTGGACGAGCTCCGTGATCTCGGCGGCTGCGCTCTGCGACTCCTCGGCCAGCTTGCGGACCTCCTCGGCGACGACCGCGAACCCGCGGCCCTGCTCGCCCGCGCGCGCGGCCTCGATGGCCGCGTTGAGCGCGAGCAGGTTCGTCTGCTGGGAGATGCCGCTGATGGTCTGGACGATCGAGTCGATCGCCTCGCTCTTCACGGCGAGGCCGGAGATGGCGGCGTCGACCGTCTCCGACGAGCGCGTGACCGCGGCCATCGCGTCGGTCGCCGCGGCCGCGCGCTGGGCCCCGTCCTCGGCGACGCGGCGGGCGTCGACGGCGGCCTCGGCCGCCTCGCGGGCGCGGTCCGCGCTGGCGTTGGCGGCGGTCGCCGTCTCGTCCGCGACCGTGCGGATCTCGTCGATCTGCCGGGCCTGCTGCTCGGCGCCGCTGGCGACCTCGGTGATCGCCGCGGCGATCTCGCCCACCGCGCGGCCCGTCTCGTCGGACGTGGCGGCCATCTGCTGCGACGCGGCGCTCACGGTCCCGGCGGTGCCGCTCACCTCGCCCAGGATGCCGCGGAGGTCCACGGTCAGCCGGGCGAAGGCGGTGCCGAGCGTGTCGCGTTCGGACTTCGGCTCGACGTCGACCGTGAGGTCGCCGCCGGCGACGCGCCGCGCCGCCTCGGCCACCTCGCGCTGGTAGTCGACGATCGACGCGAACGAGCGCGCCATCTGGCCCACCTCGTCGCGCGAGCGGACGTCGAGCGCGATCTCGGTGTCGCCCTCGGCGAGCCGCTCGGCGGCCGCGGCGACCTGCTGCACGGGCTTGGCGATCCGCCGCGCGACGAAGACGATGACCGCGGCGGTGAGGAGCAGCATCGCGAGCGCCATGAGGAGCAGCTTGGTCCGCAGGGCGTGGGCGTCGGCGAGCACCTCGTCCATCGGCGCCACCGTCAGGTAGCCCCACTTGCCCGTCGCGACGGGCGCGGTGCTGACGAGCACCTGCTTGCCCGTGAACGGGTCGGTCGTCTCGACGTGCGCGGCGCGGCCGGCCTTCACCGCGGCGGCGAGCGAGCGGAGCTCCCCGCTGCCGGACCGCTTGGCCAGCGCGCCGAGCGTGCCCGTGCCGAGCAGCTTCTTGTCGGGCGCGGAGACCAGGACGCCCGCGTTGGAGACGAGCATCGCGTACCCGGAGTCGAGCACCTTGCGCTTGCTGATCGTCGCGTGCTGCTGGTCGAGCATCGAGTCGATGCTCGCGATGCCGATGAACCGGTCGCCGGCGCGCAGCGGCACGGAGTAGCTCGTGTAGAGGACGCCGTCGTAGGCGGCCGGCTCGACGACCACCGGACCGCCCGTGTCGCGCGGCAGGGCGTAGAACGGCTCGTCCTCAGGCGGCCCGGCGATCGGCGACAGGCTCAGCTCGTCGCCCTGGCGCGTGTAGTACGCGGCGAAGCGGCCGTCGGGCGTGGAGCCGTGGGCGGCGTCGCCACGGTGCGCGGCGTCGGCGCCGTCGAACGCGTTGCGCGCGAAGGTGAAGCCGAAGGAGGCGAGCGACGTGTCGCGCACGCCGAGGTGGCGCACCCGCGCGAGCAGCGACGCGCGGGACTCGCCACGGCTGGTCTCGATCAGCGAGCCGAGCGTGCGCGCGACGGCGAGCTTCTGGTCGACCTCGGCGTTGAAGGCGTTCGCGTCGGCGGCCGCCGTGTTGCCCATGTTCTCGATCGCGTCCTCACGGGCACGGTCCGTCGCGCTGGTGATCGCGAGGGCGGCGAGAGCGGCGACGGCGAGGACGACCACCGGCAGCAGGAGGGTGAGCATGCGGGCCTTCAGCGACCCTGTGAGAGCGCGGGTGAGTCGCGCGGCGAGCGATGACATAGCCGTCCGGTGATCGGATCGTGACGTCCGATATTGAGTACGATGCGCCACGAGCCGTACAACGGTCCGGAACAGGAGAGGGCAGATGCGACATGGACCGCTCGCCGCGCCGGCGATCACCGGCGTCGTGCAGCACGGGGACAAGCGCGGACGAGAGCTGGGCTTCCCCACGGCCAACATCGCCGTGGAGGGCGAGGACGCGCCGCCGTTCGGCGTCTACGCCGGCACGCTCGACGGTCGGCCGGCCGCGATCAGCGTCGGGGTGCGCCCCACGTTCGGCGACGGGCTGCGCCCCCTGCTCGAGGCGTACGTCCTGGACTTCAGCGGCGACCTGTACGGCCGGTCGGTGAGGGTCGAGCTCGTCCAGCGGCTCCGGGGCGAGGTCCGCTTCGAGGGCATCGAAGCGCTCGTCGCACAGATCGAGCGGGACGTCGAGGACGTGCGCGCGGTGTTCGCCTGACCCGATAATCGGATGAAGCGATTCGATTTCGCTTGACATCCGGTTCAGTGAAACGAACAATGCGTCATCTCACAGAACGCGACCCGAGTGAGATGAGATGGCTCTCAGCGCAGCACCCGTGATCGAGGACGTCACCCTCGAGCAGCTCGAGCAGGACCCGTACCCGCACTACGCCCGCTGGCGCAAGGAGCTCCCCGTCGCGTTCCTCCCGGAGCTGCACGGGTGGATCGTGTCGCGCTGGGACGACTGCGAGGCGCTCGGCAAGAGCGAGGGGCAGATCGACTCGAGCAACGCCTTCAACGACGCGTTCTTCGGGCACAACATCCTCAGCGCGAACGGTGACGTGCACAAGTGGCTGCGGGGCGGTGTCGACCCGCCGCTGCGCCCGCGCGCCGTCCAGGGCTACATCGAGGAGCGGGCGCGCCCGGTCGCCCGCGAGTACACCGCGCGGCTGGTCGAGCAGGGGCGGTGCGACGCCTCCCGCGACCTGCTCGAGCTGATCTCGGTCCGCGTCATCGGCGACGTGCTGGGGCTCACCGACGTCGACGACGCGACGCTCCAGGAGTGGTTCACGTCGCTGAACGCCGGCCTGAACAACTTCTCGGAGGACCCGGTGGTCACCGCCCAGGCCGAGGCGGCGAAGAAGGCGCTCGACGACTACATGGTCGCGGCGTTCGAGCGGCTCATGGACGCCCCGGACGAGAGCGGCCTGTCGCACATGATCCACACCGCCACCAAGGACGGCACCCCGCGCACGTTCGAGGAGCTGCGCGGCACGATCCAGGTGATCATCCTCGGGGGCTTCCAGGAGCCCGGTCACGGCGCCGCGGCCTCGCTGCTCGGCGTGCTCTCCGACCTCGAGCAGCGCGACGCGCTGCTCGCCGACCCCGACACGCTCGTGCCCGCCGCGGTCCACGAGGGCCTGCGGTGGATCGCGCCGTTCGGGCAGATCCAGCGCCGCGCGATCGTCGACCTGAAGATCGGCGACGTGGTGATCCCGGCGGGCGACGAGGTCAACCTCGCGTGCGCCTCGGCCAACCGCGACGAGACGCGCTACGACGACGGCGAGCGGTTCGACCTGCACCGCAAGCGCCAGACGCACGCGTCGTTCGGCTACGGCGCGCACTTCTGCTCGGGCCACTTCATCTCCCGCCAGCTCGAGCGGATCGCGCTCGAGGAGGTCTTCGCGCAGCTCCCCAACCCGCGGCTGGACCCGGACCACCCGGCGGACGTGTTCGGCTTCGTGGTGCGCGGCGTCAAGTCGCTGCCCATCGTCTGGGACGCCTAGGCGCACCGCGCGCAGAGCGATGATCGAGCAGCTGACGGCCGGCGCCGAGGCGGCGGCCGTCGCCGACGCGCCGAAGCGCCTGCTCATCGACGGCGCCTGGGTCGACGCCGCCGACGGCGGCACGTTCGGCGTGGAGGATCCGTCCACCGGCGCGGTGCTGTGCGAGGTCGCGTCGGCGACGCCGGAGGACGGGCTCGCGGCGCTGGCCGCCGCGGACGCGGCGTTCGCCGGCTTCCGCGCGACGGCGCCGCGGCAGCGCGCGGACCTCCTGCGCGACGCCTACGACCTCGTGCGCGAGCGCGCCGAGCAGCTCGCGCTGCTGATGACGCTGGAGATGGGCAAGCCGCTCGCCGAGGCGCACGGCGAGGTGACGTACGCGGCCGAGTTCCTGCGCTGGTACTCCGAGGAGGCCGTCCGGATCAACGGGCGCTTCACCACCGCCGAGGCGGGCGGCGCGCGCGTGCTCACGATGCGGCAGCCGATCGGGCCGTGCCTGTTCGTCACGCCCTGGAACTTCCCGCTCGCGATGGGCGCGCGGAAGATCGGGCCTGCGCTCGCCGCCGGCTGCACGGCGGTGGTCAAGCCCGCCGCGCAGACGCCGCTCTCCATGCTCGCGCTCGGCGCGATCTTCACCGAGGCCGGGCTGCCGGACGGCGTGCTGAACGTCGTCCCGACGGACATGGCGGGCGCGGTCGTCGCGCCGATGATGCGCGACGCCCGGCTGCGCAAGCTCTCGTTCACCGGGTCGACCGCCGTCGGCCGGCGGCTCATCGAGCAGAGCGCCGACCAGGTGCTGAAGGTCTCGATGGAGCTGGGCGGCAACGCCCCGTTCCTGGTCTTCGCCGACGCCGACCTCGACGCCGCGGTGGAGGGTGCGCTGCTCGCGAAGATGCGCAACGGCGGCGAGGCGTGCACCAGCGCGAACCGCTTCCACGTCCAGGCCGAGGTCGCCGAGGCGTTCGCGCGCCGGCTGGCGGAGCGGATGGCGGCGATGCCCGTCGGCCGCGGCACCGCGCCCGGCGTGGGCATGGGTCCGCTGATCGACGCGCGCCAGCGCGACAAGGTGGCGGCGCTCGTCGCGGACGCGGTGGGCCGCGGCGCGGACGTCCTGTGCGGCGGCGAGGCCGGCCCGGGCGACGGGTACTTCTACGCGCCGACGGTGCTCGGCGGCGTGCCGCCCGACGCCGAGCTGCTGCGCGAGGAGATCTTCGGCCCGGTCGCGCCCGTCGTCCCGTTCGCCGACGAGCGGGAGGCGATCGCGATGGCCAACGCCACCGAGTACGGGCTCGCCGCCTACCTCTACACGCGCGACCTCGACCGCGCCGTCCGCGTGGCGGAGGCGCTCGACGTCGGGATGATCGGCCTCAACCGCGGCGTCGTCTCCAACGCGGGCGCCCCCTTCGGCGGCATGAAGCACTCGGGCTTCGGGCGCGAGGGCGGCCCGGAGGGGCTCGACGAGTACCTCGAGACGAAGTACCTGGCGATCGACGTCGCCGGCACGTGACCGGCGCGGCGCGCGGGTCGCGGGAGTCCGATCTCGGCGCACCGCGCGGGCTGCTGCTGGCGGTCACGACCGCGCTGGCGTTCGAGGCGTCGCTGTACTCCGTGGTGGCGCCGCTGCTGCCGTACTACCGCGACGAGCTCCACCTCGGCACGTCGGGCGCCGGGCTCCTGACCGCGATGTACCCGGCCGGCATGCTCGCCGGGTCCGTGCTCGGCGGCGCGGTGTCGGCCAAGCGCGGGCCGCGGACCACGGCGTTCGCCGGCTTCGGCCTGCTCGCCGTCGCGAGCGTCGCGTTCGGCCTCGCGGGGAGCGTCGTCGTGCTGGACGTCTCGCGCGCGGCTCAGGGGCTCGGCGCCGGGATGATCTGGGCGGGGATGCTCTCGTGGCTGCTGCTCGTGACCCCGGAGCACAAGCGCGGCCAGGCGATCGGCGCCGCGCTCGGCTCCGCCATCTTCGGCACCGTCCTGGGCCCGATGCTCGGCACGGCGGCCAACGCGCTCACGCCGCCGGTCGCGTTCAGCGCCATCGCGCTCGGCGCCCTGGCCATGGCGTGGCGGACGTCGCGGCTGCCCGCGCCGCCGGCCGGGTCCGCGGTGGAGCAGGGCGGCGTGGGCCGCGCGCTGCGCAGCCGGCGGCTCGCGGCGGTGTTCACGCTCAACCTGCTCCCCGGCCTCGTCACCGCGACCGTCGCGACGCTCATCCCGCTGCGCCTGGACGACCGTGGCGTGTCGGAGCTCACGATCGGCGTGGTCTTCCTGCTCGCGGCGGTGCTCGGCGGCATCGCCAGCCCGCTCTCGGGCCGGGCGTCGGACCGGCGCGGGCGCCGTCCGGTCGCCCTCGCCGGCCTCGGCCTCGTCGCGGCGACGATGTTCGCGCTCGCCGGAGCATCCGCACCCGTCGTCCTGGGCGTCGTGACCGTGCTGGCCATCGGCGCGGCGGTCGTCGTGTTCAGCATCCCGGCGCTCGCCGCGTTGAGCTCGGCGGCGGAGGACGTGGGCATGACCGCGGGCGCCACCGCCGCGCTCATCAACATCTCGTTCGCCGGCGCGGAGGCCGTGGGCGCCCCGATCAGCGCCGTGGCCGCCGACCACGTCGCGGCCGGGCTGCCGTTCGCCGCCATCGGCGTCGCCGCCGTGCTGCTCGCGGCCGTCCTGGCCGCCTTCCCCCACACGCGGCCGCTGGCGCCGGTCGTGCAGACCGAGAGGATCCCATGACCCCGAGCGCACCCCTCGAAGGGCCCGCGACCGACCTCATCCCGCTCGCCGAGCAGTTCGACAACCACGACGAGTACCGCCCGCCGGCCACCGACGTGCTGGCCGGGCGGACGCTCGCGCTCGACGTCGAGGGCGGGCCGGCGGTGCGGCTCACGTTCGCCACCGCCGGCCGCCTGACGTGGACGGCGAGCCCCGCGTCCGGCGGCGCCGGCAGCGGGACCGAGACGTACGAGGCGGTCGAGCTGCGGCCGGACGTGCTGCTCGTCGTGATCGACCGCCCGGCCGAGCGCGTCAGCGTGCTCGCGATCGCCGACCTCGCGCGCTCGCGCGCGCTGCTCAACGTCACGCGGCTCCTCACGGGACCGGCCGGCGAGGTCGTCGAGGACACGCGGTACCTGCAGGCGCGGATCGACGGCGGGGACGGCGCCCCGTTCCCGCGCACCACCGAGCTCGTCGGCAAGCGCGTCCACCACCGGTACAGCAGCACGCACGCGTTCGAGCACATCTACCTCAACGCCAGCACGTACGCCTACCAGGGCCTCGAAGGCCCCGAGCGCGGCGTCGCCGACGTGGACGCGACCGATGCGTTCCTGCTTGGCGACGGGCTCTACCTGTTCTCCTGGCACGAGCGCGCGCAGCCGCTCAACGGCGCCATCGCGCTCGACCTCGTGGCGGGGCGCGCGTACGGCCGGCTGTTCGGCTGGGACCGCCACCAGGGCGCGGCGCTGCGCATCCGCACGGGGTCGATCGCGACCCTCCTCAACGAGACGACCTACGAGGGGCTGTGACGATGGAGCAGGCAGAGGTCGTGGTGATCGGCGCGGGGCTCTCCGGCCTCGTCGCGGCGCGCGAGCTGCGCAAGGCCGGGGTCGAGGACGTCGTCGTGCTCGAGGCGCGCGACCGCGTCGGCGGCCGGCTCGACGCGTTCGTCCGACCGAACGGGCAGCCGCTGATGCGCGGCGGCGAGTTCACCGGCCCGGTCCAGGCCGAGCTGCACCGCCTGGCGGCCGAGCTCGGCATCGCCTACGAGCCGCTGCCGCCGTTCGCCGGACCGGGCGCGCCGGGCCGGTTCGTCCGCGTGAGCAGGGGCGAGCGGATCGTCGAGTCCGAGCCGCTCGAGGGGGACCCCGACGCGCGCGCGGCGTACGACGCGGCCATCGCGCGGCTGGAGGAGCTCGCGACGACGGTGCCCGCCGACGCGCCGTGGGACGCGCCCGACGCGGTTGCGATCGACGCCACGTCGATCGGCGCGTGGCTGCGCGGGAACGTCGCGTCCGACGCCGCGCGGGAGCTGATCGCGATGGACCTCGCGTACTTCGGCGACATGGACGAGGTGTCGCTCCTGCACCTGGTCTGGTTCCTCGCGTGCTTCGGCAGCTGGGAGGCGTCGCAGGACTCCCACGGGCGGTTCGTCGGCGGCACCGCGCAGATCCCGCAGCGGCTGGCGGCGGAGCTGGGCGAGCGGGTGCGGACGAGCGCGCCGGTGCGGCGCGTCGAACGCGACGCGGACGGCGTCACCGTGCACCACGACGGCGGCGCCGTGCGGGCGCGCGCGGCGATCTTCGCGCTCGAGCCCGGGCAGGCCGGCAAGATCGAGTGGGAGCCGCGGCTGCCGCCCGCGCGCGATCGGCTGCAGTCGCGCTGGCTCTCGGGCCACGGCGCCAAGTACTTCGCGGTCTACGACACGCCGTTCTGGCGCAAGGAGGGGCTGGCGGGCATCGCGTCGGGGCCGGCGCCGCTGCAGCTCGCGCTCGACCTGTCGCCCAGCGACGGCAGCGAGGGCATCCTCGCCCTGCTCCACTGCGCGGACGGCAGCGGGGTCGCGGCGTGGTCGGAGGCGATGGCCGACCCGGACGGCTGGAGGGCGATGGTCCTCGACCGCCTCGAGCTCTACTTCGGCCCGCGCGCGCGGAACCCGCGCGAGCTCTACGGGTTCGACTGGTCGGGCGACCGCTGGTCGGAGGGGTGCGGGACGCAGCTGCCGCTCGGCGTCCTGAGCACGGTCGGCCGCACGCTGCGCGCGCCGATCGGCCGCCTCGTGTGGGCCGGCGCCGACACCGGCACGAGCGACTGGATGGAGGGCGCCGTCACCTCCGGCCAGCGTGCCGCGCGCGAGGCCGCGTTGCTCGCCGGCCGCACCGCGGCGGAGGCGGTCCGGTGATCGTCGTCGTCAACACGACCACCGATCCCGCCGCCGTCCGCCTCGACGAGCCGGAGACGTTCACCGCGCTCGCGGTCGCGATGGTGGGGGAGGACCACGCGCGCTTCGCCGACGCGGCCGGACGGCTCGGCCGCGTGGACGGCGAGCACGTGTGGCTCGCCGCCGCCGCGCTCACCGAGCTCGCGGGCGATCGCGGCGCCGACCCC
>Ga0196960_10000526_pt1 | contig 12915 bp, 13 predicted proteins | sample S3v_5metaG_FD_183187 | JGI IMG/M metagenome (GOLD analysis project Ga0196960, IMG submission 183187) | Soil microbial communities from Anza Borrego desert, Southern California, United States - S3+v_5 | ecosystem: Environmental > Terrestrial > Soil > Desert | place: USA: California | collected... | reverse complement strand
ATCCCGGCACCCAGCCGGTCCCCGGCGACCACGGCCGTGCGCCCGCGGAGATCGGCTCCCGCGCGCAGGAGGTCCAGCAGCGCGGCCGGCGTGAGGTGGAGGTGCGTCGCCTCCGCCGGGCTCCCGACCAGGGGCACCCCGGCGTACCGGGCGTGGACGGCGGCGAACAGGTTCATCGTGGCCGACAGCGGCCCCGGCACCCACACGCGCGCGGAGGCGCCCATGCCGGCCAGCTCGGAGACGTGGGCGAAGGAGTCGACCCAGGAGGCAGCGCTCCGGACGACGAGACGGGGCCGGCTGGTGGTGCCGGAGGTCCGGAGGCCGATCAGGCCGCCCCGGTCGTGCGCCTCGAGGACCGCGGCGACCGGGTCCGCGGCCGCGGCGACGTCGCTGATGGGCTCTGGCACGGACTCCCCGGTGCGCTCGTGGGCCGGGTGGCCCGGCCGCCTCCTGCTGGTCGTCGCAGCGTACGAGCCGGGCTCGTCCATGACCGCCGTCCTTCCGGTGGACGCGGCAGCCCCGTGGCGCAGCGGGCGCCGTGTTCGACCGCGCACCGGAACCGGCTCGCGCGCAGCGGCGCTACGCGGGCTCGTCGGTCCAGCGGGCGAGGAACGCCTTCTCCGCAGCGGTGAGCCGGCGCGGCCGCTCGATCGCGAAGTCGAACGGCACGAGGACCGTGCTGCCCGTGACGGCCAGGGCGCCGTGGTCGAACAGCTCGTACTGGCAGGTGAAGGACGCCGCCCTGACCCCGGACACCCAGAGCTGGACCTCCAGCGGCTTCTCGTCGTAGACGACCGACCGCTTGTAGGCGATCTCGTGGGAGGCGACCACGAGCCCACGCCGCATGCCGGTGGACTCGTCATGCGTCGGGTGCTCGAAGAAGAGGTTCACCCGGGCCATCTCGAAGTAGCCGAGGAAGGCCACGTTGTTGATGTGCTGGTAGGCGTCCATGTCCGACCAGCGCATCGGGACATGCACCGTGTGCCGCATCCCTGCACCCTGCCTCATCGGCTCCGCCGGGCGAGAGCGGGCCCAGCGGCGGACCTAGCCTCGAACAGGTGACCGGGCTATGGCACGCAGCCGCACCGGGAGTGCTGGCGCTCCCGTCCGGCCGGCTCGTCCGCGGGCGCGCTCTCCAGGCACCCCTGCCCGCCGGTCCCCTTCCGCGGTTCGGCGTCTACCTGGCGCGCCGGCCCGGCCGCCCGGGAAGCTGGGACAGCCGGTGGGTGAGGTGGCCGGACTTCTGGCTGCCGCGCGACGCGGAGGAGCTGCGAGCAGCCCTGCTCGAGGTTCTCGACCGCGCGGCCGACGAGCGCGTCGAAGTGGCCTGCGGCGGCGGTAGAGGGCGCACCGGGACCGCGCTGGCCTGCCTCGTCGTCCTCGACGGCCTGCCCGCCGACCAGGCGGTCGGCTACGTGCGGGATCGGTACCACCCGAAGGCGGTCGAGACCCCGTGGCAGCGCCGGTTCGTCACCCGCTTCGCCCCCGGCTGACGAACCGGGACTCGATTGACCTCTGCGGATGCCGACGGCCGGCCGGAGCAGCTGCTCCGGCCGGCCCCCGGTGGTGCTGGAACGGCCCCGCCGCAGGGGCCCGCGCCGAGCCTGCGAGGCGTGGGGGGCGGCGGGGTCCTTCTTCAGTCGCGGCTGAGCTTGCGGTAGGTGGCGCGGTGCGGGCGGGTGGCGTCCTGGCCGAGCCGCTCGACCTTGTTCTTCTCGTAGTCGGCGAAGTTGCCCTCGAACCAGAACCACTTCGACTCGCCCTCGTAGGCGAGGATGTGGGTGGCGACGCGGTCCAGGAACCACCGGTCGTGGCTGACGACGACGGCGCAGCCGGGGAACTCCAGCAGCGCGCTCTCCAGGCTGGTGAGGGTCTCGACGTCGAGGTCGTTGGTGGGCTCGTCGAGCAGGAGCAGGTTGCCGCCCTGCTTGAGCGTCAGCGCCAGGTTCAGCCGGTTGCGCTCACCACCGGAGAGGACCCCGGCCCGCTTCTGCTGGTCCGGGCCCTTGAAGCCGAAGGCCGCGACGTAGGCGCGCGAGGGCATCTCGACGTTGCCCACCTTGATGTGGTCGAGGCCGTCGGAGACGACGTCCCACAGCGTCTTCGTGGGGTCGATGCCGCCGCGGCTCTGCTCGACGTAGGACAGCTTGACCGTCTCGCCGACCTTGATCTCGCCGTCGTCGGGCTTCTCCTCGCCCACGAGCATGCGGAACAGCGTGGTCTTGCCGGCGCCGTTCGGGCCGACGACACCGACGATGCCGTTGCGCGGCAGGGTGAAGGACAGGTCGTCGATCAGGACGCGGTCGCCGAAGGCCTTCGTCAGGTTCTTGGTCTCGACGACGACGCTGCCCAGCCGGGGACCCGGCGGGATCTGGATCTCCTCGAAGTCCAGCTTGCGGAACTTCTCGGCCTCCGCGGCCATCTCCTCGTACCGGGCCAGCCGGGCCTTGCTCTTGGCCTGGCGGGCCTTGGCGCCCGAGCGCACCCACTCCAGCTCGTCCTTGAGCCGCTTCGCGCGCTTGGCGTCCTTGGCACCCTCGACCTGCAGCCGGGCGGCCTTGGTCTCCAGGTAGGTGGAGTAGTTGCCCTCGTAGGGGTAGGCGCGGCCGCGGTCGAGCTCGAGGATCCACTCGGCGACGTTGTCGAGGAAGTACCGGTCGTGGGTGACCGCGACGACGGTGCCGGCGTACTTCTCCAGGTGCTGCTCCAGCCAGGCCACGCTCTCGGCGTCGAGGTGGTTGGTGGGCTCGTCGAGGAGCAGCAGGTCGGGCGCCTCGAGCAGCAGCTTGCACAGCGCGACCCGGCGGCGCTCACCACCGGAGAGGACGGTGACGTCGGCGTCGCCGGGCGGGCAGCGCAGCGCGTCCATGGCCTGCTCGATGCGGGCGTCGAGCTCCCAGCCGTCGTTGTTCTCGATGACCTCCATGAGCTCGCCCTGCTCGCCCAGGAGCGCGTCGAAGTCGGCATCGGGCTCACCCATGGCCGCGCTGACCTCCTCGAAGCGCTGGAGCGCGTCGCGGAGGGGCTTGACCGCCTCCTCGACGTTGCCGCGCACGTCGAGCTGCTCGTTCAGCGGCGGCTCCTGCAGGAGGATGCCGACGGTGGCATCGGGCGCCAGCGACGCCTCGCCGTTGGACGGCTGCTGCATGCCGGCCATGATCTGGAGGACGGTGGACTTGCCGGCGCCGTTCGGGCCGACGACACCGATCTTGGCGCCGGGCAGGAACGACAGGGTGACGTTGTCCAGGATCACCTTGTCGCCATGTGCCTTGCGCGCGCGGACCATCGTGTAGATGTACTGAGCCACTGGGCTTCGGAGCCTTCCGTCGGTCGCGAGCGGGGGCGGGCCGGCCGGTGCCCGGCCCGCCCCCATGCGTTCTCAACCTCCGATCCTCCCAGCCCGGGCAACTACGCGTGCGCGGGCTCCAGCGGGAGGTCGTCGGTGTCCATGGGCTCCAACACCCCGTCCGTGCCCACGTAGTCCCGGCCGGCGCGCAGCACCTCTCCGGACGCCGGGAACTCCCGCTCGCCGAGCGCGTCCGGAGCGGGCGACGCCCCGGCCTCCTCGCCGCTGCGGCCGCTCCTGTCGCGGGTGAAGAGCGACCGGCCCTTCTGCAGGTTCGGCCCGACGGCGAACGCCTTGATGCGCGGCTTGCTGCGGGGGCCGGTCTCGGACTCCCAGCTGTGGGTGGTCAGCGCCCCGTGCACGAGGACCGCATCCCCCTTGCTGAGGCTGGCGGAGACGTTGCTGCTCAGCGGCCCCCAGCACTCGACGTCGACCCAGAAGGTGCCGCTGTCCACGAACTCCTCACGGGCGGCGTCGTACCGGCGGGCGGTGGACGCCAGGCGGAAGTTGGTGACGGCGCCGTTCTGCAGGCTGACGCGGCGGGGCGAGTCGACGACGTTGCCGACGACGGTGACGATGGTGTCGTTCACGGTGCTCCTTCGGGGCGGGATGCGCCAGGGACGGCGCGACCGGCGCGGTGCCGGTGTGCCGACCACCCTGTCGCCGGGCAGGGAGGACCGGCGGACCGCTCGGACATCTGTGGACAAGCCGCCACGCCTGTGGGAACCGCCGCCGCGGTGCGGCACCTCGGAGCCGAGGAGCCGCACCGCCGCTGACGTGTCAGGCCGCTCGACCCGGTGGCCGCTCCGCCAGCCGGTCCCGGAGCCGGCCCACCCTCAGGTCCGCGACGTTCCGTGTGCCGGGTTCCAGCAGCACGGCCAGGGGTCCGTGCTGGGTGAACTCGTGCGTCACCACGGTGGCGGCGCCGTCGGCGCGCACCCGCCAGGACCCGTGCTCCCTGAGGCCGGGGATCCGGATGGTCATGTCGATGCCTGTTGAAGACACCTGGTCGTACACCAGCGCTCCGTCGAGGATGCCCTGGACCCGGATGGGCACCGGAACGCCTATGACCACCGGGCCGTCGGCACGGACATCGCTGAACGCCGGGTTCCACTCGGCCAGGCCGGCCACCTGCAGCAGCACAGCCAGGACCTCCTGCGGAGCGGCCGGCACCGAGATCTCGGCGCACCGTCGGATCACCATCAGAAGATCACCCCTCCGTCCACATGGACCACCGTGGCGTTGATCAGCCGGGCTTCCTCGCTGGCCAGGTAGGCGGCGACCCCCGCCATGTCGTCGGGCGCTGCCGCCCCGTGCAGGACCCGGGCGAGCTTGGCCTCCTGGTGCTCGGGCGCCAGGCGCAGCCCCATGCCGACCGCGACGAGGCCGGCGGCGAGCACACAGCTCGTCACGCCGTACCGGGCGTACTCCTGCGCCACCGAGCGGGACAGCCCGCTCAGCCCGGACTTGCTCGCGGCGTAGTTCGCCTGCCCGGCGTTGCCCAGCTCCGCCGCGATCGACGAGACGTAGACGAGGCGTCCCGTCCGGCGACGCATCATGTACCGGAGCGCGTGCTTGGTGAGCAGGAAGGCGCCACGGAGGTTGACCCGGTGCACCGCGTCCCAGTCCTCCGCGGCCATCCTGACCAACAACGCGTCGCGGGTGACCGACGCGTTGTGGATCACGGCGGCGACGCCGCCGAGGTCGGCGGCCCGAGCCATCAGCTCCTGGCTGGTCGCCTCCTGCGCGATGTCGCCCGGTACCGGCAGCAGGCGATCGCCGCCGACCTCGTCGGCCAGCTCCGCCAACCGGGCACCGGACGACGCGTAGTTGGCCACCACCCGGTGCCCGCGGTCCAGCAGGGCCGTGGTGATGTGCCAGCCCAAGCCGGAACCCGCGCCGGTGACGACGTGCACCCGGCCGCTCACGGCGCCACCGCGAGGACCGGAGCGGTGGCGAAGACGTGCCGGGCGACCTCTAGCAGCGCCTCCTGCCGCGGGGGCGCTCCGGCACAGCGGGCGAAGCGCACGGAGCAGGGCTCGGAGCGCGTCTCCACCAGCAGCGGAGGCCGCAGCGCCACCGGCATGGAGCGGAGAGCCGCTGCTGCCTGCTCCGCGAAGACCTGCCCGCGGCTGCGCAGCGGCTCCGGGAGCCAGTCCAGGATCGGCAGCGTCAACTCCACCAGCTCGGCGTCCTCGACGACGGAGGCGAACCGCTCCCGCTGCGCCCAGAACTCCTCCGGGTACACGGCCACGCACGGCGTGTCGGCACCGAGCACCACGAGCATCGGGTCGCCCTCCGCGATCCGCTCGTGCAGCCACCGCTCCTCCTGCGGCGAGGGCCAGACGTCCCGGAGTCGCCACTCGGCCGGGCCGGTCGAGGACCAGCGCAGTCGCGGGATCCCGTCGACCACCACGGTCACGCCGCCGGCCGTCAGGCACGGCGTGCCCGCCCCCCGGCTCACGACGCACCCTCGGTAACCACGGCCGCCGTGGGCGCCGGTGGGACGGGGACCGGCAGCGGCGCCGACGCGGTGCGACCCCAGATGCGAGGACCGACGAGCCGCAGCGCCGCCGGCATGAGCAGCGACCTGACCACCACGGCATCGAGCACCACGGCGACGGCCAGCCCTATCCCGAGCTGGCGGACGATGCTGATCTCGGCCGACACGAACGAGACGAAGACCGCCACCATGATCACGGCAGCGCCGTTCACCAGGCGGGCGGTGCGCCGCAGACCCAGCGTGATCGCCGCGTCGTGCGAGGCCCCGTCGAGGTAGAACTCCCGCATCCGGGAGATCATGATCACCAGGTAGTCCATGCTCAGGCCGAACATGATGGCGAAGAGCAGGAGCGGCGTGACGCTGTTGATCTCCTCCCCCAGGAGCCCTTGGGACAGCGCGGTCAGCAGCCCCAGGCTCCCCGCGACCACCGCCGCGTTGAGCACCAGGGCCAGCAACGGCAGCCGCCAGGAGCGGAACGCCCACCCGAGCAGGAGCATCGTCGCGAGGACGACGGCGCCGACGACGGCCGGCAGCGACGAGACGACCGCCCGGTCGAAGTCCGTGCCCGTCGCCGTGGCCCCGGTGACGCCCGCTGTGACGGCCGGGCCGACCGCCGCCGGGACGACGTCCCGGAGTTCGGTGACCAGGTCGTGCGCCGCGACGCTGTCCGGGTCGAGCTGGGTGGCCACGACCAGGCGGGCCACCTCGCTGTTCCCGTCCGGAGCGACGGTGCCGTCCCAGAACACCCCGGAAACACCCGCCACGGAACCGATGGCGGCCTGGGCCTGCCCGGCAGCGGTACGGACGGCGTCCGGGCCGGATCCCGACAGCACCACCTGGAGCGGGAACAGCCCCTCGGTGCCGATCGTCTCCTCCAGCCGCTCCACACCGATGCGGGAGTCCATGTCCGCCGGCAGGATGTCCGCGCTCGCCACCGGGACCTGGAGCCGGATGTCCTGCATCGGCAGAGCCATGACGGCGAAGCCGACGCCCAGGGCGGCGACCACCAGCCCGGCCCGCAGCCGCGAGGGCACGGGCCCGCTACTGCCGAGCGTCCCTCGGACCGCCTCGCTGCTCCGCCGGCCCGGCAGGGCACCGAAGTGGATCCGGCGTCCCATGAGGACGAGCAGAGCTGGAAGCAGCGTCATCGACATGACGAGCGCGACGAGGGTGACGATGACCCCTGCCAGTCCGATGCTGGTGAAGATCAGCAGGCCGGGGATGAACAGCGTGGACAGTGCGACCACGACGGCCAGGGCGCTGAAGAGGACGGCATGCCCGGCCGTGCGCATGGCGGTCTCCAGCGCTGGGCGGTAATCCGCCCCCGCCGCCAACTCCTCGCGATAGCGCTTGACGATGAACAGCGAGTAGTCGACCGCTACGGCGAGGCCGATCAGCGAGACCCCGTTGGTGAACAGGATCTGCAGATCGACGACCCGCGCCGCCAGAGCTCCGATGCCGTTGGTGACCACCAGTGCAGCGCCGGCCAGGCCGAGCGGCACGACCATCGCGCCCACCGAACGGAACACCAGCAGCAGGACCACGAACAGGAGGGGGAACGCGATCATCTCCGCGCGGGTGGCGTCCTGCTTCGACTGGACGTTGAGGTCGTACTCCAGCGCCGACGCGCCGGTCACGTCCACCTCGGCACCCGGCGGGAGAGCGGCGGTGACCGAGTTCCTCAGGTCGGGCACCAGACCCTGGGTCGTGGTGTCATCGGAACTGAAGGACACCTGGATCAGTCCGGTCGCGCCGTCGGATGACAGCCACGCCGGGTCGTCCTCGTAGGAGTCCACCCTCTCGACGTGCGGGAAGTCGGTGGCCGCCTCGACGGCGTCGTCGATCGCCGCCTTGGCGCCGCCGGGGGCGGTCACCACCACCTGCAGACTGTTCGGCGCGTCGTCGAAGGCGCGTTCCAGGGTTTCCTGGCTCAGGACGCTCTCGGCGCCGGGGTCGTTGAAGCCGCCGGCCTTGAGTTCGTGCTCCAGCCCGAGCGCGAGCGGCACGGACATGACGACGACGGCGAGCCAGCCGACGATGGTCCGGATCGGGTGGTCGAGCGCGGCACGGGTGAGCGTGCTCATCACGCCCCTCCTCTCCCCGCCGAGGCGGGCTCCAGTTCGGACAGGGTGCGGGTGGCGCGCTCGATCCGGCCGACGCCCCGACCCTCGGGGGAGGTGCGGGCGATCACCGACGTGAGGGCTGCTCGCGCGGCATCGACGTCCCCGAGGCCCAGGTGCGTCTCGGCGAGGGCGGCCATGGCGCGCGTGTCCCCGGGCACCGAGCAGCTGTCGGATCGCTCGAACCGGGTCAGGGCCCGGGAGCTCCCTCCGCCCAGCAGCCGGGGCACGGTCAGGTGCCATCGCCCGAGCAGGTAGTTGCCGAGCGGGTGGTCGGGTTGGTGCCGGAGGGCTCGGCGGAGCGCCGGCCCGACGGGCGCGGCGAGGACCGCACGCAGCGGCCGGGGCGCGCTCAGCGCCCGCAGTCCGCGCAGCCGCGCCGCCTGGATCATCAGGTCGACGTCCCGGCCGCCGCGTCGGGCGAGACGGGTCAGCAGGGCCAGCCGACGCCTCTCGTCGCGTCCGAGCCGACCGTGCCCGTCCAGCTTGGCCGCGATCCGCCGGTCGACGAGCTCGGCCGCGCGGGTGGCCGAGGCCGGGGCGGCCTGTCCCGCCGCCGCGCCGAGCAGGGAGCCGATCCCGGCACGTGCCTCGTCCCGGAGCCACTGCGTCCGCTCGGGCCGGCCCCGGTCACTCGGTGCTGTCAACGGCGGGGCGAACGCCACGCTCACGCGGCCGCGCCGGGGGCGGCGACTGCCCCGGGGCAGCACTGCGGCGGTGCCCACCAGTGCGGCCGGCACGACCGGCACGCCGGCCAGATCGGCGAAGCGGAACGGGCCGTCCTTGAAGGGGAGGAGTTCGTCGCCCGGCCCTCGAGTTCCCTCCGGGTAGGCGCACAGCATCCCACCGCCCTGCAGCAGCGCGCGGACGGTGCGCAGCATCTCCGACGAGGGCCGTGACCGGTCGACCGGGATGCTGCGCCACGCCTCGTGCCACACCCGGCTGGGTGGGGACGCGAACGCCTCGGCCTTGGTCAGGAACCACAAGGGGTCCGGCCTGACCGCCCGGAGCACCGTCAGGAGAAGGAAGTGGTCGTAGTAGCTGGCGTGGTTGGGGGCCAGGACGAAGCCCCCCGACTCGGGGAGGTTCTCGAGCCCCTCGACCCCGACGACCCGTCGCGTCACGTGCCAGCGGATCACCGGCCACGACAGGGCCCGCACCGACCGGCAGACCCCTCGGTGGAGGACGCCGGTCACGAGGCGAGCTCCTCGCCCGCGAGGTAGCCCTGCATCTTCTCGATGCTGGTGATCAGCAGACCGTGCTCGCGGGCGAACTCGACGAGCTGAGGCAGTCGCAGCATCTCGCCGTCCGCCCCGATGATCTCGACGATGACGCCCAGGGGGGAACAGCCCGCCAGCCGGGCGAGGTCGACCGAGGCCTCGGTGTGACCGGGCCGGGCCAGCACGCCGCCGTCCCTGGCCACGAGCGGGAAGACGTGCCCGGGGCGCTGGAGGTCCGACGACGTGCCGCTCACGGCGAGAGCGATGGTCGCGGCGCGGTCCGCCGCCGAGATGCCCGTCGTGACGCCCCGTGCCGGCGTCCCGTCGACCGAGACGGTGAACGCCGTGCCCATGTGGTCCTGATTCCGGCTGACCATGAACGGCAGGGCCAGCTCGTCGGCCCGGGCCTTCGGCATCGACAGGCACACCAACCCCTTGCCGTGCGTGATCATGAAGTTGATCACCGCCGGGGTGGCGTGGTCCGCCGCGACGACCAGGTCCCCCTCGTTCTCCCGGTCCTCGTCGTCGACGACGACCACCATCTGCCCCCGCCGGATGGCCTCGATGGCCTCGGGGACCTCGCAGAGCGAGGAGGTGGTCGAGGGTCCGGTGCGCGCAATGCTCTTCATGACTGTTCCTCCGGGTGGATGGTCATGCAGGGGCAGTAGATGATGTGTCAATTAATGACATGTAAGATGCTTGCGGCAGCCGACAATCGAGTCAAGAGCGTCTCGCTACGGGAAGGAAAAGTTCTGGTGACAGCTACGGGAGAGTCGATGCACCGAGAGCACGAGCGACTGCGCCTCCTGGTGCTCGCCGCTCAACGGGACGGCGCCCGCCGACTGGCGGACAGCCTGCGACCGGCCGAGCTCACGCCTTCCCAGGCCGAGATGCTCGGAGTGCTGGCCGACTCCGGTCCGATGTCACTGACGGAGCTCGGACGGCGGATCGTGTGCGAGAACGGCAGTCCCAGCCGGACCATCGACCTGCTGACCCGACGCGGGCTCGTCAACCGCTTGCAGAGCCCTCACGACCGCCGTTTCGTGGAGCTGGAGATCACGGAGGCGGGACGGACACTGCTCCCGACCGTCGTCGAGGGCGTACGGGCGCTCGACGAACGGATCTCCAGCGCCTTGCCGGCTGAGGAGCGCACCGAACTGTGCCGGCTGCTGAGCAGGCTGCTCGAGGGGACCCCGGACCTGACTGCCATCGAACTCCGCTGCGGGCCCATGGCGGACTGAAGCCCGTCCATCTCGCAACGGGCCGGGCCGATGCTGCGACGGAGGGCTGAGCCTGCACTCCGCCGGTGCACCGACGCCGTGCGGCGATGCGATGATCGGTGGCGCGAGCGCCCGTAGCTCAGCGGATAGAGCAGGTGCCTTCTAAGCACTTGGTCGCAGGTTCGATCCCTGCCGGGCGCGCCAAACCCCGCCGGCCGCTCAGCGTGCGGCCGGCGGCTTGAGGACGGCGAAGGGGTCGGTGACCTCCAGGCCCGAGGTCGCGAACCGGTAGAGCATCGCGGGCCGGCCGCCGGCGCGGCCGGGGGCAGCCATCTCCCCCGTCGCCTCCAGCACACCGCGGCGCAGCAGCACCCGCTGCAGGTTGGTCGCCGTCACCTCGTAGCCCAGCGCGGCCACGTAGACCTCGCGCAGCTCCGCGACGGAGAAGGTCGGCGGCGCGAGGGCGAAGCCGATGTTGGTGTAGGAGAGCTTCGCCCGCAGCCGCTCCAGCCCCGAGCGCACGATCGAGCCGTGGTCGAAGGCGGTCCCCGGCAGCGCGTCCACGGGGTGCCAGGCGGTGTCCTCCGGCAGCGCCGGGTCGACGTCGCCCGGGATCAGCCCCAGGTAGGCCGTCGCGATCGTGCGGGCGCGCGGGTCGCGGTGCGGGTTGCTGCGGGTCTCCAGCTGCTCGAGGTGCGCCAGCTGCGCCACCTCCACCTTGGAGGCGAGCTGCCGGCCCACCGAGGCGCCGAGCGTCTCCTCCGGCAGCAGCGGCCCGCCCGGCAGCGCCCACGCGCCCGCGAACGGTTCGCCGGAGCGCCGCCACAGCATCACGTGCAGCCGCGCCGCCCTGACCTGCAGCACCACGGCCAGGGCCTGGTGCGGATAGGCCGGCCGCTCGGGTGAGGACCACACGGATGTCACGGAACCCATGCTAGGTTTCCCGGCAGAGGTTTTCGCCTGCTAGTTCAAAACCACTCCATCGGAGGTATCGGTGACCGCAACGCTCCCCGCCCGCACCGCCGCGCAGTGGTCGCCGGAGCAGTGGCAGGACTGGCGGGACGAGGTCCGCCGGCTGGCCGCCGAGCGCGACGCCGTCGTCCTGGCGCACAACTACCAGGCCGCCCAGATCCAGGACGTCGCCGACCACGTGGGCGACTCCCTGGCGCTGTCCCGCATCGCCGCCGCGTCGACCGCGAGCACGATCGTCTTCGCCGGCGTCCACTTCATGGCCGAGACGGCGAAGATCCTCAGCCCGGAGAAGACCGTGCTGGTGCCCGACGCCGCCGCCGGCTGCTCGCTGGCCGACACCATCACCGCCGACCAGCTGCGCGCCTGGAAGGCCGAGCACCCCGGCGCCGCCGTCGTCTCCTACGTCAACACCACCGCCGAGGTGAAGGCCGAGACCGACATCTGCTGCACCTCCTCCAACGCCGTCGAGGTCGTCGAGTCGATCCCGGCCGACCGCGAGGTGCTGTTCCTCCCCGACCAGTTCCTCGGCGCGCACGTCCAGCGGGTGACCGGCCGCACGAACATGCGCATCTGGATGGGCGAGTGCCACGTGCACGCCGGCATCTCCCCCACCGACCTGAAGCAGAGCATCGAGGACGCCCCCGACGCCGAGGTGCTCGTGCACCCCGAGTGCGGCTGCGCCACCAGCGCGCTGTGGATGGTCGGCCAGGGCGAGCTCCCCGAGGACCGGGTGCACGTCCTCTCCACCGGCGCGATGCTCGACCAGGCGAAGCGGACGACGGCGAAGCGGGTGCTCGTCGCCACCGAGATCGGCATGCTGCACCAGCTGCGCCAGGCCAACCCCGCGGCGACGTTCGAGGCGGTCAACCCGCGCGCCGAGTGCCCCTACATGAAGATGTCGACCCCGGAGAAGCTGCTGCGCGCGCTGCGCGAGGGCCGCGACGAGGTCACCGTCGACCCCGAGGTCGCCGCGCGCGCCCGCTCGGCCGTCGAGGCGATGATCGCCCTCGGCACGCCCTCGCTGGTCGGCGAGTGACCGTGGGGCTCCGCCGCACCGCGCTGGTCGCCCCCGCCGTCGTCCCCGCCCTGCCCCTTCCTCCGGCGCGGTGGCGGCGCACTGCCGAGGTGGTCGTGGTGGGCAGCGGCGCCGCCGGCCTGATGACCGCGCTGGCCCTCGCCGACGCCGGACGACGCGTGACGGTCGTGACCAAGGGAGCCCTGGGTGACGGCAGCACCCGGTGGGCGCAGGGCGGGCTGGCCGCCGTCCTCGGTCCCGACGACGACGCGCGCCTCCACCTGGAGGACACGCTGACCGCCGGCGCCGGCCTCTGCGACGAGGCGGCCGTGGGCGCGCTGGTCGACGAGGCGCCCGAGGCGATCCGGCTGCTGCTGCGGCTCGGCGCGCAGCTGGACCTCGATCCGCGGGGCCGCCCGGCGCTCACCCGGGAGGGCGGGCACAGCCGCGACCGCATCGTGCACGCCGGCGGGGACGCCAGCGGCGCCGAGGTCACCCGCACGCTCGCCGGCGCGCTGC
>Ga0196960_10000525_pt1 | contig 12916 bp, 11 predicted proteins | sample S3v_5metaG_FD_183187 | JGI IMG/M metagenome (GOLD analysis project Ga0196960, IMG submission 183187) | Soil microbial communities from Anza Borrego desert, Southern California, United States - S3+v_5 | ecosystem: Environmental > Terrestrial > Soil > Desert | place: USA: California | collected... | reverse complement strand
CGCCAGCAGCAAATCGGCCTCGGAGCCGCGCACCACCCGCGCCGCCATCATCACCGCGTCCATGCCGGAGCCGCAGAGGCGATTGAGCGTCACGCCGCCCGACTTGTGCGGCAATCCGGCAAGCAGCCCCGCCATTCGCGCCAGGTTGCGATTGTCCTCGCCCGCCTGGTTGGCGCAGCCGAGGATGACGTCGTCGAGCGCGTCCCAGTCCATCGACCCGTTCCGCTCCATCAGCGCGCGGATGGGGATGGCGGCGAGGTCGTCGGCGCGCACCTGCGCCAGGCTGCCGCCGTAACGGCCGATCGGAGTTCGAACCGCGTCGCAGATGAAGGCGTCAGTCATGGTCATCGCAGGTCTCTTCTCTTCAGTCGTGCGTCAGGCCCGAGCAACATGGTCAGCGCCGCCAAGCAAGTCGTCATTGTCCGCCCCCAGCGGCGCGCAGGCCGCGAGGTGAAGCCGCTCGCCGTTGATCTTGAGCGGATTGGCGAGGAGGCGCATGTTCGGGTCCTCCGGATGTGGCACCGACTGGATCATGCCAACCTGTTCCACGAACGGATTCTCCAGCGCCCGCTCGATGTCGTAGACCGGCGCGACGGGCACGGTGGCGCCGAGCTTCTCGACCCAATAAGCCGCCGTCTCCAGCTCCAGCTCCGCATCGAGGATCGCCGTCAACGCGTCGCGATTGGCGGCACGCGCGCCCATCGAATTGAAGCGCGGATCGCTGCCGAGCTCCAGCCGGCCAAGCGCTTCGATCAGCAGCGTCCAGAACTTGTCGGTCATGCACATGATGAAGATCCACCCGTCCGAGGCGCGGAAGGTCTGCACCGGGGTGGAGGAGAAGTGCGAACTGCGCGGCAGGCGGGTCGCCGAATGACCCTTGTTGAGGAACCAGGTCGCCGAATAATTGAGCTGGTGCAGCGCCACGTCGAAGAGCGACGCGTCGACGTCGCAGCCTTCACCCGACGCCCGTGCCTTGACCACGCCGGCGAGGAGGCCGACCGACAGGGTGATGCCGGTCATGAAGTCGATGATCGACGGTCCGAACCGCGCCGGATCGGCCGCCGGATCGCCGGTCAGGCTCATCAGCCCGGCCTCCGCCTGCATCAGAAAGTCGTAGCCGGGGCGCCCCGCGCGCTCATTGTCGCGGCCGTAAGCGGAGATGTGGCCGCAGACGATCTTCGGATTGATCCTGGCAAGCGTCTTGTACTCGAGCCCCAGCTTGGCCGGCTGGTTGCCGCGCAGATTGTTCATGACGATGTCGGCACCCTCGACTAGGCGGTGCAGGCAGGCCTGGCCTTCCTCCGACTTGAGGTCGAGCGTCACGCTGCGCTTGTTGGTGTTCCAGCCCTGGAAATAGAGGCTGTCATGCTCGCCGAGCAGGAACGGCCCGCCGGAGCGTGCAGGGTCGCCGCCGGCTTCGCCATTCTCGATCTTGATCACCTCGGCGCCGAGATCGGCGAGGAACAGGGAGCCGTAGGGGCCGGCCCCGAACTGCTCGATGGTGAGGACGCGCAGTCCTTCGAGCGGCCTCATCGTCCCTGGCTCCGGGCGACGAGCTGCTTGGAGATGATGATCCGCTGCATCTCGTTCGTGCCTTCGCCGATGCAGGTCAAAGGCGCGTCGCGGTACAGCCGCTCGATGTCATATTCCTTGGAATAACCATAGGCGCCGTGGATGCGCATCGACTCTGTCGAGTTTTCGAGCGCGGCTTCCGAAGCGAAGTACTTCGCCATGCCGGCCTCCATGTCGACACGCTCGCCGCGGTCGAAGCGAGCGGCGGCGTCGAGGGTGAGGAGGCGGGCGGCCTGGGCGCGGGTCGCCATCTCGCCGAGCTTGAGCTGGATCGCCTGATGCTCGCTGATCGGCTTGCCGAACGTCTTGCGCATCTGGGCGTAGTCGAGCGCGAGCTGCAGCGCGCCCTCGGCAATGCCGACGCCGCGCGAGGCGACGTTGATGCGGCCCAGCTCAAGGCCGCCGGTGGCCTGGTAGAAGCCCTGGCCCTCGACTTCGCCGATCAGGTGGCTGGCGGGGACGCGATAATCCTCGAACACCATTTCGGCGGAATCGATCGCCTTGTAGCCGAGCTTCTCCAGCTTCCGGCTGACCGAGAAGCCCTCGCGCTTGTCGGCGATGAACAGGCTCATGCCCTTGTGGCGCGGGTTGGCGGCGGGGTCAGTCTTGACGAGCAGGGCGAAGACGTGGCCGTTGATGCCGTTGGTGATCCAGGTCTTGGTGCCGTTGATGACGTAATCGTCGCCGTCTCGGCGAGCCGTCATGCGCAGGCCCTGAAGATCGGTGCCGGCGTCGGGCTCGGTCAGCGCCAGGCCTCCGCGCAATTCGCCGCTGGCGAGCTTGGGCAGCCACAGCTCCTTTTGCGCCTGCGTGCCGAACTTCTCGATCGCCAGCGCCAGCATCAGGTGGGAATTGAAGATGCCGGTAATCGACATCCAGGCCGCCGAAATCTTCATCACCAGCTTGGCGTAGGTCGAGGCGGGGAGGCCGAGGCCGCCATATTCCTGGCCAACCGTGGCGCCGAACAGGCCGAGCTCCGCCATCTGGTCAACGAGGTGGGCGGGCCACTCGTCGGCATGATCATACTGCTTGACGATGGGCCGGACCTCGCCCTCGACCCACTTGGAGATCATGTCGAGAAGGGCTTCTTCGTCCTGCGGATCGATGGCGCGGTTGGCGAGCGTGTTCATGTCATTCTCCGTGGGGGAGCGGGTTTCGGGATTGGTGTTCGGCGAGGATCGCGCGGGCGGCGGCGACGATCGGCTGGTCGATCATTTTGCCTTCGAGCTGGATGGCGCCGGTGCCGGCCTGCTCGGCCTGTTCAAAGGCGGCGACGATCCGCTGCGCCTTGGCGACGGCCTCCGCGCCCGGCGTGTAGGCGGCGTTGACGAGCGCGACCTGGTCCGGGTGGATGCACATCTTTCCCTGGAAGCCGTGGTCGCGCGAGCGGGCGGCCGACGCCGCCATGCCGTCCCGGTCGCCCATCTCCACCCACACCGCGTCGAGCGGCGGGGCGATGCCGGCGATGCGCGAGGCGAGCACGATGGCGCTGCGGTGCGGGAGCAGCTCAAGCTCGTCGCGCGACCAGTGCAGCTTCATGTCGGCAGTGAAGTCGCCGGCGCCGAAGGCCAGCGCCGCGATGCGCGGAGAGGAGGCAGCGATGGCGGCGACGTTGGCGACGCCCTGGCCGGTTTCGATCAGCGGGACGACCTTCGTGCACGAAGCGATGCCGGCCCTGCGCTCGAACTGGGTGAGGAGCCAATCGAGCGTCGCGACATCCTGCGCCGTGCCGGTCATCGGCAGCATCACGCCGTCCGGCCGTGCCGCGACAATGCCTTCGAGATCGTCCAGCGCATGCACCGTGCCGAGCGCGTTGATGCGCACGTAGACGAGCGCCGGACGGTCCGCCCGCTCAACCGCCTCCGCCGCCGCGACACGCGCCGCCGCTTTTTCGGCCTGCGGCACCGCATCCTCGAGGTCGAGGATGATCGCATCGGCCGCGCTGGCAAAGGCCCTTTCGACCCGCCGTGCATTGGTGGCGGGAACGAACAGCCAGGATCGGGCGGGAATCGTCACGTTCAGGCCGCGTCGACTTCGTGGCCGCTCTTCGGCACCAGCACGGTGCGCTCGAAGCTCATGAAGACCGTGCCGTCCGCCTTCTTGCCGAGGGTGCGGACCGTGACGATTCCCTGGCCCGGCCGCGACTTCGACTCGCGCTTCGACAGCACTTCGGACTCGGCGTAGATCGTGTCGCCGACGAACACCGGGGCGAGCAGTTTGACGTCGTTCCAGCCAAGATTGCCGATCGCCTTCTGGCTGACGTCGCTGACGCTCATGCCGGTCACCATCGACAGGGTGAGGCAGGAATTGACCAGCACCTTCCCGAACTCCGACCGCTCCGAATAGGTGTTGTCGAAATGGAGCGGGTGCGTGTTCATCGTCAGAAGCGTGAACCACATATTGTCGGCTTGGGTGATCGAGCGGCCGGGGCGATGCTCGTAAATGTCGCCGATCGTAAACTCCTCGAAGGTGCGGCCATAATCCTCGCGATAGCGGTTGGGACCGACGGGCTTGGCAAGACCGACCATGATTCACTCTCCCTGACGTGCGGCGCGCGCTCGTCCGGCGCTGCCCAACTTGTACGTACGTGTTACGGGGGGGCTCCGGCTGGGGCAATCGGACGGTGCCGCGACATTTTCGAAGGCAAGGCATCGCAAGATGTGCGTACCAGTGGCTTGGCCGATGCGCTGGCGGGTCCGCTGTTCTGCTGGTAAGATTGGCGCACGATCAGAGGACGAGGCGAATGCGCGACGGGGCGGAGCAGGGGGCGGAGGAGGGGACGCCGGCCCTCCCGCTCTACCAGGTGGTGGTGCGGGCGCTGCAGGCCGAGATCGTCCGCGGCCTCTACCCGGTGGGGACGCCGCTTCCGTCCGAAGCGGCTCTCGCCTCCCGCTTCAACATCAGCCGCCACACGGTGCGGCAGGCCCTGCGGGTCTTGCGCGAACATGGGCTGGTAAAGGCACATCAGGGGCTCGGCACCATCGTCCAGCGGCCCGGCGCGTCGGAAGGCTATGTCCACCACGTCAACACGATCAGCGACCTGTTCCCGGTCGATGTTGAAACGCGCTACGAACTGCCCGACGGCAAGCTGGTCGCGCTGCCCGAATGGGCCCGCGTCTTCCACGAGCTCCGCCCGGACCAGAGCTGGCTCTATTTGTGCGGCGGCCGTTACGAGGCGGGCGCGGCGGACCCGTTCAACGAGGTCGACATCTTCGTTGGCGCCCGCTTCGCCGGCGTCGGCCGCCTGATCGGAACGCATCCCGGTGCCATCTATACCGGCATCGAGATGATCTATGGCGAGACCGTGCGCGAGGTGCAGCAGGTCATCGGCACCTTCACAGGCGACGGCGAACGAGGCGCGCGGATCGGGATCGCCAGGGGCGACCACGGCATCGAAATCCGCAGGCTCTACAAGGTTGCGTCGGACGACGTCGCTTTGGTCAGCTTCAATCGCTACCAGCTGCAGGGCTTCACCTTCTCGATGGCGCTGCGGCGGGTCTGACGTCTTAATCAGGTGCGGATGACGAACGGATCCTGGATGTCGTCGCCAAGTTCGCACCACACGCTCTTGGTGGTGAGATATTGGTAGACCGCTTCCTGGCCGTTTTGCCGCCCGGTGCCGCTCGCGCCGACGCCGCCGAACGGGGAGGCGGGTGCCAGCGCGCGATAGGTGTTGATCCAGACGGTGCCGGCACGAATCTCCCGTGCCATGCGGTGGGCGCGGGCGAAGTCGCGGGTCCAGACCCCGGCTGCGAGACCGAAGCGGGTGCCGTTGGCGAGCGCGACCGCTTCTTCGTCGTCATCGAACGGGAAGACGGACAGGACGGGGCCGAACACCTCCTCCTGCATGATAAAATCGGTGGCGTTCTTCGGCCGCAGGATGGTCGGCTGCAGGAAAAGGCCGTCCTCCAGCCCTTCGATGCGCGCCCGCTCGCCGCCGGCGACGAGAATCGCCCCTTCGCCGGTGGCGCGGGCGATCATCTCCATGTCCTTGTCGAGTTGGCCGCGCGTGGCGACCGGGCCCATCTGGGTGGTCGCCAGGAGCGGATCGCCGAGCCGGATGCCGACGGAGCGTCTGGCCAGACGCTCGCTGAACGCGTCGATCAGCGACCGGTGGACGAGCGCCCGCGATCCCGCGACGCAGGTCTGACCCGCCGCCGCGAAGATGCCGGCAAGGAGACCGGATTCAGCGTGGGGCAGGCTGGCGTCCGCAAAGACGATGTTGGCGCTCTTGCCGCCGAGCTCGAGCGTGCTGTTGATCAGCCGCTGCCCCGCGCGGCTTGCGACCGCCGCGCCGCCAAATTCGCCGCCGGTGAAGACGATCTTGCGGACATCGGGATGATCGACCAGTGCCTCGCCCGCGGCCCGATCGCCGCACACCACGTTGACCACGCCCGCCGGAAGCCCTGCCTTGACTGCAAGCTCAGCCAGAATGAGCGCAGAAGACGGAGTCACTTCCGACGGCTTGATCACCACCGTGTTGCCTGCGGCGAGCGCAGGCGCGACGCTCATGATCGTGATGAAGGTCGGCGAGTTCCAGGGCACGATCACCCCGATCACCCCCAGCGGCTCGCGCAACGTGTAGTTGAAGATGCTCGGCCGCTCGTTTGGAACAACCGTGCCTTCGATCTTGTCGGAGAGGCCACCGAAATAATGGAGCCATGGCGCGGCCGCATTCGCCTGCGCCCGCATCTCGGTAAGGAGCTTGCCGTTCTCGAGCGTCTCCGACCGGCCGACCTGCTCGGCATGCTCGGCGATCAAGTCGCCCCAGCGGCTGATGGCGCGGCCGCGCTGCGAAGCGGACATGGTCTTCCAGGCGGTGTGGAAGGCGCGCTTGGAATCGGCGACGGCGCGGTCGACATCATCCGCGGTGGAGCGCGGGAAGCGGCCGCCCGCCTGGCCCGTCGCCGGGTTCAGCGTCTCGAACCAGTCGCTCGTCCCGGCGGCAACCCGCGCGCCGCCAATGAAGTTCTCGGCCGTCGCCATCGTGCTGTCGCTTACGAGTCGTTGTGCGGCATGTCGTCGCTGGCGACGAGCACGCGGTGCATCAGGCGGTCGGTGCCGACGGGAAGATCGGCGATCGGCAGATGCTGCGTCTGGCGCTGATCCCAAACCGCAATTGCATTCGCCGTCCAGCGGAAGCGGCAGGTATTCTGCGGCAGCGCCGACTGGACGAAGAGATATTGCAGCAGCTCGTCGCTTTCATCGAGCGGGAGGCCGACGATCTGGGTGCAAAGATTGGTGTTGATGTAGAGCGCCTTTTCGCCGGTTTCCGGATGGATGCGGACCAGCGGGTGGGCAACCAGCGGATGCTGCAGCCGCAGCTTGCGGCGGCGCTCGCGATAGGCCTCGTAATCGGGATCCTCGGGACGATTGTTGCGGCCGATGGCGGCCGGATCGTGGATCACGCGCAGGTCGGCGATCCGGGCCTTAACGTCCTCTGGGAGGCCGTTATAGGCGGCAACGCTGTCGGCCCACATCGTGTCGCCGCCGACCGGCGGAATGCGGATGCTGTGCAGCACCGCCGCCTTGGCCGGGCGCACCATGAAGCTGGTGTCGGTGTGCCAGCGATCGACGATCCCGAACTTGAAGCGGACGAGCTGGATATCCTCGAAATCCGGGTGCGGCATGGCGATGCGGTAGTCGCGCATCACCGGGCCGAACGCCTCGGCGAAGCGCAGATGCTGTTCGGGCGTCATCGGCTGGTCGCGGAAGAAGATGACCTTGTGCTTGTTGAGAAGCGCGCGCAGCTCCGCCGCCTGCTCGGGGCTGATCTCGTTGCAGGCGTCGACGCCCTCGATCTCGGCGCCGATCCGGGTGGTGAGCGGAGTCACCTTCAGCGTCGAACCGGGGGAGGGGGCAATCTCAGCGAATTTGGTAGCCACGAGCCACGGACCTTTCCTGTCGCAAGCCAATGAAGGCGCGGTGAGTGATTGATGAGGCTGTGTACGGCGGGGGCGGTGAGGCGTAAAACGCCGATAAGTCGCCCGACGCTTGACCTGACATCATGCGATGTTGCGTTGCACAAGCCGGCCTCGGCCGACATTGATGACGTGAATGCAGGGACGGACGGCGCGGTGGCAGACGAATACCATTCCTATTGCCCCGAGGAGGGCCACGGGCTTCCGCACGACCCGCTGGTCGCGATCGTCGGCCCGCGCCCGATCGGGTGGATTTCGTCGCTGGGTGCGGCGGGCAATCGCAACCTCGCGCCCTACAGTTTCTTCAACATGCTGAGCTACCGGCCGCCGCTGATCGGCTTTGCGAGCAACGGCCGCAAGGACACGGTCCGCAACGTCGAGGCGACGGGGGAGTTCGTCTGGAACCTCGCCACGCGACCGCTGGCGGAAGCGATGAACGCCTCCTCTGCGGCCGTGCCAGCAGATATTGACGAGTTCGACCTCGCCGGTCTCGAAGCCGCCCCCTCGACCCGCGTGGCGCCGCCGCGCGTGGCGCGGTCGCCGGTGGCGTTCGAGTGCAAGCGCACGCAGCTCATCCTACTCACCGACCGCCATGGAACGGAGAGCAACGCTACGCTCGTTGTCGGCGAGATCGTGGCGGTGCACATCCTGCGCACCCTTCTCAAGGACGGCATCTACGACACGGCCGCTGCCGCGCCGATCCTTCGTGCGGGCGGGCGCGGCGATTATTTCGAGATCGGACCTGCCGGCCACTTCCACATGCATCGGCCCGACTGACGCACCTTTCGCATGACAAAGCGGCCCGCTTAAGCCGCCGAAATGTCGCTGGAAGGAATCTGAAGCGTCGATAGCTCTGCGCTGCAAAGGGAGAGGCGCAATGAAGGAGCTGTTCGCCGACAGGAAGCTTGTCGCCGCCATGGTGCTGTGCATCGCCATCGGCCTGCTCGACGGGTTCGAAGTGATCGTGCTCGGACTAATGGCGCCGGACATCGGCCGCGACCTCGGCATCAGCTTGCCGTTCTTCACCTGGATCTTCTTCGCGACCTCGGTCGGCACCATCGCCGGATCGATGCTGAGCGGCCTGCTTGGCGACCGGCACGGCCGCCGCACGGTGCTGATCCTCGCCTGTTTCGCAATGGCCGTCGGAATGATCGGCGACGGGCTCAGTCCCAATTGGGAGATCCTGCTGATCGCGCGCGCCATCACCGGTCTCGGCATCGGCGCCGTCCTGCCGGCCGGAACCTCCCTCATCGCCGAGCTGGCGCCGGCCCGCTTCCGCGCGGCGTTGATCTCGGTGGTGGTGGTCAGCACCACGCTCGGCGCCGCCGCGACGGCGGTCGGCATCCACTGGCTCGAGCAGCTCACCGACTGGCGCGGCGTGTTTATCGGCGCTGGCGTCGCCTCCGCAGTGATTGCCTTTTTCATGCTGCTCTGGCTGCCGGAATCCCCCGCCTTCACCAAGGAGGGGAGGGCACTCCAGCAGGAGAAAACCGCCGGCGCATCTGAAGACAGCTCCCGCCGCGCGTCCATCACCCGGGTGTTCGCCGACGGACGCGCGGTCGGCGCCCTGTTCCTCTGCCTGTTCTTCTTTTGCTACTATATCTGGCTCGGCTTCCACCGCGCCTGGCAGCCCTTGATGTACGGGACGGAAGGCGAATTGTTCGCCGCCGGCCGGGCGAGCATGGCGCTCTACGGGTCGGGCGTCATCGCCGGCGCCATCCTCGCCCCGATCCTCGCCACGCGCTGGAACGAGCAAAGCGCGATCAAGGGCGCCCTTCTCGTCGGCACCTTTTGCCTCCTCGCCCTTGCGGTCGTCGGGCCTGCGCGTGGATCGGCCTTCACCATCCTGTGGCTGGTGGCGGGATGTGCGCTCTACATGCCATTCCAGCTCGCTTACGGCGTCGCCACCTCCTACTTCCCGCCCTCCAGCCGATCGATGGGCGTGGCGCTCGCTGCTGTGTGTGGACGCCTCGGGAGCCTGTCCGGCCCGCTCCTGGGAGGAGCGTTGGTCAGCGCGAACGCCTCCGTGCAGACGATCCTCATCGCTGCAGCCGTGCCGATCGGCGTGGCATTGGCGGTCTTGTTCGTTTTGCAAACCAATCTGAGAGCACGCGCGCAGGATTAAGCGGCCGCCGTAGGCGGATCGTCAGGTCGACCGAGACCCCCACCGGCGCATCCATGGCCTGAGTTATTAGATTATCAGGATCGCGAAGCCCTGCGTTAGAAAGGATCCCAAATCCGAGACCCGACAGCAAAGCGCGCGGGCCGCGGCAACAACCGCCGAGAATGCGCGGGCACCTAGAGGGGATGGCTTTGTCAGACGCGGCGGCAGGCAACACATCGACTGTAGTTCAGGCAAACCGTGTCAAATCAGCGGTGTTCCTGCTATTCATCGTCTATACGCTAAACCATCTTGACCGTCAAATTCTGAATATTCTGGCGGAAGCGATTTCTGCCGATCTCGGTCTGTCCGATACTCAGATCGGGATGATGACCGGTCTCTCCTTTGCCATTTTTTACACTGGTCTCGGTATACCCCTCGCCCGCTATGCGGACGATAGTAAAAGCGACCGCGTCACACTGATCTCCGTCTGTGTTGCTATCTGGTCGGCGATGACCGCCTGCTGCGGCCTGGCCCAGAATTTCGTGCAATTGCTTGCCGCTCGGATCGGCGTTGCTTGCGGCGAAGCGGGCGGTACGCCGGCGGCGACATCTTTGATCGCTGACATCGTTCCAACGGACAAAAGAGCGCGAGCGATGGCGGTAATGGCGCTCGGACTGCCCGTCGGCTCCCTGCTCGGCATGGGCATTGGCGGTGTCATTTCGGATGCGTTCGGCTGGCGCGTGTCGCTGTTCGCCGCCGCCATCCCAGGCCTCATCCTGGCCGCCGTCTTTCGTTACCTGATCCGCGATCCCCGGAAACTCGATCTCACGACCGAGGCGAACAGCAAGCCGCGACCGAAGCTGACCGAAGTCCTGCGTGAAATCGCCCGCTCGCGCGCCTTCCTGTGGCTGATGGTCAGCAGCTGCGCGACCTCCTTCTTCGGCTACGGCAAACAGGTCTGGCAGATCATTTACCTGATGCGCACGCACGATCTCAGCGCAGGCACGATCGGCGTCACTCTGGGCATTTCCGCGGGCCTGCTGGGCATTTCCGGCGTGTGGATCGGAGGTTGGCTCGGCGACCGGTTCGGCTCGAAGAACCCGCGCCATTACCTCACTGCATCGATCATCGGCGGCCTCATCACCGTGCCGGTCCTCACCATCGGCTATGCCACCGACAACACCGCGCTTGCTGTCGTAATGCTCGCGCTTCCGCCCTTCCTGACCGGCCTCGGTGTCGCCTCGACTTTCGCCACCATCCAGGGTCTGGTTCCGCCCCATTCGCGGGCCATGGCGATGTCGATCAAGCTCCTCATCCAGACCCTTGTGGGCCTGGGGCTCGGGCCGCTGACCTTCGGCCTCCTGTCGGACTCCCTGAAGCCACTTGCGGGTGAGGACAGCGTGCGCTGGGTGCTCCTCTGTGCCGTGCCGCTGATGCTGATCGGCGTGCTCGGCGATTGGCGGGCGAGCGCGCACATGAAGCGCGAGCTCGTTTATTATTCCTGACGCCGCGCTTCGCCCGCCTCCTCCCTTTCAAGCTGGAGTTTCGATCCTTCGCTGAACGTTAAGAGAAATGCGTATCATGCCAGACCTTCCGCCCTTGTCGGCCCTCCGCGCGTTCGAATCCGCGGCCCGTTACTGCAGCTTCACCAAGGCTGCGGACGAATTATGCGTGACGCAGTCCGCCGTCAGCCGGCAGATACGTTATCTGGAAGACCGGCTGGGCGTCGTCCTCTTCGTCCGCGGCCACCGATCGCTCAGCATCACGCCGGAAGGTGAGCGCTATTTCGAGGACCTGTCCGGGCTGTTCCGGCAGATGGCCTGGGCGACCGAGCGGCTGACCAAGAAGTCGCGGCAGGAGCTGCTGCAACTCCATTGCCACACCACCTTCGCCGACCGCTGGCTGATTCCGCGCCTCGGCAAGTTCATCGAGCGGCATCCGGAGGTCGACATCCGCATCTCGGCCAGCACCCTGCTTCATGAGCCGGAGCGCGAGCAGGTCCACGCGATCATCAGCTCGTCGCGGGCGTTCAGCCGCGGCGCCGACACTCTGTTCCACTATACGATGGTGCCGATCTGCACGCCCGGCTACCGTGACGCCGTGATCCCGCGAGGGTCGCCCGAGGAACTGGAAAATGCCGTCCTCATTCATGCGTCGGGCGCGCCGGCCCATTGGACGACCTGGCTCGACACCTGTCAGATGGGCAGCGCGCGCGGACACCGGCAGATCCGGCTCGAAACCACCGCCTCCGCGATCACCGCCGCCTCGCGCGGCTTGGGCATCGCCATCGCCAGCCTCGCCTTCGTCCGGGAATCGGTCGAGGCAGGGACGCTGGTCATCCCGGTGCCGCGCGTCGTGTCGCTGAGCCTGGCCTATTGCTTCTCGCCCGTCGGACAGTCGAACAAGGTGGCCGCAGTGCGCAAGTTCCAGGCGTGGTTGCTGGAAGAGGCGCGGGACGAGGACTCGATCCCGGACAGCCTGTCCCACTTCCGCGCCACCACCGTCCTCGCCTGAATGTCTGCCGGCCCAGCCGCAACATCAGCGCTGACATGACGCATTCATCGCCCCACCCCGCTCGCAAAGTGCGGCCATGACGTAGCGTCTTTGCCATGAGGTGGGGTCGGTCAATGGCGACTCGATGGACATTTGATCAGGCCACGGCACCGCCCTACGCTCCCAGTTCGAGGCGCAAGAAAACAAAAGAGCCGAGAGCAATCAAAACAGGAGGGAAGAATAGTGAAGGCAATTGCCGCCGCAGGTAGATCGCATGTTCGATCTCAGCGACCAAGGTCTGTCCCAAGTCACCAGTTTCTCCTTGCCGGTGCTGGACTTCTCGCCATGGCTGCTCCGACTTCCGCTATGGCGCAGGACGTCGCTGTCTCTCCTTCCGAACCTCCTGTCGAGATGGTAGAAGACGCGCCCCCGACCGACATCGTCGTCACCGGTTCGCGCACCCAGTCGGGTTATGACGCTCCGACGCCCACGCTCGTCATCTCGGGCGAAGCACTGGATCGCGTCCAGGCGACCAACGTCAGCGACCTGCTGCAGCGCGTGCCGGCCTTCAAGGCGACCGCCACCGCGGACGCCAACGGCACCAAGCCCTCCGCGCCGGGCGTCGCCCAGGCCGATCTTCGCGGCATCGGCCCGAACCGCACCCTGGTGCTGCTCGATGGCATGCGCATCGTTCCGCAGGTTCCCTCGAACCTCACCGGCACCGTCTTCCAGGCGCCCGACCTCAACACCATCCCCTCGATCATGATCGAGCGGATCGACGTAGTAACCGGCGGCGCGTCGGCACAATGGGGATCGGACGCGGTCA
>Ga0196960_10000524_pt1 | contig 12928 bp, 13 predicted proteins | sample S3v_5metaG_FD_183187 | JGI IMG/M metagenome (GOLD analysis project Ga0196960, IMG submission 183187) | Soil microbial communities from Anza Borrego desert, Southern California, United States - S3+v_5 | ecosystem: Environmental > Terrestrial > Soil > Desert | place: USA: California | collected... | reverse complement strand
GCGGCGCGCTGGAGCTGCGCGGCGCCTCCAACGCGAAGGCGAAGCGCGAGCTCGGCTGGCAGCCGGCGCGCTCGAGCTGGCGGCAGGGGTTCTCCGAGGCGCTGGCGGCTTAGGATGGCCGCCGTGCCCGACCTCGACGCCGCCAAGGAGACCCTGCTCGGCGAGCTCCGCGAGCACTCCCTGATCCTCGGTGAGGTGACGCTGGCGAGCGGCGCGGTCGCCCAGTACTACGTCGACGCGCGGCGGACGCTGATGCGGCCGCAGGGGTTCCGCGCGGCGGGCGAGCTGATTGCCGCGGCGGCGAAGGAGCACGGGGCCGCGGCGGTCGGCGGCCCCGCCACCGCGGCGATCCCACCCGCCTGCGCGGCGATTGCGACGCCTGCCGGACAGGACCTCGTCGCCTTCTTCGTCCGCGGCCAGCGCAAGGAGCACGGGCTGCAGCGCTGGGTCGAGGGGCCGGTCGAGCCGGGCGCGCGCTGCCTGATCGTCGAGGACACCGTCACCACCGGCGGCTCGACCGCGCAGGCGATCGAGCGGGTCCGCGAGGAGGGGCTGGAGGTGGCCGGGGTGGTCGCTGTCGTCGACCGGCTCGCGGGCGGGGCGGAGAAGATCGAAGCCGCCGCCGAAGCCCCGTACCGGGCGTTGACGACGATCGACGAGATCTACCCCGACCGGCCCGACCGCGGCTGAGGCGATGGAGCCCGACGCGGTCGAGATCCGAGTGGTCGGCTGCCTCGTCGAGAAGCAGCGGACGACGCCCGACGCCTACCCGCTCTCGCTCAACGCCCTGCGGCTCGCCTGCAACCAGTCGACCAACCGCGACCCCGTCGTCGACTACGACGAGGCGACGGTCAGCGAGGCGCTGCGGCGGCTGGCGCTGCGGGGCTGGACCCGGCTCGCCAGCGGTGCCGGCAGCCGCGCCCGCAAGTACCGGCACCTGCTGCCCGAGGCGCTTGGGACCTCCGACGAGGAGCTGGCGCTGCTCGCGGTGCTGATGCTGCGGGGACCGCAGACGCCGGGCGAGCTGAAGCAGCGCAGTGAGCGCATGCATGCCTTTCCGAGCCTCGCCGCGGTGCAGGAGACCCTGGAGCGGCTGCTCGAGCGGGAGCTGGTCGTCCGCCACCCGCGGCGGCCGGGGCAGAAGGAGGACCGCTACGAGCAGGTGCTGGGAGGGGCCGCCGAGGAGGGCGTTGAGCGAGCGGCGCCTTCCGAGGGAGGAGTCAGTCCCGAGAGTAAGGAGCCGAGCGCGCCGCCGCCCGTCGAGCCCACCGCCGCGCCGGGGGAGGACCGGCTCGACCGGCTCGAGCGCGAACTGGGCGAGCTGCGCGAGGAGCTCGGCCGCCTGCGCGAGGCCTTGGGAGAGGGCTAGACCTCTAGCCCTGGAGCTTGAGGACGGCGATCCGCCGTCCTCCGGGGATCGCCCCGACCACGTGCGTCTTCAGCTCGCCTTGCCGGCGCAGCAGCTTACGGCCGGTGCTGCTGAGGGGGACGCGGAGGGTCTGGCCGGCGCCGCCGGTGAGGTGGAAGGAGCTGCGGCCGACCACCCGGCTCACCGCGCGGGTGCGGGGGCCGCGGCCGCGGTAATCAGGGACCGGCGCCCGGAAGCGAGCGCGCAAGAGGACCTGGCCCGGGCACTCGGTTCCCGCCGGCCAGAGGCAGGTGACCCGGACCCGGACCTGCTTGCCGGTGACCTTGAGGTGGGAGAGCTTGAGCGCGACGGGGATAGTCGTCGCCTTGCAGCCGAGCAGGTGGTCTTCGCCGGGGTCGACGTCGAGCGCGTAGGCGCAGACCCGCTGGCGGCGGGACTTGACGACCGGCAGGGTGACGTCGAAGCCGTGGCGGGGGCCTGCTTCGGGGAACTCGCCGGCGACGTCGCGGCGCGAGCGCGTGGCGACGGTCCCCAGCTCGTAGGTGGTGGCGCCGGGGTCGCCGCTGCGGCCGCCGACGGCGAGGCGGATCGCCAGCGGCTGGGTCGGCGCGTTGGGGTCGAAGGCCCAGCCGCGGACGCGCACCTGGCCCGGTGCAGGCGCGCTCGCCAGGTCGAGGTAGCCGACCGGGTTGTCGCCGCTGACGAGGGTGCCGACGCCGACCGTCGGGCCGTCGACGTAGTTGTTGTCGATGTTGATCGTGACGCCGCCGTAGGTCTCGTTGTGCCCGCCGCGGTACTGGTGGATGCGCTGGTGCGGCGTCCAGGCGTTGTCCGGCACGAAGGGATCGTTGGTGTTCTGCTGGCCGTTCCAGTTGGCGATCCAGAGCGCGTCGGGGAGTTCGTAGCCGGTGCCGATCTGGTCGGCGAGGTCCTCGATCCCGGAGCTGCTGCTGCTGTAGACGCCGGAGACGTAGCCGAGGGCGTGCAGCTTCTTCGTCCACGCCTCGAGGAAGGCGAGGGTTGCGGCGCTCGCGCTGGAGGTCTGGGTGTAGGCCTCCATGTCGTTGTAGATGGGGCTGCCGGGGCCCATCCCGATCGCTTCCGCGTCTTCGACCGCGTCGACCGCCGCCGCCGCTCCCTGGGCGGTGGCCTGGCTGGCGCTGAGCTTGGCACAGCTCGAGCAGGCGCTGGTCGGCGCCTGCAGGCCGACGTAGGTGGGGATCAGGTACCAGCCGGCTTCGGTCTGCGCCGCCACCCAGCTCTCGGTCAGGTTCGGTTGCGCGCAGGCCCGGTTGACGCCGCCGATGTAGACGCCGACCGCGCGATAGGGCGAGCTCCGCTTCCACGCCCCCATCGCCTGCGCGGAGGGCGCGGTGCAGGCGTCGAAGCCGAGGCCGGTGAAGACGGCCCCGCCGACCGAAGCCGTGGCGCCGCGCCGGGGCGCAGCGTGCAGGGCCGAGGCGCCGGCGCGGGCGCCGCCCTCCGGTTCGACGAGGATCGCCCGCCGTCGCCCGACCGCCTCAGCCGGGCAGCGTTGGTGCGACGAAGGCGTGCCGAGGTACACCGCCCGCCGGTCCATGCGCACGCACATCCGCGGCCGCTGGTCGAGCCGGTAGACCGGCCACCCCTGCGGCACCTGCACGGCGCGCCCGTCGAACTGGACGGAACGAGTCGCGGCATCGGCGGAGGGCGAGAAAGCCCCCACGGCGAGCAGCGCCGCCAGCAAGGGCAGGAGCAAGAGCGTCCAGCTGCGGTGGCTTCGAGAAGTCACGGTCGGCACTCTCGGTACAAGCAAGGTAGAAGGTCAAAAGTTGCAGGCTCTCGGGAGAAAACCTGCACGCCCTTCCTCTTCTCCTTCCAATCGTGCCGCTAGGGACGTTGCGATTGTGCCTCTGTAATCCTTGCGATTGTGCCTCTGAGGTCCTTACAATTGTGCCGATGGCAATCAACCCCTATCAGGCTCGGGTGGTCGACGAGGAGTTGCAGCGGAGGCTGAGGAACAGCGGTGCCGTTCTGATCGAGGGGCCGAAGGCCTGCGGTAAGACCGAGACCGCTCGCCAGGCCGCAGCAAGCGAGGTTCTACTCGACGTCGACGCCACCGCTCGTGCCGCTGTCGCAGTGGATCCCAGCTTAGTCCTCGAGGGGGAGACGCCGCGCCTGATCGACGAGTGGCAGGTGGAGCCGCAGATATGGAACCACGTACGCCGAGCCGTCGATGAACGCAAAGAGCCCGGCCAGTTCGTCCTCGCCGGCTCGGCGGTTCCAGCCGATGACGCGACCCGTCACTCCGGTGCAGGTCGGATCAGCCGGTTGCGCATGCGACCGATGTCGCTGCTCGAGTCGGGGGTGAGCGATGGCTCGATCTCCCTTCGCGACCTGATCCAAGGCGCCGGGGCGAAATCTCCCGACCGGGGGGTTGGGCTGGGCGACTTGGCCGGGGCGATCACCCGCGGTGGCTGGCCGGCACTGCAGGCGTTGTCGGTGGAGGCTGCAATGGAGGCGGTATCCGACTATCTCGACGACGTCTGCCGAACCGACATCAGCCAGGTCGACGGCGTACGTCGAGACCCCGTTCGTGTGCGGCGAGTTCTACAGAGCCTGGCTCGGAACGTTGCCACCCACGTCGCGATGACGACGATTGCCTCCGACGCCGGCGATGGGGCGGACGAGCCGCTGAAGAAACACACGGTTGGCGAGTACCTCGCGGCGCTGGAGCGACTCTTCGTGATCGAGGATCAGCCGCCGTGGGAGCCGCACCTCCGCTCGCGATCCATCCTCCGCAAATCACCGAAGCGGCACTTCGTCGATCCCTCGCTCGCGGTCGCTGCTCTGGGTGCGGATCCGGCCGCGCTGCGGCGGGACTTGAATCTCTTCGGCTTCCTCTTCGAGTCCATGGTGGTGCGGGACTTGCGCATCTACTCGCAAGGGGCGCGGGGAGAAGTCAGGCAGTTCCGCGACAACAAGGGCCTCGAGATCGACGCCATCGTCGAGTTCGACGGCAGCTGGGCGGCGCTGGAGATCAAACTCGGTGGCGACGCCCTCATAGAGGAGGCGGCCGGCAACCTGCTCAAGTTCTCAGGAGAAGTGGACACCGCCCGCAGTGGGGAGCCCGCTCTGCTGGGAGTGATCGTCGCCGGGGGATACGGCTATGTGCGGGAGGACGGCGTGCAGGTCATTCCCATCACTGCGCTGGGTCCCTGAGCCATCGGCCCTGGTGATGCCCCGAGCTGGATTCGAACCAGCGGCCTATCCCTTAGGAGGGGATCGCTCTATCCAGCTGAGCTATCGGGGCGGGAGCTGAATTCTCGCTTAAGTGGCAGAGGGTTGTCGAAGTTGGCACGGAGTGCGCGCCACGGGTGCGGAGTTGCTCGGCAGGATCGCTTGCATGAGAACGGCAGAGGTGTTCGACATGTCCGGAGCACGGGATAATGTGCTGCACATGTCCAAGATGATCCAGATAAGGAATGTTCCCGACGACCTGCACAGGGAACTGAAGATGCGGGCGGCCGCGGCGGGGATGAGCATGTCCGACTACATCAAGCGGGAGCTCGACCGGCGGAGCCGGAAATCGACGATCAAAGAGATCCGCGCCAGGAGCAGAGGGCGCAGCGCCGAGTCGACCCTGACTACGCAGGACGTCGTGGACACCATCCGTGAGATGCGCGGCGACTGATGTCCGTAATCGACGCATCGGTCATCGTTGAGCTGCTCGGCGACGGAGAGCACGCGGAGTCCGTCGGGGAGCGACTTGACGCTGAAGAACATGTGCTGTGGGCGCCACACTTGATCGACGCGGAGGTCGGTCAGGCGCTGCGGCGGTGGGTCCGCTTGGGGAAACTCACCGCAGATGCTGCGGGAAGGGCTCTGTGGGAAGTCGACGATCTTCCGGTCGAACGGGTGGAGCACGAACTGCTGGTCCACGTGGCCTGGACTCTGCGCGACAACTTCAGCTTCTACGACGGCCTCTACGTGGCCCTGGCGCTGATGCTCGACGAACCGCTGCTTACCTTCGACGCGCGGCTGGCGCGATCGGGAGTGGACGTTCCGATCGAGGTGCTCGGTCAGGCGTAGAGCGTCTCGGAGGCGAGCTCCATCGCGCGGCCGCTCCAGAGCTTCACTTCCATGTAGACGTCATCGCCGTAGCCCTCGAGGGCGTCGAGGGCGACCAGGGTGAAGCGGCCCTGGGAGACGACCTCCTGGTCGACGGTCTCCCCGTCGAGCGCCGCGGTGGCGGCGACGGCGCCGCGGACCAGGGGCCTGCCCCAGACGAGGGTGACGGCGCCGGCCCTCCCGTTCTCCCCACGCCAGCGGCCGATCACGTCGTCGTTGAGGTCGATTCGCCAGTCGGGGTTGTCCTCGGCGAGAACGTCGGTGAAGTCGGCCTTGGCGGCGAAGTCGCCGGGGTCGCCATCCGGCGGCTGCACGTAGGAGACGTGGCCGAACAGCTCCAGCCTCCCCGCCTCGCTCTCGGTGTGCGCCGAGCAGGGAATCCAGATCCGCCCGCCCCAGGCGCGCTCGGGGAACCAGTCGACCTCGGCGGGGACCTCGGCCCCCGCGGGCAGGTCCTCGATCCCCTCGCAGGCCTTCGCGAACTCCTCGCGCAGCCGCTCGGCGAAGCGGCCGTGCGGGATCCCCTCCTGGGTCGTGTCGGCGATGAAACGCGGTATCGGCCGCGGGTTCGGCGTCACGCGCTCACCCTACTCACGGCTCGAGGCACTCGCGCAGGTCCGAGGCCGCCCGCTCCGGCGGGTAGACGTTGATGTCGACGCCGGTGCCGAGCTCGAAGCCGGCCTTGATCGTCAGGCGGGGGGCGATGTCGACATGCCAGTGGAAGCGGTCGGCCCCGCGGGGAGCGGTACGGACCCAGAGGTTCAGCTCCGGCGGGCCGTCGAAGAGCTCGGCGAGGGCGCGCATAGCGGTGCGGATCATCGCCGCGCCGCCCTCGTCCTCCTCGAAGCGCGCGGCTTCCCGGCGCGGGATCACCCGCAGCTCGAAGGGGGAGCGCGAGGCCCAGGGGCAGATCAACGCCGCCTCGTCGTCGATCGCGACCAGGCGGTCGCGCCGCCGCACCTCCTCGACGAGGACGTCGCTGAGCAGCCCGCCGCCGGCCGTGCGTTCGCCGTAGGCGCCGACCCGCTCGCGCTCGCGGGCGACGGCGGCGGGGACGAACGGCAGCGCGTAGAGCTGGGCGTGGGTGTGCTCGAGCGAGGCGCCGGCGCCGCCGCCCTCGTTGACGATCAGCTGCAGGTAGGAGGCCTCGGGATGCGCCCGCATCCGCTCGCGCCAGGTGGCGACGGCGGCGGCGAACTGCTCCTCGCCCAGCTCGGCCATCGCGGTCACGTGCTCGGGGGAGTTGATCAGCACCTCGTGGACGCCCTCCACCGGGCGCGAGGAGAAGAGGTCGGGTTCGCCGGCGCGTTTGGAGGCGAGCAGGGGGTCGCCGGAGCTGGCGAAAGACCCCGCTTCGGCCTCCGGCCCTGCCTCGCCGGCGCCCTCTCCGCCGCCGAGCGCCGGATAGAGGTTCGGCACCACCCGGGTCGTCCAGCCGGGGGTGTCGGGCTCGCCGCCCTCCGCCCGCAGCGCGTAGAGCTCGGGCGGCGTCCGCTCCTCGCGGCCCTCGCAGAAGGGGCAGTTGTCCGACCCCTTCGGCTCGCTCGCCCGCGCCGAGAAGCTGTCCGGGCGCGCGGCCCGGCCCGGGGCGAGGATCGTCCTCAGCCCCGTCAGCTGGTCGATGCGTACCTCGGGAGAGCTCAGGAGCGGGAGGGGGGAAGGTCGCCTGCGTCGGGCTCGTCCACCGCGGGCGGCTCCGGAGGAGGCGGCGGCGAGGCGGGCTGGCGGGGCGGCCGCTCGGTGCCTTCGGCCCGTTTGGCGGAGCCTTTGCCGACGAACGGCTCGAGCACGTCCATCGGCAGGGGGAAGACGACGGTGGTGTTCTGGTTGGAGCCGATTTCCAGCAGCGTCTGCAGGTAGCGCAGCTGCAGCGAGGCGGGGTTGGTGCTGATGATGTCGGCGGCGTCGGTCAGTTTCTGGGCCGCCTGCCACTCGCCCTCGGAGTTGATGATCTTCGCCCGCCGCTCGCGCTCGGCCTCGGCCTGGCGCGCCATCGCCCGCTGCATCTGCTCGGGGATCTCGACGTCCTTGATCTCCACCGTCGTCACCTTCACGCCCCACGGCTCGGTCTGCTCGTCGATGATCTTCTGCAGCTCTTCGTTGAGGCGCTCGCGGTCGGCGAGGAGCTGGTCGAGCTCGGCCTTGCCGAGCACCGAGCGCAGCGCCGTCTGCGAGATCTGCGAGGTCGCGATCAGGTAGTTCTCGACCTCGACCACGGCGCGGTTGGAGTCGACGACGCGGAAGTAGGCGACGGCGTTGACGCGGCAGGGGACGTTGTCGCGGGTGATCACCTCCTGCGGCGGGATATTGAGGGTGACCGTCCGCAGGTCGACTTTGACCATCCGGTCGACGAGCGGGATCAGCAGGATCAGCCCCGGGCCCTTCTGGGCGATCAGCCGCCCGAGCCGGAAGATCACGCCGCGCTCGTACTCGCGCAGGATCCGGACCGACGAACCGACCGCGATCAGCGCGAAGAACGCGAGGACGATGAGAATTCCTGCCACTGCCTCCATCAACCGGCTCCTTCGCTCGTTTGGACCGCTGCCTGCGGCTCCGGGCGCACCACCAGCGTCAGCCCGTCGACCGCCTCGATCCTGACTTTATCCCCCAGCCGCACCGGGCTCGCCCCGTCGGCCAGGCGGGCGCCCCAGAGCGCGCCCTCGACCCAGACCCGTCCCTCGGGGTCGATCGAGCTGCGGGCCTCGGCGGCGGCGCCGACCATCTCCTCGGCCCCGGTCCGCACGCGGTCGTTGCGGTGTGCCTCCCAGACCTTGCGGCTGACGAAGTAGAAGGTGATCCCGGAGAGGACGCCGAGGGCGATCAGGCCGCCGCCCGCGTAGTCGGCGATGTCGCTGTCGGAGCCGAAGGCGACGACGCCGGCGGCGGTGAGGCCGGCGACCCCGAGGACGGCGAGGACGCCGCCGGTCGGCAGCAGCAGCTCGGCGGCCAGGAGGCCGAAGCCGACGATCGCGATCAGGACGAAAAGTTCCATCGGGTCGATTATGCGCCCTCGAGCGCGTAGCGGCGCACGTCGGCTTCCAGTTCGGAGTGCTCCGCGTAGGGCCCCTGTTTCAGGTAGACGAGCTCTCCGGAGCTGTCGTAGAAGGCGGTGTCGGGCACCCCGCGGCTGGCGCCGATCGAGTCGGCGATGTCGCCGTCGGGGTCGCTGTAGCTCGGGTAGGGCACCGGTTCTTCGCGCAGGAAGGTGGCGGCGGCGTCCTCAGCGTCTTCTTTGTCGATGCCGACGAAGGCGACCTTCTTCCCGTAGCGGGCCGACAGATCCTGCAGGACCGGGAACTCCTCCCGGCACGGCCCGCACCAGGAGGCCCAGACGTTGACGACGACCGGGTAGCCGCGCAGCTCGGCGATCCGCTTCTCGTAGGCATCGACGCCGCCGGGCAGCAGCTCGTTGGCCTGCCCGTGGAGGGCGGCCAGCGGCGCGGGCGCCCCCGCCAGCGCCTTCTCGTAGTTCGGGTGCGAGCCGCCCGAGCGCCCCTCCTCGGAGCTCCCGCAGCCGCTGTAGAGAAGTGCCGCCAGCACCAGGGCGCCCAGTGCCAACAGTGGTCTAAGTCGCGCAACCATCCGGTCAACAGGTACAATACGGACGTTCGGTTCGCGGACCGCGGACCGCGCTGAGTACTCGGGGGGAGCGCCAGTCGAGCCCCCGTAGCCTCGTTCACCTTGTCCCAGCCGGCCGTTCGTTATCGGCGGGACAGAACCCGGAAGCCTTCCATGGCCAAGACCAGCGACGTTGCCGCACAGGCGGCAGTTCCCTCAAGCGCCGACATAGAGCGTGCGGCGGCATTCGCCCGTGAGCCCTTCCTGCTCGACGGCGAGGGGCCCGACGCGCTGGCGCCCGGCACCGCCCGGCGGCGCGCGCTCGACGCGGCGCTGAAGGAGCTCGACGCGGGCGCCGAGCACCCGTCGCTCCAGTGGCGCCGCGACTTCTCCCTGCTGCTGGGGCTCGAGCGCTTTCTCGCCGACGAGCCGCCGAAGCTGCGTGACGGCGCCGAACTCAACCCGCATCAGGTCGACGCTCTCTCCGGGACCCTCGCCGAGCTGATGGGCCAGCAGCAGGTCGGCGGCGCCGCGGCGGCGGAGAACGGCAACGGCAACGGGAGCGAGGGCAACGGCGGGGCGACCGTCGCCGCTGCCGAGCTGGACGGCGCGGGAGGGCTCGACGAGGACGAAGACGAGATCGACCCCGACGAGGAGCCCCAGGACTGGGAGGAAGGGCCTGCCGACGAGGACGAGGAGGTGGTCGAGGAGGCGCCCGAGGACCCGGGCGCCGACCGCCGCTTCTGGTTCGAGCACGCGACCGGGGCCGGCAAGACCGTCGCCGCGGTCGGCTTCATCGAGGCGACCCGCACCGGCGGTGTCCTCATCCTCACCCACCGCCGCAACCTCGTCGACCAGTTCATCGGCGAGATCTCCGACCGCGGCTACAAGGAGCGCCTGCGCCCGCCGCTGATGGACGGCCGCGACGACCCCGACGGCCCGGTCACCGTCGAGACCTACCAGTGGTTCGTCCGCAACCACAAGAAGGTCTCCGACGCCTACTCGGTCGTGATCTGCGACGAGGCGCACACCGCCCTCGGCGAGAAGACCAGCGCCTGCATCCGCGCCTGGACCGGCCCGGTCTACATCGGCATGACCGCGACCGGGGCGCTGATCGCACGCCACGTCGCCGACCTCTTCCCGACCCAGACCTCGCGCTTCGACCTCGCCCAGGCCGCCCGCCGCGGCGTCATCGCGCCGCTGCGCTGCCTGCGGATACCGCCCGGGCCGGGGGTGCGGACGATCGCCAAAGTGCCGCTGCGAAAAGGCGAGGTCGACCAGGACTTCGACCAGGAGGAGCTGGCCGCGCTGCTCGACCAGGAGCCCTTCAACGTCGCGATCGCCGACCTCTACCGCTCCCGCTTCCGCAAGATCCCGGGCGTCGTCTACACCGCCGGCGTCCAGCACGCGAAGAACGTGGCGAAAGCCTTCCGCGACGCCGGCATCAACGCGCAGGCGGTCTCCGGCGAAACGCCGAAGCGCGAGCTGGCCGAGATCCTCGCCGGCTTCGAACGCGGCACCGTCGACGTCCTCTGCAACGCGATGCTGCTGGCCGAGGGCTGGAACAGCCCGCGGGCGACGATCTGCATGCACCTGGCGCCGACCGCCTCGCGGCGGATCTACCAGCAGCGGGTCGGCCGCGTCACCCGCCGCGCGCCGGGCAAGGAGGCGGGGATCGTGCTCGACTTCGTCCACCCGGCGACGACCCACGACGAGACGATCGTCACCCTCCACAGCCTGCTCGACCGCGACGTCTACCGCGGCGGCGCGATCGTCGTCGGGCCGGTGCGGCGCGGGCGCGGGCGCAAGGTCCGGGTCGAGCGGCGCATCGTCCCCGTCTCCGACGTCGAGCAGAAGCGGATGGAGGTGCTGGAACGGGAGATCTGGCGGATCGCGGTCGAGAACCTCGACTACCCCGAGCAGCACGCCTGGGCGGCGCTGGCGGGGGCCCGGGTCAACACCCAGGGCTGGCGGCGGGCGCGGGCGATGCTGCAGAACGACCGCACCAAGGAGCTGCGCCGCCGCTTCCTGCTCACCTGCGTGCAGCGCAACCGCAACTCGCAGCTGCGGCTGAAAGCGCTGGGAGAGATCGCCGACCTCGGCGACCCCGAGGCCTTCGACGACGCGATCGACATCGTCGGCACCTGGAGCCGCGAGGACAAGCGGGCGGGGACGAAGACGCTGCTGCAGGCGCTGGTCGACAAACGGATCGGCCGTCGCGACCAGGCGCAGGCGTGGGTCTGGCGACTCGCCGGCTACACCCGCGAACTGCACGAGGAGTACGCGGTGCAGCGCTGGCCGGAGACGAAGCGCCTGCTGGGGCTGCTGGTCAACTCCTCCGGACGGGCGCACGGTCGCAACGCGCGCCGGCTCGTCCACGCCGCGCGCAAACAGGACCGACGGCTGGCGGTGGCGCTGCTGGCGGCCGCGGTCTCGCACACGCCCGAGGGCGAGGAGGTGCTGCGCGGGGCGCGGATGCGGATGGCGCGGAAACCCTCGGCCGTCGCGCGCGAGCTGTTGAAGAACTTCCCGAAAGGCAAGCGCCGCCGCAAGCGCAAACGCAAAGACGGGCAGGGCGAGAACGGCGCCGCGCCGGAGGCTGCCGCGAACGGCGAGGCGGCGGAGCAGAACGGCAGCGAGGACGGCGCCCCCGAGCGGCCGAAACGCTCGCGGCGGCGCCGCAAACCGCGCTCCCGGGACGGGGCCGGCACCGAGAGCTCAGAAGCGGGTGAGGTGGACCTCGCCCGCGCCGACGGCGACGCGGTCGCCGTCGGAGGTGACGACGAGCAGGTAGCCCCTGTCGTCGACGCCGTCGGCGACTCCTGAGCCGCCTTCCCAGGCGACCTCTCTTCCTCGTAGAGCATCTCGGGAGCGCCAGGCGGTGAGGACCTCGTCTACGTCGGCGGCGGTCCAGTGCTCGAGGTGACGACTCAAGACTACAGCTGCGGTGAGGGAGGCCGGGGGAGGGGGTCCGGCGGACAACAGAGGGGAGCGTCCGGCGGACCCCCTCCCCCGGCCTCCCACGGAGCCGAAGAGCGAGACGGCGGTGTCTCGGAGGTCGGGGGGGAACTCATCGGGGGTGATCGAGAGGTTGAGGCCGATGCCGATGACGGCCCAGCCGTCTTGTGGTCTTGCCTCTATGAGCACTCCGGCTAGCTTGCGGCCTTCGACGTGGATGTCGTTGGGCCACTTGACCTTGCATTCGAGGTCGGGGCGCAGTTGCTCGGCGGCCTCGCAGACGGCGAGGGGGACGGCGAGGGGGAGCATCATGTGACGCTCCTCCAGGGGGCGGACGATTGCGGAGTAGAGGAGGGCTTTGTCGGGCGGGGCGGTCCAGGTGCGGCCCTGGCGGCCGCGGCCGGCGCTCTGCTCGGCGGCGGTGACGACGGTGCCGTGAGGTGCTCCCGCCGCGGCGAGCTCGCGGGCGCGGGTGTTGGTCGAGTCGGTGGAGCGGAAGTGGCGGTGGGGGTGGCCGAAGGGGGTGTCGCCTTTGTCAGGCATAGCCGTACAAAAGCGACACGTCAGGACTGAGCGTCGGCGAGGAGGGCGGCGAGGAGGCCGTCGACGTCGTGGCGCTCGGCCTCGACGTCGACCTCGAGGCCGGCGGCGCGGGCGGTCTCGCTGGTGATCGGGCCGATCGAGACGACGCGGGCGTTGGTGGGGAAGCGGTCGCCGAGGGCGGCGGTGAGGTTGGTGACGGTCGAGGAGGAGGTGAAGGTGACGTAGTCGGCGCTCCGGGCGGCCTCGACCTCCTCGGCGCCGGGCTCCTCGCGGACCGTCTCGTAGAGGGGGACGACGTCAACCTGGGCGCCGCGCTCGCGCAGGGCGTCGGGGAGGACGTCGCGGGCCTCGGCGGCGCGGGCGACGAGGATGCGGCGGCCCTCGACCTCG